>Ga0163162_10006505_pt1 | contig 11316 bp, 6 predicted proteins | sample S55metaG_FD_115310 | JGI IMG/M metagenome (GOLD analysis project Ga0163162, IMG submission 115310) | Switchgrass rhizosphere microbial communities from Kellogg Biological Station, Michigan, USA - S5-5 metaG | ecosystem: Host-associated > Plants > Roots > Rhizosphere > Soil | place: USA: Michigan...
AGCCAGCGAGTCATCAAGTTCCAATGCACGGAGCGCAGCCGCTTTTGACTGGGGCATACTATCCGCCGGCGATGACACTTCATAATTCGCGAATAAGACATACGTTTCGGCAAGAGCCGCGTAGGCGAGCGCAAAGCCGGGGTCCTTTTCAATTGCCTGATTGTAGGCTTCGGTTGCTCGTTTTAATGATTCGCCCGTTCGCTGATTCCAGAGGTAACGCCCTTTAAGATAAAGCTGATAGGCTTCGTTGCTGTCGGTGTACTTCTTTGTTATGCCCTTCGCAGTCTCTCCCGACAGCTTGAGCTGAAGCTTTTCTGTAATCGTTGACGCGATCTCACGCTGAGTAGCGAGCAGATCAGACATCTTCCTCTCATACTGTTCGCCCCAGATGATCTTGTTGTTTGCCGCGTCGACAAGTTCAACGCTGATGCTGAGATTCTCTCCGCGTTGGAGCAGCCTTCCGGACATCACTGCCTGCACACCGAGCTCTTTGGCAATTCGTTGAGCGTCAAGTTCCTGGCCTTTGTATCTCATCACCGCACTTGTCGGACTAACCTTCAGGTTCGGCAATTGCGACAAGCGATAGATGAGCGATTCCGCCAGGCCATCGGAAAGATAATCGGTGTCCGCGTCGGAGCTTTTGTTCTGAAACGGCAGTACCGCGATCGAACTGATCGCCTTGTTGACAGCTGAGGCGCGCAAATAGAAAAACCAGATTCCGCCTCCGACCAGTGTAAGCAGAATCAACGACCCAAGCACGACTCCGAGTTTGTGTTTTTGTACTTCCTGAGTAATGAACTCCGCACTCGAAGTAGGCGAGCGCAGTCCGTCAGTCGAGGGCGGGATGATCGATTGAGTTCTTGGAGCTTCGCTTTGCGGCGCGACTGTGCGCTCTAACTTATCCTGAAACTCCAATTCTTCCCTGGCATCCTTGAGGTCCGTCAAAAGATCACGCGCCGTTTGATAACGTGTGTTCGGATCTTTGCGCAGCGTCTTGTTGATGATGCGCTCGATCTCGTGTGGAAGATCAGGCGCGAGTTGGTTTAAAGGAGTCGGCTCTGTGTGCAGGATTGCGCCAATGACATCCAATGCATTCTCACCCACAAACGCGCGCCTACCTGTGACCATTTCATACAAGACAATTCCGAAACTGAAGATGTCACTCTGCGCTTGAACTTCTCGACCACGCGCCTGTTCAGGTGACATGTAATTAGCCGTGCCAATGAGCACACCCGGACTTGTGCCTTGAGGCTTAAGCGCCGTCGCCGCTTCCTCATCCGTTAGTTCGGTTTTCTTGAAGGTCAACTTCGCGATTCCGAAGTCAAGAATTTTCACCACACCGTCCGGACGTATCATCACGTTTTCCGGTTTGATGTCACGATGAACAATTCCCGCCCGGTGCGCTGCATCCAGGGCGGACGCCATTTGAATCGCAATGTCGAGCGCTGCTCTTAATTCAAGGGGACTTTGCTTGAGTTGCGTGTGCAGCGTTTCGCCCTCGATGTATTCGGTGGCGATAAAATGCATTCCTTCGGTTTCGCCGATTTCGTAAATCGTAATGATGTTGGGTTGGTTGAGCGACGAGGCGGACTTAGCTTCGCGGACAAAACGATCCATCCGGTCTTTGTCGTCAGCGACTTCTGGCGGCAAAATTTTGAGGGCGACTTGTCGATCAAGTTTGGTGTCTTCGGCTAGATAAACCTCACCCATTCCACCGGCGCCGAGCTTTGAGACGATGCGGTAGTGCGAGATGTTGGAATTGGGAAGAAGAGATTCGGTCATGGAACTTGGTGCTTGGTACTTTGTGCTTTGTTCTTCCTTCAGAGTTAGTAACATTAAACCCACGCTAACCCAGGGTTGCAGCCTGGTAGCGACCGAGTCGTGTACCTGCGATTAGCGTCATAGTTTTGAGGCTAGAGATCCCAGTTCATTTGTGGGTCTTCTGGTTTTCGGTCATGCCGTACGAGAGATAATCGTTTTTCACGACGTTAAATAAGAACTCTCTGTCCCCCAATTAGTTTCAGCGCCCCAGCTGGTGGTTCAACTCTTCGAGGCAGTTGAAAACCATGATGATTTTTGTACGGCTGCCTTCTTTACCACTTGACGACTGCAGCATTAGGAGGCGGCCGTCAGGAAAAACATCGTAACCCGTGTGATTGCCAGCTTGCGGGTTATCAAAATAATCCTGAAACAAAGAGCGTAAATTAGAGACTTGAGGTTGCGGAGCAGCAACAAAATCAACGGCATATACAGCCCCATTTGAGCGAAAGAATAGAGTTCGGCTGTCGTGAGACCAGACCGGTTGATCTCCACCATTTGTAGTTACGGTGACGCGCGATCCGAGCTGCGGGTATGGTTGGATATAGATCTCGTCCCGTCCGGACTCATTCGACGCGTAAGCGATCCAATGACCATCGGATGACAGACGTGAATTGTGCTCATTGAAAAGTGTTTGAATTAATGGAGTTGCTTTCGGTGAGCCTTCAAGATCGAGTCGCCAGATATCATTACTGGTTTTTGGGTCAGAACTTTCGTAGATCAGTGCCTTGCCGTCAGGTGTCCAATCGCGTAAGTGTGTATGGAGGTCCAACTTCCAGATCAGTTCTTCACTGCCACCTCCGTCCGACTGCCGTCGAAATATCCCACGCACGAGATCCGCTCGGGAGCCCGACCACGCAACCATCCGCTCATCCGGAGAAAACACTGGCGTCTCATCCTCGCCCTGGTCGAATGACAAGCGAGTGAGTGTGCCGCGCTCGACGCTCACAACCCAAACATCATTGTCGTCACCTTGCAAATGGGCGGCTACTAAGTGGCCGTCTCTAGAAACACGCGGGTCGGAATAAAGTCGCGGTTCGGCAGCGAGAACTTCGACCTGCCCTGTTTGACTCACTCTAACCATTCGCGATTGAGCACCATCGGCGGGCGCCGGTAGGTATACGAGTGTGCCGCCCTCAGACACGGCAAACTGTGCCCCGCTTCCGGCTGTAGTTACACCGACTCTCTGCGCAATTGTCACTGCGCTGCCGACAACTTGTCGCGCCGACGCATCGAAGGCGATCGCTTTTAGATTCAAGCTTCGCGGATCGGAGCCTTCTATATAGACAATGATGCCGGGCTTCAAATACACATAGTGGTAAGAACCTTCAAGGATGGTCGTGTCGTCGTCTTTATCGATCGAACGCATCACAACTTGATTCCTCGAAAAGCTGCCCGGTACACCACGGTCGTACAAAAACGATTTGCCGTCAGGTAAAAACTGGGGGTAATGATAGGAAAGTGCGGGTTGTGGCTTAACAACAACCTCCAGGTTCCCACCACTCGCCGGCACCCGAAGTATTCCGCGAAAGATGCCCCCAATTAGAATGGTGTCGTCAGATCCCCAACTCGCTCCGATTGCTTCGGCGTTACAGATCGCAATCGGTGCACCGCCTGTCAATGCTACTTTTTTGATCTGACCATTCGCCCAAAACCCTATCCATTGCCCGTCAGGCGAGAAGAAGGGACTGTTGGCGCCATCAGTTCCTACGATTGCCACTGACTCCAGGGAGTCAAGCGACCTTAGGTACAGTCTCTGTTTGGCAACATAGACTATCTTCGTACCATCAGGTGAGATCGCGAGGCGCGTACGAGCATCGCCGCTGGGTGTTTGATCGCTCGGCAGTTCCAACTCAGTTCGAATGACTTGTGCGGGCGCTGGTTTTGCTTTAAACCTTCGAGTGAAAAATGCGCCGAGAAGAGCAGCGAGAACGATGAGAACACCGATCAAAAGAAATGTCAGCCAACTCCTGCCGGTTTTGTTAGCGGCAATGGTGGTTTCTTGAATCGGTTCAGCGTCAGTCTGGTCTAGCTCAAACCGTGCATCGCCTATATCTCTCAGTCTTCGCTTTGCATCTTTCTCGAGGCAACGCTTGATCAATCGCTTTACCGACGTTGGCGTTGTCGTGGGTAACAGTTCCCAATCCGGTTCACCGCGAACGACCGACGCGAGCGTGTCAGTTAATGTTTCACCCGCAAACGGCTGCTTGCCTGAAAACATTTCAAACAAGACACAGCCAAACGCCCAGATGTCTGAACGCTTATCTACCACGTTGCCTTTTGCTTGCTCGGGACTCATATAGGCTGCGGTGCCCAGAATAATTCCCGCTTCAGTGCCTTTGAGTAACGTCGGAGAGTGCGACAGATCCGCGTCGGATGTTTCACTGACAAACACTTTCGCGAGACCAAAGTCTAAAACTTTGACGACGCCGTCCGGAGTGACCTTTACATTGGCCGGTTTGAGATCGCGATGAACGACGTTGCGCTCGTGAGCAACTTCAAGCGCATCGATTATTTGTTTTGCGATGGGGAGTGCTTCGTCGAGCGGGACAGAACCTGATCGTATTCTATCTGCCAGGGTTGGTCCTTCAACCAACTCGATCACGAGGCCAACCTGGTTAGTATGGCCGTTCGTTTCTTCCAGTCCATAAATGGCGGCGATGTTCGGATGGTTCAACGACGCAAGCATCTGCGCCTCGCGTTCGAAGCGCGCCATCCGATCAGGATCACGCAGACAAGAATCGAGCAGTACTTTGATCGCCACTTCCCGATTCAAACGGTTGTCACGCGCTCGATAGACCTCACCCATTCCACCGACGCCCAGTTGGGATCGAATTTCGTACCGACCGAATTGTGTACCTGTTGTTAGTGGCATTTGATATGAATTGGTAGCTTGAGCGGATTTAGTAGCGACCGAGTCGTGTACCTGCGGTTATCGTCATCCTTTTAGTTTCGGTGCAGTAGCCCGACTGTCAAGGCGAGCTCGTCGCCATCGTGGAGCCCTCCTTGACAGTCGGGCTACTGCACCGAGGCCTAATATCACTCCGGAAACCGCATGCTCCTGAGCAACTCTTGAAATCGCGGATCACTTCGCAATGGATCCATCCGCGGATCGATCTTGATATAGAGCAGAAGCGCGTCACGCTCCCCCAGCGCTTTATTCAGTAGCGCAAAAGCCTGGTCCTTTTCACCCAATTGCGCCAGGAACGTTGCGGCGGTGTAAGGCGACACACCCTCCGGCCCTGTTCCCGACATCTCTTTTAAATATCCTTGCCACCCTCTTGCAGCAAAACTTTCGCGCGCTGACTTTGCCGTTTGTGGTTTTCCTGACAAGTCCTGATATTTGGCATACGACTCGACGCTCTCAGCATACTTACCTGTTAGTTGATACAAAGCTGAGAGACTTAGATAAGTCGTGGGAAAGGTCGGGTCCAGTTCGAGCGTTTTTCTGAGCTGTGTGAGAGCTTCGTCATAACGTTTTGCGCAAAGCAGAACATCGCCGTAGAGTCGATTGATGATTATCGAGAGCGGCTCAAGCTCTAATGCGCGACGGAGTTCGACCATTCCTTCTTCACTGCGGCCGATGCGATTGAGCATTACTCCGAGGTTCTGGCGAGACAGAGCGTAATTTGGATTGAGTTCAATGACCCGTCTGTATTCGCGTTCGGCACCGGCGTAATCATAGTCACTAAGGATCAGAACGAATCCGTAGGCGTTATGTGATTCGGCCAAATCTTCATCCAGTGAAAGTGCTTTAAGAGCAGCCTCTTTGGCTTTGGGAAATGCTTCCTCTGCTGTAGCGCCATGATAGTAAACGAGCAAAGCATAACCATCGGAGAGGCCGGCATAGCCTAGCGCGTAATTTGGATCCTTTTCTATGGCCTTTTGAAAGTACTCAATTGATTTCTTGATGGTTTCGGGAGTGCGTTTGTTCCAGAAGTATCGGCCCTGGAGATAGAGTTGGTAGGCTTCGGCATTCTGGGTAGAGTTCTTTGCAACCTTCTGCTCCTCTGCACCTGATAGCCTCGTTCTCAACTTGGTTGCCACATCGTGTCCAACCTCAGTTTGCAACGAAAGGAGGTCGGCTGGTTTTCGATTGTATTGTTGTCCCCAGATTTGATTTCCAGTTCGGGTGTCAACCAACGAAAGATATAGAGTCAAATCTTCACCGCGCTGCACCACACGCCCGTTCAGTACAGCCTGCACATCGAGTTCGTTACCCACTGTTTGCGGATCAACTTCCTTACCTTTGTAACGAAACACTGAGCTGCGAGCCTTAACTGACAACCCGGGGAGTTGTGAGAGAGTATTGATGAGTGTCTCGGTCATGCCGTCGGAGAGATATTCAACATCGACGTTGCTGCTGGCATTAATGAACGGCATTACAGCGATGGAATTGATCTGAGTCCTACTGCCCGCCCTCGACACGAACACAAAGTAGCCAACTGTTGAGACCACGGCGAGTAATGCAAGGAAGATTAGCGCAGTGGCCAACTTGTGACTCTTCGCCTGGGTGACGGCATACTCAAGACTCGAGGACGACGCAGTTACATTGGTTGTGCCGGCTTGACCACTTTTCGTCGCGGCGATCGCATCACCCGCGTAAACTTGAGTCTCGTTCTCATGGATTGCGCTCGCTGCGTCAGCGCTCGGTACGATTGACCGTTCAAGCTCGCCCTGAATATCCAGGTCTCTCCTCAAGTTCGTCAGATCAATCAACAGATCACGTGCTGACTGATAACGCATGTCGACATCTTTGGTCAGCGCTTTTCGAATGATGCGTTGCAACTCGGAAGGCGCAGTTGTTAAGAGTCGTGGTTCCTTTTCCAGAATGGCAACAATGGTGTGATTGACGGTCTCGCCGCTAAAAGGAAGCTTTCGCGCGACCATTTCATAAAGGACAACTCCCAGGCTCCAGAGATCGGAACGAGTGTCGGTTGGATTACCGCGCGCTTGTTCGGGCGACATATAGGAGACCGTTCCCATCACGATGCCTGGAGCGGTGTTGACACGCAATTGCGTTGCGTCTTCGCTACCTGACCCGGTCGCTACCCCGACTTTTCGGGGTTCTGACAGTTTTGCCAGACCAAAGTCGAGGACCTTCGCATATCCGTCAGTGCGAAGCATTATGTTTTCAGGTTTGATATCGCGATGAGTGATTCCAGCCTGGTGAGCAGCAGAAAGTGCTTCAGCCACCTGAACACCAACCTTCAAAATCGTATTTAGCGAAAATGAGTCTTTGGATTGGAGTTGCTCGCGAAGTGTTTTGCCGTCTATCAACTCAGTAGCGATGTAGTTCTGGCCATTTGTCTCGCCGATCTCGTAGACGGTAAGGATATTGGGATGATTGAGTGCAGAGGCGGACCTGGCCTCCAATACAAAGCGCTTCAGTTTTTCCGCATCCTTCCCGAACTCCTCGTTAAGGAACTTGATCGCAACTTTGCGATCAAGTTTTGAATCCTGCGCAAGATAGACCTCGCCCATGCCACCGGCGCCAAGCTTTGAGATGATGGAGTAGTGTGCGAATGTCGTGTTGGGGGGTATGGACATTGCCGATGGTCGATTGCCGATATTTAGGTCCAACTACGCATTTAGATAGACTTCACTCATGCCACCGGCGCCGAGCTTAGAGATGATGCGGTAATAAGCGAATATGGAGTTGGGAGAAATGTTTTCGCTCACCGTTTCTGTGGTGATTTATTCCGAGCCAGGCGTGTAAAGACGTAACTACTGTTTGGGCGGGTTATTCTAGACTATTAGTGTCTCTTCGGTCACGACCCTTCCCCGACTATTTCATCGCAGCAGCGGGGCAGTAGCCCGACTGTCGAGGAGGGCTAGGATACCTAACGGACTTGCTTCCATCGGAGTGTTTCTCATTCTTCTCACCGAATTGTTCACATTCGGTCATTCAGAAATCGCATGGCGATATCAGGGTAGGCGCTTTTGGAGGAACAGTATCGCGGAATCTAACAGACGCTCGTCGCATGCGGGCGACTGCGTTCTCAACCTCTTCAGGCGTTAGGGCCACACCCACCTGGTGGAAAACCCAATCGATGTCTTCCTGGTATTCCCTCGGCTCCTTGGCGCTTACCATTCCATCTCGGATGAACCAGAGATTGAAATTTATCGACATCGTGTCTTCCGGATAATAGTTTCCACCATGCTCAACAAATAATTTGCCGTCGACAAAGTAACGAACCTTCTGATCGGAAACCTGCGCGACTAGTGTGTGCCAACCGGCCTGACTTCCGTTTGATGTTTGAAACACATTATCTTTCTTCCAGTTCGGCTCGGGGCTAAATGTTTCCCATGTTGTTGCGTACAGCGTGGGTCCTGCAATTCCCCACCCACCGTTGGGAAGATACTCATAATCCAACTCACTGTAGTCGGGATCCATCGGCGCTTTTAAGGGAGCGATAGTGTAAAAGCTCTCTACGATCTGATCGCCACCCGGACCTGAAACTGGAGTGTCGGTGAAGCGAACGCGAGCAGCATACGTGCCTTCAAGGTATTTGCGTTGATGACAAATCTGAGTCTGTTTCGTTTTCGCACTGGTTCCATCTGTGGAAGAAGTCATACGCAAGATGCGATTTCCGGGTCTGTCGGGATCCAACACGATTGATATTCCATCCTGTGACCAGGTTGCACCTGGCACGCCGGGCCAACCGGGTGCGTTGCGAAGAATCCAGCCATGCTTTTTTAGTTGGTTCCTATTCGTATAGCTGAAGTCGTCGAAAAGGATTGATGGCCTGCTCGTTTTCGAAGGTGCAGTATTGGGTGTCTGCCTTGAAGTCGAGTAGGACGTCGGAGATTGACTGCTGCTCGCGAACAGAAAGAGCATGGTGGCAATCAATGCAATCGAATAATTCGTCATGAATGTTCCTGAGCCTAAGGTGAAGATCGTGTTCCGGAGATTACACCATTTTAGACGCGAGTGTCCGATATGCTTTGGAGCCGCATGCAAATTTCGGTTCTTCTCTGTGCGTTCTCTGGGTTCTCGGTGCCTCTGTGGTAAGGAAGTGGTATTAATCAACCACAGAGTCACAGCGGAAACAGAGACTGCACAGAGAAAAACCTAGATACGTTATGATTCAATCGAGAACCTTGAACTCGCATGAGAGTATTGCAAGAAGCTCTTAAGCCTGTCGGTCGAGAGTTCGCAAAGCTAAATTCTTTCGCGACAAGCTGAAGCATATCGGACACGCTGAATAAAATTTCCAAACCCGCCTAACTTTTCACTCGTAACATGTCTCTATACAAATGAACGTTGATTTTAACGTGGAGTACCGATGACGCCGCTTGAATCGCCTGACGAACTGTTGGTGCTTGCGGCGATTCTCGGCAACCTTGAGGCATTTGAACAACTTGTACTGCGATACAGGCCTGCGGTAGTGAGGCTGGCACGGACGATCGTCGGCGCCGATTACGCGGAGGACGTTGCCCAGGATTCGTTACTGCTGGCTTTCAAGGCACTACCGACGATTGAAGAGCCGAACAAGTTTGCAGCATGGCTGTCGGCAATAACGCGTCACAGAGCTTTGCGCTTTAGTAAGAGTGAAACGACGTACATGAAAAAACGAGTGGCGCTGGACGAGGCGCTGCTCGAAAAGATAGAAGCCTTAGCAAAGCCTGTTGCCGACAAAGAAAGAGACCAGATGATGTTGAAGGCTCTGGACAGTCTGCCTGCTGATTACGCGATGCCGTTGAGATTGCACTTTCTTGACGACATGCCGCTCGCAAGGATTGCTGCCTTCATGGGTGTACCGTTGTCGACGGTTAAGTGGAGAATTCATCAAGGGAAAAATCTAATGCGAGCGCAACTTGAATAGACAGCGCGCGGTTGCAACGCGCAACGACCTGGTACGGATTATTCGTGGCAACGAAGTCAGTGCGACAGGGGTAGCGGGTGGGTCAATGTCAGAGACCACAATATTAGTTAGCGATGCCGGTCGACCCACGCGCCTACAGCGCTGTGGTACTGACTACCTGATCACTGCGGTTCAAAAACCTTGTCAAAAAAAGAGGACTTGGCGGTTTGCTTCGTAGAGAAGAAAGGAAGAGGAGAATTAAATGGAACAAGAAACTGTGAAACTACTCAACGTCTTGCGACGAATAGCGCGTGCGGCTGGTTATGCCTCCTGGAATAAATCCGGACCAGATGCAACCCAGTTCTGCGTCGCTCAATACAACAGAGTGCTCGCTCGACTCAGCGAACTTGAGCCTGCGGCCAAACCTCTATTTGCTCCGCTAAGGGAATCCGCATCGGCTGAGGTTGTTCGGATCGCAGCTCGCGAGTTGCTCGCTTACTTCGAAGCAGATGAGCCCGACTTTGTGCCTCCGTTCGTGAAGGGATTCTATTTTGGTCGTCACCCGCGAAGACACCGAACGACATGCGTACCAATTTCGGTAGGCTGCGATTGAATGTTTTGTCTCTCCTCTCTGCGTCGTCTTTGCGTACTGCGGTGAGTTTCAGACCGAGATCCAATACCGCTGAGCATCAGTGCGTATACAACTACACAGATAACAAATTGAAAATAGAATTGAACAAGTCGGGAAGGGTGGTTTACCCCCGCTGGTTTGCCCAAGTGCAAGGCTCGGCGGACCAGATCGGGTTAGGCCAGCGGGGGTAAACCACCCTTCCCGACTTGTTCGATTTCAATGTTCGCGTTTGCCTTTAGCTTCATGGTTTTCTGAACTTGTCTGTAAGGAAACGCAGAGAAAGCTTGATTTGCAAAGAGGAGTCTGTATGGAAAGAGAGAAAGAGTTAGTTAAGCTGATCAATGTATTGCGGCGCACGTCACGCATGGCCCTGCAATCTGAATGGACCGGCGGAAAAGAAGACGCGGCCGCATTTTGCACCGACCAGTACAACAGGGTGCTAACGCGTCTGAAAGAGATGGACCCTGGGATTAGCGTAATTTTTGAGCCGTTACCAGCTGGCAGTTCCTTAACCGTGGTGGCAATGGCGTCGCGTCAACTTGCAGCTTATTACGAAGACGAGCTCGGACCCGCAAGAGGATTCGGACGTGGGTACGGCTTTGCCTTTGATCCCAAGATGTTCAAGGAGTTCTGGGAGAAGTCGTCTCGCGAGTTTGAAGACATGGGAGAGTTTATTCGCGAAAGTATTGACGAGTGGCTGCGACATAAGAAGGAAGCGAGTCGAGAAGAGAAGGAGGCTAATCAAAGTCCCAAAGATTAGTCTTCAGACCATCCACAGATTTCGCAGACTTGCATTGGAACGGTCGGCAAAGTTTCATTGCGTCACTACTGATCTTGTAACTGAGTTTGCAGACAGCGGGGGTAAACCACCCTTCCCGACCTGTTCCAATTGAATATTTGAGATTGATCTTTAGTTAGCGATTGTTCGAGGTTGTTTCTAAAAAGACGCTCAGTGCTCAGAGAAGACTCAGCAAACCTTCATTCTCTTATCTGCTATCCCTAGAACTCCGGTGAGGAATTACTTACAGTACCTCGCAGCTTAAAGGAGAAGGGGAACGG
>Ga0163162_10006509_pt1 | contig 11314 bp, 13 predicted proteins | sample S55metaG_FD_115310 | JGI IMG/M metagenome (GOLD analysis project Ga0163162, IMG submission 115310) | Switchgrass rhizosphere microbial communities from Kellogg Biological Station, Michigan, USA - S5-5 metaG | ecosystem: Host-associated > Plants > Roots > Rhizosphere > Soil | place: USA...
CATAACGCGACAGCCCGCTCCTCCTGGATCTCCGGGTGCGGGGACAGATTCTGGTAGGGCAGCACGTCGTGGTTGGGAAGCGAGACCACGGAATCCGGATTCGCGGCGCCGGTGAGCTCGCAAAACGCTTGCAGCACCGGAACCATGTCTTCCGCGGCACTGTTGTCGGCGACCACTACAATCAGCGGGCGCCCCGCCGCCTTCTGCAACAGGACTAGAAGCAAAGCTTTGGCAGTAGGAATCAATCCAGAAACACGAATCCGCCCCGTGCCCTCTTTCAGATGGGAGGCCACACGCGAAAAGGCCGACAACTTTTCCACGTCCGTGAAGAGATCACGAACGAAGGGGAGAACCATGCAACTTGATTTTAACAGGGCGGGAAAAAAGGCGTCGGCGGGAACGCCCGCGTAGGCCCGGACGCCACGGCCGGGCGGCGAGCGAATCTCGCAGAGGTTTTTGCCGGCCGAGAAACAAAGTGGAGCTGCGCTCCGCCGGGCGGACGGGGGGCGTCCGCCCCTACGTAGTTCGTAGCAACGGTCGGGTCAGACATGTAGGGCCGCCACCGCCGTTCACACATAATTCAGAGCCAGGGAAAGTTCGGACATCGAACCCCGCCTCTCGGAGCTTTTCGTTGGTTTGCTGATTTTCTTCCAGGGCGAGCAGGCACTTGTTGCCCAGCGACAGGACATTACAGGCCAGCGAATCGCGCTCGGAATATTCAATTTCAATGAACCGGTAGCCGCGCGATTGCAGCAGTTCGACTGTCTCCACCGCGAGCCACGGCAGATCCACGAGGACAGTCTTTTCGTCGAGCAGACTCATCAGTGACATAAGGTGCAGACAGGCCGAAGGACCGGTTCCGTGCGGTAATGGCGCCGATAGCACTTCCACGTCATGCGGACCAAACAGCGCCCGCATTTGCTCGATTCCTGCTCGGTTCGTGCGATAACCGTTACCGATAAGCAGAGTTTTGGAATCGAGCCAGACCATGTCACCGGCTTCAGTTTTTCCAGGCGGTTGAACTTGCCCCAACGTCGGTATGCCAATGCCACGACAGAATTCGACGTGGCGCTGCGCCTCTGGAATGCGATTCAATTTGCCGGGATGGAGGCCAATGAGGCCGTAGTCCGTAGCGAGAGAAGGATCATGTGTGTAGACGGCATCAAGCGACAGATCGGAAGCAGCCGGCAAATGGAGCACTTTGGCGCGGGAGGATTCTAGGTGGCGGCACAGTTCATCATGCTGCGCCTGCGCAATCGCGAAATTCGGCGGATGAAAGAAGCCAAGCTCCTTCCAGTGGTCCGCTGTGGCTGGCTGGTCCCAACCCGCAGCACGAGGCGAGCACACCAGTACTCGCTCCAGACGTCCGACCATCGAATGGCCGTTGAACCCCTGGTCCTTGACCTCCGGATTCTGCAATTCAGCTGAATTCTTCAAAGATTGCGACCGCCTTCCCGTTCTGCAATCTAAACAGGTCTTATGGCAAAAGCAATCTGGGAAGGCGTGACGCTCGCGGAATCGAACAAGACCGTCGAAGTAGAAGGCAATCAGTATTTTCCGCCCGACGCGATCAAGGCAGAACACTTTAAGCCGAGTGCAACTCACACAGTTTGTCCGTGGAAGGGCACGGCGAGTTATTACGATGTCGAGGTCGGCGGCAAAAGCAATCACGATGCGGCATGGTTCTATCCCGAGCCCAAGCCAGCGGCGAAACAGATCACGGGGTATGTGGCGTTCTGGAAAGGCGTGAAGGTGGAGAAGTAAACGAGTCGGGCTTTGCTCGACCTGACCGGGTCTGAGGTCCGGTCCCGCCGGCTGGTGCTGCTTTAAAAGTCCAGATGGAAGCGAAAGCCCGGTGCCAGTACCGGACCGCGGTCGCGATTGTATCCGGGGTTGTTTACGTGTTGCAGGTCCGCGCCGACGAAAATCCCTCGCCATACATGCGCGTTGTAGTAGCACTCCACGATATTTTCGCGACCATAGCTTAGGGCGCCGTCGCCGATCAGAAAGCCCAGGCCTCCAAGGGCCAGGTATTTCTGGTGGTCGGCGGAGATTCCATTTGATACGAAAACACCGCCCAACTTATCGAGGCTGCGACGCCATGAATTTCCTGCCAGGTCGGTGCCGATCTCAAAGGTCTGATCGACTTCCGTGTAGGCGTAAGATTCGTGCTGTCCCTCGTTCCATCCCCATCGCGCAAAACCGCGCACATGATGAGCGAATTCCTGCTCAAGGTTTATGCCGAAGCCGTACTTTACGGTGGATTGCAAAGGATGAGCGCGAATTTCCGGGCGCGGGGTTTTACCCGCAAGAAAATCGTTGATCGCCTGCCGGTAGACTCCCATGTTGGCGTGGTTCACAAACGACAGCAGGCGGACCGTGGTCGTCCCATTTTCTACCAGGCGAGGATGGAGTTCCAGTTCGTAGTTTTCCGCTCGAGCGCGCCGTAGATTCCAATCCAGGTCGGGGCCGTTCGCCACTTTCGGCATCAGCGACTCGCCAAACCGAAAAGCCCAGTTGCGATCGTGATATTCCGCGATGACGCCAACGGTGTAGCCCCGGGTGTCGGCCGCATAGTCATAGGCGCCGTTGTTGTCGACAGTCCAGTTCATGAACTGGGAATGACTGTCGCTGCCACTGTCGTTAAGGTCAAAAAAGTCAGCCATCCCAAACTTTCCCGCGCGTATTTCTAAGCGCCGAACCGACAGGCTGGTTGCCAGCGCGAAAGGCCCGCGGTCGCTCTCTACGGTTTCAGAGCTGAGAGGGATGATTTGTCGAATCATGGCTCTCGCCAGATAAGGACTGGGCCCTAGCTCGGGATTGCGCACTACATCGACGTTTACGAATCCGGCGATGCCCAGCGCATCGCTCAGACCGCCACCGGCGGCGCTTTCGGCATCAGCAAAGATTTCAGTGTTCCGCGTAAGTTGATAACCAAGAAAAATCGTCGCTACATTGGAAGTAGCGTGCTCGGCCGTCGAACGAAAGCTGTTACGCCCGCTGTAAGCAGCGTCGAACGAGGGATGCCACTGGAAAATAATGTTGTCCTGGCCTGAGATCCAGTAACGGGAAGTCTGAGAGTGTGGGAAAAGCGTTACAGAGGGATCGTCAGCGGGAGTTTCAGTCTGACTTTGTCCGAGAGCGAGGGAGACAAACGCAAACGAAACCAGGACGCATAGGGTGACCCGTGCGACTAGATTTCTGACGAACTGGGGCAACTTTTTTATCACTCGCGGTTCCGTAAGTTAAGTTTTGCGCTGCTGTTATTTCTGGAGTTGTCCGGTCAAACACTAGAAGCTGTCGGATTATACACAATGCATTAACTGTAGTTAACCTGGTAGCGAGGGAATGGGCAGTTTTTCAAAAACAGCCGGAAAACAAAAAAGACAGCCCGGAGCCCCCCGAGACTGTCCTTAGGCTCTCCCGGTTAGAAGAGCATGTCAATGTGGTGAAGATAATTAGGACATGTTGCAGGAGTATTGCGGATATATGAATATCCGGTAAATTCACGTGCTGCTATATTTAGGGGTCCCACGAGACTATATCCATGGCCCGTAGAGTCGAAGCCTCACGCAAGTTGCAGAAGCGCGCCGAGCAGGTGATTCCCGGCGGCGTGAATTCTCCGGTGCGTGCCTTCGGTTCCGTTGGCGGCGATCCGCCCTTTATTGTTCGCGGACAAGGCTCCCACCTTTGGGACGCCGACGAAAACAAATACATCGATTACGTCGGCTCCTGGGGACCGTTGATTCTCGGACACGCCGCGCCCGGCATCCCGGAGGCAATCAGTGCCGCCGCAAAACACGGAACCAGTTTCGGGGCTTCAACTGCCGCCGAAGCCGACCTTGCTGAAATTGTGATTTCAGCATTTCCCCACGTCGAGAAAATCCGGTTTGTCAGTTCAGGCACGGAAGCCACCATGTCGGCCATCCGTCTGGCTCGCGCTTACACCAACCGCAAATACATTGTGAAGTTCGAAGGCTGTTACCACGGCCACGCTGATGCGTTACTGGTGAAGGCGGGATCGGGTGTAGCCACGCTGGGCATTCCAGGCTCCGCCGGGGTGCCAGAAGAATTCACCCAACTGACACTGGCCCTTCCATTCAATGATGTCAACGCGCTTGAGGCGGCTTTCAAGAAGTTCCCGCAACAGATTGCCTGCGTGATCGTGGAACCGGTCGTCGGCAACATGGGATGTGTGCCGCCGAACCCGATGTATCTCGACGCGTTGCGCGAGATCACCGATCGCGACAAATGTGTCCTCATTTTTGACGAAGTGATGACCGGGTTCCGGCTCGCCTTCGGCGGAGCCCAGGAACGCTATGGAATCTTGCCGGACCTGACCACATTCGGAAAGATCATCGGCGGTGGGCTGCCCGTGGGCGCATATGGCGGGCCGGTAGAAATCATGAACATGGTCGCGCCGCTCGGTCCGGTGTATCAGGCCGGCACACTTTCAGGAAATCCGCTGGCCATGGCCGCAGGCATCGCAACCCTGCGCTACCTGCGCAGCAACAAGAGCACCGTCTACACCGGGCTGGAGTTGCGGGCCGCGGAATTGACCGAAGGCGTCCTCGCAGCCGCCAAAGACGCAGGGGTGCCGCTCTGCTGCAATCGCGTCGGGTCGATGTTTACCTGGTTCTTTACGGAGGGCCCGGTCACCGATTGGACGTCAGCCGCGAAGTGCGATACCAAGGCCTTTGCCCGTTTCTTTCACGCCATGCTGGACCACGGTGTATACCTGCCTCCGTCTCAGTTCGAAGCTGCGTTCCTGAGTACAGCCCACACCGAAAAAGACATCCATCACACCATCGCAGCCGCCAAACAGGCATTCGCCCACTGAGAACCGGAAACCCAGAACTCGGAACTAAGATCTGACAACTGTTTTTTTCATCATTGCAGGGACAGTCACAAACTCATACCCCTCTGCCTTGTACCGCGAAATCAATCGATCCGTCGCGGTGATCGTGAACGAACGATCCGCGCCGAACTCACGATGTCCACCGTCGTGCAGCAGGATCACGTCACCGCCTCGTACGTGTCCCGTCACTTTGCGTTCGATGTGCTCGGCAGATGGCGCATTCCAGTCATAACCAGTCACATTCCACATGGTGGGTTCGAGTCCCATGTGCCGCGCGATGCGCAACACCGCCGGGCGCCGTCCGCCAAATGGCGGCCGAAACAGATTGGAATGTTCCCCTACTGCATCGGTCAAGGAGCGGTCACAATTTTCGAGCTGAGTTCTGAGTTCGCGCCCACTCTTGAAAATCAGTAAGGAATGCGTAAACGTGTGGTTCCCGATCACGTGCCCAGCTTTCACCAGTTCGCGGACAATGTCGGGACGTTGCTGCACGTAGCGCCCGATGAGGAAAAATGTGGCACGAACGTTGTGCCGGGCCAGGACTTCCAGCAGGCGCTGAGTGTGCGGGTCGTTGGGACCATCATCGTAAGTCAGGGCCAGTTGCTTCGATCCGCGGCGCAGGCCGGTGAAGGTCCGGCCAAACCATTGTCCGGTCGGGGCCATCGATTGATAGCCCGCGGCAGAAGCAGCGGCGACTGCAGCGGCACTCACGATGGTTCGGTACATGTTTACCGCGATTGTAAACGCAGACTGGCAATCTTAGATTCGAGATTTCAGATTGCGGATCTGAAACCCGGATCGGGATTGCAATCATCAATCTGAAATCTGCAATCTAAAATTTCCTCCTGTTAACTCTTTCCACAATTGCCTCGTGACGCGAAGCAATATATGCTGCAAACGAATCCTGATTTTCTCTGAAACCGCGTTCCGGTAAACCATGGCCAATCTTTTTGAGCTGCCTCGCTACATCGCTGTCGAAGGCCCGATAAGGGTTGGGAAGAGCACGCTGGCGCGAATTCTGGCCGAGCGTCTCAACGCACAGCAGGTCATGGAATCCGAGGACAATCCTTTTCTCGGCGCCTTCTACAAGGGAGAGCCCGGGGCTGGCTTCCAGGCGCAGTTTGCGTTCATGATCCGCCGCTTCGAGCAACTCCGTGCCCTCGACCTGGGCGCGCGCTCGCAAAAAACCGTGGTCACCGACTTCGTCTTCGAAAAGGACAAAGTCTTCGCCTGCCTTAACCTGACCGATCAGGAACTCGAAATCTATAACCGCTACTACAACCACTTTCGCGAGCAACTGCCCACACCCGACCTCGTCATCTACCTGCAAGCCACGCCCGAGGTGCTGAAGAAGCGACTGAAAAAGAAAAATGCTCCGGGAGAAAAAGCGATCAACGAAGATTATCTGGAAGAAGTGATCAAAGCTTACGAACACTTTTTCTTCCACTACACGTCTTCGGATTTGCTGATCGTGAATACTTCGGAGATCGACTTCGTGGAACGAAATCAGGATTTGCAGGAGTTACTGCGGAAGGTTTCTGCGCCCATCAAAGGCACGCAATACTTCCTGCCGCTGGGATCGCAAGAAGCCGCATCAGCCTGACATCGTCTAGCCACGCGAGGGAGTCGGCAACGCTGCTTTAGAGCGGTGGGACCATTTCCAACGGAGCCATGAAAGCAGCAAAACTCCATCGCCGACCGCGCTTAGGATGACAACAGACTTCACCAAGCCCAATAAGAAAAATTCTGTGATCGCTATCAATAAACACAGCAGGGCAACGAACAGGGCCGCACGATCGGCAACCAACATCCGAAAACTGTTTTTGCTGTAACGGAAGCTAAGGAAGGCCATGCCGAGCATTAGCAAGGGGAAGATAAATGCCCACAATCCCGAGATGCTCGGAATGAACCAGCTAAAGTAAAATCCGAACAACGAACGCATTCCAAGATAGCCGGGTATGTACGGAAACCAGATTCTCCAGAACCGCATGGTGGCGAGCAGGAAGACTATCAGCGATGCCAGCAGCGCCCATCCGACAACGAACTCCCGACTATTGTCCGGATGGGCCTGAAGCTTATATCCCTTTGCAAACAGCGCGATTGTGAGAACGGTCACCATGATCGCCCCGGCAATCTTCAAACCGGATTTCGCCTGTTCGGATACTGATCGTTTGTCTCGCTTGAACTTCATGGGCGAAGGATTTCTATCCCAAGCTATCGAGTCCGTCCAGAACTCCTGCGGCGACTTCGTCGAAACATCCTGGATCGTACTGCAACGGCTCGGACGCATGTACGGTAATCTTCTTGAACTCTCCGCCACAGAGGCTGCCGGCTGCAAATACGCTTCACGCCAGATGCTTCGCAATCTCAGCATGACGCCTGACAAGAGGGGGAGTCCTAACTGACTCTGTAAGAGAATCCGGACTCAAATTGGGATTTCCGCCCTACTTCTCGCGTCGGGGCAGCGAATAAAGCGACAACCCTTTCCCGACTTTCGAGAACTCAGGATCCGCTGTGACCAGCCAGGCGCTGCGCTCTATGGCGAGCTCGGCGGCGAATGCGTCGGCGTAGCTCAAGCCATGCCTTTGTTTTAATGTTCCTGCTCGCGTCGCTCTTTCGCGATCTGCCGCTATGACTGAGATTGGCATCCTGTGAAGGCTGGCCTCGGCCTCGCGTGCGGTGTTTTCGCCGTGACGCCGCCAGGCAACGTAGAAAACCTCGCCCCAAGTCACTGCGGAAATCAAGAGCGGCAGATCCTGCAGTAAAGCGTCGCCCAGGAGTTGGCGCATTTTTTCCGCGACAACTCGGCGGCCCTCAAAGAAGCCAAACAGCGCGTTGGCGTCGAGCACGAAGCGTCGCGTACTCCTCCGGAGAAGCATCGGCATTACCGTTTCTCTCTCTTCCGTTCTCGTTCTCTCTCGGCGAATGATTCCTCAAACATCGATGGCTCGCCGGGTTTTGGCTTGAGGAATCCCATAATTTCGTCCAGTCGCTTTGCGGTCATGGGGGTGAGCACCAGCCGGCCACCTTCTTCGCTCCACGTAGCCGGTGTGCCTTTTTCCAGGCTGAGGCGCTGGCGCAATTCTGCCGGGATCACCACCTGGCCTTTTGAGCTGACGACGGTGCGATAGGATGACATAGCCTAATCTTACCATCTGGTAAGACGAATACAATACGTCTTACCTGCCCGTTTCTGGCCCGCCCGTATCTCGCAGAAACGGCGAGCTTTGCTCGGCCGGGCGGGTGGGGCATCCATCCGTACCTGGTCCGCCGCTGTTCTCTAGGGGCCTATTGACCTGCGGACTGTTTGCGGCCACAATATCCCTCGCAGCATCCAAGATGTAGACAGGCTCTATCCGCCGGGTTTGCGGAGGGGCACTGGAGGACATCGTGAGTCTGGTACCGATCGGCGAACCTCGCCGCAAGATTACTGTCGCTTCTCTCCGCGAAAAGAAACTCCACCACGAACCTATTACCTGTCTCACCGCCTATGACTACTCGTCCGCGCGCCTGGTCGACGAAGCTGGTATCGATATTGTTCTGGTCGGCGATTCGTTGGCCCAGACCATGCTGGGATATGAAAACACGCTTTCGGTCACGCTCGACGAAATGCTGCACCACACCAGGGCGGCGCATCGCGGCGTAAAGCAAGCGCTGCTGATTGGCGACATGCCTTTCGGGTCTTATCAATCCGACGCCAGCGACGCGGTGCGTAATGCCGCGCGCTTCGTGAAAGAAGCCGGGGCGGAAGTGGTGAAGATTGAAGGCGGTGAGAAGCGCGCCGAGCTGATCCGCCGCATCATCGATGCCGAGATCCCTGTCGCCGGACACATTGGCCTGACGCCGCAGTCAGTGCATGTGATGGGCGGCTACAAAGTGCAGGGCAAGGACCTCAGCGGAGTTGAGCAACTCATGCGCGATGCCGTGGCGCTTGATCGCGCCGGAGTGGCTTGTATTTATCTCGAAGGAATCCCGCGGGAAGTCGCGGCCATGATTACCGCCGAAGTAAAGGCGCCGACCATCGGAATCGGCGCCGGGCCCGATTGCGATGGACAGGTCCTGGTCTTCCACGATCTCCTGAATTTGAGCTTTGGACATCCCGCCAAGTTCGTACGCCGGTACGCGGACGTGGGTGCAGCGATTACCGGCGCGGTGCAGGAGTTTCGTGCCGATGTGGCCGCACGGCAGTATCCTTCTGACGAAGAGTCATACCATCTGCCGAAAGAAACGCGTGCCGCTCTGGAGACGGTGCTCGAGCGCAAGCGGGCGATGAGGCGCTAGCGCGGAATGAGAAAGCGGGTCTTCGTTCCTGGTCTGGTAACAGCTGCTTTGGCCGCACTGGTTTCCTGTACCGCTGCTCCACAAACACCCGATGCTGCCGCGCTGGAGGCTACTGCCAGGGCGCATGTCCTGGCCATTCCGCAGATCACCGATGAGCAGAATCGCAGCCTGGCGAAAACAAAGGGCTGGCGTAATCCTTACCTGATCGTACGAGCAGACGGCGTCGCTTTGCTCGACCCCGACGACCATCTGGAACGCATTCTGAAGCCGGAAGAATTGACCCAGACTTTGGGTAATTTGCCGCCATCAGCATGGCCCTACGGACGTGTCGTCGCGGTGACCGAAAACGGCGTGCGTGCCTCAGCAGATGAAGATGTGAAGATTCGCAAAAACCGCGCCGTCGTGGCCGGAACGCTGGAAGGCCTGCACGTGGTCATTCACTGGATTCCGTCGGCCTGAGATTAGCCTCGCCATTTCCATGCAAGTCTGCAACAGCATCGCTGAAGTCCGTCAGGCTCGCCACCGTGCGCGCCGCGATGACAAGACCATAGGCCTTGTTCCCACCATGGGCGCGCTCCATGAAGGCCATCTCGGTCTGGTGCGTGCAGCCAAGGCGCATTGCGATTTGGTTGTGGTATCGATCTTTGTCAATCCGCTTCAGTTCGGCCCCGGTGAAGACCTGGCTAAATATCCCCGCGATTTTGAGCGGGATCAAGAGTTGCTTCAGCGCGAAGGAGTGGATTTCATTTTTGCGCCAAGCGTCGAGGAGATGTACCCAGCGGGCGCGATCACTTACGTGACTGTCGAAGGTCTCAGCGAAAAGCTCTGTGGGCGTTCTCGTCCCGGACACTTTCGCGGCGTGACCACGGTAGTCTCAAAGCTTTTCAATATCGTGGAACCGGACAAGGCATTCTTCGGGCAGAAGGACGCTGCCCAATCGACGATCATTCGCCGCATGGTACGCGATCTGAATATTCCGGTGCAGGTCGTGGTTTGTCCCATCGTGCGCGAGCCTGATGGTCTGGCGATGAGTTCGCGTAATGCTTATCTGGACGCACAGCAGAGAAAATCGGCGTTGGTGTTGTCCCGGTCCCTGATCGCAGCGCAAGAGCGGTTCAATCAAGGCGAACGCAGGGTACAGGCGCTGATCGAAACCGGAAAGCGGGCGTTCGAGCAGGAGCCCTCGGTGCGGCTCGACTACTTCGAGATCGTGGACCCCGAGACTCTCGACCCGGTTGACGATCTGTCGCGAGGAGGGCTGGTGGCAGTGGCAGCGTTCGTGGGCAAAGCGCGATTGATCGACAATATTGTGCTCCTCACCACGGTTTGATGTAGGCGCGAGCGCCCTCGCTCGTGCGGTAGCCATCACTAGCCGAGTGGGACGGCGGCCCTCGGCTGTCGGGTCGAGCGAATCTCGACAACGCTGTCCCCGCGTGGTTCTTGCCGCTGCCGCACGAGCGAGGGTGCTCGTGCCTACATGTAATCAGGCGGGCCTACGTGGTTCACTTCGAGACGAATCTGTTTCCCGCGATGATGAAGCGTAGTGGCTGTTCTGCGGCTTTGGTGATGCCGATGCGTGGGGTGACCTCGATGCGATGCGAGCGAAAGCCGTCGTCGATGATGAAGAGATCGGATTTCTTACTGGTCAGGTCTTTTTCGTTATCGCGCTCCCGCGTGATGCCAAAGGCTTCGGCAAGGCGTCCGGGGCCGCTGGTCAACTTTCGAAGGTCTGTGGCGTCATTCAGTTCGATATCTCGCCCCAGCGCCATCTGCTCGATTCCGGAAATCGGTTCGAGGGCGCGGAACAGGACGCCTCCAGCTTCTCCGTCAGGCAGGCAGGAGACGTTGAAGCAAAAGTGATTGCCATAGATGAAATAAACGTACGTGAGACCGGGCGGGCCGAAAAGAACGAAGTTGCGGGCGGTGCGTCCACTGGCAGAATGCGCGGCGGGATCATCCTGTCCGAGATAGGCTTCCACTTCCACGATTCTGGCGGTCAGCAGTTTTCGCTGCTGTCGCCGCACCAGGACTTTGCCCAACAAGTCTCGGCTTACGGCCCGGGGGTCGCGTGCATAAAAATCTTTGGGCAACGGCACCAACGCCGATGAACTTCGGTTCTTGGCTATCCTCATGTGCTCACCGCATAATATTGCCACGGGTCACAATCCTGAAGGA
>Ga0163162_10006512_pt1 | contig 11312 bp, 8 predicted proteins | sample S55metaG_FD_115310 | JGI IMG/M metagenome (GOLD analysis project Ga0163162, IMG submission 115310) | Switchgrass rhizosphere microbial communities from Kellogg Biological Station, Michigan, USA - S5-5 metaG | ecosystem: Host-associated > Plants > Roots > Rhizosphere > Soil | place: USA: Michigan...
AACTCGTGCACGCAATGTGAGCGAACCGGAAGAGGCGTTTTAAACGCAACGCTCTGGGGAGCGCGCGTCTCGCGTGCCGGCGACCGCGTCCTCGCCATCGCGAACTTTCATTGTGGGTTCCGCTGCGCTAAAAGCGATCGAAATTTAATTAAAGACTGTTTCGGCGCGACGCCGAAACCAGCACGCGAGACGCGTGTCCTCCCCAGAATTGCGTGAAACCGCGTCAGAGACTTTTCGCAGCCTCTATCACATGCTGTGCGTCGATGCCGCGTTCTTTCATGACCACGGCACCGGGCGCACTTAGTCCGAATTCGTGCAGGCCAACCACTTTGCCATCAAGGCCGACGTATTGATACCAAATCTCGGTCACACCGGCTTCGATCGCGAGCCGTTTGCGGCATGATTTTGGGAGGACTTCTTCGCGATATTTTTCCGCTTCGCGCTCGAAACGTTCGAAGCACGGCATGGAAACAACGCGGACACCGTCGCCTAACTCTTTCGCGGCGGCTAACGCATGCTGCAGCTCGCTCCCGCACGACATGATGATGAGATCGAGCTTGCCAGTTTCTTTCTTCGCGATGTAACCCCCGCGCAGCACCCCTTCCCGACGCACGTTTGGATCGATCTCGTTCAAGATCGGAACGGACTGGCGCGTAAGGGCGAGCAACGTCGGACCTTCGATTCGCTCCATCGCTGCGACAAATGCACCCGCGGTTTCTTCGGGATCAGCTGGCCGAATCACGTCGATGTTCGGCATCAAACGAACTGAGCTGACTGTCTCCACCGGTTCATGGGTCGGACCGTCTTCGCCGACGCCGATCGAGTCGTGCGTAAAAATGTAAACGTTGGGAAGCTTCGCCAGTGCGCTAAGCCGAATGGCAGCACGGCAATAGTCGGTGAACACCAGGAAGGTTGCGCCTGAGGCGCGGAAGAGTCCGTGGTAGGAAACGCCGTTGAGGATTGCGCACATCCCATGCTCGCGGATGCCGAAGCGGATGTTGCGGCCACCGGGCGTGTCGCGGGTGAAATCGCCGCCCTCCTTGATGTAATTCATCGTCGATCCGTACAGATCTGCGCTGCCGCTGATCAGCAACGGCATTGCTTTCGCGATCGGTTGCAAGACTTCGCCGCCGGCTTTGCGCGTGGCCAGTTTTGCATCCTTCGGAAACTCCGGGATTTTCTCGAGCAGATCGCCAGGAACTTTTCGCGCGAGACCTTCGTCGAGCATTTTTGCCTTATCAGGATTCTTGGCGCGCCAGGCGTTGCAGGTTTCCTCCCAGCGCTCGTAATCGGCGAGAAGCTTCTTTTTGTGCTGGGCGAAATAGTCGTACACGTCCTGCGACACGAAGTAATGTTCCTTCGGCAATCCGAGTGCCTTGCGCGCAGCGTCCACAAATTTCGCACCAGCTTCACCGTGCGCCTTGTACGTTCCTGCGACTTCGGGAATGCCCTTGCCGATAAGCGTATGCGCAATGATGAACTGCGGTTTTCCGTTGTCGCGTCTTTTCGCCACGTTGAAGGCGTCGAGAAACTCTTGCATGTCGTGGCCGTCGATTTCCTGGACGTCAAAGCCGTATGCCTCCATGCGTTTGCCGGTATCTTCGCTCTGCGTCTCCTTCGCGGCGGCGTCGAGCGTGACGGCATTCGAATCGTAGATGAAAATCAAGTTATCGAGGCCCCAATGGGCGGCCAACGCACACGCCTCGGAGGCGACGCCTTCCTGCATGTCGCCATCGCTGCAGAGGCAGATCACGTGTTGATCGAAGATCTTGTGCTCGTCGGTGTTGAAACGCGCTGCAGCCATCTTTGTCGCCATCGAAATGCCGACCGAGTTGCCCACGCCCTGGCCCAGTGGCCCGGTCGTGCATTCAACTCCGGGAGTTTCACCAAACTCAGGGTGGCCCGGCGTCTTGGAATGCAATTGCCGGAACCGTTTGATTTCCGGCATCGGCAAATCGTAGCCGCTCATGTGCAGCCACGCGTAAAGGAACATGCTGCCGTGCCCGCCGGAGAGGACGAAGATATCGCGATTGATCCAGCGCGGCTGGTCGGGATTGTATTTCAGAGAATAACCGTAAAGGACGGCGCCGATCTCGGCGCAACCGAGCGGCAGCCCGAGGTGGCCCGACTGCGACGCCTGCACGGCGTCCATGCACAAGCCCCGTGCTTCATTTGCCGCCCGAGAGAGAATTTCGACATTTAGACTCATGGAAAAGAAAGATTTGAATTCCTGGTTTAATTTTGAAGCGCGAATCTCTATATCGCGGAAGATTTGAGTTCGACAATCTATTTTCCACTATTGACCTGTCCTATGTCATTAAGTCCCAACTTGAAAAGAATACTGCCCTTGTGAATTCGCCATCACTCCTTCAAATTGTCGAGCGGCTCGAACGTCTCGCAGGCAGGCTGCCCGCCAAAATTCGGAAAGCCGTCCTCAGCGAGCTTACGCCGCTCAAGCAATTATTTCTCCAGCAGCGGCCGCCGCGTTTTCTTTTTGCCGGCTCAAGTGCGCTGCCGCTGGAACAGGTGATTGCTGTCCTGTTTGGCTCGGAGCATCCGACCGGAACACCCGATGCTCCTGTCCGAGCTTATCACTGGCACGATATCAGTCTGCCCGACCGGGGAACGATCTGCGTCCTCGACGCGCGCGGCATTGATGCTTCCGCTGCCATTCGCATCCAGGATGAACTTAAATATCAAGCCGCCGATTTTATCTTTCTTCTGAACGATGGGAAAATTTCCGGCGAGATTGAAATGGACGGCCTCAACGAGTTGCTGGGCCATTCAGCTTGGAGTAGAACGCCGGAACCGGCCGCCAAGTTCATTAAAATTATCATCCGGCCGCCGAGAGAGACAATCGCGCGCGATCAGACTGATCTGGTTCCATCTCGGCGGCAACCCGGCTTTGGATCACCGGCCGCACGCGAACCTTTTTTGGAGGTCTTGGGATCAATCCCCGATGGTCATGGTCAAGTAATTGAAGTACCTCCTGGCGAAATCCAGAAACTGATGTCGATCCTGGCGCGCGAGTTGCCGAATCAGGCGCGGATGGAAATGATCAGAATATCTCGAGATCGCGAAGCTCAGCACGAAGTGACACAGCTTTTGGTGAAATCCACGAGCGCCATCTGTGCGGCCATCGGGGCGCAACCGATCCCGCTCGCGGACCTCCCGATTCTGACCAGTTTGCAAGTCATGATGATCTCCGGAATCATGTACGTAAGCGGGCGCGAGCGGAGCTTGCGCGCCGCCACCGAATTCGCCGGCGCGCTCGGCGCGAACGTAGGCGCGGCGATGCTTCTGCGCGAAGGCACGCGCGCGGTCCTGAAGTTTTTTCCGGGCTGGGGAAACATCGTATGTGGGCTGGTAGCGGGCTCGGGAACCTATGCGATTGGCCGCGCCGCCACCGTCTTTTTTATCGATGGCGTTTCATTAAAGGACGCGCGTCGAACGTATCTGACCAGCCGTAAGAAGCGGGCGCGCCTGGCTCTGCCAGCTCACGAGTGAAAATCGGGCGTTGCGTGTGCGCGAATAACTTGTGAATAAGATCCCCCTGTCCAGCGTATTTTGTTCACACAATTTTGTGAACAAATGCGCTAATCTCTCCGCTCGACCGAGGCATTCGTAACTCTCCTATGAAGCTCTCCGAGATAAGGACGACGCTTCAGAAGATAGGCGTTTCACCGGTAAAGACTCTCGGCCAAAATTTTTTGCACGACCAAAATCTTGCGCGCTGGATCGTCAATCAAGCCGAGATAATTCCGGACGATTATGTGGTAGAAATTGGACCTGGCCTGGGCGCCCTCACCGAGCGGGTACTTGAGAAAGGCGCGAACGTTCTCGCAATCGAGAAAGACACGCGCCTCGCGAATTTTTTACGCGAACGTCTCAGTCATCCGCGACTCGAAGTACTGAATACAGACGCTCTGAAGTTTGATGCGCGCGTTCTATTTTCACGTCGTCAAGTAAAACTGCTCGGTAATCTTCCATACAACATCTCGAGCGTGTTACTTTTGAAACTCATTGAATACCCTAGTCCCATCTCGCTGTGGTTGTTTATGTTACAAAAGGAGGTGGCGCGCCGTCTTTCAGCGGCGCCATCCACTCACGACTATGGCGCTCTGACTTTGCGCGTGCAGTTGCGTCATCGCGTGCAGTATCTCCGCACAATTCCGGCAACGGTTTTCTTTCCAAAACCCGAAGTCGAATCGGCGCTCGTGCGAATCCTACCTCGCGACCCACTCGACTTGCCCGCGTGCGACGATGAGTTGCTTACCAAGTTGATTCGGAGTGGCTTTTCTCAGAGAAGAAAGCAGGTAAGGAAACTACTCGGCAGGCGTATCACCAATTGGGATCATGCCGCGTCGACTCTGAGCTTCGATCCCAAGGCGCGCGCCGAAAACTTGTCGCTACTTCAGTGGATCGGGCTGGCGAATTACATCGCGCCGCCTACGCCTCCAGCTGAACTAGGAATGGGAAAAGAGCGCTTCCCGGTGGTTGATAAGAACGATCGAATTTTGCGGTATGCCCGGCGCTCGGATGTGCATGGGAATAACTTGCGCCATCGCGCCGTTCACATCCTGATTTTCGACCACGCGGGCGACGTTTATCTGCAGCAACGCTCGCGCTGGAAGGATCGACGTCCTCTGAAGTGGGACTCGAGCGCTGCAGGTCATGTAACGGCCGGCGAAGGCTATGACGAAACGGCCCGCCGCGAATTGGAAGAAGAGCTCGGGATAAATGTTCCTCTGGAAAAGATTTTGAAGCTGCCTGAATCGGCAGGGACTGAGCAGGAGTTTGTTTGGCTTTATCGAGGAAGGATTCACAGTCACCCCATCGTCAACCGCAGCGAAATCGAGACGGGTGCTTTTTTTCCGCCAGCCATTATCGATGGTTGGGTCGCGGCAAGACCGGAGAATTTTGCACCCGGATTTATAGAATGCTGGAAGGCCTATCGGAGGGAAAAAGGCGCCAACAGCGACAAGTTTACTTGAACCCGATAAATTTTCGCTTAGGCAGACGGCGCAGGGTCGTGCGCTTGAATTTTCGTGCGGCGCGCCTCGCTCCTTCCTTCCCACCATAGATGCTGTCGCTAAACATTCTTGTCACCACTTGATTGCCGCGAAGAAAATGCACCTGAAAACCATGTGTCTGCCGCTTCGCGCGTCGTTTCGTGTCGATGCGCCGGATATTCGCTTCCGAATCAGGATTGGGGCGTCTTCGCATAAGAACCGTTAACGACACGGTATCTAAATAATTCAGGCAATCAACGACCCATCGTCGAGGCAGCGCCGCGCCGGAATGTTTCTGGCGAAGGCAGGTTCCAGGCACGCCATTTCTTGTCGTATTCCACCACAGGCAACAACGCGTAACAAGGATGCCGCCGTTCGCGCAACCACGTGATCAACTTCACAAGATCCGCCTTCGCCATCGTCGTACAACCTGTTGTCGGTCGACTTACACCGCGGCGGATATGAAAAAAAATCGCACTGCCATCTCCTGGGATCGGCGGATCGGAATTATGCCGAATCTCGATGAGCCAGTGATAAGCGAAATCGCCCGAGCGCATTCTTTCGTGGGTATAATTGTCGGGCGGATTCTTGGGATCGATCACGATATGACGATTGTAATTCGGCGAACGCGGATCATCGCTCCAAACGTCTGCTTCCGTCACCTGGTGGTAGGGATAGTCGCCTCCGGGAGGCAACTGCGGGTCGTATCCGAAAACCTTTCCGATCTCGAATACTCCTGCAGGCGCGCGTCCGTCTCGCTCCTTTTTCCGAAGGCCAGGCTCATTTTGTCCAGCTAGGCCTGTTCCCCAGGCAACTCCATTTTTCCCAAACAGCACCGGGAAAGGCCCGCTCACGGCTTCCCAATTTCCGCCGGGCGACCGCTCAAATAAGCGCAACTCACCCCGCATTGAGTCCCATGTCGAACTCACGGCAACAATAAGCTGGGTGCAGTCCTCCGGAACTCCGTCAGCGGACGCGTTGCTAACCAGCAATGCCAACCAAGAAATCAGCAATCGGCTTAAGGCTTTTCCTGAGCAAAGCCTACGGATCGACAGAAAGCTTCTATAGGAATGCATTCTATTAATTCTACTACTTTTATTTTTCGAACAAACTCTACATCCGCAGCGAAAAGAGACAGCGATTGGTTGTTAGCGGCTCCGAATTAAGCGAGCCGAAACTTCTTATCGTTTATGAAAACATTATTCTTCTCTGGAGCAACGATTACCATTCTGGGTTTGGCAGTGACTCCTATTTCAGGTCAGACCCAGAGCACGACAACTAGCAGCACGACTTACATCGAGACGAGCAAACTCGTCGGGAAGCCGGTGAAATCTTCTCAAGGCGAAGAAATCGGCACAATCAAAGACGTGGTGATCGACCGCAACACGGGCTGTATGGCTTACACCGTGCTTTCAACTGGTGGAGGCGGTGGCCGAGTTGCCGGCGGCGGCAAAATGGTAGCAGTTCCGTGGTCCGTCTATTCGCCCCAATCGGATCTTAGCACTTACACCGTAACCGTGGAGCGCGAACGTATCTTCAACGCGCCGGCGTTCGATTACGCCCGCATTGAGGAGTATTCCAGGCCTGATTACATCAACAACGTATACAGCTATTATGGCGTAAGCCCGGGCGTGGGAATTGGGGTTGGAGTTTCCGGCGGCCCTTCAACGACCACAACCGGCGCAGCCACGACAACAACAGGTGCCGCGACAGGCGCGGGAACTCAAGCAGGCACAGCACCTAACCAGGTCGGGGCTGCATCGCCAGCACAATCGCCAATGGGAGCCGCTGCTTCACCGGGTCAAGGATCGCCGAGTCTCGAGACCACAGCAGGTCGAAGAGCACACCCGGGGGCAGCCGCGGCGGCCGGGGCCGCAGCGGCCAGGGCGCGTGAAACAGCTACGCCAAGCCCTTACGGCCGAGCCGGTGCTTCACCGTCAAAAGAACGAACGCCAAGTACGAACGAAAAGCAGGAGCAGACAACGCCAAGTAGTCGGGGCGAATCTGAAACGCGATCTGAAACTGAGCGAGCTCCATCGGAAGCCAGAGAAAGTCCGAGCGAGCGAAAGAAATCGACCCGACGCCGCAAGACGGAGCGGAGCCCCAAGGGCGAGCCTGGCGAGACACCACCAACCCCCGAAGAGCAAGATTAGCGAACCCTTCTTCGACGTCTATAAGGTCTAAATTGGGTGGAGACAGCGTGAAGTCTTCTCGCCTGTTGCGCGATCGAAGGGCAGTCCCCGCCGTGACCGGGACAATGGATGAATTATTCGGTTCTCTTGGCTTCTATTGCCGCAGTATCGGATGGCAAAAACTTTGCGCCCCAAAGCCAAAGCACACCGGCCACCAGCATCATTGCCGACACGACAAGAAAGGCGACGTTCATGTTTGTCCGATCGGCCACGGCACCAATCAAAGGCGGAGCAGCTGCGTCTCCCAGCGCGTGAATGATCAAAATATTAAGAGCGAAGGCGGTAGCTCGAACCGAGGGATCCGTAACATTGGCGAGTGCGGTATTTGAGGGGCCAGTATTAAAAAAGAGAAAAAAAACCGCGACAAACATCATTACCCAGGCAGCAGGAAACGGCGTGAAAAGCATTACGACTGAAAATGGGAAGGCGATAATGACCCCGATTCCGGAGATTAGAAAGTAGGAGCCGGGAAAGCGTTTTCGCAGAGAATCGCCCGCAATGCCGCCAGCGAGCGTGGCTGTTAACCCAGCCAAAACAGTTATCCCGCCAAAGATGATGCGGCTCGTCGTCGGCAAGCCGCGATATTCAAGATATCCTGGCACCCAAAAGGACATTCCCCCAATTGCGAATGTCAGGGCCGTCATCGCCAGGGTGTTCAAAACATAGGATCGTGTACGGGCAAGCCTAAGATAGTCGCTTAGGTTCGCTCGCCGCTTCTCTTTTAGGCTCCCTGATCGCACGCGCGGGTCGCGCCGCAAAAAACACAACAGCCCAAGGAGCAATCCAGGCGGCGCCACAACAAAAAATGCAGTCTGCCATCCCCAGTGCGCCGCGACAAAGCCGCCAACTGCGTAACCAATTGCGCTGCCAACCGGAATCGCGACATAAAAATAGGCTAACATCCGCCCGCGTGACACCAGTGGGAAGAGATCCGCAATGATTGTCGGCGCCGCCGGGCCATATCCGCCCTCGCCCACCCCGACAAAAAGCCGCGTCATCAACAACAAGGCAAAGGTTCCGGCGAGGCCTGACATTGCCGTCGCAGCGCTCCATAAAGTCACGCTCACACCGATGATCAGCCAGCGCGACATTCGATCGGCGAGCCAGCCGAAAATTGGCGCGCTCACCATGTAGCTCACTAGAAAAGCCGTTCCGAGCAAACCAACTAGCGCATGCGCGTTTGGGTCGTCCGGGCGAAAAAAATGCGTCCGAATTTCCGGTTCCACTCCCACAAGCACATATCTATCGATGTAGTTGAAAAGATTGATCCCGAGCAGGAGGATCAACGCCGAACGGCCACCGGGTGCAGGACGCGCGTTTGATTGCATCGACAATTGCCGATTGCAGTTTGGCCTGCCCCAATTGTAAATCATAAATGATGGCCACCATGTCCGCCGCCGAGCGCGCGCTCTATTTCCTAGGCCGGTTGTTGGCGCGTTGCTTTTATCGAGTGGACGTAATCGGTCTGGAAAACCTGCCGCGCGGCGGGTTTCTTCTTTTGCCTAACCATATCAGCTGGGTGGATGCCATCGTTCTGCAGGTCGCCTGCCCTCGCCCGATTCGCTACGTCATCGATCAGGAGTATTACCGCAAACCGATCCTGTACCCGTTTTTGCGCGTGCTCGGCTGCATTCCCATCACTAGCCGCAAGTCGCACTCCGCGATTCGCGCGGCAACGGAAAAAATCGCGGAGGGCGAGATCGTGTGCGTTTTTCCTGAAGGCCGGCTCGAACGCACGGGAACGCTGTTGCGTTTGCAACGCGGTTACGAACTCATCGCGCGCCACGCCAATGCAGACGTCGTCCCGGTCTGGCTCGACCAACTCTGGGGCTCGATCTTCTCGTTTCAGGGTGGAAAATTTTTCAGGAAATTTCCGAAGCGGATCCCATACCCTGTCACAATTGCTTTCGGTAAGCCGCTCGAAGCGGACGCTGCCGATATCGCGACCGTGCGGGAGGAATTGCTCAAACTCGGCGAATTTTGTTTCAGCCGGCGGCCATCGCTGGATCGACATCTTGCTGAACCCTGCGTTCGCGGGCTGAAGAGAAGACCTTTCGCGACCGCCGTCATCGATGGACTCGATCACAGCGCATTAAGCCGCTCGAAATTGCTCGGGGCCGCTGTGGCATTGAGCCGTTATTTCCGAAAAGAATTTCCCGACGAAAGAATCGCCATCATCCTGCCTGCAAGCAAAGGATCGATGGTAGCGAACCTGGCCGTGACGCTGGCGAACAAAGTGCCTGTCGATCTTAATTTCACAATCGGACGGGCAGCGAATGAATCTTGCCGCAAGCGCGCCAACCTGCGGGTCGCTATTTCGGCAACGCAATTCATGGAGCGCCTCAAGGATTTTCCGTGGCCGGAACGCGTTCTTAAGCTGGACGAACTGATGCCGCGAATGAAACGCCAAATCATTTTCTGGTGGATAATGTCGCTTCTTGTTCCCGCCGGTTTGCTTTTGCGGCTCTTGAAAATTCCAAAAGAGGGCGGCCACAGGGAAGCAGTCTTGCTTTTTACAAGCGGAAGCACCGGCGAACCAAAAGGTGCGGTGATGAGCCATCGCAACGTTGTTGGAAACGTCTCGCAGTTCCGGCAATTGCTTGACGCGATGAAAGAGGACGCCATTCTCGCGTCGCTGCCTTTTTTTCACACCTTCGGATCGACTGTCACTCTTTGGTATCCGCTCATCGAGGGTGTGCGCATTGTCACTTATCCTAATCCATTGGAAGCGGCGAAGAATGCAGCGTTGATCGAGCGATACAAACTGACGCTTCTCCTGGCGACGCCGACCTTTCTGCGCGGTTATCTGCGCAAAGTCGAACCGGACAAGTTGCGCAGTCTGCGTCTCGTAATCACCGGAGCGGAAAAACTGCCGCTCGATCTGGCGAAGAATTTTGAGGAACGCTTCAAACAAAAAGTTTTTGAGGGCTACGGGCTGACAGAAACTTCGCCAGTGGTAAGCGTCAATCTGCCCGAGCCGCACTCGACCAAGCCGGGCGAACAAGGGCAACCATCGAGTCGTTCCGGCTCAGTTGGTAAAATGGCGCCCGGCATCGCTGCGGAAATTCGTGAACCGGAAACGGACCGTAAACTTTCCTTGCATGAAACTGGAATGCTTTGGCTGCGTGGAGTAAACATTTTCGAAGGTTATCTGCACGATCCCGAACGCACAGCCGATGTGCTGCAAAATGGCTGGCTCAAGACCGGCGACCTCGGCCGGTTCGACGAAGACGGATTTCTCTACATCGAAGGACGGCTGTCGCGTTTTTCAAAGATCGGCGGGGAAATGGTGCCGCACGAAGCAATCGAAAGCAAAATTGTCGACCTCCTCGGCTTGGCCGGAAGAGATGAGCGCCCAATTGCCATCATGGGGGTGCAAGACGAAGCCAAGGGCGAGGCGCTTGTCCTATTGAGCGCGGTAGATGTCGATCTTGCAGAGCTGCGGAGCAAACTTCACGATGCCGGCGTCCCAAACTTGTGGATTCCAAAACAGCTTCAGCGCGTCGAATCCATTCCGGTTCTCGCCTCCGGCAAGCTCGATCTCAAGAAATGCAAAGAACTCGCGCAGCAAACGGGCTAAAATGACAAAGCACGAGATGTCGAAAGCCGAAGCAACTCCGAATGTTCCAATGACAGACGCAGGCAAAGATGTTTCGTCATTCGGATTCGGCCTGCGACGCCGTAGCTGCGCGAAGGCGGGTCATTCCTTCGTCATTAAGCATTCGTACTTCGTCATTCATTCTGCGTTTCACTCACTTGCCAATCGCGCGGCAGCGCTTTTGATGAAACTGTTGTTTGGGTCTGTCGCGCGGCTGTATGTTTTGCGGCGCGGAAATTCGGATCGCGCCGGTGGATTTCTGCTGGCATCCAATCACATCAGCCATTTCGATCCGTTTATCATTTCGTCGGTAGTACGGCGCAAGATCGATTGGATGGCCATGGCAGAATTCTTTCCGCTTCCGCTGCTCGGATTTCTTTTGCGCGCCGTCGATGCGTTTCCGGCGGAACGAGATCGTGCCGATCGCAAAACCATCCGAACCGCAATCGAGCGGCTCAAGCATGGGCGGATCGTTGGCCTTTTTCCAGAGGGCGGCATCCGCAATGGCGC
>Ga0163162_10006517_pt1 | contig 11309 bp, 8 predicted proteins | sample S55metaG_FD_115310 | JGI IMG/M metagenome (GOLD analysis project Ga0163162, IMG submission 115310) | Switchgrass rhizosphere microbial communities from Kellogg Biological Station, Michigan, USA - S5-5 metaG | ecosystem: Host-associated > Plants > Roots > Rhizosphere > Soil | place: USA: Michigan...
ACCAATGAATCCACCCTGGCGGAGCTTTCCAATGGCCGGCTGATGCTGAATATGCGCAATACAGGCAAAATAAGATACAGGCAGATCGCCATCAGCAGGAATGCGGGAAAGAAGTGGACACCGCAGCCACCCGACACGACCCTGATAGAACCTGTCTGCGAAGGCAATCTGCTCGCATTTCATACCACTGGCAGGCAGCAAGGTCTTGCCTTCTCCAATCCTGCCAGCACCACGGCGCGAATAGCCATGACTGTAAGGATCAGCTATGATGACGGCAGGACCTGGACCTTGCAGAAATTATTATATGAAGGACCCTCTGCATATTCCTGTCTGGCCATGTTGCCCGACGGCAACCTGTCCTGTCTCTATGAAGCAGGACAACAACGTCCCTATGAAGGCATCGTCTTTGAAGAAATACCATGGGCCGAATTCAAAAAGCAGGAATAATGTTGACCACAAAAGATCTTAGAGGCAATTGGGGCACCCTGCTCCTGCCCATCAATGCAGACGACAGCATCGACTTCAGCAGGCTGGGGGAGGAACTGGACTACCTCACTTCCGCAGGCCTGGACGGTATCTATTCCAATGGTACGGCAGGCGAATTTCACAATCAATGTGAAGAAGAATTCCTTCGGGTGCAGGAACTGATGGCGGAGAAATGCCATAGCGCCGGCATGCTTTTCCAGATCGGCGCCTGCCACCCCAGTCCATTCATCTCCCTGGCTAGAGTTAAGAGGACAGTGGCGTTGTCACCGGCTGCCTTCCAGGTGATCCTGCCCGACTGGGTTACGGCGGGCCGGGACGAGCAGATCGTCTTTCTGCGGAAGATGGCCGAAGCCGCTGACGGTACCCCATTGGTGCTGTATAATCCGCCTCATGCGAAGTGTGTGCTGCAGCCACAGGATATGGCCGGGCTGTCGGCCGCCGTTCCGCAGGTGATCGGTGTGAAGACGGGTGGTGGTGATAGCCGTTGGTATGACGAGATGCGTCCCTATGCAAAGAGCTTATCTGTGTTTGTTCCCGGTCACTTACTCGCTACGGGCGTACAACAGCAGGTGGCTTCAGGCGCTTATTCCAACGTAGCCTGTCTGAGCCCGGCGGGAGCGCAGGACTGGTGGCGGCTAATGGATAAGGACCTCGACGAAGCGTTGCGGATACAGGGGCGGATAGGGAAATTCTTCGATCGTTGTATATTACCTTTTAAACAAGCGGGCTATTCCAACCCTGCCCTGGATAAATTCCTGGCTGCCGTGGGAGCGTGGGGGGCCGTGGGGACGCGTCTGCGCTGGCCCTATAAATGGATCGATGAAAAGGAAGTAGCGCCGGCCCGGGCCATCGCACAATCACTATTACCTGAATTTTTTAACTATGCGTAGTATATTCTTTCTGCTCTTGCTGAGCTTTTCACTGCATGCTTTCAGCGAGATCACCCTCCCGTCCATCATCGCCTCCAACATGGTCCTTCAGCAAAGGACGGACGCTCCGTTTTGGGGCAAGGCCGCTGCCGGGTCCAGGGTCTCTGTCATCACGTCCTGGGACCATAAGACCTATACCATAATGGCCGGCCCTGATGGCTTATGGAAAGTGATGGTCAAGACCCCCGCGGCCGGCGGCCCGTATAAGATCACCTTGTCAGATGGGAAAGCCACCATCCTCGACAATATCCTCATCGGGGAGGTCTGGTTATGCTCCGGCCAATCCAATATGGAAATGCCCGTCAAGGGGTTTAAGAACCAACCCATCCTTGGCTCCTCGCAGCTGCTGATGGATGCGGACAATCCGCAGATCCGCCTTTTCCGGCTGGAAAGGGCACAGTCCCGGATACCACAATCCGACTGTAAGGCCACACCCTGGCAGGAAGCCAACGCCGCCAGCGTAACGGACTTCAGTGCGGTGGGGTACCAGTATGCGAAGATCCTGCAGGAAAAACTGAAAGTACCCGTAGGCATCATCATGTCTACCTGGGGCGGCACCGTCATTGAAGCGTGGATGGATCAGGCCAGCTTAAAAAACTTTCCGGATATCAGGGTTTTACAACCCGCCGATACAACGAAGATCACGAAAAATGAGCCCACTGTCCTCTATAACGCCATGATTCAACCGCTGATTGGTTTTGGGATCAAAGGCGTGATCTGGTACCAGGGCGAGCAGAACAGGCCCAACCCGGAGATCTACGACAGCCTGCTCATAACGATGGTACAGGAATGGCGGCACCTGTGGAACAGGGGAGAGTGGCCCTTTTATTATGTGCAGATAGCTCCCTACGGCTACAACGATAAGCTGGGACCCGCTGCACCTCTGAGAGAAGCGCAGCTGAAAGCTTTGCCCCGTATCCCCAATGCCGGCATGGTAGTCAGCATGGATGCGGGCGAACAGCGGAGCATACACCCGGCAGATAAAGCCGTCATCAGCCGGCGGCTGGCATGCTGGGCGCTGGCCAATACATATGGCCGCGCAGGCATTCCTTATGCCAGTCCCTGTTATCATGGCATGAAGATCGAAAAGGACGGCATTGCTATCAGTTTCGACCATGCGCCGAATGGCCTCACTTCCTTTGGCAGGCCGCTGGCCGCGTTTGAAGTGGCGGGAGAGGATAAGGTATTCTATCCCGCAAATGCCAAGGTCACGGGCAGTGGCGTCACCGTCTGGTCTGACAGTGTCAGGATGCCGGTGGCCGTACGATATGCTTATAAGGATTGGGTAGTGGGCGACCTCTATAATACAGAAGGCCTGCCGGCCGCCCCCTTCCGGACGGATGACTGGCCGTTATAGCTCTATCACTACGTCTTCCACACTGGCGTCCTTTGCCGTAAAGGTCACCCCGTCAATTTTTAAGCCATCCTTATTCAGGAGGGTGATAATGCCTCCCTTCTGGGAAAGCTGGGCGCCTTTGCCACTGAGCGTTACTTTTAATGTGTCGCCGGCCGGAACGGTGAGCTTGCCAAGCGTGTCTTCCTTATTTTGTTTATCGACGATCTGCCAGCCCGAGAGATCGATGTCGGCAGCGCTTTTATTCAGGAGGATGACATACTCCTTCCCCACGTCGTCCCCTTTGGGGTTCACCTTCGCAGCAATGATGCGCACAGGAGTATCATTCTCCGGCTGCCCGGGATCGTTAGGCGGCAGGTCGTTCAGCGGGTTGCCGGTGACGTCGTCCGTATGGAAGGACTGGGACTGGAAGGCGGTGAAGACGGCTGCCCACCGGTTGCGGGACGGGAAATGGAAAATAAGGCCGCCATCCTGGTAAATGCCATTATCCTTCAGGTAATTCCCTTTCGGGTTACCCTGGTTCATATGGATGTCATGAATGCCTGTACTGGGACTGATCTCCGGGAAATATTTGTCGGCCCCATCCGCATCTACCCAATGCTGCCCGAATGCATAAACGACAGCATCGTCATCCGAAATGGCCTGCTGTACAAAAAGGTCCAGTTTGTCGTTGAGGTCATTGTTATCACCCGGAACATTGGAGTCCAGGGGCACCATCTGCGCTACATCGAATAGATTGCCCCGGATGAAATCCAGTGCCAGCCCATCGGGCCCGGAAGGCAAAGGTGTAAAGGCGTCAGGCAGGTTGGCCTGGAGGATCGCGTCCGTAATAGCATGGTGAAAATCATCATTGGCGTAGAAAAGCACCTGGCTGGGAGCTTCGCTGGATTGTGTATTAATGGCTATGCGGTGAGGGTCGTTGTCATGGTTGATGAGGATCTGGTAATGCTCGCTGTTCTTTGTGGCCAGGATGCGCTGGGAAACTTTTCCTTTAAGGACGCCGTAATCTTTAATAGGCATAATAGTAATAGTTATAAGAGGCAAGTTATTTCATCAGACCCGAAAAAAAAACCGTGAAAATACCCTAACTTCCGAAGGGCTGCATGCAACATTTATCCGGAGGCTTTGTCCTTTACGGATACAAACCCAAATATGCTCAAAAGCCATTGGAAAGCGGCCTGGCGTGCCATGATGAAAGACCGTACTTTCACAATGCTGAACCTGATCGGTCTTTCCACCGGATTGGCTTGTGCCATATTGATCGGACTGTGGGTCTCAGATGAGCTCCACACCGATAAATTCTTCGGGAAGGACAGCAGGCTTTTCCAGGTGATCCAGCATGCGCCGCAAGGGGATGGTGTCTTTACCACGGATCATACGCCGGGACCGCTGGCGGATGCCTTGCTAAAGGAAATGCCTGAAGTTGAAGAGACCGCCAACGTCGTCTATCATCCCTCGGTGGATAAAAGCCTGGGCATTGTCTCCGCAGGGGAGAGCCATATAAAAGCCCGGGAAATATTCGCCTCGGGGAGCTTTTTTTCCATTTTTTCCTATAAGTTATTGCAAGGCAGGAGGGAGCAGGTATTGACCGGCAAATACAACGTGCTGCTTTCAAAGGAAATGGCCCTGAAATTATTTCATACCACCGGGAACATCCTGGGCCGGACGGTGGAGTGGGACAGGGCAGGCATGTGGGGCGGCCATACAAGCGGCGTCTATGTGGTGTCCGGTGTATTTGAAATGCCGCCGGCCAATGCCTCCAACCAGTTTGATCTGGTGTTCAATTATGACGCTTATTTCGAAAAGAACAGTAAATACCTGGACAACTGGGGCAGCAGCAATCCCAGCACCTATCTCGTGCTGAAGCAGGGGGCCGACGAAAGCAGGCTCAATGCGAAATTGAAGGATTTAATGCGGAAGAAATGGGGGGCAGCCAATGGGACAAAAGACCTGTCATGGATCGGCACCCTGTACGCACAACGTTACTCGGACAGATATTTATTCAATCGCTGGGAGAATGGTACACTTGCCGGCGGCCGGATCGAATATGTCCGGATCTTTTTATTCGTCGCCACCTTTATCCTGGTGATAGCCTGCATCAACTTTATGAACCTCTCCACGGCCAGGGCGGCCGGCAGGATCCGGGAGGTCGGCATTCGCAAGGTGGTGGGTGCCCGGCGCAGTTCCCTGGTCCTGCAATACCTGGGTGAGTCTACGCTGATGGCATTTTTGTCATTGCTGCTGGCACTGGGCCTGGCGTGGTTGCTGATGCCTGCTTTCAGAGAGATCACGGGAAAGGAGCTGACTCTCTTGCCGGGTCCCGGTCCGGTGGCTGGAATAGCCCTTATCACCCTGTTGACAGGTGTGCTTGCAGGCAGTTATCCGGCTTTCTATCTATCCGGTGCCAAGCCCATGCTGGTACTGAAAGGAAAATTTGCGTCTTCTCTTACAGAGCTATTGATACGTAAAGGGTTGGTCGTATTTCAGTTTACCATTTCGGTTATTTTTATCATCTCTGTCCTGGTGATCCGCCGGCAGATGGGCCTTATCCAGTCCCGGGATCTTGGCTATAGCCGTGATCATATTATCCAGTTTGCCAGCGAAGGCAATGTCCTGAAGAATACTACCCTTTTCCTGGATAATTTGAAAAAAATTCCCGGTGTTATAGCAGCATCCAGCGTCAACGGCGATATGCTGGGCTCGCATAGTGGCGGCAGCGGGCTTAACTGGAAAGGCAAGGCCCCAAATCTTTCCATCACATTCAGCAACCTGTATGTGGACTATGGTTTTATCGAAGTAATGGGGTTGCATATAGCGGATGGTCATGCATTTTCTCCCGGCATGCCAACGGACACCACAGGCATCATTCTCAACGAGTCGGCTGTTGCCGCCATGCACCTGAAAGATCCCATAGACCAGCCTGTGGAACTATGGGGTGATCGCAAAACGATCATCGGTGTAGTGAAGGATTTCAACTTCGAATCCCTGTATAGAAAAGTTGGACCATTCTTTCTCAGCTATCAGTCTGGCAACGGCAACATCGTGGTGAAGATAGCAGGCGGGGCCGAAAGCAGCACCCTTGCCCGCATCGGGGAGTTCTACAGGCAATATAACCTGGGATTGCCATTGGAATACAAGTTCCTGGATGAAGATTATCAGGCGCTGTATGCTTCAGAACAGCGGCTCACCGTTCTTTCCCGATGGTTTGCAGGGATGGCGATCCTCATTAGCTGCCTGGGGCTTCTTGGGCTGGCTGCTTTCACGGCACAACGAAGACGGAAGGAAATAGGCATCAGGAAGGTCATTGGAGCCACTATTACCAGCGTAGTCATGATGTTGTCCGGGGATTTCCTGAGGCTGGTGTTCCTTGCCGTATTCATCGCCTTTCCCGTGTCGTGGTGGTTGATGACGCAGTGGCTTAACAGCTATGCCTACCGGATATCAATGAACGTAGATATATTCTTCGTCGCCGGCGGCGCCATCGTGCTGATCACATTGTTATCTGTGAGTTTCCAATCTGTGAGGGCGGCGGTAGCCAACCCGGTCAGGAGTCTGCGGGCGGACTGAGAGCCCGGACAATGACTGTCCGCTTCCGATACAGCCCCTATGGGTTGATTCAATGCAAAATATTGATAGTGAATTAATTACAAGTTTGGAACGAATTTTATCCTTCTAATCACAAACAGTCAGCCATGATCAGGAACTACTTTACGATCGCCATCCGGCATCTCTTGAAGAATAAAGGGTATTCCTTTATCAACATCTTCGGCCTGGCCGTGGGTATGGCGGTCGTCCTGCTCATCGGATTGTGGGTCCGCCATGAGGCAAGCTACGACGCCTTCAATGTCCATAGGGCGCAGATCGGCAAGATCAAAAAAAAGAATGTCTTCAACGGCGAAAAAAAAGTGCAGAACGGCGTCATGCTGCCATTGTATGATGAGCTTAAGAACAACTATCCCGAAGTAGAACATATCACCCGCCTGGATTGGGGCGATGATCACAGTCTATGGGCCGGCGACAAGAAGATAAGCAAAAGAGGACATTTTGCAGACCCCGACATTTTGAAGATGTTCTCCTTTCCCCTGGTAAAAGGCAATGTGAACCAGGTATTGAAGGACCCTTATTCCATCGTATTGACCGAATCGCTGGCCAAAGCCTTGTTCGCCGGCGCTGATCCCATCGGCCAGACGGTCAAAATGGACAACCGGTCGGATCTGAAGGTGACGGGCATCCTGAAAGATATCCCGGAAAATTCCTCCATCACATTCCAATTCCTGGTGCCTTTTGAGCTCAATATTGCTACCAATGATTTTGTAAGAGGGGCCAAAGGGCAATGGCAGAATAATTTCCTGCAGAATTATGTTCAGCTGCGGGAAGGTGTCAGCATGGATGCCTTTTCCCGCCGGATAGCGGATATTGTACGAAAGAAAACAAACAGTAAGAATGAAGGCCTCCTCTTTGTTCATCCCATGGAGAGATGGCACCTATATAACCACTTCGATGAATGGGAAAATACCGGCGGCGTCATTGATTATGTGCGTATGTTCACCATCGTGGGTCTGCTGGTCCTTGTCATTGCCTGTATCAACTTTATGAACCTGAGCACGGCCCGTTCTGAGAAAAGGGCCAGGGAAGTGGGCATCCGCAAGGCCATCGGCTCCCAACGCCGGCAGCTGATAGCGCAATTCCTCGGCGAAGCGGTGATCACGGCCTTCATCGCCTTCCTGATCTCCTTACTTATTGTCAAACTATCGTTGCCTTTATTAAAGGACGCAGGCTTCCAATATGTCGAGCTGAACCTGGCCAATTTACCCTTGCTGTGCAGCGCACTGGCAGGCTGTATCGTCACTGGCCTGCTGGCAGGCAGCTATCCTGCGCTCTATCTCTCCGCCTTTAAGCCTGTGAAGGTGTTAAAAGGCGCGCTTACCCTTGGCAGAGGCGCCAGCCTTCCCCGGAAGATCCTCGTGGTCGTTCAGTTCAGCTGTTCCATTGCATTGATCATCGGCGTCGTCATCGTTTTTCAGCAGATCCGCCACGCTAAAAGCAGGCCGATAGGATATGATCCCAATAACCTGATTGCACTAAACCTTTCTGCTGACCTGCAAAAGAACTTCCTGCCGATGAAAAGGGACCTGTTGGCCACTGACCAGGTAGCTGCCGTCAGCAGGTCTTCCAGCCCCATGACAGGTGTTTTCAATAACTGGGGCGATTTTTCCTGGGAAGGGAAGGACCCCAACAGTAATCCCGTGTTTTCAGCTATTATGGTTGACTTTGATTATGAGAAAGCCTCCGGCATTAAACTAAAAGAAGGGAGGTTCTTCTCGCCGCAATTTGCCACTGATAGCAATGCCGTCGTTTTGAACGAGGCTGCCGTCGGGCTCATTGGGTTTAAAAATCCCCTGGGCAGCACTGTTAAATTTGGAAAGGACAATATGACGGTGATCGGTGTCACGCAGAACGTGATGATGGAAAATCCTTTCGAGCCTGTTGCCCCTGCCATCATGTTATTCAGGCCCTATTTCGTATTCCAGGGAATGATCCGCCTGAAGGACGGCGCCGATGTCAAAAAAGCGCTGGCCTCCATCCAACCCATCGTCGAAAAATACAACCCCGCCTATCCGTTTGACTATCATTTCACCGACGAAGAGTTCAACAAAAAATTCCAGAGCGAGCACCAGGTGGGGCAGCTGTCGGGCATTTTTGCTGTGCTGGCCATTTTCATCAGTTGCCTCGGTCTGTTTGGGCTGGCGTCTTTCATGGCAGAGCGCCGCACCCGGGAAATAGGCGTCCGCAAAGTGCTGGGGGCTTCCGTACCCCAGCTATGGCTGTTGTTGTCAAAGGATTTCGTGTTCCTGGTGATCATCAGCTGCCTCATCGCTTCGCCGCTGGCCTGGTATTTTATGCACGGGTGGCTGTCCAAATACGATTACCGGATCAGCATCAGCCCCCTGATCTTTTTTGGAACAGGCTTGCTGGCCATCGCCATTACCCTGCTGACTGTCAGTTTCCAGGCTATCAGGGCCGCAATAGCCAATCCCGTGAAGAGCCTGCGAACAGAATGACCGGCTGATCGGATGGTCCAATAAAAACAAGGCGAATAAAGACGGGCAGCTGACAAAGGGCTGTCAGTAGCGCTGCGTAATCTTGCAAGGTCGACACTGTGTAAACGCCATTTATGATCAGCCAGGATATAGCTCTTAGAAGACTTTTCAGTCAGCAGATCACAGGTAGCAGGTCTGCCGAACCTGCAGAGCTTGTCAAATGGATGGGTTGTGTCCGTGCCGAGGATCCTGCAGGTGCCAGATGGTCCATCGGCGCCAGGATATCGGGCAGCACGGATGACAGCATTGGGACAGCATTCAAAGAGGGGCTGATCCTCCGGACCCACGTCCTGCAGCCGGTGTGGCATTTTATCGCGCGGGATGACATCCACTGGATGCTTGCCCTGACGGCGCCCAGGCTGAAAGCATTTAATAAGAGCTTATATCGTTGTCTGGGTTTGGATGACATCTTCCTTAAAAAAGGCAAACAAATAATAATCCGTGCCTTAAGACAGGGACAGCTCACACGCAGAGAACTTCTGGCATCCATGAAAGGAATAAAATTCCCTGCCGATGACCTTCGGCTGCGATTGCTTCTGATGGATGCCGAGCTGGATGGCCTGATATGCAGCGGTAGTAAGGATGGCCGTCAATTCGCTTATGCGTTACTGGAGCAGCGGATGCCTGCGGCGCCGCGCTTTGACAGGCATGAGGCTATCGCCGAGCTAACCAAAAGATATTTTCGCAGCCGCGGTCCTGCCACCGCTTATGACTTTACAATATGGAGCGGCCTGCGCCCGGCAGAAGTGCACACCGGCATGGAAATGAACAGACAATGGCTTGCCAGCGAAGTGGTCAATGGGCAGGAATATTGGTTTGATCCTGCAGGTAAGGCGCCCCATCACCTCCATTCTCTCCACCTGCTTCCCACCTTTGACGAACTGACAACAGCATACGCCAATAACGGTATTTTTAAGCCTGCAGTCGTTATCGACGGACTGGCATCCGGCACCTGGACGCAGGTGCTGGAAAAGCATACCGTGGCGATCGAAGTCAGCACTCCCATAAAAAAAAGCAGGGCCTTAAGCGCGGCCATTCGACGGGGGGCAGAACGCTACAGCGCTTTTCTGGGTAGGACACTGCTTCTCAAAAATGGAAAGACATGAATTGTGCAGTTTAACAATAGATTATAATTCAGTACGGTCCCTCCACTAAAAAGATCGCAGAGATTTTATTATTCTTATCGTATGAAATGGTTCAAATCCCTTCGCCCGACCTATAAAGTCCTGCTGGTGACCGCCAGTGTCATCCTCATCGGCTTTCTGCTCCCCCAGCATCTTTCCATGCCTGTACAAGGCGCCAACCTCAAAAGCTATGCGCAAAATTCGTACTGGGCCTATCCCTGGGGCAAGTCCGTCACCCATAAAGGGGTCGATATTTTCGCCGCGAAGGGAACACCCGTACACCCTGCCACTGCCGGGCTCGTCGTATACTCCGGCCAGATAGAGCGCGGCGGTAACGTCGTGCTGATCCTCGGTCCGAAATGGCGATTGCACTATTATGCCCATTTGGAGCAGATAGAGACCCATACGCTGGCCGTTGTTCGTAAACGTAGCGAAATAGGCAGGGTAGGGACTACCGGCAATGCCAAGGGGAAGCCGCCCCATTTGCATTATGCAATTAAAACGATCTTTCCCTACTTCTGGCGGGCTGATAAAAGTATCCAGGGCTGGAAGAAAATGTTCTATCTGGATCCGATCGGATATTTAAATAAAAGTTTTGCTGTGTAATACACCGCTGAACACGGGATCTTAATGAATTTCAATATCATATTTATTCAAAAGCCCGGGCAGCCCTTGTAATGAGAACTTTGCCTTTTTTACCCTGTTCCTTTCAGGGTCAATAGAATAATTAAAAGATGTCCGCAGATCAGCTTTCTCAAGGATCGTATTTTCAAAAGTGGCGCCGGCAAGGTCGCAATTGTCAAAGACCGCGCTTGTCAGGTCGCATTCTGTGAGGTCGACTTCCCGTAATTGTATCCCTTTAAAAATTGTCTTTTTTAACTTGGCCCTATAAAAGGAAGACTGATCAAGCAGCCCGCCTTCAAAGCTAAATGATAGTCCGAATGGATCGCATTGTTCAAAATGAAGCCCTACCATTTTACATTCCTTGAACTGAGCGTCCCGCAGCACTGTTTTGTCCAGCCGGACCAGGCTTAGGTTGGACCCGATAAATATGCAGTCTATAAATCTGATGGATGAAAGGGCCGAGCCGGAAAAATTGCAATGCCTGAAAACGCAGCTCTCGTACTCGCCTTTTGGTAGTGGTTCACCGGTGAAGTCTCTTTTGTCAAATGTCTCGTCCAGGAATTCCAACAGTCAGAATTTTTTTTTATTATTGTTCCACCATGGGTAATGCAATAATATGGCAATCCAGATCAATAAAAAATACCTTTTTCTTCTATTTTGGGAATATGGCATGCCTGGGTATCCTTGGGAT
>Ga0163162_10006518_pt1 | contig 11308 bp, 8 predicted proteins | sample S55metaG_FD_115310 | JGI IMG/M metagenome (GOLD analysis project Ga0163162, IMG submission 115310) | Switchgrass rhizosphere microbial communities from Kellogg Biological Station, Michigan, USA - S5-5 metaG | ecosystem: Host-associated > Plants > Roots > Rhizosphere > Soil | place: USA: Michigan...
ACGCCACGGGTAGTAAATTCGCCGGGCAGTATTTACCAGTTTATGGAAGGCGATTATATTTATTTGTTCGATGGCAGCAAAATGACCGGAATATTTACAACTGCCGACAAAGGCCTCGAAAAAAACCTACTAACCGGCAATATCAATCCCGAAATGAATAAAGGCATGCTGGATTGTAAAGCTTTCATCCAGGATTATACCGACCGGATTGTGAACGGGAAGTTGAATAGGTAGTAATTTAATCTTTGCCCACATTCTCAAATCTTCAAGTGAAAAGTTATTGCAGGCGTTTCCAGGCCAGTTCGTTTTTATAGGTGGTATACAGTAAAGGCTTCGGGTGTATAAGCAAAAAAACGCCGGTTCCCTTTTCGCGTGCAAGGGGGTTCTGTACCTCACCAATTTTAAGGTAACCACCTTCAACCGAGGCGTATTTTTTGACGTTTGCACCGCCACTATCATCAACGTAAATAATGTACTGGCCATCAAGATTATCCGGCGCCCAAAGCGTGAAACTGCTGTTGAGCGAAATTACCTCAGGCAAATGGTATTGCCTGTCGAAATGGTGTATGGCGCCTGCTTCACCGTAATTGTCGGCATAAACCTGGGTGTGTTTTTGTTGTTCGGGCGTAAGCTGGTTCCAGGCTTTAACTACCAGGGCTGACATTTCGTCCCAGCCAAACATGTCGGCGTAATCCTGGGTGGTCGCGTGCATTTTATGATCTTCCCAGGTAGATGCAAACCCTAAAAGCGGCAGGTGTTTTCGTGTAAACGTAAAAAACCACAACGTTTGATTTATAGGCAAAACAGGTAATACTATAGGGAACAATAGAAGGTTTGGCAAGGTAAACAATGCAATTGCCAGTCCGCGCAGCGCGTAGCCGCTTGTCTTTAGCCAGCGTTCAAAACCAAAACCTCCGGCAGCAAACAGCATAGGGTAGGCTCCAAATAAGTAGTAATCTTTACCATGCATTGCCATCAAAAAAGCAAAAATTAAAATAAAGGCAAAGGCCAGGAACTGGAATTTATGCAGCCGCGACGAGAACAATAAAAAGATAAAACCGGTAAGCCAAACAAACACCGCAACACCGTTATCCACTAATTGCGCCATTATAAACTGCGACGGTTTGTTGTAATCCAGCTGTTGTTCCTGCAGCATTTTCATGTGCGTTGTTACCGGTAAATGGTGTTGAAATTGCCATATAATATTCGGCAGAAACAGCAATACTGCGACAGCAATTGCGCCGACGATATGCCTGTTTATTAACAATTTGCGTTGCTTGCTTAAAATGAGGCCGGCAATCAGCGCAAACGTAAAAAAGGCCATGGTATATTTGGTTAACAGCCCCAAGCCTACTACCGCTCCCAAAAAGTATAAATATTTAGGTGAAGAGGTATTGCAATATTTGGCCAGCAGCCAAACCGCCAGTATCCACCACAACTGATCAAAAACCACAGGTTGAAAGAGATACCCGCTTGCTGCGAACGCCGGGGAAAAGATCAACGCCAGGCAGGCAAGGGCGACTGCGAACTTTTTGCCGCCAAGTTCAACAGTAAGTAAGCCCGTAAACCAGATGATAAACCCGCAGGCAATGGTGGTGAAAATACGTGCTGCAAAAACGGAATCGCCGAAAACCGATAACGATATTTTTGCCAGCAAGGCGATAAAGGGCGGCACCTCTTTATAGCCCCAATCAAGATGGTCGGCGAGCACCAAATGCAAAAGTTCATCGCGATGGAAACCGAAATGAGCTATTGCTAATAAGTTTAAACCTACTTTAATAAATACAAAGATCAGTATATAACTGGAATACGTTGATCTCCGGTTTTGGTAGGGCATCTTTATAATTGGTTTGAGATAAAGATAGCTATTTTAGGCAAAAGGATAAAGGCGAAAGGTAAAAGGGGGCGGTACCTTGCCTTTTAACTTTCACCCTCCAGATTTTAGCAAAAAAGGGAAAATGGAGATAAGGCAACCTTTCGCCTTTTACCTTTCAGCTTTCACCTTTAAATCAAATTCGCGTAATATCCGCGCCAAGCGCAATCAGCCTTTTATCAATGTGCTGGTAGCCGCGTTCAATTTGCTCTATGTTATAAATCGTCGATTTGCCTTTTGCCGATAATGCCGCTATGAGCAGCGATACCCCAGCCCGTATGTCGGGCGAGGTCATTGAAATGCCGCGAAGTTGTACCTGTTTGTCAAGGCCTATCACGGTTGCGCGGTGCGGGTCGCATAAGATGATCTGTGCGCCCATATCCAGCAGCTTATCCACAAAGAACAAACGGCTTTCAAACATTTTTTGGTGAATCAATACGGAGCCTTTAGCTTGTATGGCTACTACCAGGCAAATGCTGAGCAGGTCGGGCGTGAAGCCGGGCCAGGGGGCATCAGCAATGGTCATGATGGAGCCATCGATAAAGGTTTCTATCTCGTAATGTTTTTGCGATGGAATATAAATATCATCATCCCTCAATTCAAATTGGATCCCCAGGCGTCTGAAAACGTCAGGAATCATACCTAGCTCCTTATATTGTACATTCTTGATCGTGATCTCCGACTCCGTCATGGCCGCCAATCCGATGAACGAGCCGATCTCAATCATATCGGGCAGTAAACGGTGCTCTGTTCCACCGAGCTCCGTAACGCCCTCAATGGTGAGCAAGTTGGAACCTATGCCGCTTATTTTTGCGCCCATGCGGTTCAGCATTTTACATAATTGCTGTAAGTATGGCTCGCAAGCAGCGTTGTATATGGTTGTAGTTCCTTTGGCCAGTACGGCAGCCATAACTATATTGGCTGTTCCGGTTACCGATGCTTCATCTAAAAGTATGTACGTGCCCTGCAAATTTGAAGCGTCGACATTAAAAAACCCGTTCGAGGGATCATAATTAAACTTAGCGCCCAGTTTTTCAAAGCCGAGGAAATGGGTATCCAAACGCCGCCGACCAATTTTATCGCCTCCGGGTTTAGGGATGGATGCTTTGCCGAAGCGGGCCAGCAACGGGCCAACGATCATAATAGATCCGCGTAAGCCGCCGCCTTTTTCTTTAAAAGCGTCTGACAGGAAGAAATCAAGATCGATATTTTTAGCCTCAAAACTGTAAGTATCAGGTGCCAGGCATTCAACAACAACGCCCATATCCCCCAGTAATTCTATCAGCTTATTTACGTCCTTTATATCAGGGATGTTGCTGATGGTTATTTTTTCGCCGGTTAAAAGAACGGCAGATAGAACCTGTAAGGCTTCGTTTTTTGCACCCTGCGGTATAATTTCACCTTTTAAAGGCTTGCCGCCATTTATTACAAATGCGTTATTCATAATTGGTTGATAGTTCATGGTTCATAGTTCATAGTTCATGGTAGTTCGGCTATGAACTATGAACCATCAACTATGAACTATTTAATACTTCTTAGCTCCCCCGTTATTATTTCGGTTGCGGTTTTGATTGTTATTATTGTTGGCGCGCGGGTTGTTATTGTTAGTGCGGCCGCGGTTGTTTTGGTTGTTGTTGGTACGCCCACGATTGTTATTATTTTGGCTGGCATGTGGTGTCGGCCTGTACTCAACCCGGTTAAGGTTGATATTTTCTTCCAGCTTTAACTCGCCGCCTGATAACCTGTAAAGGTCCGCCAGTATGCTTTCGTCGGTTACGGAATCCTTGTTCCATTGTACATAGGCCATTTTCATAAAATTGGCAACGGCCTGTACCATGTGCCTTTTGCGCTCGGGATCCTCAATGCTTTTGGCCTTCTCGATCATCAGCTCGATGGTTTTACCGTAATGCTTGAATTTTATACGCTGGTGCGGATATCTCAACGGCTCGGGCTTAAGATGAATAGCCTCCGGCGACGGCTTTGGATATGGTGAATCCACATCAATCTGGAAATCAGAAATAATGTGCAGGTGATCCCATAGTTTGTGTTTAAAATCGGCAACATCGCGCAGGTGGGGGTTTAAAAAACCCATCAGGTCGATCACTACCTGTGCGTAGCGGTTTCGTTCTTCTTTTGTGGGCAGCGCTACAATATATTTAACCATATTCTGCACGTTGCGGCCGTATTCAGACAGGATAAGTTTATTCCTGGTTGAATTATAATCAAATTGATTAGGCATAGTATCTTGAGCCATTTAGTTAGTTTAAAGAAAGTTTGAAATTAGCACAGACATTTTTCCTTAACAGGAACAAGAGGCTAAAGTTGAATTTTATTATGAAGTGGAAACGCAAATATAATGCATTTGTGTTAATGTACAAAAGTTTTTAGTCCGAAAGTCGGGAAAGACCCAAAGAGGATGTTCGTTGAGATTTACGAAGTTTTTAAAACTTCGTAAATCTATCACTACTTTCGTGCATGCCGCCGCCCTTGATCATTACCAAAATTGACATTTATCGTTTCAGTATCCCGATGGAACCTTTTACCATAGCAACCGGTACAATGGATTATGCTCAAAATGTTTTTATAAGGGTGCATACCAATGGCGGGTTTTATGGGGTGGGAGAGTGCTCGGCGTTCCCGATGATCGTTGGTGAAACACAGGATACCTGCTTGGTAATGGCTCGTGAATTTGCGAGTTTATGGAAAGGCATGGATGCGCTGAATATCCCCGCCCGTTTGCAGCAGCTGAATGATTTTGCCGCCGGCAATAACACCATTAAAAGCGCTTTTGATATGGCGCTGTACGATATTGCTGCCAAACACGCCAATTTGCCTTTGTACCGGTTTTTAGGCGGCGAAAAGCGTGTTGTCGAAACAGATATTACCATTGGCATTGGCACCCCCAAAGCAATGGCTAAAAAGGCAGTGGCCTTTAAGGAGTCGGGAGCTAATATCCTGAAGGTGAAATTGGGTAAAAACGGGATGGAGGATGTTGAGCGTATAAAGCAGATCCGTGAGGCAGTTGGGAGCGAAATTAAAATACGCATAGACGCCAACCAGGGGTGGAGCTTCGGCGTGGCTGCACATACCTTGCAGGAATTAGGTAATTATGATATTGAGTTTTGTGAACAACCCATGCGTACCTGGTACGACGACCGCCTGCCGCAATTAATGCAGCTATCGCCGGTAAAAATAATGGCCGACGAAAGTGTTTATAACCGCCATGACGCGCGGAAGCAGATCAGCAGTGGATCATGTCATTATATTAATATTAAACTAGCGAAATCGGGCGGTATATGCGAGGCTAAACATATCCACGACCTTGCGGCCGACAAAGGCATTGCCTGTATGATGGGCGGCATGCTCGAAAGCCGTATAGCCTTAAGCGCGAAACTGCATTTTGTATATGCCAGCCCGAATATTAAGTTTTATGATATGGATACCTGTATGCTGGGCCACCTGGAAGATCCATGCATTGGCGGCGTTACTTATGATGGCAACCTGTTGGATATTGATGATACGCCAGGCATTGGCGCTGATGCCGACGAAGGATTTTTGGAGGGATGTGAAAAATTTGTTGTCTGAACTGGAATTTACAGAATTCAGGAATTTTTCGAATTTGAAACTGCGATTCTGTTAATTCTTCAATTCTGGAAATTCGGGTTCAGATGAAATTACACTGACATCTCAGCAAAATATTTATGAAACAGCGGTATGGTCTCAATTCCCTTATAGTAGTTAAATATATCGTATTTCTCATTCGGCGAATGCAGCGCGTCGCTATCCAGGCCAAAGCCCATCAATACCGTTTTTATACCTAATTCTTCTTCAAATAATTGAACGATTGGTATGCTGCCGCCGCCACGGGTAGGGATAGGGTCTTTACCGAAAGATTCCTTTATAGCCATTTGCGCGGCTTTGTAGGCAACGCTATCGGTCGGCGTTACTGCGGGTTCGCCGCCATGATGCGGGGTTACCTTTACTTTTACCGATTTTGGCGCGAGGCTTTCAAAATGTTTGGTGAACAACTCTGTAATTTCGGCCGAGGTTTGGTTTGGTACCAGCCGCATTGAAATTTTTGCATTGGCTGTGGAGGGCAATACCGTTTTTGCGCCTTCGCCAATGTACCCTCCCCAAATGCCGTTTACTTCCAGCGTTGGGCGAATGCCGGTCCGTTCGATGGTAGTATAACCTTTTTCACCCCACAACTTATCAACACCCAAGTCCTTTTTATATTCATCATCATCATAAGGGGCGTCATTAAGTGATTTCCGCTCGGCTGCTGTTAAGTCAACAACCTTGTCATAAAATCCGGGTATGTCCACATGATTATTCTCATCATGCAGGGTAGCGATCATCTTCGCCAGTATGGTTGCCGGGTTGGCAACAGCGCCGCCGTACACACCAGAATGCAGGTCGCGGTTCGGACCGGTCACTTCAACTTCAAGGTAGGATAGCCCCCGCAAACCTGTTTCCAGCGAAGGGTGTTCCATACTGATCATCGAAGTATCTGAAATCAGCACCACATCAGCTTTTAGGCGGTTTTTATTTTGATTTACAAAAATCCCCAGGTTTGATGAGCCCACTTCCTCTTCACCTTCAATCATAAATTTGATATTGCAAGGCAGGGTATCGGTCTGCATCATCAGTTCGAATGCCTTTACGTGCATGTAAAACTGTCCTTTATCGTCACAGGCGCCGCGGGCGTATATTTTGCCATCACGAACGGTGGGTTCAAACGGCGGTGTTTTCCATAATTCAAGGGGATCAGCAGGCTGTACATCATAGTGCCCATAAACCAAAACCGTTGGTTTCGATGCATCGATAGTTTTCTCACCGTAAACAATAGGATTGCCGGCAGTCTGGCAAACTTCTACATGGTCCGCGCCAGCATCAATGAGTTTCTTCGCCACATAATCGGCAGTTTTTAATACTTCGGGTTTATATTTTGGGTCGGCGCTGACAGACGGGAAACGCAGTAGTTCGAACAATTCGTCCAACAGGCGTTGCTTGTGTTGCGCCACATACTCTTTAATAACTTGCATAACTTGTAGATTTGAGGCAAATATACTACAGTTTGCGTTAACAAGAATGGCTAAAAGAAATCCTGCGACACAACAAACCAACGCCAGTCGTTAACTTCAGCTTTTAACCTTTTGCTTTCAGCTTTCCGCTGTTTTCAGCTCAAAATCGAGTTCCTGTTCCTCAGCCAGTGGTCGGCCAGGACTAATGCTGCCATCGCCTCGACAATGGGCACGGCGCGCGGCACCACACAAGGATCGTGACGGCCCTTGCCTGATATTTCGGCGGCATTCCCTTCACTGTCAATGGTAGCCTGGTTGTGCATAATGGTGGCAACTGGTTTAAAAGCAACTTTAAATTCAATAGGCATGCCGTTGCTGATACCGCCCTGCACGCCACCGGAAAAGTTGGTGAGCGTTTGAATTTTATCCGGAGCTCCCTCTCCTTTGGAGAGGGCCGGGGTGAGGTTTACGAAAATGTCGTTGTGTTCTGATCCGCGCATTTCGCTGCCGGCAAAGCCGGAGCCGTATTCAAAACCATGCACGGCATTAATACTCAGCATGGCCTTGCCTAAATCGGCATGCAGCTTATCGAATACGGGTTCGCCTAAGCCAACCGGGCAATTCTGGATATAGCAACTTACTTTACCGCCAACAGTATCTCCCTGCTTGCGGATATCGTCGATGTAAGCAATCATTTCTTCCGCCGTCGCGGGATCAGCACAGCGAACTATATTTTTTTCACGTTCATCAATAAATTCCTGTGCATTGCCGATCTCTACATTTGGGGCGTTGATTTTTCCTACGCTGCTCACGTGAGCCATAATTTCGATACCCTGTGTTTTTAACAGCAGTTTGGCAATAGCGCCCGCTGCAACCCTCGCTGCGGTTTCCCGTGCGGAGGAGCGACCGCCCCCGCGATGGTCGCGGATGCCATATTTAGTTTGATAGGTATAGTCAGCATGTGACGGGCGGAAAACATCCACATTATGGGTATAATCTTTTGAGCGCTGGTCCTCATTCGGGATCAGCATGGCAATCGGCGTGCCGGTTGTTTTGCCCTCAAATATCCCTGATAGTATTTTTACTGTATCACTTTCCTTACGCTGGGTGGTTATTTTAGATTGGCCGGGTTTGCGTTTATCCAGCTCGCCTTGTATATAATCCAAATCGATTGCCAATTGCGCCGGGCAGCCGTCGATAATTACGCCGATTGCTTCGCCATGCGATTCGCCAAAAGTGGTTATCCTGAATATTTGTCCGAATGAATTGCCTGCCATGCCCCCTGACCCCCTAAAGGGGGATTTATGTGTTTAAAATTTGATTAATTATTAACGTGCCCTTTTCCCCCTTTAGGGGGTTAGGGGGCTATCCCCACCTTCTCCAAATCGTTCCAAAACGCCGGGTATGATTTTTCTACCACTTTTGCATCTTCAATCTCAACCTCCGGAATAAGCAAAGCCAATGGCGCGAAGGCCATCGCCATGCGGTGGTCGTCGTAGGTGTTTACAAATAGCTTTTCAGGAATAAATTTCCCGCTACAGTCCAGTTTGTAAACCTGCGCTTTTTCAATGAGTTGAACGCCGATTTTAGCAAGTTCGTTTTGAAGTGCTTTAATACGGTCGGTTTCCTTGATCTTTAAAGTTTCCAGGCCAGTAAAAGTGGCATCGTGCCCTAAAGCAGCACAAACTACAATGACGGTTTGGGCCAGGTCCGGGCATTCTTTTAAGTCGAATATTTTGCGGGCAACAGGTTTTACTTCCTTCTGCAAATAAACACCGCCGTCTTTAAATTGCGAAGTTATCCCAAAGTTTGCCATAATCTCGGTGATCACGCTATCGCCCTGCAGGCTGTATTGTGTTAGCCCGGGCAGGAAAAGTTCTGCTTCATTGGCAAGTGCTGCAATGGCATACCAATACGATGCTGCGCTCCAATCGGGCTCGATATGTAACGATGCTGATGCAAACTCCTGATGTGATATTGTGATGACGTTGTCAATCCAGGTATGTTGTATCTTCGCGGCCTGTAACATCGACAACGTCATTTCAACATACGGACGCGAAGTAAGTTCGCCTTCAATATGTAATTCCAAACCAAAAGGCAGTCGGGCAGCAATAAGCAACAAGGCAGTGATATATTGACTGCTTACGTTACCTTTTATACTGATCTTACTAGTTAGCTGCTCAAGACTGCCTTTTAGTTTTATGGGGGGGAAGCCCTCTTTTTCTGTATATTCAATATGCGCCCCAAGTTCGCGCAATGCATCAACTAAAATCCCGATTGGGCGCTGTTTCATCCGCTCGCTGCCTGTTAACACCACTTCTTCATCCTGCAAAGTGAAATAAGCAGTTAAAAAACGCATGGCTGTGCCGGCGGGACCAATATTGATTTCGGATTTCGGATGTTCGATTTCGGAATTTTTTAATTGCGGAATGCGGAATGTGGAATGCGGAATGGCTGCATTTTCGGCGCTGTTTAAAACTTCCGCATTCGGCACTCCGACTTCCGACTTCAAAATCTTCGCTAAAGTCACCGTATCCGCTGCATCTGAAATATTTTCGACCTTAACCCTACCGTTGCTTAGCGCCTCGATAATGAGGGCGCGGTTACACTCACTTTTTGACCCTGTGAGGTGTACTGTTCCCTTTATTGATTTGTTTTTTGCAGTAAGGATGATATTTTGTTTCATTGTTTATGTTATATGGCTTGGCATGTGCGTTCGCCTCACCCTGCCCTCTCCAAAGGAGAGGATTTTAACTTCACTTTTCTTGCTCTTTTCCAACACCCTCTCCTTTGGAGAGGGTAGGGTGAGGTGATTGCGTCGAGCCTCACCTAAATTCTCTCCAAAAGAGAGGGCTTTAATTTCACTCCATTGTGGCACTCTCTTTTCGGTCTCACCTAAATCTTTTCCAACCGCGTGCCGCCTTAGCTCAGCTGTGGTGTAAAGAGAGGACTTACTTCACTCTTTCTCACCCTCTGCTTTGGAGAGGGCAGGGTGAGCCCTTGAGACCTAAACGTGTGTAAGCTTCTCTGCCGCTTGACCGGCCTCGTTGGCATTCATTATTTCTGTTTGCTTACGGATCGATTCGCTGTGTATCAATTCCAGCAATTTTTCGGTAAACTCGGCGCTCAATTTTAGTGCCTTGCCGTAGTTAACCCCTTTTCTAAGTATCTCATCCCAACGGTTTACCTGTAAAATGGTAATGTTATTATCCCTTTTGTAGGTACCTATGTGTTCCACAATATTCATCCGTTCGGCCATTTTTTGGATAACCAGGTCATCAATCTTATCAATTTGATCGCGCAGCTCGGCCAGCTTATCTTTTAATTCAGAATTGCGTATCTCGGGTTTGCGGAGGGTTAAATGCTCAATAATGTTTATTAATGCAGCCGGTGTTACCTGTTGCTTGGCGTCCGTCCATGCTACGCTCGGATCGATGTGTGATTCGATCATTAGTCCCTGCATATCCAGGTCGAGCGCTTTTTGAGAAATGTAGCCTATCAGGTCGCGGTTGCCCGAAATATGGCTCGGATCGCAGATCAATGGCAATTCGGGTGCAAGCGTTTTTAGGTTAATGGCTATATCCCACATCGGTTCGTTACGGAACGCGGTTTTTTCATAAGATGAAAATCCGCGGTGTATAGCTGCCAGCTTAGTGATCCCTGCATTGTTGATACGCTCAATAGCCCCTATCCAAAGGGAAAGATCAGGATTTACCGGGTTTTTTACCATCACAGGTACATCAACACCCTTCAACGCGTCAGCAATTTCCTGAACGGTAAAAGGATTAACTGTTGAGCGCGCGCCTACCCATAAAATGTCGACGCCGGCCTTCAACGCTTCCTCAACGTGCTTGCCGGTGGCTACTTCCACAGTGGTGGGCAAACCGGTTTCTGCCTTAGCACGTTTAAGCCACTCCAGGCCAATGCTACCAATACCTTCAAATTCACCCGGACGAGTGCGGGGTTTCCAAATACCGGCGCGTAAGGCCGATACACGGCCTGTTTTTGCCAGCAAATGAGCTGTGGCTACCAATTGATCTTCAGTTTCGGCACTGCACGGCCCGGCAATTAACAGCGGTTCTTTCCCTGTTTTTATCCAGGAGCTGAGCGGCTGTATGTTCAAATTAAGTTTCATATTGTTTGTTTAGCGCGGAGACCGGAGATCCGAATACCCCAATGTTTATTTTATGTGTTATTATTTCTTTTTTTTATGATATTTTCTTCTTTCCCAACTTTTTCACAGTTACTGTCTTTAGGCTTTCCAGACTTTCGGACTTCGGGCTTTTCCGACTGTCTTTAACTCCCCATTCTCTTAATCTTTATGTAAGTTCGGGGCGATTTTTCATTTTTTTCCGGCTTTGGCAGCGAACCTCCATCCTCAATATGACGCTCATATTCGCCAAGAATATTG
>Ga0163162_10006519_pt1 | contig 11308 bp, 10 predicted proteins | sample S55metaG_FD_115310 | JGI IMG/M metagenome (GOLD analysis project Ga0163162, IMG submission 115310) | Switchgrass rhizosphere microbial communities from Kellogg Biological Station, Michigan, USA - S5-5 metaG | ecosystem: Host-associated > Plants > Roots > Rhizosphere > Soil | place: USA...
CCGAACCAAATATTCCCTTTTCTATCTTCGGTAATTCCCCAAACGTTCGTAAAGGTTTTACCGTCTTTGTTTTTTAAAACGGTAAATGTTTTTCCATCATAAACGAACATATTTTCTCCTTGTGCACAAAACCAAAGCTTGCCGGTTTTGTCTTCAAGGAGTAAACGAATACTGTTACTGGGAAATCCATCTTTTGTGCTAAAGTTTCGAAAATATTTCCCATCGTAACGGCTTGCTCCGAACCAGATATTACCGGCTCTATCTTCATAAATGGACTGCACCACGTTGCTGGCAAGACCCTCCCTGGTTGTGAAATGCTGAAAGGTTTTCCCATCGTATTTATAAACTCCGGAACCAACGGAAGCGAACCAAAGATTTCCTTTTGCATCTTCCAAAACATCCCAGAAGCTGGAGAAGCGGGGCGAAATTATTTTACCTGTTAGATTGGTAAAAGATGTTCCATCGTATCGAAACACGCCTAAATAAGAAGCAATCAAAATGTCTCCGTTCCTGGCTTGCCTTACATGCCGAACCATACCCATAGGCACTTTGGTGGTGGCCGCCTCTTTAAGTTGCGACTCGGAGTATCCTACTCTAGTATTATCTTGTGGTACGTTTGTTTGGTTTTGTCCACAGGAAGTGTAAAATACAAACAGCAATAAGAGAGCGAATAAGTTTGCTATTTTTTTCATTTTCATTTATCTTTTTACTATCCGGCAAGGTTGCTTAACTATTCTATTTTCACGGCTTGCATTTTATAACCATTATCATTAATCTCAAAGCCATTTATCTTTTTGTTTTTGTCTTTTGTAAATTTTACTTCTGATCCAGCTATTTCCAATATAAAAAAATCAACTTCAGAAGTAAAATAAATTTTGTATTTCGTTTTACTGTTCAACCTTATCACCAAACCTTCTTTTTCCAGCGTAACATTAAGTGTATCCCTATGTAGTTTGTAGTTTCCTGCGTATGATCTCAATATTTCATTATTTACGGCAACAACCTTTTTAATTTTCGGAGTATAAAAATCTTTCCAGTTATAAACAGAAGCCAGGGAATTGACTATTTCGCTTAACAGGCTTCCATTATCGGTATTTGCCATTACTACTACTCCATTCCCATTTTCCATGCTACCGAAGTATGAAGCCACAAAGCCTTCATCCCAACCATCATGGTTAAAATATTTTTCATTTCCCTTTTTAATAATAAACACTCCTAGCGCTGCGGAGCTATCAATATAAGGGGTCAATCTAAGCCTGGTTGTTTCCGGGGAAAGTACTTTATTGCTTTTTCCTTGTAATGATAGTTGTGTTTCTATAATATATTTAGCTAAATCTGTAGGGGTTGTCCATAGGCCCGCAGCAGCCTGTTCGGGATAAATGTGATGCTTTCCCTTCACTTCTTTCCCATCATTATAATAACCTGTTGCTAATAAATTTTCTTTATCCGCAGGCGGTGGTTGGGTATAAAGACTATTGGTCATTCCCATTGGGTTTAATACATTGTTCCACATGTATGTATCGTAAGGTTGCCCTGTTACATCTTGCAATATTAGCTGCGATATGGTTGTTCCTCCACCCGAATATTTATATCTAAGAGATGGCTCATACATTGACCGAATCGCTTTATTGTTAGCCGGCTTTTCGCCATTTAAAATTTGTATCAGTGCAGGTATGGTATCTCCTTTTTCATAACCGTCAAATCCGTGTACTGTTAGTCCTGCTGTATGGCTTAACAGATTTGCTATCGTTATTTTTTTTCCTTTTGATAGAGAGTCATAAGGAAATTTCCATGATCTCAAATAACTATTAATATCTGAATCAAGGCTCAATTTTCCTTCCTGTACTAATTTTAAAATACCAACCCCGTTTAATGATTTACTAATTGAACCCGCTTGAAATAATGTATTAATTTTTATTGGCCGTTGTTCCGCACTATCTGCCCAACCATATCCTTTTGCCCACTCGATCTTATAATCTTTTATCAATGCGATACTTACTCCGTTTACATGATTACTTTTCATTCTGTCGGCAAGTGTAAATTGCTGATCCCCTATTTGCACCCATAAACCTAAATTGTTTTCAAACTTTTTTATTTTTGCTTGTACCTCTTTTGAATATGTTGTATTGTTTTGTCCAAGTAGAAAACTTGTTTGGATACAAAAGAATAGAAATAAAAAAATTGGTGTAAAAGCTTTTGTGTGTTTAGTCATAATGATATATAAAAAAACCTTTTGTACATAAGATTAGATTAACCGTACGCAACGGTGTTGTTTCTCACATTATTTCTCACCGGCTGCACTTTTAAAGTCCGTGATGGTCTTTCCATCATAACGATACACACTACCACAAGAGCCAAACCAAATACTTCCATCGTTAGCTTCCAAAAGTCCCAAAAAAGCTGGTGGTCCTGACATAATTTCGGTTACAGTTGGCTTTTTATTGTACAAGGATTTTGCATCATAACGGGAAAGTGACCAGACCTGCCCAATGCGAGGAGGTTCATCTGCACCGGTGGTCCAGATGTTTCCTTTTTTATCTTCGATTATAGCGTAAGCACCCTTCTGCGATACCCTAGTATAGGTTTTGCGGTCATAGCGCCAAAGACCATCAACGTCACCGAACCAAATGCTTCCTTTTTTATCTTCGATTATTGACCAAACGTTTTTAAACGCTTTACCATCTTTGTTTTTTAAAACGGTAAATGTTTTTCCATCATAAAAACAGGGCTCGCCCCTTGTGCCAAACCATAATATCCCGGATTTGTCTTCCATGATAGTAGTAAGATCATTATTGGAAAGTCCTTCTTTCGTTGTGAAATTTTGAAAAGATTTCCCATCGTAACGGCTTGCTCCACCCCCGGTGCCGAACCAAATAATACCGGCTTTATCTTCATAAATAGACATAACCGCATTATTAGCAAGTCCCTCCCTGGTTGTAAAATGTTGAAAGGTGGTCCCATTGTAATAATATACCCCTGAGTCTAAAGAAGCGAACCAAAGATTTCCGCGTCGATCTTCCAGAATATCCCAGAATCTGTGCGAACCTAGTTTACTTGTGAGATTAGTAAACGATTTTCCATCGTAGCGAAAAGCACCACTCCATGTTGCAGCAATCAAGATGTCTCCGTTTCTGGCTTGCTTTATATGCCGAACCTGACTCATAGGCACCTTGGAGGTAGCCAACTCTTTAAGTTGAGCCTCGGAGTGGCCATTGTGTTGTTTACTGAAATTATCTTGTGGTACGTTTGTTTGGTTTTGTCCGCAGGAAGTGTGAAAAACAAGCATCCAGAAGAGGGTATATACGTGTGCGTATTTCATCGTCTTGTGCGTTGATTATTTCTTTAAGATCAAATTTTTCAAATTAATCCTCCCACAATTAATTTCTTTCTCGTCAACTAGTGAGTGTTTGTCGTATCGAGAAATTCTATAAAAAAGATTTTGCCCCTTTATACTTAGTCCTGTTCGAAATGGACCAACTACTCCGCTATCAAAGAGAATTGCAACATAAAAACCACTCGATTCTTTTGGATTAATAGTTCTTTTTAAAGATGACGGCTTATGAATACTATTATCCAAAAAAGATCTTAAATCTGTTATACCATAGTCTGGCAATGGTTCTTTATCAAGTGCCATTGTATCGGAAGGAAGCAATATTTTAAAGTATCTACCAGGTAAAGACGGAACTTCATATTCTACAGGAAAGTCTATATTTATTTCTAACGGATTTTCTGTTTCATTGGTTATTCGAGTCCAAAATAAAACTTTATTTTCTTTCTTCCCATTAGGGTCAGTGTATTTTATACCTCTTGACAAACTGTTTTGTATGATTAGAAGCTTACCCATAGAATCAGCATACTCATACTTAGTGGGATATTTTTCATTAGATCCGGAGGAAGTGACTATGTCTTTATTTTCGGGCTTGATATTTTCTTTTGGAAGGTCTGTTTTATTTTGTCCTCCACAAGAAGTGCAAAAAACAAACATCAAGAACAAAGCATATACGTGTGTATATTTCATCATTTCGTTTAATTATTTAAGAATTTCAAAAGCCTAAAAGCAGATTCAATGTTTATTTTTTTGCTACGATCTTTATATTGAATTCAATGGAATCCGCAATAGCTTGATCCTTTAAATTATCAAAGAACTTTCCTGATTTATATCGGACATCCCATAGTGTTCGATCAATGACCAGTTTACCACTGGCTTTGACAATTCCGTCTTTCATTTCCATTTTGACCGGAAAAGTAACGGGTTGTGTGATACCTTTAATGGACAGGTTCCCAGTGATTTCCTTATCCTCAACATTTATCTCTGCAACCCTGGTAATGGCAATTGTAGAAAAGGGGAATTTTTTAACATCAAAAAAATCAGCATCTTTTAGGTGCTTAATAAGGTTATTATCACTCCTGTGGCTTTCATCTTCAATTGTACTCATTTCGACTTCAACTGTACCACCCATAAGTTGACCGTTTTCAATCATCAATTCTCCTTTTGATATATAGACGTACCCTCTATGAGGACCAAATGAGTTAGAACCTTTCCATGTTACAACACTTTCTTTCGTATCTATTACAACATATTTTTCATCCCCAACATGTAAGGATAAGGAGCTTGCCGTTGCGCTATTTTTATTTTCCTCTTTTACAGGTCCACAACCGAAGATGAAAGAAGCAATAATTAAAATCATGTAAGTGGTTGATAGCTTGATGTTCATACGACAGAAATTATATCGATTAATAATAGTTGACAAATGATTTTAAAATCAGCAATACACCTTATTACTGACCGGCTGCACTTTTAAAGTCCGTGATGGTCTTTCCGTCATAACGATACACTCCACCTCCAGATCCAAACCAAATACTTCCATCGTTAGCTTCCAATATCCCCAAAAAATCCATTCTTCCTCCTGACTTAATTTCTGTTACAGTGGGCATTTTATTGTACAAGGACTTTGCATCATAACGTGAAAGTACCCAGACCTTCGGATTCACTTCACCTGTAGTCCAGATGTTTCCTTTTTTATCTTCGATTATTGCATAAGCCCTCCTCTGCGACACCTTAGTAAAGGTTCTGCCGTCATAGCGCCAAAGACCATCAACGTCACCGAACCAAATGCTTCCTTTTTTATCTTCGATTATTGACCAAACGTTTTTAAACGATTTGCCATCTTTGTTTTTTAAAACGGTAAATGTTTTCCCATCATAAAAACAAGGCCCGTCCCCTGTGGCAATCCATAATTTCCCGGTTTTGTCTTCCATGATAGCCTTAACACCATTATGGGGCAGTCCGTCTTTCGTTGTAAAATTTCGAAAAGATTTCCCATCGTAACGGCTTAGTCCACCTCCAAACCAAATATTACCGGCTTTATCTTCATAAATAGAAAAAACCAAATTATTGGCAAGTCCCTCCCTGGTTGTGAAATGCGTAAAGGTTTTCCCATTGTAATTATAAACTCCGGAATCAGTGGAAGCGAACCAAAGGTTTCCGCGTCGATCTTCCAGTACATCCCAGTATCTGCGCGAACCTATTTTACTTGTGAGATTGGTAAACGATTTTCCATCATATTGAAAAACACCACCCCATGATGCAGCAATCAAAATGTTTCCGTTTCTTTCTTGCTTTACATTCCGAACCATGGTGCTGGGCCCGTAGGAAGTGACTGTGTCTTTGATATCGTAATTGATATTATCTTTATGTGGTTCAGTTTGCCTTTGTCCATAGGAGGTGTTAAAAAAGGCCATTAAGAAAAAAGCATATACATGCACATATTTCATAATTTATTTATTTAATATTGGTAAACTGCACGATTCCTATAGCGGTCAAAGCAGCTGCATCTTGACCCCACGAAATTACTTTGATACCTTTCAACGCGGGGAATTGGATTGTAAATAAAAATGTAAACTTTGTAAATAAAAGATTGACACTATGCATCTTAGCCGAAATCTCCTCTACGGAAAGCGCAAATACCTGTTCGGATCGATACTACTCATGTTTATCTCCATAATCTGCGTGGCTCTCAGTATGAAGGATAATGACAATTTTGATATCTCCAGAAGGGAAGTTTTACTCCGCCGGATCGGACATGAGCTACTTTTACAGTCGGGCGACAGTACCTCCAGAGTGCTCCCGGTAGAAAAGACTGCAGAAAATGAATATAGGATCAGTTTTGAGAATAATCTTACTTTTCGACCGGACTCCCTGGTGAATATCACCCGGCGTTTATTGGCCAAGGACCCGCTCACAGGCGATTATGTTGTCAACGTGCTGAACTGCGGGAACGCCAGGGTAGTCTATGGATACGCTATATCAAAAAATAGAAAAGATGATATTATAACCTGTAGAGGAAGAAAGCAGCCCACAGGATGTTACATGATTAGCGTTAAATTTAAAATTTCGAGCGTAAATACGGCCAAAAGCTGGATTCTTTTGGGCAGCCTGCCATTTTTAGCATTTGTTGGTTTCCTTTTTTTTAGATCTGGTAAGCCGGAAATAGCTTTACCTGAGGAGGGTCAGGATACGGATATGATTACTTTGGGCGCTGTTTTGTTTGATGCGAAGAATCATAAGCTCATAATGAATGGAAAGACGATAGACTTGACCGGAACTGAAACCCGAGTGCTCCTAATTCTCGCGTTGTCTCCTAACGAGACTATAGAGAGAAGCCGGCTTCAAAAAGAGATATGGGAAGATGAGGGTGTTATTGTGGGGCGCAGTCTGGATATGTTCATATCAAAACTTAGAAAAAAATTGGAACTTGATCCAAACATCAAAATTGTTGTTATACGGGGCAAAGGATATAAGCTTGAAATTAATTTATAGGCATGGCACCCTCCAACTGGGAATCCTCCAAAGATAGATTCCATCAATCAGCAGGGAGTTTCACAGCAATAATAATCCCTGTAGACCAATGAAGTTTAGAGATTAGCAGATCGTTTCTGTCTTCGAGTATTTTTACCAGTGCTGTGGCCTTTTGTTGGTGCCCGTCAGGCCAGTTTTCTTGGGGTAACATATCATCTACTATGTATAGGGCTGCAGGATTGAGCATATTCAGCACTTCTTCCAGCATCAGGTACTTGCCGTGCCAGGTATCGGCAAATATAAAATCGAATTTCAGGCTCTTATTTTGTTCGATCCAGCGGGCGCCATCCGACTCTGCTAATTTTAGTCTGTGGTCATTGCCCAGGTACTGCTTTGCTATTTGCAACGCTGCGGGGTCGTTATCAACAGAGATCAGTGAAGCTGAAGAATTCATCCCATCCAGGATCCAGGAAGTTGACAGACCGGTGCCGGTTCCCAATTCCAGGAATTTACCGCCAGGTTTTGAAGCGGCCAGTGTTTTTAAAAAAGAGCACACGTTAACATCTGAAGCCATTGTAAAGTCTGATTCCCTGGTCGCCTGATCTATAAGCGCGTAAGAAGCAGGGTATCGTTGAATTGCATTTTCTGTCATAAAGTAAAAATAAGGGATATCTCTTAACCCACAGCTCAGGCAGGCAATGTTTCCGTACCTTCAGGCTTTAACTCAACATTTATATGATCAAATATTTAAGAAGTCTCCCTATCCTTTTGATGCTTGGCTGCTCCCATTCCCGCAATACTGCAACATCCAATGAATGGATAAAACTATTCAACGGAAAAGACATCAATGACTGGGTAGTTAAAATCCATCATCATGATGCCGGTGTCAATTTCGGCAATACTTTTCGGGTTGAAAATGGTATGGTTAAAGTGAGGTATGATCAATATGGCGATTTCAACAACCAGTTTGGCCATCTCTTTTATAAAGTCCCGTTTTCTCATTTTCATCTGAAATTTGACTACCGCTTTGTAGGTGACTGGCGAACGGATGCGCCTTCCTATACGAATATGAATAGCGGCATGATGTTTCACTCACAAGACCCCTACTCTATCCGAAAAGAACAGGACTGGCCCATCTCCATCGAAATGCAGTTATTGGGAGGTCTTGGTGATGGCAAACCCCGCCCAACCGGTAATATGTGTTCACCTGGGACGGATATTGTATATAATGGGAAAAAGTACGATGAACATTGTTTAAACTCCAGCTCAAAAACCTACGAAAAAAATGTCTGGGTTCATGCAGAACTGATCGTGTTGGGAGATTCGCTGGTAACCCACATCATTAATGGCGACACAGTCTTGCAATACAGCAAGCCTTCCATCGGTGGAGGCGTAGTAACTGGATATGACAGCACCGTTTTTCAACCGGGTAAACCCCTCACATCTGGTTTTATCGCCTTGCAAAGCGAAGGGCAACCGATAGATTTCAAAAATATAAAGTTGAAGAAATTACGCTAACCAGGTAGAATTCGCACAGGCAGCGTCAGCTGGTATGCAAAAAATTTCAAGCAGGTGGAAGCCAACGCGCTCTCCGGTGCAAATGAATAGGGCTAACGCCGGATCATTTCCAAAATGCCTTCCTGTTCGATGATCATCATGCCATGCCGGTCGCTGGAGATGCCTTCCCGGAGCTGGTACGTATACCTCGGTGTATTGCCTTCCATGATGGTGGGAAGGTAGGTGAACTGGAGATTATTTGTTTCCCGTAAAGCTTCTCCTACTTCCACGATATGGGTGGAGATGATAAAAATGCAATTCCTGTACTCCGCAAAGGCAGCTGTAACGGAGAGAGTGGCCTCATAGGCATCCTTGACATTCGTGCCTTTGAACAACTCATCGAAGATGACCACCAGGGACCTTGAATTGCTGACCTCGTCTGCGATGAGCTTTACTCTTTGTACCTCCGCATAAAAATGGCTATACCCCTGCGCCAGATCATCCGGGACATTGATAGAGGAGTAAAGCCCTTCCCTGACGGAGAAGACCATATCGTTGGCCGCTACGGGAAAACCCATATGGCCCAGGTAAAGCGCGACGCCAAAGGATTTCATAAAGGTCGACTTGCCGGCCATATTCGCGCCCGTGAGGAAGACGACATTGCGGTAACGGTCCGTGGTGATGGCATTGCCGACAGCCTTCTCCAGGGAGGGATGCCGGAGGTTCGTCGCATGGAAAATATATTCCTGTTCCGGCATCGCCTGCGCAAAGGAGAAACCCTGCTGCGCTGCCACCTTACCTACGGCAATAAACAGGTCCAGCTGATGCAAGGTGCTCAGCAGCTGCTCCATTTCTTTTTGCATGGTATAGGTCAGCAGGTGATGCACCGATGCCAGCTTTACCAACGAATTAAGATCACCACCTCCTAAGATCCCGGCCAGTCTCGTATCATGTAAAATGGCCCTGGCATCCAGTATCTCGGAAATAAAAGGATTGCCCGGGTCCTTCACATCGAAGCCATCGATAAAGGTTCTGCACGTACGCAGAAACGTGATGGACGCCTGTATTCCCTCGCGAAGCTGGACAAACCCTTCATCTTTGGTCACCGCGAACATCACCCGCTTGCGGGCGAGATATACAAGAGTGCTTAAAAGGCTTCCCTGACCGCCGGAGCACAGGTAATCTTCCACAAATGCGAACGCCGAACCCTGGAAAGGGAATACATACGGCGTCTTTGAAAAATACAGAAACAGGCCGCTCCGCCGATTGATCTCGTCGGCATTTAGCAAAGGCGTTCGGAACATTTCTTCCAGCAGCTTTTCTCCGCCCCGCGTCTGCACTTTATTAAAAAGAGAAAAAACAGAGCCCGGTTTATATTTTCCCGTCAGGTTGAGATCTTCAAGGGTCTGTTTATCTGCGAACGTGTTCATACCAGTCTGTTTTTTGTGATCTTCGGCTTCCCGCTCTTCAGCCTTTCCAGGATGCCTTCATTGTTGATGATGATCATGCCGTGCCTGTCCGCGGTGATGCCTTTTTCCAGCGTATAGGTATAGATAGGTTTGGTCCCCTGCATACGGGTAGGCAGGTATGTGAAATAGATATTGTCATGTCGCTCTTTCAGCACGTCGCCGGCCTCGATGATGTGCGTGGAGATCACGAAGATGGAATCTTTGTGACCGGCGAACGCCGACGTCACCGCCACCGTGGCCTCATAAGCGTCCTTGACATTGGTGCCCCGGAACAGCTCGTCGAAAATGACGAAGAGGCTTTTTCCAAGACTAAGCTCCCGGGCCACTTTCTTAACCCGGAGCACCTCCGCATAGAAATGGCTGGCCCCGGCATTCAGGTTATCCGAGAGATTGATCGTAGTATAGATTGCATCCTGTACGGAAAAGACCATGGACGAAGCCGGAACGGGCATACCCATGTGCGCCAGGAACATGGCAATGCCTAATGACTTCATGAATGTAGACTTACCGGCCATATTGGCGCCCGTTAGAAAGATGATATTGCTCTCCGGCGTAATGGTCAGGTCATTCGACACGGCGTTGGGCACACCGGGGTGATAAAGGCCTTTTAGCTCAAGGAAGAGCCTGCCTTTCGGCACCGCCTCTGCAAAGGCAAAGCCCCGCTGCCGTGCCACGGTGGCCACAGAAATATAGACATCGAGAACATAGATCCGCTGCAGCAGGCGGCGAACGCTGTCCCGGTGACGGAAGCGCAGCTGAGTGTCATGCGCCACCACCTTTTCATAGGGTAGTTTCCCCTTAAAAGGCAGCTGAGACAGCTCGACAAACACCGGTTCAGCCAGCAATGTCTCAAATCCCTCCTTTTCAGCTGGTACTCCCAGATCGATACCGCGAAGCACATGCACCACCTCGACAAGCGCCACGACGCCCTGGTGGATGGTCTTATACTCGCTATCCTCTGCGATCAGGCCCGACATCCTATCCTTCAGGCTTTGCTCTCTGCCCGTCAGCCGGCTTCGCTCGTCCTGGTTGGCCAGGTACTGCTCTATCTGGTCGAAAAGCTCCGGTCTGAGCGGAAAAGCCTGCCCCGTCCCGGAAAAATACCTGATGATGCCACTTCGCTCGTTGATGTGACGCTCATCGGACAAGGGGTAACGGAACCATTCTTCCAGTATCGCAGCGCCGCCACGGGTAGCCGTACGGTTGAACTGCTGGTAAATGGACCCGTCACCGCCCTTGCCAAAAAGACGCAGGTCATCCAATGTTTGCTGATCCGTTGTAAATCGCATGTTTACTATTTTCTTTTTCTCCTGATCAAAACGACGGCGCCGATGATCACCAGCAGCCCCGGCAGAATACCCATCAGCAGAACCTTTTCGAAATAAAGACCGCCATCTGTCAACGTAAGCCGTCTGTCGAGGGAAGGTGGCCGGTAGCTGTCGATGGGGAATTTCCCGTTGGCAAACCAGCTGAATACGGCCGTACTAAAGTCGAAGTTACAGGTTTGTATATTATTCCGGATCAGCTCCGAATTGCTGAGGAA
>Ga0163162_10006521_pt1 | contig 11307 bp, 8 predicted proteins | sample S55metaG_FD_115310 | JGI IMG/M metagenome (GOLD analysis project Ga0163162, IMG submission 115310) | Switchgrass rhizosphere microbial communities from Kellogg Biological Station, Michigan, USA - S5-5 metaG | ecosystem: Host-associated > Plants > Roots > Rhizosphere > Soil | place: USA: Michigan...
TCTTCGGTTGTATATAAGGGTTGCGGGTTTTCGTATTTTGAAAACCCTTTCTCTTTGGCAAATCTGGCTTCTTCAACCTGCAGTTTTGCTGAGTCGAGCAGGATCAATTCCATTAGATCAGCAGTGGCGCTGGTACAATATACCGGGCCATTGAATCCATCCCTGAAAAGTTTTGGCAGGTACCCGGTATGGTCGAGGTGGGCATGGGTGATGACGACTGCGTTTATGGTTTCGGGTGGAACAGGGAATTCATTCCGGTTCAACAAGCGCAGTTCTTTCCGGCCCTGGAACAGTCCGCAATCAACCAAAAGTCTAAATTCGTCGATCTCCAACAGGTATTTGGAACCTGTGACTTCACCGGCAGCGCCCAGAAATTTTACCCGGATATTCATGAAAGAAAAAAATTGAGATAAAGAACCAATGGAATAAAGATACACAAAACCAAACCGCCAATCGTTCGCCCGGAAACGTTCTGTCCGTTCTTTTTCTTTCAGCCCCGGAAGATATAGCAACGAATATTCTGGCTTACAGGTTACTGGTTCTTGAAGAAAACAAGATTATTTAAAATTAGATCAGACGGAGAGCAAAGGAAAAGTGATATTCAGGTTAACCAAAAAAGGATTTGACTCTTTTAGTCCACTTTTGATTGAAGGACAACAATCTCGATAATATCATAGCGTATCGTTAGGTATCATACCCCTGGGAGAAACAGGATTTGGTAGCACAAAATGGGCATTAAAAACCCCACACAACTCGTCAGTACTGCAAAAACATTTGTGCTGGTGACTGGCATAGTTGTTGAAATTCGTAGAGATAGGCGACTGGCTAATGGTTTAATTAGGTAAACTTAATTCACTCACGTTTAAAATATTTTTATGAAAACGAAAAAAATAACAGTCCTGGCAGGAAGCTTAGCAATGGTATTTGCTCTATTTTCTTTTACTGCTTTTAAGAATGGCTCCATCAAAGGATCAGTGAGCCCGTCAGCTAGCGCAACGTCAGCTTACGTTGTTTCGGGAATGGATACGATGAGAACCAATATTCGAAACGGTGGTTTTGAAATTGGTGAAGTAAAACCTGGCACTTACAAACTTGTGATAGAAGCCATTGCTCCTTATAAAAATTTTGAAAAAGAAGGAGTAGTTGTTAACGAAAAGAAGGCTACTGATGTAGGAGAAATTGCCTTGCAGCAATAACCTGTTTTTCATTTAAGATTATTCCTTTCTAAACAGGTCTTATCAGATGGCTTTTATTTGGAAGCGGTTATTGATGAATGCATCAATAACCATTTTCATTTTATCAGGTTCTCAGGCAAGTGTAGCGGGCTATTCAAATTGATTGATTTGACCAGTGGATGCATGTACTGCTTTCCATTGAAAACTATGAGGGTCCATAGATTTTTTTCGGCTGGTTAACAGTTCAATAGGCACGTGTATAAATCTGTCGTGCATATATCCAATAACCAACCCTGTTTTTCCGGCCATTGCTGCGTGAACCGCGTTGCGGGCAAACATATCGCAGAGTATGGCATCTGCTGAATTGGCGGCACTGCTGCGTACTAAATAACTTGGATCAATGTAGCGCATCACTATAGGAATATTTTCACTTCTGAAATATTTTTCAATACGATCCCGCAGAAATAATCCTATGTCTTGGGCCTTTATGTTTCCGGAGTCGTCTTTTTTCAATTCATCTACCGTAAACAGATTCTGGCCTGCCCCTTCGGCTACTACTATTAGTGCATGTGAACGATTAATAATACGCTCTTTTAAAGCAGCAAGAAATCCATTAGGACCTTCCAGTTTAAAGGGCACCTCAGGAAGAAGGGCAAAGTTTACGTCCTGGCTGGCAACAGTTGCACCCGCAGCTACAAATCCTGCATGCCTTCCCATGAGTTTTACAAGCGCAATGCCATTCTCAACACTTTGTGCCTCGTTATGTGCATTATTCAAGATTTTGCTCGCTTCCGATACCGCAGTCAGGTAGCCGAAAGTCCTGGCAACAAAAGCCACGTCATTATCAATTGTTTTTGGAATGCCGACTACCGCCAGGGGGTAGTTTCGCTTCCTGGCTTCCTGGAACAATTCATTACCGCCCCGCTGGGTTCCATCGCCACCAACAGTAAAGATCATATTTACGCCTCTTCGGATAAGGTTGTCAACTGCGATACGAATATCCACCGGTCCTCTCGAAGTACCCAAAACTGTTCCACCTTCTTTATGAATTTTATTAACAAATTCAGGAGTAAGCACAACGGGCTCTTTCCCTTTTGAAGGATCCAAACCCTGGTAACCTCCACGAAAACCAAGCACCTTTTTCACTCCATAGGCGTAATGGAGTTCCAGGAATATCGATCGTATAACATTATTCAGGCCGGGACAAAGGCCACCACAAGTAACAATGCCTGCGCATGTGTTCTTTGGATCAAAAAATAATTTTGCGCGAGGTCCTGCCAATTCGAATTCCAACTCTTCTTTTTCAGTTGAAGTCGGATCTGTTACAATATTTCCAGGAATGTGAAGACTATCACTTATACTATGCCCTATTGGAGATTCAAATTTTGCCTCGCCCAAAATAGTTATATTCATTGCCCTGATCGATTTAAACTTTTTATTTGAAGATACTATGTAATGGTTAGCCAAAAATATACTGTCCCGGCTCTTAAAAAATGGAAAGTTTTATAAATGTAGCCAGGTACAATCTTGAAAAAGTGAAGTTTTATCCAGGAACTTCCTGTGGGCTCTCCGGCTTTCGGCGATTTCGCCAGTCTTCTCCCTCATTGGTTTTCAAACCTTTGTGTAGATCAGCACTTTTCAGATCGACAATTGAATCGAAAACTCCGCAAACTCACCTTCTTTAGTGTTTACCCTTATTTCCCCTCCTTGTGCTTTAATCATATCATAACTTAACGATAATCCCAAACCAGTTCCTTCTCCGGTTGGTTTGGTAGTAAAGAAAGGCTGAAAGATTTTATCCAATACTTCTTGAGGAATACCATTTCCATTGTCCTTCACCTTGATTTCCAGTTTATTTCCGGCTCTTTTTGTACTCACCTCAACAGTTGGTACATAGTCCTGACCCGCCTGTAATCCTTTTTCTGTTACCGCATAAAAGGCGTTGTTGTATAAATTCAGCAATACCCTGCCAATATCCTGGGGTACAATATTTACCAGATTAATATTCGGATCAAAATCCGTTTTCATCGTAACATTAAAAGATTTATCCTTTGCACGAAGTCCATGATAAGCCAATCGTAAATTTTCATCAGCCAGATGATTGATATTCGTAGGTTCTTTCATACCTGCACTGGCCCTGGAATGCATAAGCATGCCTTTTACAATGGAATCAGCCCGTTTGCCGTGAAGAAGAATTTTTTCCTGGTTTGCCCTTATATCGTTTGAAAGAACAATCGCACCTGCATTATCACCTGATCTTAATTCGCCTTGCATTTCATCAATTAACTCTGTATTTACCTCTGAAAAATTATTGACGAAATTCAAAGGATTTTGAATCTCATGAGCAATACCTGCAGTAAGCTCTCCCAGGGAAGCCATTTTTTCCGCCTGGATCAACTGGGTCTGTGTGGTTTTTAATTCCGTATAGGCTTTTTCAATCTCTGACTTTGCTTTCTTTTTATTCTGGTTACTGCGCCATAATAACCCTGCAATGATAAGCAGAACAAATAACCCTGCACTCAATCCATACAACTGAATTTTGCTCTTATATTTAACCTCCGCTGATAAAATTTCTTCCTGCCTCAATTTTTCATTGAATTTAATATTTTGAATCGCTCTGTCTTTTTCATTACTATAAAAACTGTCATTTAAAGATTGGTTTAATTCAATATATTTAAGCGAACTGTCTTTATTCCCCACTAATTTATAAACCTTTACCATGTTACCCACGGCCTCAAGTATATTCTTTGTCTCTGAATTTTCTATTTTCCATGACCGCACAACGATTTGAGCATAATAAATAGTTGAGTCCAATATTTTCATATTTAAAAATAAAGATGACATGCCGCTATAAACCTGCAAAGTATCTCTGGGGTTGTTTTGAATAGCCAGTTGTTTGGCCAACCGAAAATTATCCAATGCTGTTTTATAATTCCCTTTCATGTTTTGGATATACGCTAACAAGTATATAGAGAACTCTCCAATCCCTCCCTGAAACTTCTTATTCTTATCTATTGCTTTTTGCGCATATATGAGAGCAGAGTCGGGTTGATTCATCATGATATAAGTCTGGCTGATTTCCGCTAAAAATGAAATTGACATCGGTAGAACAGGTAATTCATCAAAATAATCCAGTTTATTTATTTCTGCAATCTTCAAACCCGTAAACGCATAATGTAATGCCTCTTTGTAATCTCCTGCCTCCCTGTACATGGCTTGGGCAAATAAATTCGCTTTTGCTATACCCTGGTTATTTTGAATGTTTTCATATATCATTAAAGAGTTTAATGTATATTGAATGGAGCGAATGAAGTTAGATTGGAAAGATAATGCCAGGCTGAATAAACAATCTGCTTCACCTTTCAGAAAGTTTATCTTTCTTGCGAGCAATATTCCCTGCTGGGCATATTGAATTGCCGAATCGGTATGAGGATTTTGATATGCTAAAATATATAAGGCATTCACTTCATTTGAGTCTTCCTTATGCTGGTTAACAATTGCCGTTAAACTATCCTCAAAAGATTGAGTTTGCGAATACAAACTGCTATTGAAGAAAGCCAGAAAGATCAATAATTTACATTTCATCGCATTTGATATATTCTTCTATGCGGGTAATTGCTTTACAAATGTTGACCCCCCCTTTGTTGATTTTACTTTCAATTAACTACATCAACATGACTGAAATCAACATAAATAACCGGTGCTGTTAGATAGGGAAGGTTGGTGATTTGAAGGTAGTGAATTTAATAATGAAGCCTAATTGAATTCAGGTAGTAAAAAATGATGTACTTACTTTTATTTAATAATTGTAAGATCAAGTAGTAGTTATAAAAGATAGGAATCATTCGTTACTTTCCGATAATACCAGGTCGAACTCAGAAGATCTGTCACCTATTACATAACAATCTTTCAGGCTATTCGTCCAATTTTTACTTTGGAATATAAATAAGTGATTTCTAATTCTTATCAATAAAACCAAGTACTACTTTATTAAATTCTCCTGGATTTTCATATTCCAATCCATGTGAAGATTGGGGAATAATTGCGTCTTCTTTATTAATTAAACAATGGTCTATTTCGTTTGTGATTGAAGTTATCCATGAAGGCGACCGATCTCCTTTGAGTAAAAGGACAGGAGTTTTTATCTTCTTTAGTTCGTCACAAGTAATCGGGGGATTGGCAAATTTGCTAAAAGCAAATCCTCTTAATTCCAGCCAATTATCCATCATAATATCCCGAACCTTTTGAGAAAGCTTCAGATAATACAAACTATCGCCCATTACACCACTAAGAAATACGTTTTCTGCTTTTTCATTATTGTTGTTTTTAAATGCTTCTGCTGCAGGTACAAAGACTCTTAATCCAAAGTTCTTCATTATAGTATCACCACCCGGGACATTATTCAAAAAAGATACAACAGGTGGTTCCATAAGAGTGAGACTACGAACCAGTTCAGGATGATCAATAGTTGTAAGCAAGGTAGTATATCCACCATAGGAGTGTCCCACCAGATGAACTTTCCCCAGATTAAGAATCCTAATAAATTCAGCGAGGTCTTTTGCATGTGGTATTACAGAATAATCAGCCGAGTCATTTATCACTTGTCTGTTAGGATACGCAAAACGACGACTATAAGATATAACGCGATGGTTTTTTGCAAAGGTATCCATTTGAGCTCCCCATGTCCTGTAGTCACCCAATGTCCCATGGACAAATACTACAGGATCACCTTTACCCATTTCAATGTAATGGAGACTGTCACCATTAATAAAAACAGCCTTCAATTCAGGAGTTGTGTTTGTTTCGTTTTGGGTTGAGGTACCTGTGTTACCGCTGTTGCAAGACCATATGAAAAACAAGAGACAGAATGTAATTCCGGAGGCGGTCATCCTTTTCATTTTTGGTTGTTTTATAATTTGAGAAATCGGGTTACACAAATTAATTCATCTCCAAACTTTTGAGATGGCACCAACTATATAAAGGTATATGGAAAAAAGGTCTGCGGTTTCTGATATGCGATAAATACCCTGGAGCTTGAGAGAAAAATATTAGTGAAAAATGCAAATGAAAGTAATTCGAGTTTATTCAACTATTGAAATCAGTTCAGACCGGGAGTACTCATTTAGAATAAATTCTCTAATCTTGTATGGCAGAATTTCGGGGGAGCTTACAGTTAACCTTGAGAAATTACGTATTTTATATTGACCAACACGCTTAATTCGATCTAAAGCAATAGAAATAAAAGAACTTCAACCATTCACCAGTAAATCAAGCCTTCGATGCCAGCATTATTATCACAATGGACCAGCCAGTTTCGATCAGCAAGTATCAGTATCACGAAATCTACACGGTATGCGCTGGCAATTATGATCTTTGGAAGTTTATTTTATTCATGTAAAAAGAATTCCTCAAATAGCGGAGGCACTACTCCGCCACCCCCGGTAAAAAGCAATCAGCATAATTCGTTAGCTACCCAACATGGTGACAATCATAGAACCGGGTGGAACAGCACGGAATCTGAACTCAATACAACGAATGTAAACACCGGGAAGTTTGGTCTCATTCTATCCCTTCCCGTCGATGACCAGGTATATTCTCAACCATTGGTTGTCGGCAATCTGCAGGTCAGCGGTCAAACACATAATGTGTTGTTTATTGCAACCGTCAATAACAGTGTGTATGCATTTGATGGTGATGATGGTAAATTATTATGGAATAACAATTTCACCGTTTCAGGCATGAGGGTAGTGCAGAATACAGATATGACCGGTGCATGTGGCGGATCATATGCCGACTTCAGCGGTCATATCGGTATCGTTGGAACACCTGTTATCGATACCGTTAACAAATTTATTTATTTTGTTGCCAGAAGCACCAGTCAGGATGGTCAAACATATTTGCAGCAATTACATAAAGTAAATATTATAACTGGCCAGGATGATATCCCACCAGTTACCATTACGGCCAGTTACCCTGGAACCGGCGACGGTTCCCAGAATCTTGTAATCAATTTCAATCCCCAAAAACAAAATCAGCGGGCGGCTCTCACGCTAAGCAACGGAAATGTAATTATTACCTGGTCATCGCATTGTGATTGGGGACCCTATCATGGGTGGGTCATAGGTTATGATGCTGCCGGTTTGAACAGACAATTTGTATTTAACGCGACCCCTAATGATGAAAATGGCGGAATTTGGGAAAGTGGTCAGGGACTTTCTGTAGATGATCAGGGTAATTTATATATAGCAACCGGGAACGGGAGCATCTTTTATGGTGGCGGCGATGGAACAGACTATGGTGAAAGCGCTGTCAAGCTGGTTGTGAATGGCAATAGCATTTCAGTGGGATCTTTTTTTACACCCTATAATGCTCTATTCCTGAATCAAAACGATCTCGATTTTGGCTCCCTGGGTTCTTTACTAATTCCCCATTCAAATTATTTTTTCACGGGGGCGAAGGATGGGTCTTTATTCTTATTGGACAAAGACAATATGGGAGGATATGATTCCACTGCGAACCATGTGTACCAGGAATTGAATTTGGGAAACCCCGATGCGAATGAACACTGCCAGGCTGCGTATTTTGAAAGTGCAAACGCAGGCTTTGTTACCTTATGGTCTGAAAACGATCCGCTTCGCGTGTATCCGTTCGTTAATAACAAACTTGGTAATCCGGTAAAGTCAACCATCGCGGGACCGGTGGGTCAGAACGGAGCGATGCTAAGTATATCCTCTAACGGACAAAATGAGGGCATTATCTGGGCAACCCATGCCGTGGCGCCAGGAGACGCAGAACATACTGTTTCAAATGGGATTTTGCGTGCAATTAATGCCAAAAATATCACACAGGAACTATGGAACAGTAACTTAAGCCCTTCAGATCAATTGGGAAAATATGCAAAATTTGCAACACCGACCATTGTCAATGGGCATGTATATGTCGCCACCTTTTCCAATAAAGTGCAAGTGTATGGATTAAAGTAACTAGGCAATTACACTTTTCTTGTTGATGATGGCCAGATATACAAGAACACTGATCAGTAATACATTGAACTCCATGCCATTTCTGCCTTCGCCCACAACAAACCAGCCTTGAGCAGCGTGAATCAAGATGATGCCAGCCACTAAAATCGGGATGGTGACTATGGCAACGAGCCGTATGTAGCGATTTAAAATGAGCAGTATTGCACAGGCCACGTGTGAAAGTTTAATTGCCCAGGCCAGTGGCAATCCAATTGGAGCAAACCCCATTGTGTTCAAATGCTGGCTACCGAAGTTATTTACGGCACCTGTAAAAATGCTGGGGATACCATGCATAAAAAACACGGCAGCCAGAGTAATGCGCAGAACGAGAGTGGGTGTGATAATTCTATCCATGATGCGGCCTGTTTAATGCAATTTAAACAGACCTGCTTTGTCAGAATTGTAAAAAAACGACAGTCAATCGGTGTATAGGAAGGATGAGCTTTCCGCGCCTACACTTTTGTTGCGCACAAAATTGTAAGGCGACATCCCGGCAAATTCCTGAAACTCTTTAATGAAATGCGATTGATCCGTATAGCCGAGTTCGAAGGCAAGGGAAGTAAGTTCGCTATATTCGACTGTAGCGAGCCGGTTAAGCGCCAGCTCGAATCGCGAAATGCGCTCATATCTTTTTAAAGGCACACCAACCTGTTTTTTAAATCTACGCTCTAACTGCCGTTCTGATATCCTGAACGAGGATGCGAGCATCTCCATATCACCAACTCCTTCCATTTTGTGAATGATGCTTTGAACCGAATAATCTAAAGACATTTTCGCCATTTTCCTGAGCAAGAAACTGTCCAAGACTGCCACACGGTCCAGATGCGTTTTGTTTCTCAGTCGCTCAGCAAGATTACACCTGTAAACCAGGTTGATGTCGGGCATCTGATTCGTTAGTTCATCGGCACCGATTCCGAAAAAAGTAGTCAGTGCGTGCGGATAAAAGCTTACTCCGAAATGCGAAAAGGCACCATGCATAAAGACCTCAGTCGGTCGCGTACGCACACCTTTCAGGTAACAAAGCGGCATTTCTTCGCCTGTTTCATCATTTAAGATCGGCTCATAGCAATCTATATCCTGAAAGATCAATCGCGGGTGGCGGTCGCCAAAACTCAGGATACTCAACCGCGAAATGGAGAATTCCCGTCCGTCAAGACTCCAGTAGTATCGTACCAGGTTCCTGAGTAAGTCGGCAGGAGCATATTGACGGTAGTGCATGGCGAATCATTTAATCATTCTAATCACTGTATGTCGTCAAACCAATTCGGACAAGTCTATAGTTAGTGTTTCAGCAATTTAAATTAATATTTTTTTAGTTTAACAGGGTTAGGATATTTTGTAATTATTCTAAGATTAATTTCACTTCTTCTTTTCCAAACTATCGAAATTTAATGTGGAGATTTTGCGTGTTATGTGCATATCCAGATTTCACGTCAAAATTATAAGTTTTGGTTTTGGAGCTACTGATCACACTCGTTGCGACGATCGAATATTTTCCTGATTTTAAATAAATGGTGCCGTTATCATTTTTGGACAAATCCCAATCGATCACTTCATCCAAATCCATATTCGTTATTTTGAGTTTGCACGACTCATCGGTCGTGAGCTTTATCAACAGCTGCGAAACGGGTTTTTTTTGATCTATGGGTGTTTGATTTGTTTGCTCCGGTTTTTCTTTGGCCTGAATGGCTGCTGAATTATCGTTCTGCGGAGTTGGCTGAGAATTTTCATTATTGTTTTTTTCAGAATCGGCCACCGTAAGAGATGGCGTCGGGGGCGCCGACATAACGATTGCGCCGGGAACACTATCGTCGCGTAGAACATCAACAGGTTGAGTCGATTGATTTCTATATTCCCGTATGGGTTCGGACGTTCGTGCTTTCCGGAAATAAAATATTATAATTAACAATCCTGTGATAGTCATCGCAAGGATAAAGATTGGCCTCACAATTCCATTTGTCTGTTTCCTGATTGCGATGTTTCCGCTCTTTATTCCCCTTTTTTGTATACCCGCATTTACTCTTATCAAATACATAGAATAATTGTCTGATGACTTCTCAAAAGCCAATCGCCTAAAAGCCCCGGTGAGGTCGATATTTGCTTTATCGTTTTGGCCGACCAATAATTTGATATCATCATCCGTTACATTTTCCATCATGCCTTTACTACAAAGCAAAAAATAATCACCATCCTGGACGTCTTCAATCCATTTTGTTTCTGCAAGTATTGGTGAACTATCTGCTTTTATGCCCCGTGCAATACCGTTATTCTTTGTTTGTTCACTGGCGAGCAAATTACTTTCAGTTCTAAAAAGAATTTCCCCTCTCCGCAAATGATAAATCCGGCTATCTCCGTACCAGGACATGAGCACTTTTTGATCATATAGAATAAGCATTGAAAAAGTCGTACCCAGATCGGTGTCCAATCTGTATTCCCGGGCATAAGTAATCAATCGGTCTCTGCCTTCAATTAATAATTTATCGATCAGTTTTCCAGACATCTTCGGTTCGCCAAATTTTAAAACCTTCGCTGCCATAAACTGGCCGATCAATCTACTCGCGATTCCACCGTTATAGAAGCTCCCATCGCCGTCACAAACGATGAAAACCTTGTCATTCACTGTTGCCTTTCCGGCAACAGGCCATATGTAATCCTCCTGTTTGTCCTTACTGCCAACCTCAAATAAATAATATATGCTTTCAGGATTCATCATCAAGCAAATTAAAATACGTTCGCATCGTGAAGCCATAAACGCGTCCTGACTCCATATTAAAGACATTTTTTAAATAAATCTCCACCTTCTCATCGTCCAGCTTCAACATTTTCATTCATGCGCCTGTACAGATCTGCCCGGCACCGGATTGATTCCAAATTTTCATGGTCATATTCCAAAGATTTACCGTAGTCTTTCAGCGCTTCATGGTAATACTCGACCATCTCATTATAAGACTTTGTCAGCTGTCCCATTTTATCATAGCATTTCGCCATTCCTAAATAATAATCTGAATTCGAATAATCAGAATTCAACTTTGGCTTCTTGAGCAGTTCTGAATATCCCTTTATAGCAACCTTATAATATCCTGTTCTGCATTTCTCATCGAGATCAGCAA
>Ga0163162_10006522_pt1 | contig 11305 bp, 10 predicted proteins | sample S55metaG_FD_115310 | JGI IMG/M metagenome (GOLD analysis project Ga0163162, IMG submission 115310) | Switchgrass rhizosphere microbial communities from Kellogg Biological Station, Michigan, USA - S5-5 metaG | ecosystem: Host-associated > Plants > Roots > Rhizosphere > Soil | place: USA...
CTGAAATACACGAACCATCCGAACACGGCCAGGGCGCACACCACGGAGAGGGTGGAATAGAGCGGCTTGATGCGGGCGAACCAGGCTCCGAATCCCAGGCCGAACAGCACGATAAAAGCGGCGTCGATCAGGTCTTCGCGAATTCCTCGAGTGAGAAACGTGCGTCCCGGCTCGCCGCTGTGCAGCAGGTTGTCGATGATATTTGCGTGGACCTCGACTCCCATGTAGCTGGCGGTTCCGCTCTGGAAGGGCGTATTGCGCAGGTCGCCGATGGCCATGGCGGTGGCGCCCACCAGCACAATCTTGTCCTTGAGCGCGCTTGGCGGGACGGTGCCGTCAATTACGTCTGCCATGGAATATTGCGGGTACGTCCGGTAGGGTCCGGTGTAGTTGATGAGAGCGGTGCCGTCGCGCGATGGCAGCAGCAGATGCTTCCCGAACTGGATGCGCTCCAGTCCAGTCTCGGCGATGTAGGCGGCGATTTCCTGGTCGGGAATCTTTTCGTACTCGCGTACCGACTGCAGCGCGAGCGAGGGAAAGAAATCCTGGTCCTGGTAGCGCATAATGAGGAGGGCATGGCGCAGCGTGCCGTCGGGATCAGGATTGATATCAATGAATCCGTACGACGATGCAGCTTCCGCGAGTTTTGCGATGTTGGCTTCGGCCCCGGCGGCGACCGTGCCCCCATTCTCGATCCATGACTTCCCCAGGTCGAAGTCGCGTCCGTCCTTGGATTTGACCTTGAGCACCTGCGGAAATGCCTTGGCCCATGCAACATTGAAATATTCTTCGGCTTTTTTAGGATCGGAGAGCCGGGCCCGCTGCTCATCCAGAAAAAGATGCCCAAGGACCACGTTGCCGGACTTCTTGAGCGCCGCGGCAAAGATGGCATCCTGATCGCTGGCCGCCTCCAGTTCTCGAATTTTCTTTAGAAAAGATGGCGGAGCTCCGGGCGCGGTTTCCGCCTGGAGTTTCTGCAGGGCTGCCAGCGCCGAGTTGCTCTCTGGAGTGGGAAAGGTGGCGTCGAAGGCGATTACGCGCGCGCCCGCACCCGACAGGCTTTCTACCAGCTGGGCGTATGAGTTTCGCGGGAGCGGAAAAGATCCCAGCTTCTGAAGAGTTCTTTCATCAATGCCGACGATCACGACGCGATCATCGTGCGGCCGTGTACCGCGCAGGGCAAAACGCAGGTCAAGAGTGCGAAGCTCGATATTCTGAAGAAAGAGGAAACCAGCGCGACGGTTGCCGCCAATTCCGGAATAGGCAAACAGGACCAGCCCGGCCAGCGTAACCAGCACGGCCAGCGCAAGATCCACCTGGCGGGCCGAGACTCTACCCAGACGCGCCGACCATCCCTGATTGGCTTGCGGTGTCATCCCGGTCTGGTCGGGTGAACCTGGGCCACCCGCAACGTTGTTTCCACCCGGCTTACTTGTTGCATTGCGACGGCGGCACGCCCACCGGACAGCCCGGCGGTCGCACCGGGGCCGTAGTCGTTCCCCGGTCCACGGCGAAGGTAAGACCAACCGCTGCTCCGGCGAATGCGCCCATCAGCAATGCCCAATGCCATGGACTGGTCACTCCGGCGGTCGCCGCCGGCAAGGGCACGTCCGGAACATCGGTGGAACCCATGCTCGCGTTCTGTACGTCATGCGGCGTTGACTGCGCCTGGTAGCCTCCCGGGGGCACCTCGCTGGTGATTTCTACCATCTGGCCCGCGGTCAGAGTCACGACGTTACTGGCATTGGCGGCGTTAGAGGTATTGTTCATGGCCTGCGCGCCGTTCAGCGGCGTGACGCTGACCACTCCGGTGTAGCAGATTACGGTCGTTTTGTTGTTTCCGTACTCGACGTAGAAATCGGTGCCGATTACGCCGATTACAGCGTTGGGCGTGTGCACTTCAAATTTGCCGTTGGGCTGCGTGATTTTCACGACTTTACTGCGCAGCCGGCCCGCGTTCATTTCCAGCGAGGTCTGCTGGGACGCGGCATCATGCTGCAACACGCGCAATTCACTGTTAGAGCCCACGCTGAGAATCGAGCCATCGTCCAACCCGGCCCGCACCCGTCCGCTCGCGGCCGTCTTGAGCAGGTCATTCCAGTCCAGTTCGTCTTTGGCCTTGGTGGTCTGTTCGTTTTTGGTGGCGGCAGGAATCAAAGCTTTGATCTCACCCGCGCGTTGTCCGGCCGCGGGCGGCGCGCCCAGGGCAGGCAGTGAAGACATCAACAAGCAGAGAGCTCCGGCGATCAGGCGTCTGAAGGTGTCCACAATAAGTCCCTTTCCGCAAGCAACAGCCTATTTTTTGGGCTTACGCGAATTGTGCCAGAGCGCTGGGGAAAGTCAACGTTACGGAGCCCTGGGAGTGACCAGTGTGGTTACACTAAGGTGTCGGCCCTGTCGTTCCCAGGCCCGCTGCGTATTAAATTCCTTCCAGCGGCAGACTTAACGATCGAGAAAGAGATGCGTCTGGCTTATCGAAACCCAATGAAGCCTCACTCGCTCCGGTCCGCGACGGCTTGCGTGTCCTCTTTAGTTCTGGCGGGCACTCTGCTGATGTCATGCGGCGGGGGAAGCACGATGCCGGCTTCTTCTCCATCTGTGACCTCTGGCCCGCTCAGCGCGGCTGACGTTCAGCAGGTGGTTCAGGACGCGGCGCAATCAGCAAACGCTCCGCTGGTCATTGCCGTGGCCGATCGGGCGGGAAAAATTTTGGCCGTGTTCCGCAATGCCACCGCGCCTTCGACCTCAGTAGGCAATTTCGGCGCCATGGTCGATAGCAATGAGCTTGCCGTGGCTCTGGCTCGCACCGCTGCGCTCTTCAGCAACAATCAGGCGCCGCTCTCCAGCCGTACCGTCCGTTTTATCAGCGGCATTCACTTTCCTCCGGGAGTTTCGAATGCTCCCAACGCGGACCTGTACGGGATCGAGAACACCAACCGGGGTTGCCCCCTCAATGCCAGCTTCCTGGCAGGACAGAGCATAGATCCGGCGCGTTCGATCGACGGGCTGAGTCCGGGTTTAGGAGTAATCACCGGCAAAGCTGATGCCGATGACAGCAATCCTGCAGCGGTGAATCCGGGAGGCGTGCCCCTGTTCAAGAATGGCGCCGCTGTAGGAGGAGTTGGAGTAGTGAGTTCATCGGCGGCGATCGCTGAGTTTGCCGCGTTCTCCGGCGCCTCGCAAGCGGGCTTCCTGCCGACGGCGGCGCAGCTTCCTCCGCCAGGCGTGGTGATTATCGGCGGCATTGCCTTGCCCTTCGTGAACCAGACGACTGCGCCCAGCGGGGTGGGGCCAGGGGCCGCGACGGGGACATTCGTAGTAGGGCCACTAGCGGGAGGCCTGCCGCCGGACGGCAATCTGGTGGGACCCGCGGGCGGGGCGTCGGGACTGACCCAAAGCGATGTGACCAACATCATCAATCATGCGGTTGCCACCGCGGAGATGACGCGCGCGGTCATTCGCCTTCCCGCCGGTTCGCGGGCGCGGATGACGATCGCCGTGGCCGATCTCGATGGCACGGTGCTGGCGTTGCACCGCATGTCCGACGCGACTGTGTTCAGCATCGACGTGGCGGTGGCGAAAGCCCGCAATGTGATTTACTTCAGCAATCCGGCGGGCAACTCGGATCTGCCTGGAGTTCCGGCAGGCACGGCGGTTACGAACCGGACGATAGGATTCGGGTCCCAGCCGCTCTTCACCCCAGGAATCGATGGATCCGGCCCTGGTCCTTTCTTCAACCTGTTTCTGTTTGATCTGGCGCATCCCTGCACCCAGGGTTCTCAAGCCGCCAATGCCAATCAGAACGGAGTCGTATTTTTCCCTGGCAGTCTGCCCCTCTATAAGAATGGTGTGCTGGTGGGAGGATTGGGCGTGAGCGGCGACGGGGTTGACCAGGATGACTTCGTCACCGCCGCCGGCGCCCAGGGATTCGAGGCGCCCACCGCGATGCGCGCCGACCAGGTTGAAGTGGATGGAGTGCGGCTGCCTTATCAGAAATTCCCGCGGAACCCCACCGACTGAACCGCAGCCACCCGACGTGACAATGTCCGCGCCTTTAGACATGGGCCCGCAGGTTCGCTTTGCGTTCTTTTCGGTAAAGATTTTTGGACGATTCAGGCAAACGCAAACCCTTTACCGCCACGGCCGCAAAGAAAACACCGGATATAGCAGACGGCAATTTTAAGTTGCAAATCACGAGCTGTGTTGGATAAGGTTCTACCTCGCCTTCAGCCTGTTGCCCTGGCGCATCCCATGGTTACCGACTGCCACATCCACATCCAGCCGCTGGAGATGTTCAAGCCGGAGGCGCTGGCGCTGTTAAAACATAAGCGTCCGAATTTCGATCAGATCGCGGAATTCTGTCACTCACCGAAGGCTTTCCTGAAATATCTTGATGCATGCGGCATCGGCAGGGCGGTGCTGATCAATTACGTCGCACCGGAAGTAATTGGCTTTGGCCCCGAGGTCAACCAATGGGTTGCCGACTACACCAGGGCTGAGCCGGGACGTCTGATTTCGTGTGGAGGCCTTCATCCCCGGCACTCCCCCAACATCATGGCGGACGTCGAGCAGATTCTGCGGCTGAAAATACGTATGATCAAGATCCATCCTCCGCATCAGTTGCTGTTTCCCAACGCCTATCTTCATGGCGTGAAGGAACTGGAAATCATCTATCGCGCGGCCGAGGCCAACGGGGTGCCGGTGATGTTCCACACCGGAACATCAATTTTCCACGGTGCCCGTAACAAGTACGGAGACCCCATTTACATCGATGACGTCGCGGTGGATTTTCCCAGGCTGAAAATACTTCTAGCGCACGGCGGCCGGCCGCTCTGGATGGACACCGCGTTCTTTCTATTGCGCCGCCATCCCAATGTCTATCTGGACATCAGCGGCATCCCGCCTAAGACTTTGCTCCAGTACTTTCCCCGCCTGGAGGAAATCGCGGCCAAGACGCTGTTCGGCACCGACTGGCCCGGCCCTGGCGTTCCCGACATCAAGAAGAACCTCGACGACTTCATGGCGCTGCCCCTGAAAGAAGAAGTGCGCCAGCAGATTCTGTCCGGCACTGCTGCGGGGATCTGGCCCGAATAAGACCATAGTCAGGTTCGGCCCAGCCGTTCGATCAGGGCTCGATGCTGCGGATAGAGCTTGATCAGATCCGATCGCTTGCCCAGTTCGAAGTCAGCGAAATCGAAACCCGGCGCCACCGTACAACCTGCCAGCGTGAACGAGGTGGCATCTCGAACCTCGGAAGCAAACCACCGCCCCGCTTTTGCGACTGCCTGCAGCGCCTCACCGGCATCGGGATCGCGGCCCAACTGAAGCTCGGAATGACTGCCCTCCGGCTCGATCACATGCACGGTGATTGGACTGCCGGCATAGAAGTGCCACAGCTCATCCGATCGCAGCCGGTGGAAGGCAGAAAAGTCCTCGCCCTCCAGGAGGAAGTAGATCGCGGTCGAAACCGGCCGCGGCCCAGCAAACTGCGACGGCAATGCTTCCTTGGCAATGGCGAGCTCAGAACGGTAAGTCTCGCGATAGTACCCGCCCTCAGGATGAGGGATGAGATTCAGCCGGTCGATCCAGTATTGCGCGGTCTTGGGCATGCTGAATTTATTTTAAGAGACGGCGTAGACCTCGCGGGCGAATCGCCCGCGACCGCCCGGGCTCACTTGGGCTTGACGCTGAAGTGGCTGGCTATGCATTGCCAGCGCCCATCCAGGATCATCCAGGTATCGGTGAAACGGCCGCGTCGCTCCCAGGGCTTGCCCTTGTCCACTCCCTTTTCGTAGTAGGCGCCGGTCACCCCCGCCGTGGTTCCATAGGAATGAACCACCATGTTGGAGGATTGAAGGGCTTCAGGACGGTAGGACTTGTCGGCCACGGAAGCAACGATTTGAGACTTGTTGTAGAGCGTGCCCTCGGCCACGGTCATGACGAAATCGTCCGCCAGCAGGAGCCGCACCGCAGGCGCATCATTGTTCAACTCGGCCCGGTTCCATAGATTCTCCATCGCAATGACCTTCGATGAATCCTGTGCGCCCGCCCGGGACGGGGCAGTCAAGCAAAAGCCCATCGCGATGATGATAAGGAGTCGTCTCATGAGGTCTCCGTCGCGGGTGCGGTGAGAGTATATAGCGGAAGCAATCAGCTTCCGCAAAACGCGAGGAAATGTGAAATGCGACATGAGAACACGTCTCATTCGACCCGAACAGCGCTGAAAACCTGGCATGAGGTTGTACGGGCTGCCGAAGCCTGGTCCAGCGCCCTACTTCTTTTTGGGAGCCGAATCGCCCTTGGCGGCAAAGCTGCGAACGAATGTCACCACTGCGTGGATCTCATCGTCGGTGATGTTGCCTTTGAAAGCCGGCATGTTGCCTTTTCCCTCGGTGACAGACTGAGTAAGTTCCGCGTCCGATTTGCTCTGGACCGCCGCGGACCGCAGGTCAGCTACCTGCAAACTTTTGCCTACCGGCGTGTTGCCGCTACCGTCCTGCCCGTGGCAGGTGGCGCACTTTGCCTTATACACATCTCCGCCGGCGGTACTACCCTGGCCGGCGGCCGAGCTTGCAGCTATCGTGATGGCAATAACCAGCAGGGCCACGGTCACCCATGCGCCAACCAGCGGCGGCTTCCTGTTCGATAGTTTCATAGTCCCCCAAGAATCTGCGCTACCCAGTCGGATCTGCCCCGCCCGGTCGCGTGAAATCACGTCATTCTAGTGGTTCGGCCCAGGCAAAATCAACGGCGTGGAGTCTGCCCCGCATCATCTCGTCTGCCCTTTCAGGATTCGGCATGGTACGAATTCGTGTACGCTAGCGGGCAGACGCCTCCCGCTTTCCTTTTTTACGATGGCGCTCATTGACCCGTCGCGATAACGGGTCAGGAGACGGCCGATGGCATCCCATGAGTTCCCCTCTTCGATTCCCCGATGGCAACTGGAATACGAAGCCGCCTTAAATGAAACTGACCACAAGGCTCTGTTCAAGCGAATCGAGGTCGCGGAAGCTGCTATTCTCGCTCGCCGCGAAGTTCTGGTGCAGAGTCCCGATGGTTTCGCTGAACGGCAGCAGACAAAATTGGCCCTGGACAAACTGCGCCGGATGAAAAAGGAAGTCCTGAAGTTTTCGTGAAACAGAAGACGCCCTTCAACCCTTAGAATCCGCCTGACCCCGCTAGTCCCTCAACCTGATCAATTTTGCCGGTCTCTTCTCCGGCGCTGTGTTGCGCCGGCGCAGTTACAACGTCTGCCTGGGAATCGATGATCAGGCGGCGCAAACACCCAGCTTCGAAATTCCAACCCGCCGGAAGCGCCTGTACTGCTTTTGGACTAGACAACCGAAAGCAAACGATATAAAAAGAAAGGGCAAACATAAGCCCTGGTTGCGGGACAAACGTGCTCAACGAAGAACGCCGGCGGGCCATTATCGAAGATCTGGAGCGCGATGGCCGTGTACTGGTCGCGGACATGGCCCGGAAATTCGATACCTCCCAGGTCACGATCCGCAAGGACCTGGAAGTTCTGCACGCCCACGGCCTGGTACACCGCACTCACGGCGGCGCTTTACCTGCCCGAGAAGGGGCGCTGGAGGATCCCTCCCTGCGGGAAAAAGAAAAGCTGCACCGCAAGGAGAAGGTGCGGATTGCGGCTTCCGCGGCGGCCCAGGTCAAGGAAGGGCAGGTGGTGATCCTCGATTCCGGCACCACCACCACCGCCATCGCGCGCGCATTGCGAAACTTTCATAACGTTACGATTATCACGAACGGGTTAAACATTGCAGCCGATCTGACCGGGGCCCCGGTCGAAGTGATCCTGACCGGCGGCACCGTGCGCAAGAACTCCTTTTCGCTGGTGGGACCGATCGCGGAGGAAACATTGCGCGGATTGAACGCCGATATTCTTTTTCTCGGGGTGGACGGCTTTGATGTCCACTATGGGCTCAGCACGCCCAATCTTCTTGAAGCCAAGGTAAATCGCGTCATGGTTGAAGTTGCCAAGCGAACTGTGGCGGTGTGCGATTCCAGCAAGTTTGGCCGCCGGAGTCTGTCCATGATCGTCCCGCCCACGGCTTTGCAGGAAGTCATCACCGACCACGGCATTCCCAAGTCCGATCTTAAGGCTCTGAAGAAGATGGGCATTGAGGTGACGCTTGTCTGACCAGACTTTGTCTGACCAGGAAAAGACCGGGCCGTCCGCGACGGCCACGCCGGGCGCCGATTCCCTGGCCGAAATTCTTTCCCAGCCCCAGTTCTGGGGACGCTGCCTCGAGGGCTTGGAGCGCGAAGGATCGCTGGCACAAATCCGGCGGCCATTTCACGCCGCCCGCCAATGGCTGTTCATCGGCTGTGGCTCCAGCTACTACGTTGCACTTGCGGCGGCGGCAGCCTGGAGCCGCATTACCGGAATCCGCGCTCGGGCAATTCCAGCCTCGGAGTTGTTGCTCTTTCCCGACCTGGTGCTGGCCGATTCAGAGGACCTTGCCGCGGTTGTGATTTCCCGTTCAGGTAGTACCTCGGAGGCCGTGCAGGCGGCCCGATTGCTGGAGCGGGAAAAGAACATTCGGGTACTGGGCGTCACCGGCACGCCTGACCAGCCGCTCGAGCAGATCGCCACTGCCACCCTGCCGCTCCTGCCCTGCGATGAGAAGAGCACGGTGATGACGCGGTCATTCACGTCGATGCTGCTGGGCCTGCAATACCTGGCCGGCTGCCAGGCCGACGATTCCAGTCTGCGGCAGTCCCTCGGTAAACTACCCGGCTTGACGCAGCCGGCCATGGACAGCCTGCATCCCCGGGTGCGCGATTTCGTTGGTGCACACGAGTTTGCCGATTACGTGTGTCTGGGCCAGGGACCGTTCTTTGGTTTGGCGTGCGAGACTGCGCTCAAGATCACAGAGATGTCGGTATCTTATGCCCAGAGCTTTCATACCCTGGAATTCCGCCACGGACCCAAGTCGATTGTTGGGCCGGAGACGCTGATCATGTTCCTGCTGTCCGAACAAGGTTACGACGCCGAGTGCGATGTTCTGGAGGAAATCAAGGGGCTGGGAGGAACGACGCTGGCGGTTGCCAATCGGGCGGACAAACGCGCCCGGGCCGCTTCCGACCTTCTTGTCGAATTTGATCTCGACCTGCCGGAAGTGGCCCGCCTGGCGCCTTACGTGTTTGCCGGCCAGTTGACCGGCCTCTATACCGGACTGAGAAAAGGTCTCGATCCTGATCATCCGCGCAATCTAAGCCGCGTCGTGATGCTTGATGAAGAGAAAGCACTTCCCTGAAGTAACTGGCCCCAGAGTTACCAACGGTAGGCCAAACTCGCGGAAATAGCCCATTCGTGCCATTCCCAACTCCCCCCACTAACGATAGGCTGTTCATGAACAATCTTTCGGGGGAGGGCTTGTTCGACGAGCGTCCCATGACTCAAACGAGTCTGGGACGCTTTGTTTTGCGGCCAGCAAAAACGCGAGTCGCCGGCGCATTCAATGAGTGCACCTTCGCAGACGCTGGCGCGAGTCTGCGAATGCTACGAAAGGCAAGTTCACGCGGGAAGGCCGATGCGGCGCAGTAAGTCCTGGAAACGCGGATCTGAGCGCAGTGGATCAAATCGTGGGGCGGCTAGGTCCATAGGCAACCAAGGATCGTGTTCCTGGTATGCTTCTTCCAACCGGGCAAAGGCCCGCTCTTTGTCGCCCAATTCTGCGTACTGAGCGGCCAGGTGGTTCAAAGTACGAGCAGCAAGAGGTTCTCCCCGGGCGATGCCCTTTTCTTCATCCTCGATTAACCAACGCAATATTGCTTGTGCTCCCGCTCGCTCATAGATTTCTTTGGCGCGGCGGTTTCCGTTTGGACTGTACAGCCCCGGCCAGCCCGATCGCAGGGCTTCCTCGTACTGGCCCTGAAGCCAGTACGACTCCCCAAGCAATAGACGCGCGTACGGGAAATCCCTCTCCATTTCCAAAGCCTTCCGGGCCTGCTGGATGGCTTCCGGAAACTGGCGGGCGTAATAATACGTCCACCCCACCTCTGTGGTGAGCAGGGGCGAGAGGGGATCGAGCGCCAGGGCGTGTTGCATCTCTCGGATCGAATCGGCATGGCGGCGCATGGCGATGAGATAGTGACCGTAATGCCGGCGCACTTGCGCGTCTCCCGGATTCAGCTCCAGGGTCCGTTGAAATTCCTTCTCCGCCCCCGGCAAGTCCCATTCGTAGTATTTCACCTTGGACAGCGCATAGTGGGATGCCGCCGTGGTGTCATCGAGCTGCACGGCCTTCTGGGCGGCTTCTCTCATCTTGGCAACGCCCTCTTTGAGGCTGACGCCCAACTGAAATCCGCCACCAATCGTATAGCAATCTACGATGCCGATGTAGGCAGGCGCATAGCTGGGATCGATCTGCAGGGCGTGCTGAAAATAGATTAAGGCCTTGCGCATATCTTCGGGATTCATCTTTGCCTGCAAATAGCGTCCTCTGAGAAACTCCTCGTAGGCGCGCGGATTAACCGCACGGACCCGGGCCAGACGGGCTTGTTCCTGGTTCAGCACCTTGATTTTGATCTCGTCGGCGACGACGAGGACAATCTCACTTTGCAGTGCCGAGATTTCGCGCAGGTCGCGCTCATAGCTTTCCGCCCATAAGGTCCGTTCCTGCGATAGATGGATCAGCCGGGCCGTGATGCGCACCCGGTCGCCGGTTCTAGCGACCGCCCCTTCCAGCACTGCATCCACCCCCAGTTGCCGCGCAATCTCCGGCAGCGGTTTCTTCGAATCTTTGAACGCCATCGCAGAAGTGCGGGAAATGACTCTGAGCGCGCTAATCTTTCCCAGTTCCGTAATCAGCACCTCGGTCATCCCATCCACAAAGTATTGTTGCTCCGGATCCCCGGTGAGGTTTTCCAACGGCAGCACCACGATCGAGGTAATCTCTCCAGCCCCGGGCCGCCCAAGGAGGCGGTCGCGCCAGCCCCCGAGATTCAATCCAACGACAAGGAGAACGCACGCGCCTGTCGCGGCGAGTCCGATCAGCACTGGCCGCCGACGAGCACTTAATTTGGGAGTAAGCCCGGGTTGGGTCGCGAGCGTATCTCTGGAGAGTGGTTCCCCCGCCGCGAATGTCGACCCGAGTTGGCTTCCCTCGACGGCCGTTGACACCGGGTGCGCGTCATTCTCGATGCGCCCGATGAAACGGTACCCGCGGCGCGGCAAGGTTTCGATGAAACGTGGCTTGTCTGCGGAATCTTCCAACGCCAGGCGGAGGCGCTTCACAGCTGCATTGATGCCCTGCTCGAAGTCAACGAAGGTTTCGTC
>Ga0163162_10006523_pt1 | contig 11305 bp, 6 predicted proteins | sample S55metaG_FD_115310 | JGI IMG/M metagenome (GOLD analysis project Ga0163162, IMG submission 115310) | Switchgrass rhizosphere microbial communities from Kellogg Biological Station, Michigan, USA - S5-5 metaG | ecosystem: Host-associated > Plants > Roots > Rhizosphere > Soil | place: USA: Michigan...
AGCGAAGGAACCCCGAGCCCCAGCGAGCGGGCCGCACGTAGGAGCAAGCCTTTTTGGTTACTTTTTTCTGGGCCGGCACTCCGGGCGTCTGGAAAAAGTGACCCGCCGTAAGGGCGGAACCCTGATCAGCAACACCCGCAGCAACGGATACACGCCCCAAAACCCCAAGAGCATGGTCGGCCCAAAGGCCGCCAAGCCCCGCTCGATCAGTCCGCCAGCCAGCCGTATTCCCAGTAGCGCAGGTTATCGCCGCGCAACACGTAATCGCGCAGCACCACCTCACGCAATTCATCCCCCATGCGATAACTGGCATCCGGATCCGCCAGGTGCATACGGATCGCTTGCAGCCATTCATCCGTGGAGTTGGTCTTGATCCGCGTGCACGGCAAGTAACCGCGATAGGCCTCGGTGTCGGTACAGATCACAGGGTAACCGCAGGCGCCGTATTCCAGCAGCCGCAAGTTGCTCTTGCAGTCGTTGAAGATATGGAACTCCAGCGGCGCCAGTGCCAGATCGAGATTGAGACTGGCCAGTTTCGCCGGGTACACGTCCAGACCGATCACACCATGGAACTCATGCATGTAGGGACGCAGGTCATCCGGGCACATGCCAAAGAACACCCATTCGACTTCATTGGCCAGCTCGCGCACGACATCGGCGATTACCGCGAGGTCGCCGTGGTGACTGGTGCCGCCGCCCCAGCCGACCCGTGGTTTCTTCGAGGTCCGACGCTCGCTGCGCAGGTGGCCCCACAAGTCCTTGGCCAACATGTTAGGGACGACACGAATGTCGTGGTGCATGTCCGACAGCACATTGGCCAGCGGCGCAGTGGATACGACCGCGCGATCGCACAGCCCGATCGCACGCCGCACCATGCGCTCCATGTCCTGTTTGCTCGGCATGTTGCGGATGTGCGCATTGCGGTGGGGAACGTCGATGACATAGTCGTCGAGTTCGAAGATCCGCCGAGCGTTGAAGAATTTCTTCAGCGGTGGAATTTCATCGATGGCGTGCTCCGAATAGCGCCCTTGCAGGACGATCACGTCGGGGGACTGACGCTCGATATCGATGATCGACGGCAAGCCGTAGCAAATGCGCCCTTCTGCCCGATTGGCCGCTTCCAGCTCGATCATCGGCTGGCTCATGCGGTAATGGCCGATGGCCGAAGCGTTGATCGGCACCACCAGCAGGTTGGGCAACTGTGCCTTGGAGAATGCACTCCAGCCAGTGCGCAGGCCCGGCTCCAGACTGAAGTTGGTGGCGCCCACGCCCTGCAACGTCAGGTTGACGTTGTAGGCCGGGTCGCGCGCCACCAGCGGCAGCCAGCGCTGGTAAAACGTGTCCCTCTCCTCGATGTGCTGCGCTTCTTCCTCAGGCGTCGCCACGGCATTCGGCCGCACACCCACGGCCAGCACGGCATGGGGGTTCAACACCACCAGGTAACCGTCGCGGCCAACACGCAGACACAGGTCCACGACGTTGAGCGTTTGCTTGAGGTCCTGCTCGTCCAGCCCGCCGGCGGCTTCGAACACCGACTTGCGAATCATCAGGCAATCGCCGCCGACGGCACTCAGGTCATGCACCGCTTGCAGGCGGTGCATGTACCCTTCCGACTGCACCGGCTGGCCATAGAACGGCAACCCGACCGGCCCGTTCAAGCCAAGAATCAGACCCGCGTGCAGCACGCCTCCGTCCGGGTTGAACAGCGTGGCGCCGACCACCCCGACCTCCGGACGCTGCGCATGATTGAGCAGTTCGTCGAGCCAATCGCTCTGGGTGATCACCGCAAAGGCATTGAGCATCAACACATACTCACCGCGCGCCTGGCTGACGGCAAAATTGTGTACCGCTGCTGCATTGCCCTTTTGCGGATAGCTCAGCACGCGAATCCGCTCGCTGCCCATTTGCGCCATACCGTCCAGCCACGCCAACGCTTCGGCACTTTTGCAGCCGTTGTCGACCAAGAGCAATTCGTACTCGGTGTAGGCGGTCTTCTCCAGCAGTGTCTCGACGCAGCGCTGCAACGCGGCAGTCTGGTCCTGCGTGACAATGACCACCGACACCAGTGGGCGCCGGGCATGGTGATAGTCGACGCGATTGAGCAGCCCGCTGTTACCGTCGCGGATTTCGTGAGCGATGCCGAGACGTTGCAGATGCGCCTCGAGAATGCGCGGACTTTGCTCCACGACGCCGGGATGGGTAAGCCATTGCGACAGGTCGAATTTCGACTCCAGCAACACTTCAGCAATGTGTCCGATCACTTGCAGACCATCGCTTTCAACCATACGCCACAGCACATCGTGGGGCGCCAGTTCAGCGAACGTCGAGGCAAAACCGCCGAGCGCCATAAACCGTTCGCGCTGGAACGCCAGGGCACGCCCGACGTAGGGGTAACTGCGCATGAGGTCGAGGTTGAAATCCGGTTTGAACGCAGGCTCGGCCGACTCGCCATCGCGCAGGCTGCCTTCGTCGCTGTACAGGCACGTCAGCGCACTCGAGTGCGCAATGCGATCGGCCATCACCAGCAGCGCCGGCGTCACCGGGCAATCACCCGACTGCAGCAGATAGAACCAGTCGGCGCCGTCCAGTTGCGGCAGCAACGTGTTGATCTGCTCCAGGCCATCATCCTGCAACGGCATATGGAACACCCGACCGTCCAGCTGCGCTTCGATACACGCCGCAGACAACACCAGCACCAGCTCCGGCGGATAATCCTGAACGGCGAGCGCCTCAAGGGTGCGCTCCAGGCCATCGCGACTGCCTTGGGCATCAATGATGATCGGTACGATGCGCGGCTGATACGGCCAGCCCGCGAGGGTTTCCGGCAGCCATTGACGCTGCGCCTCGGTCAGCACCCGAACTGCCAGCCACTGCGCATAGAGTTCGCCGAAACTGAAGCTGTCGACACCGACCCCCAGCTCCTGACGGCTCTGCTTGGTGCCGAGGGTGCGGCTCAGCGGCAGCTCTTCCCAGACCCGAGGCGACTCGTCAGCCTTGGTCAACGGCACATAACGAACCCAGCCCGACGCCGGCGCCGACTCGCCGCTGCGAACCTTGAGCATTTGCGAGATCCACTCGCGCTCGATCTCCGCCGCGTCTTTCATCGGTTGCTGTGCGCTCAGACGCTCGGGGTAAAGGCGCTCGGCACTCAGCACGTTGTTGGAGACCACCAGGTTGCCGCGCCGCAGCAGGCAGACATACAAGGCAAAATCCAGGGTCGCGACGAAGCAGGCAGCGTCTTCGGTCAGGGCCGGCAACAGTTCGGCGACATCCGCGCGCCGGAACATTGCGCTACTGAAACCGCCGAGTACGTTGACCGGAAATTTTTCAAAGATGCTCAGTACATCGTCGCCCTTGAGCAAGCCACTGGCCGGCGACAGCGAGCTGTTTTCCAGACGTGCCGGCAGGATGATGTCGTTGGCATCCCACAGCAGCCGCTGCGCCACCACCAGACTGACTTCCTCGCGGCGCATCTCATGGGCTTGTTGTTCGATACACGCCGAATAGAGCAGGTCATCGTCACACAGGAACTTGATGAACTCGCCCCGGGACTGCTCAAGGCAGACCTTCAGGTTACCGACCAGCCCCAACGTACGTGGATTGCGCACGTAACGCACCACCGCACCTGTCTGCGCCATGACCGACTTGACGATGTCTTCGATCTCGTTGCCGCGACTGTCATCGCACACAATGATGTCCAGATTGCCGTAATTCTGGCTCACGGCACTGTTCAACGTCCGCTCGAAAAAACGCGGATTGAAGGCGGGAATGGCAATGCTGACGAGGGGGAGTGAATTCACGGCGGGCTCACAGGCGGTACGAGCCTGCTCGAAAAAGCGAGCCCTGATACCGCTAAAAAACATTAACTGAGGGACAGGGCAAACGGGCGCTCACGCGCCCGCCAACCGTCAGATCTTGTTGAACAGACCCAACTGACTGATCTTGCTGAACGCCAGTTGCGCGGCCTGCAGCATGGTTTGCTGCAAGGTCAGGCGGGTCATGACTTCGGCCGGATCCGAATCACGGATCGAGCCTTGGGTCGTGGAGTTCGCCGTGCTCAGGCTCGAGTTGGTGGTGGTCTGCATGTCCAGCGACTGGCCGCGCGCACCAATGGTGGTAACGGAGGTACCAATCTGGTTGGCGGCGGCGTCGATGTTGCCCAGACCTGCCTCCATGGCGCCCTGCAGCTTTTGCTTGGCGACCGGATCACCATCGACCGGCGTGTTCAGCGCCGTGATCATCTGGCCCAGGGTGTCGAGCACGTTCTGGGTCTGGTGATTGTTCGGCTGAATCGAGAACTGATCGCCCGCCGCTGGCGTACCGCCCAAGGCGAACGTCACACCCGCGGCTGTCGCGTTACTACCGGCCACTGTGCCCGACGATACCGGTTTGCTGTCAGCCGTGACCGGCGCCGCGTACAAATCGAAAGCGGTGGCACTGGTGAACTTGAGGACCGCGCCACCCTGCGGGAATGCCGCGGTGTAGGCCGCCTGGTTGGTAATGCTGGAACCGGTGATGACGGTCGTCGACGGGTTGCCCGGGTTGCGCGTGGTGGTGAACGAGTCTGGCGAAGCCGACAGCTGGAAGCTGTGCCCGGTAATGACGGTATCCGGGTTGGTGTCACCGGCCTTCAGGTTGATGTTCAGCTTCATGTCGACGCCACGGAAGCTGACAGTCTGGTTGGCGCCGCTGCTGTTGCTGACCAAACCGTTCTGGCTCGCCTCAGCGGTCACGTCGTTGCCCAGGGCATCGGTGATTTTCAGCTGGGTGCTGCTGACGAAAGCCACGGTGTAAGGCTGACCCGCAGTAAACTTGGCGTCGTAGGTTGCAGCGGTGCCAACAGTACCGTTGGACAGCACCACACGACCGTCATCCACCGCCTGAGCGGTCATCTGGGTGTTGGTGCGACCGGTGTTGATGGTTTGCTGAAACGCATCCCAACCGGTGGTGTTGGTGCCGACAGTCATGCCATCGCCGATGCCCAGATTGATCGTGGTCTGGTCGCCGTTGTAAGAGAAAGTGCCGTCGGCATTTTTCGAATACGGTGCGGTATCGGTTTTCGAACCGGAGAACAGGTAATTGCCGTTGGCGTCCTTGGCGTTCATCAGACCCAGCACTTGTTGCTGGATCTCGCCCAGTTCCGAGGCGTAAGCCTGGCGGTCCTTATCGGTGGCGGTACCGTTGTTCGCGGCCAGAGCCAGCTCTTTGGCACGACCCAACGCTGTGGTGATGGCATCCAGCGTGGATTCCTGCACGTTCAACGCACTCTTGGCGCTGTTGATGTTGGTACCGTACTGATCCAGCATCGCGGCCTGCTGGCCCAACTGCAGCAAACGCCCGGCACCGATCGGATCATCGGACGCATTGGTGATGCGCTGCAGGCTGCTCGCCTCGCTGGCGGTGGCGACAGCCTTGTTGAAGTTACGCTGATAGTCCGACGCTTGCGTGCCGTAATACTGGGCGGTGGAAATGCGCATGAATTACGACTCCTTAAAGGCTGTTGATCAGCGTGGCGAAAGTTTCCTGCGCAGCTTTGATGATCTGCGAAGACGCTGTGTAGTACTGCTGGTATTTGACCAGGTTGCCGGTTTCTTCATCCAGGTTGACGCCGGACAGCGAATCGCGCGCGCCTTTGGCGTTATCCAGAATCGCCGAGGTCGCGGCGCTGTCGGACTTGCCTTGAGCGGTCTTGGTACCGACGTTGGTCACCAGCTTGTTGTAAGCGTCAGTCAGGCTGATGCCTTTGCTGGCGGAACCGGTATCGACGGTCTGCGCAGTTTGCAGGGCGACCAGCGAGTGCGCGTTGCGGTTGTCCGAGGACGCCGCACCGGTGAGGTTCATGGTGAAGGTTTCGCCAGGCTTCGGCGTGCCGCCAACGGTGGTCTGCACGGAGAAGGTTTTCTGTACGTTCGGCGTAACGCTGGTGTCCAGCACCGGGTTGCCGCTGGCATCGACGATGCCGACTTTAAGTTCCAGCGCGTTCGATTGACCGGGAACGATAGTGCCGCTGCTGATGAGGCCGCCCTTGGCATCCACGAAAGTGTAAGACTGGCTGCCCCCGGAGACCGCACCGAACACCAGTTTCACCGGCGTCGAATTCTTCAGCGCCGCCTGCATGTCAGCCTGGGCGGTCGGGTTGTAGATATCGATCTTGCTGGTCAGCGTCGGCTGGGTGAAGGTGCCCAGACCGCTGGCGCTGGCCACACCGGTCAACGGACCGGCTGCTGCAATTTTCTTCGGATCGGTGAGCACCGTCTGGATGCTCGCGGCCGCATTGCGGGTCGGGGTGATTTTGAAGCTGTCACCGGCGCTCAATGCCCCACCCTTGAGAGCGAGGGTGAAACCGTCGATCACTGGCGGCGGATTAGTCGTGGTGCTAAAGGCGCCCATGTCGGTGCCGTCGGAGCGCTTGACGGTGTAGTCCGTGGCGCTGGTGAACGTCACTTGGTAATCGCTGGTGGTCAGCTTGCCGGTGTCCTTGATGGTGACATCGAGGTTACCCGAACCGGTGCTGTTGCCCGATTGCGCGATGCTGCGCGAACTGACCAGCGCGGCACTGTTGATGTTGTTGAAAATCGCCGCGCCGAAGTCACCGTTCTTGTCGATGCCTTGCGCTTGCTGGCTGTTGACCTGATCAGCGATCACCAGCGCCACTCGGCCCAGCTCGTTGAGCGACGGGTCGAGGACTTCTTTGCGGTAAGTCAGCAGGCCGCCGATTTCGCCACCGCTCATCGCCGAGGTGATGTCGATGGTGCTCGAACCGCGATCCATCTGGATGGCCATGCGCGACGGATCGTCTTTGCTCGCGACCATGCTCAGTGTGTTGGTGGTGTTGCCGATCACCAGCGGCTGACCGCTGCCGATGTAAACGTCGAAACTGGTGCCACGCTCGACGACCTGTGCACCGGTCAATTCGGAGAGCTGGCGTACGGCTTCGTTGCGGCTGTCGAGCAGATCGTTTGGCGCTCCACCGCTGGTGGAGATCTCACCGATCTTCTGGTTCAGGTTGGCAATCGAGGTGGCCAGCTTGTTCACCTGGGCCGTCATGTCGCCCAGGCTGCCGTTGATGGTGGTGTTCTGGTCGTTGAGCTGTTTGGCGATAGTATTGAAACGACTGGTCAGCGCCTGCGCACCGGTCAGCACCGATTGACGGGAAGTGTCATCGGTCGCCGACGTCGAGACGCCCTGCATCGTGGTAAAGAATTTTTGCAGCACGCCGGTCAGGCCGGTGTTGGTGTCCGACAGCATCGAGTCCAGCGGTGTGGCCTGCGCCAGGTAAGCAGCCGATTCGCTGTCGAGCGAAGTAGCGGTGTGCAATTGGCTTTCCAGGTACGAGTTGTACACCCGGCGCACGTCAGCCAGGGTGGTGCCCGTACCGATGAACACGGTGCCGAACTGCTGCGAGGATTTGGAGCCCTGCACGGTTTGCTGGCGTGAATAACCGGCGGTGTCGACGTTGGCAATGTTGTTGCCTGTCGTAGCCAAAGAGGACTGGCTGGCCGACAGTCCCGACATCCCGATATTGAGCAAACTCATGGTTCAGACCTTATACCTTGTGCCTTATAAAGGCGTGGTGGATACACCCGCCGCAGCGTAGTTTTGGAAACTGTTCATCTGCTTGGCTATCTGCGAAATCTTGCTTGCGTAGTTCGGGTCGGTGGCGTAACCGGCCTTTTGCAACTCGCGTACAAACTGTTCTGGGTTATCGGCAGACTTCACGACATCTTGATAGCGATTATTGCTCTGCAGCAAAGTCACCAGATCGTGGAAGCTGTCCTTGTACGAGGCGTAGGAACGGAACTCGGCCGTCTCCTTGACCATCTCGCCATTGCGGAACTCGCTGGTGATCGCGCGGGCCGAATCGCCCTTCCAGTTGCTGCTCGCCTTGATGCCGAACAGGTTGTGGCTGCTGCTGCCATCCTGGGCGCGCATGACCGACTTGCCCCAACCTGTTTCCAGCGCAGCCTGTGCCACCAGATAACGCGGATCGACGCCGATGCGGTCGGCCGCTTCCTTGGCCATCGGCAGCATGGTGTTGACGAATTCGTCGGCGGAACTGAAGGCTTTCTTCGCCGGCGCCAACGGGATCTGCGCCATGGCGCGACCGTAAATCTGCATCTGCCCGCCGGAGGCTTTTTCGCCCTCGGCGCGTGCCAGCCAGTCGCCGTTGTACAGCGGGCCGGCGCCAGTGGTGGCCGCAGTAGTCGCGCGTTGCGGCAATTGTGTGGCCGCTGCCGGCGTAGCCGATGGCACCAGGCCTGCGAGCAAACGATCGGCCAGTTTCGGTGGCAGAGCCAGACGGCGCTGATTGATCAGCTCCATATCGTTGCGATGGGCCAGTTGCGTATTCGGTGCATTCACCGAACGCGATGCCCACAGCGGACGCTCGCCATTGAGCCGCGACAACGGGCCATTGGTGGCGACGGTGCCAGCGGCAACCGGTGTGACCACGGCCGCGGCTTTGGCCTTGGCTTCTTCCTGCTTGGCGGCGGACGCAGCAGCGGCTTCGCCCGGCGCCATCGGTTTGTTCTTCGACATCTGGCGCATCAGCACGTCGGCCAGACCGATACCACCGCCCTCGCGAGACATGGAAACGGCCAATTGCTGGTCGTACATTTCCTGATACTGCTTGGCCGCCGGCGTGTTGAGCGGGTTGTCCTGACCCAGCGCCTCGGTGGCTGAACGCATCGACTTGAGCATTTCGCCAAGGAACAGCGATTCGAACTCCTGCGCCACCTTGCGCATGTTCGCATCGCTGTTCTTGTCGCCGACCTTGAGCTGGTTCAGGCGATTGAGGTCCGAGTAGGAGCCCGAATCGCTGCTATTGACCAGACCGCTTTTGCGTATATCCATAAGGGTCGGCCTCAGATCACGATCAGGTCGGCTTGCAACGCGCCGGCCTGCTTCAAGGCTTCGAGAATGGCCATCAAGTCACCCGGCGCCGCGCCGACCTGGTTCACCGCACGGACGATTTCGTCGAGGGTGGTGCCAGGGCCGAACTTGAACATCGGTTTGGCTTCCTGCTCGGCGTTGACCCGCGAGCGCGGCACGACAGCCGTCTGACCATTGGACAGAGGGCCGGGCTGGCTGACGATCGGGTCTTCGGTGATGGTCACGGTCAGGCTGCCGTGGGTCACGGCGGCTGGTGACACTTTCACGTTCTGACCAATGACGATGGTACCGGTACGCGAGTTGATGATGACTTTCGCCACCGCCTGACCCGGATCGACTTCGAGGTTTTCCAGGATCGACAAGTAGTCGACGCGCTGGCTCGGATCGAGTGGCGCGGTGACGCGGATCGAACCGCCATCGATGGCTTGCGCAACGCCAGGGCCAAGCATGTCGTTGATCTTGTCGACGATACGTTTGGCGGTGGTGAAGTCGGAACGGTTGAGGTTCAGCGTCAGGCTGTTGCCCTGGTTGAAACCGCTCGGCACCGAGCGCTCTACCGAGGCACCGCCCGGAATGCGACCAGCCGACGGAACGTTGACGGTGATCTTCGAACCGTCACGGCCCTCTGCGTCGAAACCGCCGACCACCAGGTTGCCCTGAGCGACTGCGTAGACGTTGCCGTCGATACCCTTGAGCGGAGTCAGCAGCAGTGTGCCGCCGCGCAGGCTCTTGGAGTTACCGATCGAGGACACCGTGATGTCGACCTGTTGACCTGGCTTGGCGAACGCCGGCAAGTCGGCACTGATCGATACCGCCGCGACGTTTTTCAACTGCACGTTGCCCGATCCCGGCGGCACTTTGATGCCGAACTGCGAGAGCATGTTGTTGAAGGTCTGCAGGGTGAACGGGGTTTGCGTCGTCTGGTCGCCGGTGCCGTTAAGCCCGACCACCAGGCCGTAACCGATCAACTGGTTGGAACGCACGCCGGAAATGCTGGCGATATCTTTCAGCCGCTCGGCGTGGGCACCAAAGGCTGCGGACATCAGCGCCGCAGCCAGCATGAGGCTCTTGAAATTCAACGTAGCCACCTAGAAAGGGAACAGCGGGCTGAGGAAGAAACGGTCGAACCAGCCTGGCTGACTCGTATCGGCAAACGCGCCGGTACCCGAGTAGGTGATGCGTGCATCGGCGACCCGGGTCGACGACACGGTGTTGTCCGTGGCGATGTCATCGGCGCGCACCAGGCCGGCGATACGCACCAGTTCATCACCGGTGTTCAGCGTCAGCCACTTCTCGCCACGCACGGCGATGATGCCGTTGGGCAGCACGTCAGCGACGGTCACGGTGATCGAACCGGTCAGGCTGTTGCTCTGCCCGGACTTGGCATCGCCCTTGGTCGAACGGTCGGCGCTGTAGCCGGCGTTCAGACTCAGGTCGTTGCCACCGATCGGATTGTTAGTGGTCAGGCTGGAGCCGAACAACGAGGTCAGACCGACCTTGTTGTCGCTGTTCTTGTCCATCTGCGAGTTGGCGTTCTTGCTCGCCTGCGTGCGCTCATTCAGGGTGATGGTGATGATGTCACCGACCCGGAAAGCCTTGCGGTCGCTGTACAGGTTTTGCTCGAAGCCAGCCTGATAAATCGAGCCGTTGTTGGCCGCAGCCGGCAACGGTGTACGCGGCAACACCGGGGCGTAGTAAGGGTCATTGGGCTTGGGCGTCGGAGCGACGCAGCCCGCGAGCGAGACGACCCCACTCAATGCCAGAACAGATACAAAGCGATTCATGACCCTACCTCACGGTGTTGCAGGCGACCTCATGGCCGCCTCATAGACTTGATTACAGATTCTGCGTTACGAACGAGAGCATCTGGTCAGCGGTGGAGATCACCTTGGAGTTCATCTCGTAAGCGCGCTGAGTGGTGATCATGTTGACCATCTCTTCAACGGTGCTGACGTTGGAGGTTTCCAGGGTGTTCTGCAGGGTCGTACCGAAACCGGCCAGACCCGGGGTGCCGACTTGCGGCGCGCCGGAAGCGGCGGTTTCCAGGAACAGGTTGTTACCCACCGCTTGCAGACCGGCCGGGTTGATGAAGTCGGCGGTTTGCAGGTTGCCGATCACCTGAGACGCAGCGTTGCCAGCGACAGTGATGGACACCGTGCCGTCACGACCAACAGTAAAGGTCTGGGCATCGTTCGGAATGACGATGGCCGGTTCCAGTGCGAAACCGCTGGCGTTAACGATCTGGCCATTGGAATCGAGGTGGAAGGTACCGTCACGGGTGTACGACGTGGTGCCGTCCGGCTGCAGAATCTGGAAGAAACCGCGACCGTCGATGGCCATGTCCAGCGGCTGCTCGGTGGTTTGCAGGCTGCCGGCGGTGAAGTTTTTCTGTGTGACGACACTGCGAACACCG
>Ga0163162_10006525_pt1 | contig 11304 bp, 10 predicted proteins | sample S55metaG_FD_115310 | JGI IMG/M metagenome (GOLD analysis project Ga0163162, IMG submission 115310) | Switchgrass rhizosphere microbial communities from Kellogg Biological Station, Michigan, USA - S5-5 metaG | ecosystem: Host-associated > Plants > Roots > Rhizosphere > Soil | place: USA...
CACCGTTTAAGCCCCCTGGTTGAAGAGTATTTATATTCGGCAATGGAGGACTTTAAGATTGATATAATGCTGGAGAGCGGCCCCAATGCCCGTTCCGTACAGATATCGCTCAACCCATTCACCCTGGTGGGCGCCACTACGCGTTCAGGCCTACTGACTGCGCCTTTACGCGCAAGGTTTGGCATAAATTCGAGGTTGGAATATTACGATGCGAAATTACTCACAACAATTGTACTGCGCTCGGCATCAATATTAAAAACACCTATAAGCGACGAAGGGGCTTATGAAATTGCGCGCCGCAGTCGTGGTACGCCCCGTATAGCCAATGCGCTGTTACGCCGTACGCGTGATTTCGCCCAGATAAAAGGCGATGGCAATATCGACACTGTTATTGCCAAATATGCGCTCAATGCGCTCAATGTTGACGAGCACGGTTTGGACGAAATGGATAATAAAATACTAAGTACTATCATCGACAAGTTTAAAGGTGGCCCGGTAGGGCTAAAAACTATCGCAACTGCCGTGGGTGAAGAAGAAGGCACCATTGAAGAAGTTTACGAGCCGTTTTTAATACAAGAGGGTTTCTTGATGCGTACAGCGCGCGGCCGCGAAGCTACAGAAAGTGCTTATAAGCACCTGGGAAAGATAAAGCTTGGTGGGAATCCTTCTTTATTTTAGTAATTTGTCATTGCTGTAAGGGTTTAGCAATTCGATAACAAAACGGCTAATTTGATTGTAATAATATTTTCCTCTTATAACCTGTTGAATTTTCCAAATCCGCTATCAAATGAAAAATACATTTATCCAATCGAAATATGGTAAGCTAGGAATTGTATTTTTTGTATTGATTTGCGCAAGCCTCGCAAACGCCAATGCGCAAAATATTGCATATAAAGTAGGCATAGCAGGCTTAAATCATGACCATATCAACGGTATTTTAACCGAATACACAAAAGGCAAAGTGAATATTGTCGGCATAGCCGAGCCCAGCAAATACCTGCAGGAAAAGTATCGCAAAAAATTCCATCTGCCCGACTCCTTATTTTTTGACGACTTAAAGGCTATGGTCGCCGCGCGAAAACCCGATATCGTATTGGGTTATAATGCAGCGGCAAATCATGTCGACATTGTTGAAGTTTGCGAACCGCTTGGCATCCCGGTAATGGTGGAGAAGCCTTTGGCAGCGACCCTGGCCCAGGCAAAACGCATGGAGGCTTTGGCCGATAAATATCATGCAAACATATTAACCAATTACGAAACCACATGGCATCCATCGTTACAGGAAGCTTACAATATTATTAACAAGGACAGCATAGGTGTTATCCGAAAAATGGTTGTACACGATGGTCACCAGGGGCCGGTAGAAATTGGCGCCAGCGCCGAATTTTTAAGCTGGCTAACCGACCCGGTTTTAAACGGCGCGGGTGCGCTGAATGATTTTGGCTGCTATGGCGCTGATATCATGATCTGGTTGATGCACGGCCAAAAACCGGTTGCAGTAACTGCTATTGCCCGTCACTATAAACCCGGTGTGTACCCCAAAGTGGAGGATGATGCAACTGTAATTGTAGAGTATCCGACCGCTACCGGGATAATTGAAGCATCGTGGAGCTGGCCGTATGGAATAAAAGACTTGGAGGTTTTTGGGCAAACCGGCTATCTGCACGCCACCGATGGCAACAATTTAACCATGAAAATGCGTGATAAAATGCAAAGCGTAAAAAAAGTTGAACCATTAGCACCCCCTATGGATAACCCTATAGCTTATTTTACTGCGTTTTTAAACAAAACTACTACAGCTGATGATGACCGTTCTTCCTTAAAATATAACATGATTGTTATGCAGATATTAGACGCTGCAAAGAGGTCAATTAAGGAAGGGAAACGGATTGTACTGTAGTTGTCTGAACCCTGATTCAAAGGATTTGAGGATTTCCCCGATTTTTAACTGTTGAGAAATCAAAGCTGCCATCATATTATTTATTACTCAATCAACTTAATCAACCACTCACTCAATCAACCAAAAAATACTATTTTTGCCGAAATTATTATCATTCCAATACCACCCCAAAATGTTTAAAAAAATCATTTTTCTCTCAGTCTTCGGCCTTTTTACAATTGCTGCTTTCGCGCAATCGGGTAACACAGCCGCTATAATGGCGCGCAAACAGGTTCCAATAGTTTGCTATCACCAGATTCGCGACTGGAGGCCAAAAGATTCAAAAACAGCCAAGGATTATATTATACCGGTTGCTGCATTTAAACAACACCTAAAAATGCTTGCCGACAGTGGTTATCATACGATACTGCCTGATCAACTGTACAATTACCTTACAAAAGGCACAGCACTGCCAAGCAAGCCAATTATGTTAACCTTTGATGATACCGACCTCGACCAGTTTGAGATAGCCAGGCCTGAAATGAAAAAATACGGTTTCAAGGGCGTGTTTTTTATCATGACCGTTTCATTGGGGCGCCCCCATTATATGACTAAAGAGCAGGTTAAACAATTGTCCGACGAGGGCAATGTTATCGCCAGCCACACCTGGGACCATCACCGCGTTGATAAATACAAGCACGATGCCAACCCTAAAAAGGATGATTGGACCGTGCAGATAGAAAAACCAACCAAAAAACTGGAAGAAATAACCGGCAAAAAAATAGAATACTTCGCATTTCCTTTTGGCGTTTGGAAAAAACCTGTTTTGCCGGAGTTAAATAAATACAAGTTCAAACTAGCGTTTCAGTTGGCCGATAAACGCGACGCCGATTATCCATTGCTCACCGTACGGCGTATATTAGACAGCGGATACTGGTCGACAAAAGCATTTGCCAATAGCGTGAAGCATAGTTTTTAGCCCCCCCTGAAGGTCGGATTTTTGAATTACTAATCCTCTTTTGTGATGCAAAAGGGGATTTTTTTGTTATTGTATTTTATATCTTTAATAATGCGTTTTAGATTTCAAACTTATTGCGTGGTTTTCGTGTTGGCATTTGCAACTGGCAGCGCGTTTGGCCAGTCGTCGAAGTTGATTGACGATCATTTCATCGCTTTAAACCGGCATGATGTAAAAGCTATAGTGGCAGGGTATTCAGCTGATGCGCAAATATATTCGCCAAACTGGGAAGGTGTAAAAACCGGCGCGGAGGATATATCAATTATTTATACCCGGTATTTCACATCCACCCCTGATTTGTCATATAAGGTCACTAATACAATCTACGCAGGCGATCATCAAATCCCGAAGGCGCAACGCCTGCTTATATGAAAGGCAAGAAGTATACGCTTAACTATTGCGCTATCCTGACTATCAGCAAAAATAAAATAACAAAGGAAACGGATTACTTTGACCAGGTAGCCTTTTTAAGGCAAGTCGGCTTTTTTGATCAAAAGTAGCCGGGTAGTTCATTACCGGTTTTATCCCGCTGGCCCCTATCATCGCAGAAACAACGATTCATTTTTCAGCTACCCATCTCAACGCTTTATCGATTTGATCTAGGGGGAAGCTTCTATATTTGCCGGGAATAACAAATCTGAAAAGGTCGCTAAACCCATGGACACCTTTCTGATCGGTTATTACAGCAACCTTGTTCCATTTAAAAAAATACTTAAAGCCAATTTTAATGTTTCCGCACCAGGCTCCCGGTTCAAAATCCTTTATATCTGTTTCAAGCACCAAAATAAAATTGATCTTCCGGTTTTTTTTGAGCAGGTTATCAAGTAATGGGATCAACGCGCTTTCATATTCGGTTTTTGTAACATCAGCGTAAGCGTGTAATCCCGTTACATGCGGCGGCAAATCATTAATAAGCTGAAGCATGGAATCAATATTTGCTAATAATGCCGCAATAACTACACCAATATTTAATAAATGCAATATAAACTATAAATAAATAAAATATAAGTTAAAAATATTGGATATATTCTGAATTATCGCTACAGTGTTTTCGGTTATATTTGCGTAAATGTTGCAAAACAGGTCACTATATAGCACTCTGATAAAAGATGAAGCCAAAAAACTGGGCTTTATGTTTTGCGGCATTGCAAAGGCCGGATTTCTGGAAGAAGAGGCGCCAAGGCTCGAAAGCTGGCTAAAAGCCGGGATGCATGGAGAAATGCAGTATATGGAGAATCATTTTGATAAACGCCTCGACCCCAGGCTACTGGTAGATGACGCAAAATCGGTGATTTCATTAGGGCTAAATTATTATACCGATACGCAGCAGACTGATCCGTTAAGCCCTAAAATTTCAAAATATGCGCTAGGCGACGACTATCACCAGGTGATAAAAGAGAAATTAAAGCGATTGCTGGCTGTGCTCAATGAAAAGATCGGCGAAGTAGGCGGACGGGCGTTTGTAGATTCGGCACCTGTACTGGACAAAGCATGGGCAAAAAAAGCGGGGCTTGGATGGATCGCAAAAAACAGTAACCTTATTAATACCAAAGCGGGTTCGTTCTTTTTTTTGGCTGAGCTGATTGTTGATATCGACCTTGAATATGATATCGAACCAACCGCCGACCATTGTGGCACCTGTACACGGTGCATTGATGCCTGCCCCACGGAAGCAATCGTGGCACCTTATGTAGTTGACGGCAGCCGTTGTATATCTTATTTAACTATCGAGCTTAAAAATGAAATCCCACAAGAATTTAAGGGCAAAATGGATGACTGGATGTTCGGCTGCGATATTTGCCAGGACGTTTGCCCCTGGAATAAATTTTCAGTACTGCACCAGGAACCTGCATTTAAACCTCACCCGGATTTGCTAAACTTAAACCGCAGGGATTGGGAAGATATTACTGACGACGTGTTTAGAAGGGTGTTTAAAAACTCCGCTGTAAAGCGCACGAAATTTAACGGGCTAAAAAGGAACATTGCTTTTCTAGAAAGCCCGGCTAATCTTTCGGAATAATTTATGTGGATGTAATAACCTCAAAAATTTAATTCCGAAATCGAACTTCCGAAGTCCGAAATATCCTACTATCCCTTTTTAAACTTATCGGCCAGCAGCTTCAGCATGTCCTCATCTACCGGCAACGCAGGCCCGTTATCTTTCTTTTTAAAGGGTTTATTTTCGGGTTTGTTATAGCCATTGTTTCTAGGCGCCTCCGGCCGGTTAAACTCTTTTTTAACCGGGTTCTCCACAGATTTTGATGGGTGCGCTTCAGCTTCCACCGGCTTCGGCTGGCTTGGTTTCGGCTGCCGCTCGGCTGCTTTTTTTGCGTTCAGTCGGTTATATATTTCTTCTAATTTCCGTTTAGTATACAATGGGAAATCGCCTTGCATCATCCAGGAGTAATAACTGGGCTCAACTTTAAACACATCTTCAACAGGCTTACCTTTGTGCTTTCCAAAGTTGAAGGTTTCCTGACCGTTTTCATTAAAAACCATTCGCCCGGCAAAGTCAACCGGTCTGCTAAGATTGGTAAATTTATGCAGTGCTTCAATATCATTAACAACAGGAACCGAACGTACCCCCTTTTTATCTTCCCATTCGATGTTCTCGTATTTGGCAATCTGCGCCAGTAAAACTTCCATCGTAGCACGGGTATCAGCCTCGGCTGAATGCGCATTTATTATTTGCTTATCGCAATAAAACTGATAGGCAGCCCTCAATGTGCGCTGCTCCATTTGGTGGAAGATGTTTTGCACATCCACAAAATGCCGGTTATCTAGATCAAACAACACATCGGCACGCAAAAATTCCTCCATCAGCATCGGGATATCAAATTTGTTGGAGTTATAACCGGCCAGGTCACTGTTGTCAATAAACGCTGCTACTAACCCGGCTATTTCTTTAAATGCCGGTTCATCCTTTACATGCTCATCATAAATGCCATGTACAAGCGACGACTCCAGCGGGATAGGCATACCCGGGTTTATGCGCCACGTCCTTACCTCTTCGGTTTCGTCGGGATAAAGCTTGATGATAGATATTTCGACAATACGGTCAACGCCGATATTGGTTCCTGTAGTTTCAAGATCGAAAAAGGCCAGCGGCCGTTTTAAATTTAATTTCATCGTTATGATGGTTATTTTAACTGTCGGATGGTAACTACCATCCCCTTTATTAATGACGGTATTCCGGCTTTCGCACTAATCCCACAAGGGCAGCAAAGATTATAAAAAGAATCAGCACTATAAATTTAATCTGTTTAAAAATATACAAATTAAGTATAGCTTTTAGGGGCACTCGCTACACCATTTATAAAGATGGCAGTTTAAGTTTAACATGCAGTATTGTCGAAAATTTTGGTTAAATATGTCGTTTTTTAATATTATTTTGCAATGGACCTAAATTGATATCAAATTATGATTAAAAACTTACTTATCCTGTTAATATTATCCGGCCTGTCACAACTGTCAATAGCTCAGAACTTCGAGTACGGCACAGTCACTACCCAGGAATTGGACATGACAAAATATGACAAAGATACCTCGGCTCACGCGGTGGTGTTGCGGGAATACGGCAAATCCCGAATTACCATTGGCAACGACGACGAAATCGTATTAGTATTTGAATATCATGTTAAAATTAAAATTTTTGACAGCAAGGGTTTTGATAACGGAACTGTGGCTATAGAACTTAGAAACGATGAGAATAACGACAAAAGAGAAGAACTAAGCGAAATAAGTGGAGTTACCACTTATAAAGATGAAGCCGGATTAACCCGCCAGGTTACACTCGACCCTAAAAACGTTTACAACACGCGAGATTATAAGTATCAAACTACCTCAAAATTCACTATGCCTGGATTGCACAACGGTTGTGTGATTGAATATAAATACACCAAAACTTCAGGAACGGGGTTTTTCCTGAGCAAATTTCAACCATGGGAATTTCAAAGTGACATCCCCAAGATATACTCAGAATATGAGGTGATGATCCCAGCCCATTTTAACTACAATGCCATTTTAAGGGGTGGAATAAAGTTAACGAAGCATACGGCAAGAGTTGAAACCGATTGTTTTGAAACCCATGGCGCCAAAAGCAGTTGCTCCAATATTGTTTACGGCATCAGTGATATCCCTGCATTTGTACAGGAAGATTATATGACATCACCAAAAAACTTTATTTCCTCCATCAATTTCGATTTGACCGACTATACCAATCCTTATGATGGCCTCCACGTAAAAGTAACCAAGGAGTGGCAGGATATTGATTACCAGCTTAAGATAGATCAGAATTTTGGCGGCCAACTTAAACGTAAGGAACTGTTTAAAGAGCCCCTGGCGCCCATAATAGCAGGTAAAACAGATGAACTTGAAAAAGCAAAGGCAATATATGCTTATATCCAAAAATGGTTTAAATGGAATGATTATATAGGCATTTACAGTGTCGATGGGATAAAAAAAGCTTTTGCATCGCATAGCGGAAGCATCGGTGACATCAATCTTTCCCTGATTGCGGCATTAAATAGCGCCGGCATAAAAACTGAAGCCTTGCTACTCTCAACCCGCGACCATGGAAATGCAAATGACCTGTATCCTGCGTTAAACGATTTTAATTATGTAATCGCCCAGGCAACTATTGGTGATAAAACCTACCTGCTGGATGCTACCGACCCCTTACTTTCATTCGGTATGTTACCGTTGAAGTGTCTGAACGGCAAGGGGCGTTTATTTAGCCTCGATAAACCATCTTATTGGATTGATATTGCTGTACAACAACGTGAAAACAGCACGTATAATTATGATTTGACTTTGCAGGACAACGGCAAGCTAAAGGGGACTATAGTTCATTATTCTTTAGGCTACAGCGCTTATTTGAAGCGGCAGCAAATTAAGAAATTCAATTCGGTTGACGAGTACGTTGAGAACTTTGCTGAAAAGATGCCTAAACTAAAAATTCTAAAATCGGCTATAGCCAACCTTGATAGTCTTGACAAACCAGTTTCCGAAACCTATGAGGTAGAACTGAATCTTTTTGATAATCTTCATCATGACCGCTTAGGTTTTAATCCTTTCATATTAAGCTGGGTCACTACTAATCCGTTCAAATTGGATCAACGTGATTACCCCGTTGATTGGGGCATGCCGTCAGATGAACGGTATGTATTAACGGTGCACTTTCCATCTCAATATACTATTGAAAATCCTCCACAAAACGTTGCTTTTGCGATGCCCAATAACGGAGGTAAGTTTTTGACGGGCTTTGATTTAAATGAAGATACTTTTACGTTCTCGCATGTGATACAATTTAACAAGTCTATTTACAATCCCAACGAGTACCCATATTTGAAAGAGCTTTACAACAAAATAATTTTGTCGGAGAAAGCGGAGTTAGTCTTTAAAAAGAAAAAATGAAATTAATATTCGTTGCGTTTTGCCTGCTGATAGCTGTAATCGCAGCACGGGCACAGGAAAATTATGCTGCAAACCTTATTCCAAATGAATTGCTTCCGTACGCAAGCGCAGTGGTGAGAAACGAAGAAGTGAGCATTGAAGTAAAGGATTTAGACAACACCATTTATCGTGTAAAAAAAGCAATTACCGTTTTAAATAAAAATGGGGATGATTTAGCCCATATGGTGATCTGGCATGATAAGAGCAGGACTATTCGGTATATAAAGGGAGCAGTTTACAATGAATTTGGAATGCAAACAGGGAAATTTTCGCAAAGCGATTTTGAAGATGTGAGCGCAATCGACGGCTTCTCCTTATTTGACGATACAAGGTTGATGCATTACCTGCCTACTGTAAATATATATCCTTATACTATTGCTTACGAATACGAAGTTCACTCAAAACAATCGCTTATTTTTGAAGAATGGCAGCCAAACCCCGCAACAGGAACAGCTATTGAAAAAAGCCTATTCACCTTTATCTGCAAACCCGAGTTTAGGATAAGATACAAGGCAACAAATTTACCCACCGGGGAATCCATAGGAACCAATGCCGCCGGAGAAAAAACCTATTCCTGGCATATCAAAGGCTTAAAAGCCGTTAAGCAAGAACCCTTCAGCCCATATGATAAAACTTACCTGAGCAGCGTAAAAATTGCGCCCGAAAACTTTAAATACCACGGCATAAGCGGTTCATTTACCACCTGGGAACAATTAGGCAAATGGATTTATGATAAGCTGTTAGTAGACAGGGCGGCGATACCAATGGAAACCGAGACGCGCATAAAAGAAATTACAGCAGGCATCACTGATCCTAAACTAAAAGCAAAAAAAATTTATGAGTACATGCAGCAAAAAACCCATTATATCAGCATACAAATAGGTATAGGGGGATTTCAGCCGTTCCCTGCATCGGATGTGGACAAGCTGAATTATGGCGACTGTAAAGCACTGGTTAACTATACCAAAGCGCTATTGAAAACGGTGGATATAGATTCCTACTACTGCATTGTAAAATCGGGGCGGCAACATAAAGTAAGTATGTTAAACGATTTTGCAAGTATGGACCAGGCCGACCACGTCATTTTGTGCATCCCATTTAAAAACGACACGACGTGGCTGGAGTGTACCGATCAGAAAATGCCATTTGGATTTTTGAGCGATTTTACAGATGACCGTACGGTCCTGGCCTGCACGCCAGAAGGGGGAAAGTTGCTGCACACGCCAAAATATACCAAGGAAGAAAACGTGGAAAAGCGCAGCGCGAATTTTGTATTGAATGACACCGGAGAATTGACTGGCAATATCGAAACACTATTTAAAGGAACCGATTATGACAACCGGGAATGGATGATTAACGATTCGCGGACGGACCAGTTGAAGGACATTAAAAAAATATATCCTATCAACAATATGGAGATAAGCAAGCTGGAATATAAACAGGACAAAAGCCTAAAACCGGTCACAACGGAAGATATTAATTTAACAGCAAGGGAGTACGCGGCCGTAAGCGATGGCAAGTATAACTTTATGCTCAACTCCGTTAATCGCATTGGCCGCCCCTTAAAGAGCTTAAGAAACCGGCAAAACCAGGTTAGTATTACCCGCGGGTTCACCGAAGAAGACGAAATAACTTATGTTTTGCCAAAGGGCTATAAGCTGGATTCGGAGCCTTTGAATTTGAACATCAATAAACCTTTTGGTAAATTCACTGCGGTAATGGCTGTAAAAGGCAACACCCTCACCTACAGCCGTAAATTTCAGCTAAATGACGGGCTTTACGACAAAGATACTTACCAGGATTTAGTTGATTTTTACCAGGCCATAGTTGACGCCGACGAATACAATGTTACCATGGTAAAAAGCAATTAGTGTTGTGCCACTTATTCTATTAGTCCTAGCTAAAAATAATGATACCAAGGATAATACCGATAATCATGATGACGTATAGCAGCAATTCGTTGCCGGCGTAGCGTTTGTACTTGGTCCAAAAGGAGTAGTTTTCTTTTTGTTGCTGCATTGTAAAGCAAAAATATCAATTAAATCAGCAGTTGCGAAGTCATTTATAATAGTGAGGCAAATTACCTGCTTTGGGGATCGGGAGCTGAATCGAGCAGGATTGACCCCGCCCTTGAAAAATGGCTATACATAGAAGGATCACGCAATTTAACGATCATAACTCCTTTTACGGAGCTGGCATGTACTACATATCCGTTTTGAAGATATATACCCACATGGCTGAATTTCTTTCCGTCAAAATCATAGAAAACAAGATCGCCCTCCCTTAACTCCTCTTCATACTTGCGTTTGATGACATTTACCTGCTGACCTGTTGTACGCGGCAGGTTGATTCCATACACCTGCTGCTCAAGGAGTACCGCCAGGCCCGAACAGTCCACCCCGTCCTTATCAAGCCCACCAAATTTATAGGGCACCCCCATCCATTGATCGATAAAAGCATAAAGGCGGCCGTTTTGAATATCGCCTTTATCAACCCCCATAAGGTCCGAATACTTTGCCGCGATACTTTTATCCGGTTCGACGAGCTCCCCCGGTTCTCCCCTGAGCACTGCTTTCCGGGTATGGCAGGATGAAAGAGCGATAACTAACACCAATAAAATGAAATACAAGTAGCGTATTTTATTCATGGTGTAAAAATACGGTCAAACGTGCTTTAGGGTTACAGCGATGTTTTTAACATGTTAACATAGTTAAGAAGCAAGAACAGAGAACCAAGAGTCAAGAACAACGAATCAGGAAAGTACTTAAAGCCCTAATGAATTTCTTGTAACTGGGAACGCAATCAATTTAACTGTGTCAACGACGTTATTTTTATCCTCCACTCTTGATTCTTGATTCTTGGCTCTTGATTCTTGACTCGGTAATTGATAGCCGTCCGAAACAGCCCCCTGGCTATAAAGGAGTAGCCTTATTCTTAAAGGTAAGTGCCTTGA
>Ga0163162_10006526_pt1 | contig 11303 bp, 5 predicted proteins | sample S55metaG_FD_115310 | JGI IMG/M metagenome (GOLD analysis project Ga0163162, IMG submission 115310) | Switchgrass rhizosphere microbial communities from Kellogg Biological Station, Michigan, USA - S5-5 metaG | ecosystem: Host-associated > Plants > Roots > Rhizosphere > Soil | place: USA: Michigan...
ACAAAGACAAGGACGATGACAGCGAAGCGATGGAGGCTGATATTCAACGGACGGTTGAGCAGGCGACGGCAACCGCAACGTCGGTCAAGATACAACTGAAAATGGAAAAGGTCGCCCGCGAAGCTCAAATTGAGGCGCAGCGCCAGGTGGATATCGCCATCCGCGATGCTCAACGCGACATTGAGCGGGCTCAAGTTGAAGTCCAGCGCGATAACGCTCGGCAGATCCGCGACCAGGTCCGTATGAATCGCGGCAGAGGCGCTGGAAGTGGCAGCGGTTCTGGAACTGGTGGAGGTGACAATCGGGCGACTTCTCAGGAGTCGAAAACTTTCACTGTTAGCGGTTCACCCCGTGTGAATGTATCTACGTTTGACGGGTCCGTTCAGGTACATGGATGGGACAAATCAGAAGTAATGTACACGGCAACGACGCGTGGTGATGAAGAAGAAGATTTGAAAAAGGTCGCAATTCAAACCGAGCAGACAGGATCTTCGATCTCTTTTGTCGCTACAACTGACAACGACAGAAGTGCCAGTGTGCAATTCGAAGTTTGGGTGCCGCGGCAGTCAAGTATCCATGTCTCATCTGATGATGGCTCGCTCAAGCTCGACGGGGTTTCCGGCGACATCACACTCCGCACCGGCGACGGCTCCATAGAAGTTAACGATGGCGGGGGCGTGCTTCAGTTAAATACGGGCGACGGCCATATCCAGGTAGTAAAGTTTGACGGGCAACTCGATGCAAGAACCGGCGACGGTTCAATCAGATTAGACGGTAACTTTAATGCGCTGTCGGCGCGAACCGGCGATGGCTCGATCTCACTTACCGTTCCCTCAAGTTCCAATTTTACAGTCGAAACTAATGCGGAAGGCGACGTTACGAACGAAGGCCTGAGTCTCAGCGAAGACATTGCTCCCTCGAAGCGCGTAAAACGTTGGCGCGTTGGTACTGGTGGCAAAGTGTTTGTTCTGAATACGGGTGACGGACGTATCACACTGCGCTCAAGGTAAAGGGTAACTACCTGGCCTGTGCTCTTCGCATTTAACTGCTACAGCTACGCAACGGCGGAGACTGAAGTTAGTTCTATCTAAGTGACCTATCTCGTGCTCGGGAAGATTCTGCGGACGGCCTACGTCCAATGGAGCGGGAAGCTTTCGAGCAGCATTCGAAACGGTTATTGACGGTTTCAACTGCGGCTAAAGGAAACGTCTTAATGAAGGCTGCTTTGCTCAGCATTATTCTGTTAGCTCTGTGTTTTAGTAGCGTCAATGCACAAACAAGCACGAGTTCATCAACCAGCAGCTCGCCGGCTCAGGAAAAGGTCGCCGCGAAGACTGGCGGCAGTGCAACACCGTCGGCGGTGCCAGCGGGCCTCAAAATCGGTAAAGACGCTCTATCTCTTCCTCCCGAAAAAGCAAATCCGGTAAAGATCACTCTCTTTGCGAAGCCCCCGACCATAGATGGAAAGCTGGATGATGATGTTTGGCAGAGCGCCGCGCTGTTGAAAGATTTCTACCAGATCCAGCCGGGCGATAATCTCGTTCCTCAAAATCGTACTGAGGTGAGGATTGGTTACGACCCGAAGTTTCTTTACATCGCGTTCCACTGTTATGACGACCCCACTAAAGTACGCGCGAACGTGCCGAAGCGGGATCAGATTTGGGACGATGATTACGTCGGCATCCTCTTCGACACGTTCAACGATCAGCGTCGCGCATACGAGTTCGACTTCAATCCCCTTGGTGTCCAGGCCGATGGAATCTGGACGGAAGGTCAGGGTGAGGATTTCAGTTTAGATCTCGTCATGGAGTCGAAGGGTCTTGTGACTGAAGACGGTTACACGATCGAAGTAGCAATCCCGTTTAAGTCACTCCGATATGTTGCAGGCAAAGACAAGCTTTGGGGAGTTCACTTTTGGCGCCGCACCAAGAGACTTAACGGCGAACTCGATATGTGGATTCCGATGGATCGCGACAAGAGTAGTTGGTTAGCACAAGCGGGACACCTCACGGGTTTTGATGGTCTATCCACGGAACGTACTCTCGAGTTGATTCCCAGTATGACTGTCTCTCAGACAAGCCGAAGGACGCGTACCTACGGAGTGTTTCCTGACTCACCTTTAGCTATAACCGATCGAGGGCGCATGTTGAATGAGCCTGTTAAATTAGATCTTGGGTTAACCGGCAAATACACATTGACGCCAACGGTCACGCTCGACTTTGCGCTCAATCCCGACTTCGCACAGGTTGAAGCTGACCAGCTCGTGGTGACAGCTAACCAGCGATTCCCAATATTCTTTCCAGAGAAGCGTCCGTTCTTCCTTGAGGGAATCGATATCTTCAACACACAAATCGCCGCAGTTCATACCCGGACCATAGTGGATCCGGACTTCGCCGTGAAGGCAACCGGAAAACTTGGTCGGAATACGTTTGGATTAATGCTCGCGAGCGACAACAGCCCCGGCAACTTAAGTGAAGACGAACGGGGCGCACTGAATAGCTGTCTTCAGCGTAGGACAATTGACGGCTCGGTAATTTGCGACGCAGCTCGGATTATCGATAAGAATGCAAACATAGGTGTGTTACGACTCAAGCGTGACATAGGAAAGTCTGACTCGTTTGTTGGTGTCCTCGGCACATACCGTAAGTTTGTAGACACGTACAACGAACTCGGTGGCGTTGATGGAAGATTTCGTTTAGATAAACAGACTACGTTCAGTTGGCAAGTACTGGGCACACATTCGCGGAATATTTTCTTCTATCCGGATGAAGGTGTGGCGCGCGACAGTGTTGAGAATGGTTTTATCTACAATGTCGACTACAACCAGAGCGGCAGGCACTTTGGTCAGGAGTTCTCGATGGTTGGTCGTACCAGATACTATCGAGCGGACGTTGGTTTTAATCGCCGAACCAATACCAACAATCCTAACTGGTTCGTTCGTTACAACTCGGAACCAAAGCCAAAAGCGACGTTGATTTCATGGCGCGTCTACAACGCAGTCAATTCAAACTTCGACTGGCAAGGTCACTCCCAAAATTTCAATAACGAGAGTCAACTCCAATTGCGATTGATTAAGGATACCTTTCTGGGCGTAGGTGTCGATGTCGGCTATGAACGTATCTTTGAAAGTGAGTTCGGTGCGGCTCGTAAGCCTGACAGCGACTGTGTGATTAAGAACACGTGTACCTTTGCCGGGGAAGACAATGAGCGCTCTACGCCGAGCAAGGGCATCTACTTCTATGCTCAATCTACGCCAAGCAAGAAGTACAACTTCAATGTCTTCATGGGTCGCTTTTTCGGAACAATGGACTACGATTTTGGCGCCGGCCCGAACTACCCGAGAGTGAGTCCACCGGCACTTGCCCGAGATGCCAACATCAAAGCCGGTCTTTGTACAACCATACCTCTGCCTTCGACTTGTCTCGCACCACAAGATCCGGGTCCTGGAGACAACTGGCACGTCGACGCGGGTTTCACATACCAGCCAACCGCAGCCCTGAACGCAAATTTTACTTACACAAAGGATCGGCTACGTCGCTACGATACGGATCGGCTCGCCTACGATGAAAACATTCTTTCAATGCGGACTACCTATCAGTTCACACGGTTTATTTTCGCACGCGGTCGTGTTGACTACGACACTCTCGGTACAACAGTGAAGGGACAGTTCCTCTTCGGCTGGACGCCTAATCCAGGCACAGCGTTCTATGCCGGGTACAATGATGATCTGAACCGCAATGGCTTCAATCCTTTCACAAGCCAACTGGAACCGGGCTTTCGTCGCAACGGTAGGACATTCTTTATCAAACTCTCATACCTGTTCCGCCATAGCTACTAAAAACAAGTTCTGTTAAGCGGGTTACTGGTTCAGTTTGGTATTGACGCGTACCGTCGGATGAATTTAGCCCGGCGTTTGAACGCCGGGGAAACTCGCCACCACAAGGTTGTTCCGTCGCACTAGCGACGGCTGAGTATCGCGCTGATTCAAGCGTCGCTAACGCGACGCGGCGCTTTCGAACCGTCCTTTCCCGACTTTGAAAAGCCGGGCTAAATTCATCTGACGCTACGCGTCAATACCAAACTGAACCACTATCTTCAGCGGGTGTCTCAGGTCTTTAGCCTCAGATACGGTTTTCGCGCTTGAGTTAATTCCGATCTGACCAAAAGCCCCAGGACCCAAGTCAAAGACCCACCACTTATAAACGTTTGAGCTCTTGAATTCGGTATCGGTACCGCTTCTTTCTACCCCCGCTCCGCCTTCCGCCGTGACCGTGCTAAACTGCTCCTCTGAATATGGTTGAACCGGTAACTCCCGACGCGACACGATTAAAAGCAGTAGTCTCCCTGGCAGCTTTACTAGCCCTCCTTCTTCTGACTTCGTGCAAGAGTGACTATCCAGCATCCGCCAGACAGTCTCCGGGCGGATCGAAGTCAGTTCGCCAGGTGAAGACCACTCAAGTTGTTGAGTCTCCCTTTGGCGAGACCGTTACAGCCAACGGCACCCTCGCGGCGTTTGATCAGACAACCGTTAGTGTCAAAGTCCCTGGTCGATTGAAGGCAATTGGAGTCGATCTGGGGACTGTAGTTTCGCAGGGGCAGGTAATAGCGCAGGTCGAATCTGACGACTACAAACTTCGTGTACAACAAGCTGAAGCATCGCTGGCACAAGCTCGAGCACGACTTGGTCTGGCTCCTGATGGAACTGATGACTTAGTGGATCCTGAGAAGACAGCGACTGTGCGACAGGCGCGCGCAGTGCTCGATGAAGCTCGATTCAATCGCGATCGTGCACAGAAACTTGTCGATCAAGGCATTATTGCGAAAGCGGAGTTTGACACTGCCAATTCAACGTTCAAAGTTGCGGAAGGCAGGTACCAGGATGCATACGAGGAAATTCGAAATCGTCAGGGCATCCTGGCTCAACGTAGATCAGAATTGGCTCTTGCGCGGCAGCAGTTAAAGGACACGGCAGTCGTCGCGCCGCTGGACGGCATCATTCAGGAGAAGCGCGCGAGCACTGGTGAGTATCTGGCTGCCGGGGCACCTGTAGTCAATATTGTTCGCATGGATCCATTGCGATTGCGTGCTGAAATCCCTGAACGCGAATCACACACGGTGCGTCCCGGTCAAAGTGTTCGGGTTACTGTCGAAGGCGACACAAACATTTACGTTGGTAAGATAATGAGATTAAGCCCGGTCATCGCCGAGCAAACCAGAATACTGATGGTCGAAGCAGACGTGCGCAACAATGGAAAGTTGCGACCCGGCTCCTTCGCGCGTGCGGAGATTGTGACCAACGATGCGAAAATGGCCGTGACCGTTCCGAATAACGCAATTGTCACCTTTGCCGGTATTGAAAAGGTTTTGGTGGTGCAGAACGGCAAGGCGCTCGAGAAACCGATCACTACCGGCCGTCGCAATAACGAGTTCACAGAAATTGTTGCCGGAGTAAATGTTGGCGAGAAGGTGATCCTGGAACCTGGGAATTTACAGACCGGGCAGGATGTGCAGGTAATTGATTAGTGTTGGTAGAGCTTTTGAGCTTTGCACTTTGTATTTTGTGCTTTGAGCTTTGAAGTTTATTTCTCTGGAACAAGATAACTAAGCACAAAGGACAAAGCACAAAGCGCCAAGTTCGGATTTTCCTGAATGCAAAAACTCGCTGAAATATGTATCCGCCGTCCGGTTTTTGCGACCATGATCGTGTTGTCGTTGGTCGTCGTGGGCGCGGCGGGTTTTTTCAAACTCGGAGTGGACCGGTTTCCTTCGGTCGACTTGCCGACGGTTAGTGTGCGCACCCAATTACCCGGAGCAGCTCCTGAAGAAGTTGAAGCACTCGTTACTCAGCAAGTTGAAGAAGTCATCAACACCGTAGACGGAATTAGTGAACTCAGGTCGGTTTCTGGCCAGGGTACTTCAATTGTAATCGCCACCTTCAAACTTGATCGCAACCTGGAATCAGCCGCTCAGGATGTTCGCGATCGCGTCGCAACACTGGGTCGTCAACTTCCTGAAGATGCATTACCCCCGGTGGTGCAAAAGTTTGATAACGACAGTACGCCTGTTATCTCGCTTGCACTCACAGCAGATCGTTCGCTACGTGAGTTGACGGAACTGGCAGACAAGACTGTACGCGTTCAGCTTGAACGAGTAAGCGGTGTCGGCGAAGTACAGGTGGTCGGCGGCCTGGATAGAGCGATCAATGTATGGATCGACGCTGACAGGCTTGCCGCCTATCAGATTCCTATCGCCACTGTTAGGTCGGCATTGGCGCGCCAAAATGCTGATGTTCCAGGCGGCAATGTAACGACTGGAAAAGAGGAACTAACTCTCAGGACACTCGGCCGTTTTACTGATCCACGTCAATTCGATGATCTCGTCATAGCGAATGTGAACGGAGCACCTGTTCGACTGCGTGACATCGGACATGCGGAGGATGGTACAAAGGAACAGCGCTCGTTATCGCGTCTGAATGGTGTTCCGACCGTAACTCTTGACATACGACGACAGTCAGGAGCGAACACCGTCGAAGTTATTAATGGTATTAAAGCGGTGCTACCACGCGTGAGTGCTCAACTCCCGCAAGACGTAAACGTCCAGGTAATCAGGGACCAGTCGCGTTACATCGAGTCTGCCCTTCACGAAATTCAAACACACCTAGTGCTTGGGAGTATCCTGGCAAGTTTGGTCGTGTTGGTGTTCATGCGTTCCTGGCGCTCAACACTAATTGCGGCGGTCGCTATTCCATGTTCAGTGATCTCAACGTTTGGCATGATGCGAGCGCTGAACTTCACATTGAACAGCGTGACCATGCTGGCGCTCGTGTTGATGGTTGGCGTTGTGATCGACGACGCGATTGTGGTGCTCGAAAATATTTTCCGTTTCATTGAAGAGAAGCGAATTGATCCGAAAGAGGCAGCGCGTGAAGCGACGAAGGACATCGGCCTCGCTGTACTCGCCACAACTCTATCCCTGGTCGTTATCTTCCTGCCCGTATCGTTCATGTCGTCTATTTCGGGACGCTTCCTTTATCAGTTCGGTATAACTGCAGCGGTCGCGATCATGGTCAGCTTGTTGGTGTCGTTCACACTTACACCAATGATGAGCTCTCGGTTGATCAAGGTCAGCGACGCAAAGGGCGGGCATGGTGCGCCAGCCTCTCGAGGCGGATTTTATCGCTGGATTGATGGTGGCTATTCGTGGTTGCTCAGTTTCGCGATGCGTCATCGCCTTGCTGTTGCCGCCATCGCCGTCGCTGTCGTTCTCTCGAGTGTTCCTCTTTATCGCTCGGTAAAACAGGAATTCATCCCGACGAATGTTGATGAAGCAGAGTTTGAGGTCAGTGTAAACGGGCCGGAAGGTACAAACCTCGCTGTGATGAACGAAACAATCAGCGCGATGGAGAAGGACATGCTTGCGACTCCTGGTGTTCGCCTTGTTTTGTCATCGGTAGGTGGAAGCTTTCTCGGTGGCGTAAACCAGGGCGGAGCTTACGTACGCATCGCTCCTCATGAAGAACGAACGTTTTCGTTGACAAAGCTCTGGAACGAAACAAAGAAGGGAAATCCACTCAACGCCTTCAAAGGAAATTACACGCAGCAGGATGTCATGACGGAGATACGCCGACGCCTACAGAAATATGCTCCGATGCGCATTGGCGTCAGAAACGCTCAATCTTTCAACTTCGGCGCGGGCGGTCGTACTGACATCGACTTTGTGTTTCGTGGTCCTGACATTGTTGCGCTAGCGGGTTACGCCGACGACTTGATGGATCGTTCTGCGAAAATCGGTGGCATCGTTGATGCAGACACGACTCTCAAACTCAACAAGCCCGAGCTCCGTGTGGTCATCGATCGAGATCGGGCCGCCGATCTTGGAGTTGACTCTTCAGACATTGCTACAAGTCTGCGTTTGATGGTTGGCGGGGAGGAACAGGCTTCCAGGTATCGAGATGATCAGACGAATGAAGATTACGACGTGCAGCTCCGACTGACTGAACATGATCGCAACGACGTCGGCACAATCAGTCGTTTGTACGTACCGTCCTCTCGCGGTGGGCTTGTCAGGCTCGACAACCTGGTCAAGATCCGACGCGACACAAGTCCCTCGAGAATTGATCGACTCGATCGCGAACGCCAGGTCTCGGTTCGCGCTTCGGTAGCTCCTGGCTTTGCACTGGCTGACCGAATCGATGCACTGCGCAAAGCGACGAGCGAAATGAATTTGCCAACGGCTTACACCACGAGTGTTTCTGGTCGGGCAAGGGAACTTGAACGAACTTTTACCGAGTTCATCTGGGCATTCATCCTCTCGATCCTCTTCATGTACATGATCCTCGCGTCGCAGTTTGAAAGTACTGTCCATCCACTGACGATACTTTTGAGTTTGCCGTTGTCAGTTCCATTTGCGCTTTTGTCGCTATGGGGCACGGGCGACACTCTCAATTTGTATTCAGCTCTTGGTGTACTGGTGTTGTTTGGCGTGGTGAAGAAGAATGCAATCTTGCAGATCGATCACATGAACAACCTTCGCGCCAAAGGAATGGAACGTCACGAGGCGATCATGCAAGGTAACCGAGATCGACTGCGTCCCATCCTGATGACCACGCTTGCCCTGGTCGCTGGTATGTTGCCATTGGCTATCGGGACTGGTCCGGGAGCTGAAGAGCGCCGCTCGATTGCTGTCGTCGTGATCGGTGGACAGACCCTATCACTCTTACTGACATTGATCGCGACGCCAGTTGTCTATTCATTACTTGATGACTTAAGAGCAACTTCTCGTTGGCGGCGGTTTGCGACAGTTACTGCGGGAGTGTCTGGTGCGGTAGTTGGAAAACTAAAGCGACAGCGTAAAGTTCCAGCGCGGGAAACGTCCGCCGAACGCAAGGCTAGTGACGATCATGTCCAGGCTGGTGTCGGAGGAGATTAGCCACAGGTGAGAGTTAGCATCGTTGTCATGAGGTCAGTACCACCCGCCGTAGCTGGTGGGTCCTAGCCAGATCTGCTGATCACCCACCCGCGGGTGGTACCGACATGCAAAGCGATTAATCCGCGTAGTTTGAGCCAATCCGATCGAGTTTCCGGAGTAGTCCGGGCCACGCTAAGTTGCCACGTCCTCCCTTTGTAACAATCGCCGACTGGGCAGGAATCTGAGCGAGAATCTTGTCGGAAACCGGGATTAGTTTTCCGCCACCTGACTGGGCGAGGATCTGAATTCTGCACGCGCGCTCCAGCAGGAACATTGAAAGAAATGCATCTGGAACCGATTGGCCAACCGTCAACAGTCCGTGATTGCGAAGAATCAGGAATGTCTTATTTCCCAGATCCGCCACGAGTCGCGGCTTCTCCTCATCATTCAACGCCAGCCCCTCATAGTCGTGATAACCAAGTGATGCGAGGACAAACAGCGCTTGTTGTGAGATGGGTAGCAAACCGTCAGCCTGTGCTGAAACAGCAATGCCATTGTCAGTGTGAAGATGCATGACGCAGATCGCGTCTTCACGAGCAGCATGCACAGCGCTATGAATTGTGAAGCCAGCAGGATTGATGCTGTAGTCAGACTTCATAACGATATTGCCGTCCAGGTCAACCTTTACCAGGCTTGAGGCTGTGATCTCTTCGAACATCATCCCGTACGGATTAATCAGAAAATGGTGTTCGGGCCCCGGTACACGAGCGGAAATATGTGTGAACACAAGATCGTCCCAACCATAGTCGGCGACCAAACGATATGCCGCTGCGAGGTTCACCCTGGCTTGCCATTCTTCCGAAGAAACAAGATCGCGAACATTTGGTTTTGTTGCTTTTTCAGGAGCGCCCATAAGAGTCCTCTCTAAGTAGTGTTAAGTCAGTACATCCCGGGGTAGAGACTATGTCAAAGTTGGGACTAAAAGAAAAAACCACAAAGTCACCAAGACCCGACGTCACAAATTTAGATTGCTGAAGTATTTTTCAATTCGTGTTTTGTTGTCTTTGTGCCTTGGTGGTCTAGCTTCTTCAATTCGGTGTTCTAACATAGGCTCGGTAGCGGATGGTACAACCTACATTTTAGCGATTCTCGGACACCATCTCAGGCATTGCCAACACATCTTGCCAACCCGAATTATCAGCGCGCATGCGCTCAGTGAGATCGTCTCTTAATTCGCTCAACTTTGAACTCAACGTCCGAGGATAGTTATTGATATCGTCAAATCGTTTGCGTTGTTCTTCTACAAATGACTTCTGCTTGGTTATCGATGGAATTGCTGAGTGCTGACCATTTTCCCAGAAGGGAACCAACAATCTTTCCACTGTTACTGCTCCATGAATCTTGACTCGCTCATCATCCAGGGCAATGACGTCTCCAACGTACTTACCCTGCGCATCGCTACCTCTAAAGAGTTGGAGCTTGCCAGGTAGCGTGATCTTTTCCTTGGAATTAGATGCCTTCAAGGTCGGCTGATCCTTCATCAAGCATTGTTTAAAAATCACACCGGCAACAGCACGGACTTCACTCGACAGCTTTGTTCCAATTCCGAAACCTTTAACTTCGGGAAACTCAGCGACAATCTTCGTAACTTTTTCTACGTCCAGATCGCCGGTCAAGTTTGGGCGGAGTCCGAGCAACCCGTTTGCCTCGAAGAAACGCAGACACCATTCACCCAACTCCGCGAGATCACCGGAGTCAACTCTAAAACCTTTGAATGCTCGCCGTCGTTGCTCGGTTGAAGTTGCTGCCATCGCTGCGTGGACCGCGCCCAGGTAAACATCAATTGTGTCGAGTAGCAGGGTTGTTCCATTGGGGTTTGCATCAAGCCAGCGTTCGAATGCAACCTGTTCGAAGTGTTTTGGCTTTCCTGTTCGTGGCTCAATCTCCGGATCATCCATGTACTCGATGTAAGCCTGCTGCCAGTAATGCGCCTCGGTTCCCACCGCGGGGAGATCCAGGCGATGAGCAGCTTCCATGTTTGAGGTGTCGTTGAAACCGCCGATGAAGGCGTAGACGGCGATGTCGACAGCACGCTCGATGTCTCCGTTACGGCGTAGCGAAAAATCAGATAACCAACGATCCTCGCCGGCAGCCATCCGAAACTGCATCGCAGTGCTGGCAGTTGTCATTGGTAAATCAAACGCATGCTCGAACTTGATCTCCTGGGCCTGCGTCAAGCCGAATGCGCCACTGATGTCAGCGAATGGTTCATGGGCAAACACGATTGTGCCGGGTCGAACGGCTCTGATCTTTCCGACGAACTGAATATCCTCGATAGCCTTAGCGAAAAGTTGCAGGCCACCGCGGTCCTGTTCGAGAAACCGCAAACGCGGACG
>Ga0163162_10006528_pt1 | contig 11299 bp, 8 predicted proteins | sample S55metaG_FD_115310 | JGI IMG/M metagenome (GOLD analysis project Ga0163162, IMG submission 115310) | Switchgrass rhizosphere microbial communities from Kellogg Biological Station, Michigan, USA - S5-5 metaG | ecosystem: Host-associated > Plants > Roots > Rhizosphere > Soil | place: USA: Michigan...
CGAACTGGCGGTCGTGTCGATGCGGGAGGCGAATCCGTCCACGGGGCCGCGCAAAGCACCGTCAATTGGATTATTGGGGACTGGGAAGTCGCCGGAATTGGTGTATCCGGCAAGGCGGGCACCCTGAAGGCTATCCACGGAAATGCCAAGAGCGACGTCGGTCCCCGTTCCACCTAGATACGAGAAGTAAGTCAGTGGTACTGCTGTGGTGGTGCAGGATGTGCCGGTGCATGGTGTCCCGAACTTGCCGAGGAAGGCGTCGATCCCACCTTTGTTCGTACCCTGGAACGCGGTAGTGCCGCTGGGAAGAACAAAATCCGTAGATGAGGTTGAACCCGTGACATAGACACTCAATCCAGTATCGACGGCGACGCCGTATCCCACCTCGTTGCCGGTCCCGCCTAGATACGTCGAGTACAGCAATTGTGCTCCCGCTGCGGCGGAGGGATCGAGCTTGGCAACAAACGCGTCGGGAGCCGTGACCGAAGTCGAACAATTTGGCGTCGTGGTCGGCGGGGTCAACGGCGGAGGCGAATCCAGGCAACCTTCGTAAGCATTCAGGATCGGGAAATCTGTAGCTGAGCTCCCGGTGTGCAGAAAGTTGGTGCCGCCAGTGATGTAGACCTTCGAATTCGCGTCCACAGCGATGCCGCCACCCAGAGTCACACCGTTCAGCGGATTGCCTCCGCCAAAGTATGTGGAATACGCCAGGCTGGGAAATCCAATCAATGCGGGATCGACTTTGCTGACAAAGAACTGGCTGGTGCCCAGCGAAGAAACCTGAATCGCTCCTAACGTTGCCGGAAAGGAATGGGTGGCGTCAGGCTGGTTGGTGGAAGTAGTGGCGCCTATTACGTAAATCTTGTTGCGAGAATCCAGCGCAAGCCCACGGGCGGACTCTTCGCCGTTCCCGGACAGATACGTGGAGTACACCAGACTGTGTCCGGTGGGGTCGAGCACGCTCACGAAGGCGTGGTTATTTGCGTTGGTCGGAGCGGTCTGGAAGGCTGACGCGGAAGTCGTGGGAAAGTTGGTGGACGTAGTATTGCCGGCAACCACGACGTTAAATGCGGAATCGGCGGCAACCCCGACTGTGCTGTCCGCTCCGTCGCCACCCAGATAGGTGGAGAACAGAATCGCGGAGCCGGCGGCATTTAACTTGGTGACAAAGACGTTGGCGGTTCCCGCGATCGTACCCTGAAAAGCGGCAGGAGGAGGCGTGGTTCCCGTCTGCGGTGTTAGAGGGAAATCCGTGGACGTGGTCGAGCCAGCCAGATAAATGTTCGAAGAAGCATCGATCCCTAGTGCGGGACATCCGGACGGAGGCGAGGAAATTGCGCCGACAAGGATCCTCACGTTGCCAGGGCAGGCTTCAGCGCCGCTGCCGCCAAAGTATGTCGAGTAAGTCAATACCGGATCGATCACCAGGGCACGGCGACGGTCATACGCTCCGAGTTCGAACGCAATCTTTCCATCTTGCCGCACCACGAATTTAGCTGCGACGGGAAGTCTTTCCGCGCCGGACTGCTGATAAACCTGCGGCGCTTTCAACTGGATTTCACCGCCGTTGCTGGCCAGGATCAGATTGCCGCTGGCGTCCAGAGCGGTTTTTTCCGGTCCCTGAAAGTGCAGTGCGATTTGTGCGGGATCGGCGCCGGGAGCGACCTCGAAATCGTATTCCAGCTGTCCCTGGTTGCCGTAATAGACCAAATCGACGCCGGGATACACCCCCTGATAGCGCACTCGCGCAAATTGCGGAATGTCGCGATGCCATTTTGCCGGATTGTTGCCGATCAAATAATTGCTCTTGCCGGGAAGTTGGTCGGCTCCAGCCACCGCTGCGGACGGGTTTCCGCCCGCCAACTCCATGCGCACGACCGAGGTATTTTGGTTCGAACGCAGACTCAGCACCGCATGGTTCGGCGTCAGGAACAATCCATAGCCTGCGCCGCGCGCGAGGAAATCGACTTTCGAATCGGTTTGTCCTTGATTGGGCTCAAAACGCAGAGGGAGTTGTCCAAAGTCGGCGGTGGCGCCTCGATTGGGGCCAATATCAGAGGTGGAGAACGCCGCTACTACCGGATTTCTATCCGAAGACGCCCATTGCGAAACCGGAGAACCCGACCACAGTGCCAGACCAGCTATCAGCAGCAGCAACCCAAACGACACCAGGACAGGGCAATGTCTTGATTGCAAACCCCGGAAATTCAATCTCACTCGCTTCCTCCGACTATCCCAATTCATGGAGAGGGAAAAACCGACACACAGGCAGCACACGGCTAGCGCCAGCTAAGCGGCTTGCGTACTTTGTCACCAGAATAAGGGCTAAAAAATAAGTAACTACTTAAACATCTGACGGATAGCCTGTCAAGCCACGCACCAATCCCGGGCCCTGCGATGGTCAGATGCGGGCAGCAATCACTTAAGATGCCGAGGAAAACCGTAAACCTCGTTTGCGATCCAATATTGCGGACCGCAGAATGGCACAAACCCAGTTCCGGCTGCAAAGTTTTTCACCGGGTTCGATCGCCGCTGAATCCCCAACGCGCCGCAACCAGCTCTTTCTATGGATTCCCGCCGTTCAGACCAACTCTACCTTGATGGCATCGTGCGTGCTTCTACCTAACTTCGCTTTGGTCTGCTTTACGGCCCTCCCCACAGCTTGCCCGGTGTTTTGAAGCGTTAACCGAGTCAGTTCCCCGCGCGCTTTTGCGCTTGCAAACTGTTGCTGGATAAGTAAATCTGACGCTAGGGTTGTCTATCGCTTGATAGCATCCTGGGTTTGGAGTGAAATTTGGTTGGATCGGGATCCATGCACCTGCGAAGAGAAAGTTCCATGCAACAGTCCGCTCAGGAACGGCGTACCATGCGGCGCTTCGACATGCGTCTGCCAGCGTCAGTTCGAGTGGCGGGTGACGGGCTTCGTGACTTGATGACCGAAACCCAGAACGTCAGCGCACGCGGCGTCTTCTTCTATCTTGATCGTCCTCTGGCCGAGGGCTCCCGCATTGAAGTGACCATGACCTTTCCACCGCATGTGACCCTGACCGAATCGGTGCGGGTACGTTTCACCGCCCGGGTGGTGCGGGTGGAAAATCAGCAGTCTGTTTCCAGTATTGGCGTGGCGGCGATGATCGAGGAGTACGAATTTCTCAGATCGAACGCGGCGTCAGAATTCGACAGGGCGGAAACCGGAACCTAAGTAGTTGCAACCACTGCTTGCCTTCTTCACTTCTTCACTTCTTCTTCTTCTTCATTTTATCTTCTTTAGTTCATCAATGTCACGGCTCACCCGCTGGTAGCGTCGCACCAGAATCCCCAGATACGCGATGTGGATAATCCAGGTGGCGGCGTAGGCGGCATACAGGAAATTCATCTTGAGCCTCCGGGTTCTTCCAGCGCTTGCAGCGCCTGGGTTTCTTCGACCTTCCGCTGCAGAATTTCCAGGCGATAGCGGGACCAGCAAACCAGCGCGGCGAACGCAAGGAACGCCAGCCAGTTGATCAGCAACACCTGCAGCATTTTCGGATCGATGGAACCGCCACCGCCGATCACTGGCTGAGGATGCTGGGTGCGGAAGATCCAGATAGAGAAATACACCAGCGGGACATCAAGCGCCCCGAAAACGGCCAGCGCGGCCGCCAACACCGGAGTCTGACCGCTGGTAGAGAAACGGCGCAGCATCAGGTAACTGATGTAAATGAGCCAGAGGACGAGGGTGGAAGTCAGCCGGACATCCCACGTCCACCAGATTCCCCACACCGGACGCGCCCACAGCGGGCCGGTTACAAGCACAACAGTGCAGAAGACAACGCCCACTTCGGCGCTCACTACGGCCAAGGCGTCGGTCCGTTCGACCGAAAAATATTTTTTGATAAGGAAATACAGCCCGGCAATGATGATTCCGGTAGTGGCAATCGACGACGGCTCCATCCCCTCAGCCAGGGGACGAACGACGAAGGCGGCAATACAGGTAGCAATAGCGATCAAGATGACGGTCCAGTTCGCTACTTTGTCTGCGGCCGGGTTGCGGCGTACCAGGTACTGGATGGAGCAAACAAAATTGATGAAGAAGAGAAGAAAGGCCGTCCACGCCGAGGGCACGTGGTAGTAGAAAATGCGCTGCACGTTGCCCATGGTCTGCTCAGTGGGAGCGACGACCAACGCTTCATAAAGGGCAAAGCTCAACAGCACGGCGGTCAGCAGCCCGAAGATCGGGAAAAGTTTTTTCAATTTTTATTCCGCTCGAATCCTATTCCGCGTTCAGGACCAGTTCGAACAACAGCAGACAAGCCACAGTAAACACCACGTCGTAAGTAGTAAGCAACACAATCCAGAAACGGGCAGAAAGCTCGCCAGTCAAAATTGCCGTCGTCGCGTTCACCATCGCCAGCAGCGCCGGGATCGATACGGGGAACAGAAGCAACGGCAGCATGATCTCGCGGCTGCGGGTGCGTAGCGACATCGCCGCGAAAAACGTACCGTTCACCACCAGCGCCCACGTCCCCAGAGCCGCAACCGGAATCAACTGCCAGGCCGGACCCAGTGCCCGCAGTTTGTAGAACATGATGAACAACGGCGTCATCAGGATTTCCAGCACCGCAACAAAAATAAAATTGCCCAGCGCCTTGGCCAGGAAGAGCGAATTGGCCGGAGCGGGCGAAACCCGGTAGGCGTCCAACACCTGATTCCGCAGCTCGCGCGCCCAGGTCTGATTGAGCGCCACCACGGCGGCAAACAGGAACGCCACCCAGACCAATCCGCCTGCAATCTGGCGCGACTCTTCGGCGTTGGGATCAAACGAAAAACTAAAAACTACAACCACCAGCAGGGAGAAAAACAACATCGAGTTGATCGCGTCTTTCGATCGCCACTCCAGGCGGAGATCTTTGGCTAACGTGGCTCCGGTCACGCCAGATGGAACACGCGAAGCAACGTTTGAAGATTCGCTCATCGCGCGTGTACCGGCCGTAGTTCGCGGGTGCGATGCGTGATCTGCCCCGCTTCCATCCACACGAATTCGTCAGCAACACCTTCGAGTAGAGACGCCTGGTGAGTGACGACGAAAATCGTCTTCCCCGAAACGCGCATTTGCGCCAGCAGTTTCACCATCGCACTAGCCGAACTCAAATCGACGTTGGAAAATGGCTCGTCCAGCAACAGGAGTTTGGGATCATTCAGTAAGGCTCGCGCCAGGGACAGCCTCTGCCGCATGCCCTGCGAATATTGCGCCACCGGGCGCGCCAGCGCAGGATCGAGGCCGACGTCGGTCATGTTCGCTGCAGCAACCGAGTCGTCACCGATCCCGTAGAGGCGGCCAAAGTAGCGCAGATTTTCCATCCCGCTCATCTCGTCGTACAGCAGCGATGGATGCGCCATATATCCTAGTTGGTGGCACACAGCACGCAGGTCGGTCGCTCCCAGAATCGATAAGCTGCCCCGAGTTGGCTGTGCCAGGCCTGCCAGCATGCGCAACAACGTCGTCTTCCCTGCTCCGTTGTCGCCGAGGATTGCGTAGAGCTTTCCCGGTAGAAATTCAGCGCTGACGCCGCGAAGCGCGGCAAAGCGACCGAATTGCTTGACGACGCTGTTCAGCGAAATGATAGAGGGCACGTCCATGCGTGAATGGAAGATAGACGAAGGAAGAAATGAAGTCGAGAGCTAGACGAACCACGTAGGAGCAGATGTCCTCATCTGCCCAGTCGAGCGAAGCTGGACAGGTTCTTGCCTAAGGCGAATATCGGAGCTGTGCTCCGCCGGGCAGAAGAGGACATGCCCCTACGTGGTTCGTGGCGATTCGCAGATTCGTTTAGTTCGACATGGCGGTACTTGCCGCCGGTTGGCCCGCCTGCTGGGGAGCATATTTGGAGGCGCATTTGGCTTGAAGCTGCTTGGCGTGAAACACGCCATCGCGGCCGAAGTTTCCATCGGCCAAGGCCTGGGAATTGTCTTTGAAAGTATCGGGTGGCGCTTCAGTCCCGCTGTAGACGACCGGCAGGAGCTGATCGTTTTCTACCAACGCGAATTCAACTCGGGTACCAGTGCGCTTAATCGATCCCGGCTGCACATTGCCGGCAACGCGCAGATGCTTAGTGTAAGCACCGTCGCCCATGCCCTTCAATTCTTTAATGGTGACGTAGTAGCTCTTGCTTTCCTGCACTCCGGTATACGCCAGATATCCGAGCGAGAGCAGAATCACCACAACCGCCCCGCCGAACTTCAAATAGGTTCGTGCCTGGTTCGACATGACATTACGACTCTATTCCCGCGTGTGGTCGCGGTCAAGATGTCCGGATGGGCAGTGTAAGAGCCAGTAAAATCGTGAACCACGAAGGACACGAAGCACACGAAGGATTTTGCCTAGCCGTTCCTTGGTATAACTTCGTGTCCTTCGTGGTTTATGCATTTGCGGTTTGTGGGTCTCCGTCCCAAACTATTCAGCCATCTATAATAGAAACCGTAGCTATTTATCCCAACGAGGCCTAATGATTCATCCCTGGCACGACGTAACCCCCGGCGACAAATTGCCCCAGGAGTTTTACACCATTGTCGAAATCCCCTTCGGATCGAGCGTCAAATACGAACTTGATAAAGCCAGCGGAATGATCAAGCTGGACCGTGTTCTGTACTCGGCGGTTTACTATCCCGCCAACTATGGCTTTATTCCCCAGACCCTGGCCGAGGACGACGATCCGCTCGACGTACTGGTGCTGTGCCAGGAAACAGTGGTCCCTCTGACCATGATTCACGCCCGCACCATCGGTCTAATGACCATGATCGATACCGGGAAGAAAGACCACAAGATCATCGCGGTCGCCACCCAGGACCCGGAGTTCAACGCTTACCGTGAAGCCAAGGATATGCCTCCTCACCGTTCGCTCATGTTGCGGCGCTTCTTTCAGGACTACAAGCAGTTAGAAGGCAAAGCTGTAGAAGTCGATGAGATTCAGCCAGCGGCAGAAGCCTATCCCATCATCAACGATGCTCTGCACCGTTATAGCGAACAGCGGCGCAAGGGCTTTAAGGGCTTCGGCAGCCACTAGCACCTTGTGGCAGCCCGAGGCTCCCGAGGCCGGAAAAAAGTGCTCAAAATTGAACACTTTTTCCGGCCTTCTTCCCTTTATCGTGAGACGATCAGGGCTGTTCATGAACTCATCTCTCCAATCTACGAAGTTCATTCTGTCGTTTCTGGCTGTGCTCAGCGCGCTGCAGACCGCGCAAGCACAACCATCGCCTCCGGTTATCATCGACGCTCATGCCGGGTTAAGCGCGGAACAAGTCGTGGCCAGCATGGTCCGGAAAAACCTTGAGCGTTCCCAGGCGCTGGAGGCCTATCGGGCGACCCGGATTTATCGCCTGGAGTATCGCGGCTTTCCCGGCTCGCGGACCGCGGAGATGATCGTGGACGTGAAGTACCACTCCCCCGCGACGAAGGAATTCAGTATCCGATCGCAAAAAGGGTCGCAATTACTGATCGATCGCGTCTTCCAACGGATGATAGAGAGCGAAAAGGAGGCGGTGACCGAGGATTATCAACGCCGGATCGCTCTCAACAACGACAATTACCGTTTCGCGATGGCGGGATATGAGACTACGCCGACCGGTCCTTCTTACATTCTTTCGGTAGAGCCCCGAACCAACGACAAGCTCTTGTACCGTGGACGAATCTGGGTCAACGCAGATGACTTCGCGGTGGCACGGATCGAGGCTGCGCCGGCGAAGAATCCTTCTTTCTGGACCAAGGAAACGAAAATCGAACAGGTCTACATGAAGGTCGGGGATTTCTGGCTGCCGGTATCGAATCGCAGCAACAGCGCGATCCGGTTAGGCGGACACGCCAACTTCAGTATCGACTATCAGGACTACCAGATCACCGCAGCAAGCGCGCTGCGCACGTCGCAGAGCGCAGCAGGATCAAGATAGAGGTGGTGTGGGGCGGACACTCTTGTCCGCCGCCTTTGACTTTTGTTTTTCTGCGGCTTGAAGAAAACGATGTCCTGGGGAAGCGTGACATGCTCGAATTGCGTAGCGCCGGCGTCCCGCCGGCTGTCTGGCGGGCATCCTGCCCGCCCATCGGGCCGGCCGGAGGCCGGCGCTACAAGTTCAACGGCCACCGAAGGCCGGAGCTACCAGATCAGTTCTTGCCGCCCAACGTTGCCTGCTCGCGACGGGCTTCCTGCGCTGGGATGAAATCGGCATCGGCATTCTTCCAGATCTGCAGCAGTTGATCGTAAGTGCGCGAAGCCGCGGCCGGATCGGTCTGGGCCTGTGCGCGAGCCGTTCCCAGCAGACACAGACCATAATCGGGAAGCTGCGCCGTACCGTTTGCCCCCTCGCCAACCGAAATGCCCCGATATCGGATTCCCGGCTCGAAGTCGGTAATGGCTTGCTGCGCATTCTTCATCTCTAATGACGCTCGTCCGCTAAGGTGCGGGGCTTTCGACACCAGCAAGTAAGGTGCAGCAGGCGAGAGCAATGCAGCGACTTGTTCCGGATGATGCTGCAAAAGGGCTGCTGCGGCTTTCACTTGGGGCAGATAGATTTCGTTGGCCAGGGTGTTGTTGGGCGCCTCCGAGGCCACTCGCGCCATTTCTTTAAGAGCCGGGCCAGTATCGCCGCACAGGGCAAGGGCCAGGGCAGCGTCAGGAACGGTGGCAATCGAATGGTCGATGGCCAGTCCACGATTGGCGGATACCTTGGCCGCCGAACAGTTCGAGACCAACGCGTCGTGCACCGCTTTCACCGCGTAGATTCCACCCGCGGCATCCGACAGATGTTGCTGCTCGGCTCGTTGCCCGGCATGCTCCCACAGCCGGTCAGCATCATGCATCTTGCCCATGGAGAAATAAATCGATGCCCCTCCAGCTTCCACGTTAAAACCATCGGGCCGGGCAGCCGCCCACTGCACATGCTTTTCCCAGTCAGGACGATTGGACAGGAAATCATCAGTCATTGCGTTGTTATGGTAGTTGGTGTCATCGCTGCCACCCTGGTCCACGGCTTCTTTCAGGTAGCGTTCGCCTTCCTGCACCCGGTCCAGACCGATCAGCGTGCCAGCAAGGTTGTTGGCGGCGACATTGTTCCACTTGGCAATTTGCCAGGTCTTCCTGAAACCTTCGGCCGCCTGTTCATATTCGCCTACAACCGCGTAGGCGTTGGCCAGGTTGTTCCACGCTGCCGCATCCCGCGGATATGTCGCCACGAACAGCTTGTAGGCTTGCAACGCCTTGGGCAGATCGTATTGCTGTAGGGCATATTGAGCCTCGATGTACATCCTCTCGCGCTCGGTGACGCGCTCGCGCAAGTCGTAGGCCTTCTTCAGATACCCGATTGCTTTGGTGATTGCACCCTGGTTCCCGTACGCCACTCCAAGGCGGGCGTAGGCCATGGCAAAACTGGGGTCGAGTCGCAGCGCCTCTTCGTAGAAAGAAGAAGCCTGGGGAAAATCACGGCCCATGCGATGCTCTTCTTCTCCCAGCGAAAACGCGTGGAACGCCTGCAGCGAAGTCGTGGTTACATTTGTGTACGGCGTTGACAGCTTCTGGATCGAGGCCATGGACTCGCCCAGCCGCGCCCGCATCGCCGTGGCCGCTTTCGAAACTGCTTGCAGCACTGTTGTCTTGTCCGAAGCAGTCTCTTGCTCGCGGGCAAACACTTCTCCGGTGGAGCAATTCACCGCGTTGATCGAAATAACGTAGGACGGTCCCAGGTTAGCGATAGTCCCGGAGAGATAGGCCTTCACACCCAGCCGCTGGCCAAGTTGTTGCGCCAGTTCCGGAGTAATCCTCTGCTCGCGATTCTGTCCCAGATACTGCAGGTTGCTGTGCAACTCCGCATCGCTCACCAATTGCAGCAAAGGAGACTGCTCGAGCTGAATTGCCAGCGCTTCCTTCACGGTCGAATCGAAGACCGCGTCGCCGGTCTGGTTCGTAAAGTCGGCGAGAATGAGCTGGTCTTTGTCGGTGAGTTGCACCGCTTTATGCTTGCGCCAGTAGAATCCACCAGCAAAAATCGCAAGCAAGAGAACTATCGCTCCAGGAATTAAGAACTTCCTGGATGACGACTTCTCTTGAAGCGGCCCTGTCGCAACAGCGCTGGACGACGCCGACGCAACTGCCCGAGCCGAGCCGCTGGTTTTCTGCTGCGTTGCGGATACCGACTCAACCGGCGCGGCACTCGCACTGTAAACGAGTTCGGACGACGAACTCACTGCCGAACTGCGTCCTGATTCCAGATCCCGCTTGAGGCGGCGCAACTCCGACTTGATGTCCACCGCATGCTGGTAGCGCAGCTCACGGTCTTTCTCCAGAGCGCGGTTGATGATGTCTTCCAGCTTCGGCGGCAGGTTTGGATTCAGCCGGACCGGCGCGAGCGGCGCTCGGTTCAAGATGGCGTCGAAAATTACTCCGGAAGTTTCTCCGTGGAACGGCACGGCGCCGGTCGCCATTTCGTACAACACGATGCCAAAAGAAAAAAGGTCGGTGCGCGAATCGAGCGTCTTGCCGCGGACCTGCTCCGGCGACATATAAGCTACCGTCCCCAGCGCCGATCCCGGACTGGTGAGGTGCTGCTGTGCGTTACCACCCTCGGTCTTGGTCACGTCCGACGGGTCGAGAGCCCGGTTGGCGTCATCCGCCACTTTGGCCAGACCAAAATCGAGAATCTTGGCTGCTCCTCGCGAAGTAACAAAGATGTTTGCCGGCTTGATGTCGCGGTGGACGATGCCCTTGGTGTGTGCCGCGTCGAGCGCTTCCGCGATATCGATTCCGATCGAGAACAGTTGCTCCATCTCCAGCGGGCGATTGCCGATGAGATGCTTCAGCGTCTCGCCTTCCAGGTACTCCATGACGATGTAGGCCTGGTCGCCCTCTTCCCCGATGTCATAGATCGTGCAGATATTGGGATGGTTCAGGGCAGACGCAGCCTGGGCCTCGCGCCGGAAACGGCTCAGCGCGGTGGGGTCGCGGGTGACATCTTCAGGAAGGAACTTCAGCGCCACGAAGCGATGGAGGCGCGTGTCTTCGGCTTTGTAGACCACGCCCATCCCGCCACCACCGAGCTTCTCGATCACGCGGTAATACGAGATGGTTTGGCCGATCATGTTTATGGTGAGCCATCTTAGGGGTGGGGTGGAAACAAGTCAACGCGGGAGGTTAGTAGCCACGAACCAAGTAGGGACAGATGTCCTCAGCCCGGTCGAGCGAAGCTCGACTCCTTTTTGCTGGGTCACAAACCAAGCGGAGCTTCGCTCCGCCGGACAGATGAGGACATCTGTCCCTACGCGGTGATCTGATCGGCA
>Ga0163162_10006530_pt1 | contig 11298 bp, 8 predicted proteins | sample S55metaG_FD_115310 | JGI IMG/M metagenome (GOLD analysis project Ga0163162, IMG submission 115310) | Switchgrass rhizosphere microbial communities from Kellogg Biological Station, Michigan, USA - S5-5 metaG | ecosystem: Host-associated > Plants > Roots > Rhizosphere > Soil | place: USA: Michigan...
ATATTCCGAAAGCATTGCCTCAAACTCTTTTAATGTTTTTGCCACGACAAGATGTTTGCCGTCTTTTAGAAAAATGGTAGTGTAATTAATTTCACTCTGGCAGCGAATAATTTCATTCACCTGTAGAAATACAAACCCGTTTACAACGGGAACGCATATGCGCTTCGATGATCCCTGCAGGTTTTTCAAATTATGAAAAAGAACATCCAACCTGTTTGCAGTATCAGTTTTAGAGATGAGTTGATTCAATTTGTTGACGGCTGTTTTTAATTCATGTTCATCGATGGGCTTGAGAAGATAATCAAGAGCACTGAAGCGAAACGCCTGAACTGCATATTTTTCATATGCCGTTGTAAAGATGATTTCAAAATTGATCTGATCGAGTTGTTGAAGAAGATCGAAACCCGTTTTATCGTGGATCTGGACATCGAGGAATACCAGGCCGGGCTGGATTTTTTTAATGCCGGTAAATGCTTCTTCCACGGTTTGAAAGCTCCCGGCAAGATGAATCGTTTGCGAAAAATTTTCCCGGAGCAATTGTTCAAGCCGGCTAATACAATGTTGTTCGTCGTCTATAATGATCGCTTCAATCATAATTATTAAAAACTCAGTTCCAACGGTATTTTTAATTCCACCCTGGTTCCTTCGGAAAGATCGGACAATTCGACTCCCGCAGTGGACTTTTTCACCTTATTCAGGATATCTATCCGTTCTCTTGTAATCTTCATACCAAAAGATTTTTGTTTCTGGTTCATTTCGTCATTTATCATTCCGGACTTTATTCTTCCGATTCCATTGTCTTCAATTTCGCATTTGATCATCCCGTTTTCTTTCCCAATTGTGATAAGGATCCTACCCTTTCCGGGCTTGGTTGCAATGCCGTGCCAGATGCTGTTCTCAACGAAAGGTTGCAATAATAAGGGAGGAACTAATGTGTTGTCGCCGTCAATTTCATCACTTACTTTTATTTCGTAAGAAAATTTATTGTTCAACCTCAGGGATTCCAACTGCATGTATAATTCTAATGCGTGCAGGTCATCTGACAGGCTTACTTCTTTTTTCTCCGAATTCTCAAGAATCAATCGCATGATCCTGGCAAATTTTACCAGGTAGTCGTTCGCAGCTTTTGTATCGTTCCTCGAAATATAATCACTGATTGAATTGAGTGAATTGAAAATAAAGTGAGGATTCATTTGTGCGCGGAGCGCTTTAATTTCGGTTTCTGTTACCTGCGCACGGAATTCTGCATCTTTTTGTCGCTGTAGCGCATCTCTTTTGCGCTTATAAAAAACAAAAATGATAATTGCAGAAAGGATTAGTAAAATCGCGCCGGCTGCTACGCTATTTCTCACCGTTCGCTGTTTTTGAACCTCTATTGATGCCATTGCCCGCTGCTTCTCGTGTTGTGTCCTGAGCAATACTTCTTTCTGATCGTATTCATGTTGAATTTCCTGGCGCGCGATATCCTGCTTCCTTTTATCATTCATGATGCTATCCCGAATCAGAATAAAATTCTTATACGCATCGAGTGCTTTTGTAAATATTTTCTGATCCTCGTAAGTTTTGCTTAACTGCTCCCAGGCTTCTCCCTGTATATCCAATATCCCTGTTCGTTGCGCAGACGTTAGTGCCCGCTTAAAATATCCAATCGCTTTTTCAAATTGTTCAGATTTGGAATGAACACCGGGTAAGGAAGATGCACTTCGATATGTGTTACCGAGTTGGTTATATGCAGAAGCTAACCCGGATTCGTTTCCCAATTTTTTATATATTCCGATCGCGCGCTGCAGCTGAACAACCGCATTGGAATAATCCTGCAACCGGTTGTATGCGGTCGCCATATTTGCGAAGCTGTTGGCAACTCCTATTTTAAATCCCTGCTCTTCCGCGATGGCTAATCCCTTTGCATAAAAATCGAGTGCTTTGCGCGGTTGGTTCATATCATCATAACAATTTCCAATATTACCGAAAGCCTGTTGCTCTCCATTCTTATTGCCTTCTTGCTGGTAAATTTTCAATGCATCGAAATGGAATTTTAATGCTTTTTCATATTGCAAAAGATGATTGTAAATTAAACCGATGTTACTACTCACCATCGCGATGCTGACGCGGTCATTCCCCTCTTCGAAAAATGTTAGTGATTTAAAATAATATTCGAGCGCCTTTGGATAATCTGCGATGGTGAGGAATATTACGCCAATACTGTTAAGATCGCCGGCAATTCCCCGCTTATAATTATTTTTTTCAAAAATTTGTAAAGACTGTTGTTGAAAATCCAGCGCCCTGGGGTAATCCGACATGTTAAAATATACGATCCCGATATTATGTAATACTTTGGCAACACCGATACTGTCACCTGTTTCCCTTCGAATTCGCAATGCCCGGTGATAATAACCCAATGCCGAATCTTCAATATTCTTTGATTCAAAATTGACTCCTTTATAATTGAGTGCGGATGCCAGCCTGGACTGGTCGTCCAGTATTTGTGCCAGTAAAATAGCTTTATCTGCGTAGGCAAGACCTTTATCCGGGTCGATTGTGCTGTAATCAAAACTGATGTCAAGCAAAAGCTTGAGTTGAACTGAATCATTTTTCATATGCTCCTGCAATCGTTGCAACAGCGAGTCCAACTCGTGACGTTGGGCAAGCGCTGCGCATGCGAAAAGGTTTAACAGGAGCGATAAAACTATTTTTCTCATGAGATCGGTTGGTTAGGTGGTAACAAGAAGTTAAGCATTAATCCGCAGTTTTCTTGATTTTGCCGGCGAAAAATAAACGAGAGGCAGAGGAAAATAAATGGTGGTTTGTTTTCGCCCCGGAATGGGCTAGGTTTATTATAACAACAATTTACAAACCCACTATGAATAAAATACTTTCTTTTTCAAAAGCGCTATTTGTAATTACGATCGGATTCATGATCACTATTGCTGGTTGTAAAAAATCCAACGACACAAATAACGGTTCAGGCTCTGGAGATGATTACTATTTAAAGTTTAAAGCTGATGGGACGCAAAAGGAATTTAAGTCGCAAGCACTGATTACGCTATTGGCAAAAAAAGATGGATTGTATTCCGCGGTACTGCAAGGCTACAAAGATTTCGAGGGACAAGGCACAAAAGATGAGCTTGGTATGATCGTCATGACCAACGACGAAATTGTACAAGGAAATACTTTCCAGGATCCCCAGAAAGCTACTGATAAAGACGGAATGCCAATTCCCAAATTAATTATGAACTTCAATGATCCGTCAAGTAACGGATACCTTTCCATGGGCACACTCTCCGACGAAAACGGAACAGTAGTGCTTTTTCCCGACGTCGTTGCCGACGCCAAACTCACGATCTCCGAACTCACTTCCGGTTATGCAAAAGGAACTTTTTCCGGTACCGTCTATCTAAGTACCGACGCGAATTTGAAAACCAAAGTCAAAATAACGGAGGGAGAGTTTTATTTGAAAAGATTGCAGTAGAAGAAAGGAAATTTGGAAATGTGATGAATGTGGAATCTGATGAATGTGGAAATGTGAAAATGTGGAAATGTGGAAATTATGAAGGACTATCTTTGTTTGAAATCGATTTCCGATGTATGACCAAAGCCAGACCTTCAGAATTTTCACATTTCCTCATTCTTCATTCTTCATTCTTCATTCAAACTGAATAGTCTTTCGCAATAAGCTCCTTGATCTGTTCCACTTCCGGGTCAGAAGAAAAATCTCCTCTATTTACATCGGAATAGCCTAAAGCAACAAATTTTAATAATTGGAGACAGGCGATCACCGCTATTCCGAAAACGCAAAGCGTGACGTACATGGTGCTCGTATGAAGAAGACTTGCGATATTATTTTTAAAAACGGCCGCAATGGCAGCGGTTGCGATGATTGTCACACACACCCGTTTATTTTTTGCCAATTTTTTCCTGGTGATCACCCGCACATCATTTAGCTTATTAAAGCTTTTCACAATACTTTGAGACAGCCATTCGAGTTGCATTTTATTTTCAGATTGAATGCTGAGCGGATTACCGTCCTTGTCTTTTAATCCAAGTGCCGATCTCATTGTATCGGGCACCACAAGTTCGTAATGATTGGTTGTGGCGAGGAATTGTATGTTGGGAGTAATAGTCATTATATGCAAAATAACGAAGCATTATCAAAAAAGAAACTTAAAGTTTTCCTGTCCGGGAGCCATCGGATCATTCCTGCGACGTGAGACGTTAAAGGTCAAGATTCTGTGAGTTTGTCCTCGTTCAAGCCTCAAAATCTGAAATTCCAGGTCACTGAAGGAATTATAGGAAATAGAGACACTTGTCTTGCCTCTACCTTCAGCGTTCCGTCGTATGCGCTGCCTGTCTGATCAAAATAAATAAAATACGGATTCAAATGGCTGTAAGCATTGTAGATGCTGAAGACCCAACTGCCGTGGATCTTTTTGTTCGGCTTGTACGTCGGTGTATAAGTCGCGGATAAATCGAGACGATGATATGAAGCAAGACGATATTGGTTGATCCTGCTATATTGTTGTGACAATACACCTTCAACAACATAGAATTGCTCCGGAAGCGAAGTAGCGTTTCCACTCGCATAGACAAATACCGCAGACAATTTCCAATGCCTGTTAAGTTCATACATACCTACGACCGACAAATCGTGTCGACGATCATATTTTGCGGGATATGTATTTCCATTGTTCAGGTCCGGAAATTTTCTCCATGTCCAGGATAAAGTATAACCGATCCAGCCGGTTAATCTTCCTCTGGATTTGTTTACATAAAATTCAGCTCCATAACTCCACCCTTTGCCAAATACAAAGGATTGTTCAGGATCATTAAGTGAAGGCGTATATCCTTCCTTATATTCGATTTGGTTTTGCATTTTTTTATAATAGAGCTCGACGGATGTTTCATATGTATTGTTCTTGAAATTTTTGAAAACCCCGGCGGTATACTGCCAGCTAATTTGCGGTTGTACACGGTATGTACTCGGTACCCATAAATCTGTTGGTAATGTCGTACCTGCATTGCTGACAAGATGTATATACTGATAATTGCGCGTCACTGCAGCTTTAATTGAAGTCTCGTCGTTGATGGCATATCTCAATGTCAGTCGCGGTTCGAAACCACCGTATGCTTTTATTTTGTGCCCTCTCTTATACGACGTGCTGTCCAACCGGTTTCCATCGGCATCCGTCTGATAGATAGTATATGGTCCGATCTGTTCAAATCCGCTCCATCGAAGCCCGGCATTCAATTGTAATTTTTCACTGATCTCCCAATCGTCACCAATATATAATGCCACTTCATTTGCATATTTCTTGTTTGAATTATTGGGTTCAAATTTTATTGAATCCTGGTTCCCGGTAAGTATGTTCGGCGTAAAAGTGTGATAGGTGAATAATGCGCCGAATTTTATTTTGTGTTGAGGACTTGCATAATAATCAAAATCTGTTTTTCCGGTGAGATCATGAATTCCAGATGAAAGACTGATATTGAAATTTTCCTGCGACGCGTTGAACGCAAATTTGTAGTCGTTATACAGCAATGTTGTGTTCGCGAATAATTTCCTGTTGAAGACATGGTTCCAGCGGAGCGTTGCAGTTGCGTTGCCCCACGGCACATTTGTACTAAATGAACGTTGCGAATTTTTAAAATCAAAAACGTCACGACCGAAATATCCACTCAGGTATAAGCGATTTGTTTCCGAAAATTGGTAGTTCACTTTTGTATTCAGGTCATAAAAATAATAACCTGAGCCATGATACTGACTTGATTTCGGAACGAATGGTTTAACCAACACATCCAAATATGTTCTCCGGGCAGAAACAATAAAAGAAGCTTTCTGTTTTTTGATTGGTCCCTGGATGGATATACGGGATGCGATGAGTCCTATTCCACCCTCAACCTGGAATTTGTTCATGTTTCCTTCCTTCATGGAGATATCGAGAACGGATGATAATCTTCCTCCATACTGTGCGGGCATTCCACCTTTGATCAAAGATGTATTCTTGATGGCATCCCCATTGAAAATGGAAAAAAATCCAAACAGGTGGCCGGTATTGTATACAATGGCATCATCCAACAAAATCAAATTCTGATCGGGCCCACCGCCGCGAACATATAATCCAGTATTGCCTTCTCCGGCGTTGCTGACGCCCGGAAGCAATTGCAATGTTTTCATGATATCAACTTCACCAAATAAAACCGGAAGCGATTTCACTTGCGACATAGGCAAATCGATTTTACTCATTTGCGCGTTTTTCACATTGGCATCTCTCCTTTTTGAGTACACTACGACTTCTTCATTCGTTGAAATTTTTGGCCGGAGTAAAAAATTGAGATTGATATTTTTCGAGAGGTCGAAAGTTTCCTGTTTTGATTCGTAGCCCACAAATGAAGTCGACAAAGTATACTGGCCCGCCGGTAATGTGATCGAGAAGAATCCGTATTGATTACTGCTTACACCGCCGGATCTTCCTTGAATCGATACCGTTGCGCCAATTAACGTTTCACCTGAAAGAGAATCCTTGGCATAACCTGAAATGGTAAATTTATTTTGAGAGAATCCTGGAACGGTGAGGAAGGAAAAAAATAAAAGCGCGATGCAACCTGTGAGTATTCGGAAATGCTTTTGTGCGGCCTCCTTGCAGCGATCCGCCAGTTTCCATCGGCACATTCGCACATTCAGGCGTCCCCCCATCATGATTATTTTTTAGCAAAATCCAAAGAATCGGTCACTTCACCACATTCAAGCATCTTGTCCTTATATTTCGGATGCTTTTTCCCAAGATAAGGGTTCACGACTTTATTCGTGCTGCTGAGCCAATATGCTTCTTCATTATCATTGAATGCCATTGGACATTTGATATGATATAACACTTCGCGGTCGTATTTCACGACACGTACGAGATCATAAATGTCACTGGTGAGCATATTGAATGCGCGCCTTTTTTGTTCGAGTGTATTTTCGCCAACGAGTCCGTCTACTTCTCCATCGATCGTCTTCACATAGCTCTGTGCTGTTTCAATTACGCTTGAATCAGCTTTTAATTCACGTATCAGCAAGCTGTCAGTACTTTGTTTCAGCGATTGCGCAACCTGATTAACTTTCACAGAATCCCATTCCACAAAAGCATCTTTCAAAGTGTAATAATTGTTCAAAACTTTTGCAAACGACGCGTTGAAAGCATCAGAATTTTTGCTGACGGAAAGCGGTCCTTGTTTGGTTTCTGCGGGCTTCTCCTTGTCTTTCTTCGAAAATAACTTGAATGCTGTAAATGCTGCCAATCCAACGATGACAACTAGCATAAGTACCTTCTTCATGAAAAAAATTTGCCCAAAGATAGGTGTTAAAACAATCCGAACAGTTTGCACTAGCTTTGCATTTTTATTTAACAAAAATTTTCTCTGAGCACATGCTGGCGGGACTGCAAGATGCAACTTTTGAATTTGGCGCGAGGACAATTGTTAGGGATGCAACATGGCATATTCAACCCAATGAACATATCGGTTTGATTGGATATAATGGAACCGGGAAATCAACCTTGTTGAAATTACTCGTTGGGGAATATCAACCTTCGGCCGGGACTGTCGAGAGAAGTCGGACGACGACAATTGGATACCTCCATCAGGATCTCTTGAGTTTTGATACTAAGGATTCAATTCTCTCAGTGGCGATGGGAGCATTTGAAAAAATATTCGAACTCGAAAAAGAGATTGACGAACTTGGAAAGGAGATCGAGAGAGAAAATCTTTCTGATCTCGGTGGCGAACGGGCCGAATTATTACTTCACCAGTACACGGATAAGCTTCACGAAATGGAAGTACTCGGTGGATACAATATCGAGCACAAGACAAAAGAAATTTTGCAGGGACTTGGATTTTCTCCTGCTGATCTTGAAAGACCGTTTCATGAATTTAGCGGAGGATGGAGAATGCGCGTGTTGCTTGCAAAAATGATATTGCAGAAACCAGATCTGCTCTTGCTAGATGAACCGACGAACCATCTTGATCTTCCTTCTATCGAATGGCTGGAACGATACCTGCAGAATTATGATGGTTCCGTGGTGATCGTTAGTCACGATAAATTTTTCCTCGATCGTATGGTCACTAAGATTGTGGAAGTTTACCAGCAATCTCTTCACTTTTATCTTGGTAATTATTCTTTTTACGAAAGGGAAAAGCAGCAGCGCATCGAATTGCAACAGCGTGCGTATGAAAATCAGCAGGAATACATCCGGCAGCAGGAAAGATTTATCGAACGCTTTCGTGCCAAAGCATCGAAGGCAGCTGCGGCGCAATCAGCGATGAAGAAACTAGACAAACTGGACAGGATCGAAAATGCTGAATTGGAAAGACCGAGCTTGCGAATCAATTTCAGGGTTGATAAAACGCCTGGAAAAATATTGGTCACCTTGAAACATGTAAGTAAGCATTTCGGAGATATTGAAATAGTAAAAGATGCGTCCGCAGAGATTGACCGCGGCGATAAAATTGCTTTGATTGGTGCAAATGGAAAAGGAAAATCAACACTGCTCCGTATGATTGCCGGGGCTGAAAAATTTAGTGGTGAACGGATCTGGGGTTATAATGTTGATGAAAGTTTTTATGCGCAGCACCAACTCGAGGCGCTTAATCTCAATCATACCGTCCTTGAAGAAATGCAACTTTGCGGAAGCCAGAAAAATGATCTTGAATTACGCATACTTCTTGGTTGTTTTCTTTTTAGTGGTGATGATGTAGAGAAACGAATAAAAGTATTAAGCGGGGGCGAAAAAGCCAGGTTGGCGTTGGCAAAAACAATTGTCAGTAAAGCAAACTTTTTATTATTGGATGAACCAACCAACCACCTCGACATGCACTCGTGCGAATTGCTGATTGGTGCATTGAACAAATACGAAGGCAGTTATATTCTCGTGAGCCACGATCGTTATTTTATTTCAAAGACCGCCAATAAGATTTGGGAAATCGATGATCATCAGATCAGGGAATTCAAAGGCAGCTATGCAGAATGGGTTGACTGGAAGGAAAGAAGAGAGGCCGAGCGTGATGTAAATAATAATTCCAATAAAAAAGATAAAAACAAAAAGCAGGAAAATAATAACACGGCACCACCGCAGCCATCATTAGAAACGCAGAGTATAAAACAGCCGACAGCCGCTGCACCGGTAAACACGCCGATTAATAAGGAACTCAAAAAAGAATTACAAAAACAACAACGGCTATTTCAACAAGCCGAAGAAAAGGTAAATGCGCTGAAGAAAAGACTTAGTGAGTTGGAGAACAAGCTCTCTTCCCCGGAAATCTATTCAGATAAAAATAAATTCCTACAGGCAGAATCAGACTATCAGAAAACAAATGATGAGTTGAGTAAGGTGAACCTGGAATACGAAAAACTTTTTGAGAAGATTATGGATCTCGAGCAAGGCGGAGACTTCAGGGGCTGATGTTTTTTTCACGAAAACGCGCAAATAAAGAAGATGCGCAAAGATTTGAGCAACGACTGAACGATCAACGATCTTGCGTTTGCCTGGAAAAGGTGTTTCCACTATTCAACTTTATCAACCATCAAAAAATTGGTGTAACTTTTGGTAGTTATCCATTAAACCTAAAATATATGAGAAAAAAAATCTTCCGGCTTTGGCTGCTGCCATGGGCATTGGCCACGGTTATGTTATCTTCCTGCGGTGTGAAAGACTCCACGATCAGCGAAGCCATTACTGAACAAGCTACGACAACTCCCGAACTAAAAGACATTAGTATCACTGTAAAAGATGGCGTAGTTACACTCTCGGGAGTATGCAAAGACGAAGCTGCAAAAACCGCTTGCGAAAATGCGGTAAAAAATATCAAGGGAGTAAAATCAGTCGTGAACAATTGCACCATCGCTCCTGCTCCACCTGCTCCCGCTCCTGTTGTCATTGCACAGGACGATCCTTTAACCAAAGGTGTGAAAGATGCCATCAAAGATTATCCGACGGTAAAAGCCTCTGTCAAAGACGGCGTAGTCACACTCACCGGAGATATTAGACGAAAGGATTTGACAAGATTGATGACATCCCTTCATACGTTGAAACCAAAGAAAATCGAAAATCAATTAATCATACAATAAATCGAAGCGTTCATGGCACTACAAGACAAATACAAGGAGCTCGTGGATGCAGCAAGAGCTTCTAATGTAACTAATTTACAAGTGAGAGACCAGGATAATATTTTATACATCGATGGTGTTGCACCAACGGGAAATGTAAAAGACAGTTTGTGGGACATCTACAATAAAATCGATCCTGATTATCGCGCCGGTGACCTGGTAATGAACATAAATGTTGCAACCGAAGTTCCCGGGGCAAAAGCAAAGGTTACAACAAATGCATCGAATCTAAATATCAGGAAGGGTCCTGGAACGGATCAGCCCATTGTTGGCAAAGCCGCTCATAACGAAATTGTAACACTGGTCAGCAAAACAAATGACCAGTGGTGGTTAGTGAGAACGGACAAAGGTGCGGAAGGATATGCATCGGCGCAATATTTAGCCGTGGAGGATTGAGGAAATGTGAATTTGAAAATGTGGAGATGTGAAAATTTGGAAATGTGGAAATAAGGTGAGATCGTCCGAAGCGACCAATTCTCACATTTTCACATCTCTACATTTCCACATTCATCTCAGCCATCACATTTCCACATTTATCTTAAATTGTACCCGAGAACCATTTACATGAAGTGCATTCCTCTCTCTCTGTTGCTAATTTTGTATTCTGCCGTATCGTTTTCACAAGATAGTTTGGCCAGGAATAGACCAAAGATCGGTCTCACCCTGAGTGGAGGTGGGGCAAAAGGATTGGCGCATATCGGGATTCTCAAAGCGATAGATTCCGCGGGATTAAAAATCGATTACCTGACTGGCACAAGCATGGGAAGTATCATCGGATCGTTATATGCAGTCGGATATTCTGGTGATACGATTGAAAAAATTGCACGCACGATTGACTGGGATGTGATTCTTTCTAACCAATCGTCGCTAAGAAATATCATCATGGAAGAAAAGAGTGAGTATGGAAGATACGACCTCGAGCTTCCATGGGTGAATCACTGGTTTAGATTATCGACAGGAGTATTAGAAGCGCAGGAACTCTGGTTAAAATTCTCCGAACTTCTTTTCCCGGTTTACAATATCAAAGACTTCAGCAAGTTTCAGATTCCATTTAAATGTATTGCCACAGATATTTCAACAGGAGAAGCTGTAGTGCTTGATAGTGGAGAAATTGTTTCCGCGGTACGGTCGAGTATGGCGATTCCTTCATTGTTCAC
>Ga0163162_10006532_pt1 | contig 11294 bp, 7 predicted proteins | sample S55metaG_FD_115310 | JGI IMG/M metagenome (GOLD analysis project Ga0163162, IMG submission 115310) | Switchgrass rhizosphere microbial communities from Kellogg Biological Station, Michigan, USA - S5-5 metaG | ecosystem: Host-associated > Plants > Roots > Rhizosphere > Soil | place: USA: Michigan...
AACCACTTATCAAACCGTTGTCGCCTTCTGTCGCCATCACCAGGTGTGATTGTAACTCCGCAAATGGCAGAAAAGGAGGGCCTGTGAAAGTGGTGGTTGTTGCACTTGCAACATAAAACTCCAGCGTTGCGCCGGCTGCAGACCAGCCTTTCAAAATTAATTTTGTAGGTGTGGTGGGATCGTCGAAAGTGACAGATTCGATAACTGGACGGTTCAACAAATCATTACCGCCGGCGTCAAGATCGCCGCAATCGTTGGGCGTAGGCACAGTCGTAGACGCAAATGAATTGGCAATACTCAGCCCGGTTGACGGCAGCGGGTTTGCAGAATTATTTGCAAATGAATTGTGCGAAACCCTGTTCAGATCGGCCACTCCGCCTGCTCCGAGTCCAATTGCGACGCCACCGTTGCCACTATTCTTAATTGTGTTGGCCTGGCCAGCACTGAGCGTGGGATCTACATCATCGGAACCAATAATATTCAAAGCCGCTTCCAAAGCGCCATCAGCCCTTACGGCTACGCCATACACGGTATTCATATAAACAGCCGTACCCGCAGCATCTGTACCAATGTGATTACCCATCACCCTATTCAAATCGGCGTTGAAGGGGTTTGCAGGAAACGGCGAACCAAAATCATTGGCCAGGATCAATACCCCCACGCCTGCGAAACCAATCGTGTTTCCTTCGAGATTATCGGAAATTCCATCACCATTTGATCCAATGGTATTGTTGCTGGCTCCCCAAACGAGGATACCGGCACTGGGACCGCCCGGAAAGGGAATGGAAGTAATATGCGGAGCTGGCAAACCTGTGGGCGTAATGCCTATCACGTTGCCCGATACAAAATTGTCCTGCGAGTCCTGGAATAAGACGATGCCAGCACCATTGTTGCCCACGTAATTCACCTGGCTGGCGTCAGTTGAAAACGACTGGTCAACACCGATCACATTTCCCTGGCAGGCGTCGGTCAGTCCTATACCTGCCAATCCATTTCCGTTGGCAGTTGTACTGTCGGCACTGATACCAATAAAATTACCCGCGATTCTTGAGCTGTTGGTAAGTTGAAGTGTAATGCCGCTGAATAAAACCGCACCGCCAATACCATTGCCCACAATCACATTGCCTTCGTCGGCATCGGTTGGGGCAGGAGGTTGTGAATTATCAGCATCAGAGCCAATTACAATGGAAGTGCAATCAGTCGCGCCATCTCCCACGTGGATGCCATCTCCCGCGTTGCCCAGGCCGGTTGCATTGCCGGACGCATCAGTTCCGATGTGGCATCCCCAAATGCGGAAGGAGCCATTGCCGCCTGCTACATTAACGCCATTAAGGCCCGCATTATAAATTGCCAGACCGCTAATAGTTACGCCGTCGGCCTGAATATCCAGTCCATTTCCCAACGTACCATTACAATTAATTTCAACGAGAATAGTTCGGGTAATGCCAATTGGTCCAATAACGGACCCCGGCTGCGAATAACCGTCGATGTTCATGGCTGCTGTAATAGGTGGCAAGGGGGTAGCCAGCCCGATAACAGTGGAGCCTGGTAAATTAAATGTGATGGTTGAACCGGGTGATCCGTTTGCGATGGTTATCGCATCTCTAAGTGTGCCGGGTCCCGCATCGGCGTTGGAGATTACAACCTGGGAAAAAGCACTAAGTGAAAAAATGGCAAAAAACGCCACGATAAGCATACGGATGCCGTTGCAGTAAAAAATCTTCATGGTTGAGATTTTTAAAATTAAGGTTAAATGCGCCGTTTTATGGAGTTTGGAATGTGGGGTCTTTCAGAGAGAATGGAGAAAGAAACCTCGAAGTAATAAGCAGTTACGTTGCGTGGCTTCGCGGTGAAATTAGTGAAATCTTTTTATTAAATCCAAAAATTAAATAAAAATTATTGTGCTGTATTACACCGAATTATCAAAGATTACCTAACAATAAATTCATAATAGATCCGAATTGGTGCTAAATAATGATTGCACATACGAATACATTGTAATTGAATTTATAATTAATGACACTGCTATAATAAGTTGAATAAACTGATTTCACTACCTGAAATCATGTTCAAACTGAAGAAACGCCCTCGGAAGAAAGCGAACAATGTCGGACGAAGTGAGTGCTTCCTGGCCCATTTTTGCAGCGGCGAAGTCGCCGGCCAAGCCATGCAGATAAACCCCAATCGCTGCTGCTTTCTCCGGTGCATATCCCCGGGCCAGCAATCCCGTGAGCAAACCCGTCAATACATCGCCGCTTCCCGCCTTGGCCATGCCGGCATTGCCGGTTGAATTAAAGAATCCCCTGCCTCCGGGAACGGCAATCAGTGTATGGTGGCCCTTGAGTACGATAATGATTTTATGTTCGGCCGCTTTCCTCATCGCCAGGTCCACCCGATCAAAGTCATTTTCTGCAGCTCCAAACAACCGCTCGAATTCTTTGGGATGTGGCGTGAGGATGGTATTCGCGGGCAGATCGCCCATCAGTCCGGGACTGTTAGCCATCGTATTCAATGCATCAGCGTCCATTACCATTGGTAATCCTGCTTTCATCACGTCTTCCAGCAGTGATATGTGCTCTTTGAAATTTCCTATGCCCGGCCCAATGCCCACCGATTGAAAACCCCTGCGGCCCTGAAATTTGCTGATTCTTCTCTCTTCTGTGTCGATGTGTAACACGGCTTCCGGAACCGCTACCTGCATAATATCGCCACCCCTGGCGGGCACATAACAGGTGAGTTTGCCGGCACCGCTGCGCAAACAGGCGCGCGCGCTTAAGATGGCGGCGCCCATCATGCCTTCACTTCCCGCCAGCAGGGCGGCATGGCCATAGGTCCCCTTGTGGGCAAAGGCATTGCGCGGCTCCATCCATTGCCTGATCATAGCTGCTTCCAGCCATTCAAAGCGGGTGTTGAGATCACTCAAAAATTTGTGGTGTAGACCGATGTCGAGTATAACAGTGCTGCCTAACCGATCGGCGTTTTCCGGCATCAGGAAAGCCAGCTTCGGCGTTTGAAAACTAAGGGTGGTACCGGCTTTCACGACTCTACCGCCGGCGGAAGACTGATCTGCAAATAAACCGCTCGGCAGGTCGATGCTGATAACCGGACGGCCCGTTGCATTGATGTCATCCACCAATCGTGCAGCCAAACCATCCAAAGGCCTGTTCAAACCAGATCCAAATAAGGCATCAATGATCGTTGTGTCTTTATCAACTACCGGTAGTTGGGTGGGGCCCTTAATTTCAATAAGGGGCACGCCTGCAGAGATGGCGCTCTTCTTGTTGGCGAGAAAGTCTTCACTGGCCTGACCACCAACCAATACATATGCCTGTACGAATTTTCCTTTCTGTTTCAGCATGCGTGCTATCACCAGTCCATCGCCGCCATTGTTGCCGGTTCCGCAGTATACCACGAAGCGATGAACCTGTTGCAGGTGCTCAACGATCCATTGCACACAGGCGCTTGCCGCCCGTTCCATGAGCTGTACAGACGAAACAGGCTCGTTGGCAATGGTGTACTGGTCCCATTCATGAATCTGTTTGGCGGAAGGCAATTTCATGCGCATGCCAAAGATAGCAAAAGCCGGAATGGATGCTGCGCTTGCGCATGAAGGTTAGAAACGGGATTCGAAAAGGTGAAGTTATTCCTCCGTGTCTTCTTCACTATCATAATGACCGAAGAGCGGGAAAATCTTTTTGGCCTTGTAGATGTTACGGTTGAATTTATTTCCGAGAATGATCACGGTGGCGGAGTCGCCGATCATTCTTGCAAACACGGTGTTGTTGCCATGCCACCAGCCATTGTGGTAAATTAATTTTTTACCATTGGGATAGGTGTACATCCGCCAGCCCAGGCCATAATTTTTACGTCCGGGTTTTTCAAAACTGTATCCGGAATAGGCTGAGTCGAGCGTAGCGGGTTTGAAGAGCGTCGTGAAGCTTAACGCATCATTCCATTTCATCAGGTCGCGCGCTGTGCAATACACATTTTTATCTCCGTACACTTCGTCGAGGAAAGTGACGGGTTCACGCTGTCCGCGCCAATTGAAGGATGGCAGTGCTTTTGCGGAATCGGCATGGGTATAAACATAGGTCTCGGTCATTTGAAGGGGCTGGAAAAAAGTAGTGCGCAAAAATTCACCCAGCCACATGCCGCTCACTTTTTCAACGATCAATGCCAGCAATGCATAATTGGTATTGCAATATGAAAATCCGCGGTTGGGATACCCTACCTGCAGTTTTTGTTTATTGTTGATCAGGAACTGAAGAACGTCCTGGTTCGTGGCCATTTTGTTTCGGTCCCATCCTGTATTTTCCATCACGTGCACATAATTGGGCAATCCACTTCTGTGACTCAGCAGGCTCTTGATGGTGACGCCTGGATAATTGAAACCAACCAGGTATTTCGATACCTCATCATTAATATTCAGTTTGCCATTTTCCCACAATTTCAGGATGGCCATGGCGGTAAAAGTCTTTGAAACGGAAGCCAGGTGGAAGGCGCTGTGTACGTTTACAGAGTCGTGATGGGCCTGGTCTTCAAAACCACTGTACTTTTCAAAAATAATTTGTCCGTTCTTCGCAACCAGCATGCTGCCACTAAATCCCGAAGCATCGAGGCTGCTTTCATAAAAATCGTCGATTTCACGGAAGTATTTCCGAAAAGCGTCTTTATCAATTGCGACCGGGGTGGGAGGGTAGTAGTGCGCAGAATCCTCCTTAGGAGGCTCTGGTTGCTTTGGATTGGTGCCAAAACATCCTACTGAAAGGAAGGTTAACAGTATAAGTCTGAAAGCGTTTTTCATGGAGGACTAGTATTACGAAAACGAAAAACAAAATTACTTATTATTTTTGCAGCCACAAATGGAAAAAAATATTATGGCAGACAAGCCCAAGACCAGCTACCCTAAGGAAAAGATTAACATTTTACTGCTTGAAAACATCAGTGAAGCGGCGGTTCAAAACTTCAAGCGGGCGGGCTACGCGGGCGTCAAAAAATTAACAGGAGCTGTATCTGAGCAGCAGTTGATCGATGCCATCTCACAGGTCCATTTGCTGGGCATTCGCTCCAAAACCCAGGTCACATCTAAAATTCTTGACGCAGCCACCAAATTGCAGGCCATTGGCTGTTTTTGCATCGGCGTTAACCAGGTTGACCTGGCCAGTGCCACCCGCAAAGGTGTGGCGGTGTTTAATGCGCCGTATAGCAATACCCGCTCCGTGGCTGAACTGGTGATTGGTGCGGCCGTGATGCTCATCAGGCGCATTCCGGACAAGAACAAGGCGGCGCACGAGGGCAACTGGCTGAAAGAGGCCAAGGGTAGTTATGAGTTGCGCGGCAAAACGCTCGGCATCATCGGTTATGGCAATATCGGATCACAGGTAAGCGTACTCGCCGAGGCGTTTGGCATGCGCGTGATTTTTTATGATCTGCAGACTAAACTTCCCATCGGAAATGCACAACAGGGCGAAACCCTGAAAGAAGTGTTAAAGAAATCAGATATCGTAACGCTGCATGTGCCAGAGACGGCGCAGACAAAGAACATGATCAACAAAACCACGCTTAAACATTTTAAGCCTGGTGCTATCCTGATCAACTATGCGAGGGGAGAAGTGGTAGACCTCGACGCCCTGAGCGCGCATATTAAATCAGGCGCCATTTCCGGCGCTGCGATAGACGTATACCCCGTTGAGCCGGAAAAGAACGGCGACCGTTTTGTTTCTCCATTGCAGAATTTGCCCAATACTATTTTAACACCGCACATTGGTGGCTCTACTGAAGAGGCTCAATTGAACATCGGCGACGATGTGAGCAATAAATTATTGGGCTATCTGGAAAGCGGCGTAACCATTGGCTCACATACCGTTCCTGAATTGGCATTGCCGCTGCAGGAAGGCGCACACCGCATTTTACATATTCATAAAAATGTGCCGGGGGTATTGTCGGCCATTAACACGCAATTGTCCAAACACCATATTAATATACTTGCACAGTATTTAAAAACGAATGACCAAATCGGGTATGTGGTGTTGGATGTTGACAAAGCCCTATCACAAAACGCCGTGCATTTATTGAAGGAAGTGAAGGAAACAATTAAGCTGCGTCTCCTGTATTGATGAATCATCGTTTACAGCAACATTTTGCGGGTTCATCTCCCTTTGCAATGCGTTAACAAACAAATCATTCATTTTTGTGTCTTCAACGTTTAGCAGTTTGTCTATAAAAAAACTGCACCTATAGATTAAGAAGATTGCCCCATCTATTTAATCAAAACGGACCGACACATGAATTGCGCACTCGTTCTCGGAGATCAGACCCTTAAACAACTTCTTAAGCGATATCTTTCCCAATTACCAGGCACCACTGTCGTATTTGAATCGTGCAGTTGTGAAAGGATTTTCGATGATCATGTACTGGGCGCGGCAGACCTTCTTTTCCTGGACGACGTCTGCCTGCAGGAGTCAGGGGTTGGTTTTTTAAATGAAATGGAAACTGCGCCGCTGCTGGTGGGTGTAAATATTTCCGCAACCCGACAGGAACAATTGGGCAATTTGCCCGTGTTCAGTTACCTGCAGGTACCCGCATCGCTTGAAAAACTGATTGGCCTATTTGACCTGGCCATCAGAATGGGAAAGAAGAAGGTTGGACTCTCCAACCAGTCCTTTTTCTTTGTGAAAAGCGATTACAAAATTGTAAAAATTAACTTCAGCGACATACTGTTTTGTGAAGGCATGAAAGACTATACCCAAATTTTTCTGGACCATGCCGACAATCCTGTTATCACACTTCAGAACTTAAAATCTGTGTGTGAAAAACTTCCCACCTCACAGTTCCTGAGGGTACACCGTTCCTTTGTTGTAGCGATCGACAAAATCGACGTGGTTACTCGCCGTGAGTTGATGGTAAAGAGCCGGTATATTCCCATCGGCAATAATTATTGGGAGCCGCTTTCTTCTATCATTCATCAATATTCCTAGTGGGATATTTCGCGCAAAGGCGCGAAGATTCGCAAAGGCGCTATAAGAAACTATACTTTGTGACTTGGTGTCTTTGTGGCAATACTTCGCCACGAAGGCACTAAGACACGAAGCAAGGCTTTGCGAATCTTTGCGTCTTTGCGTGAAACCGCCATCTAAATAAAAGGGAGGCACGTGGCCTCCCTTTTCCCCATTAATCTAAAAGTTAGCGTAACACTAACGAGTTGTGATTTCTGCCAGGCAGAACATCAATCATATTTTTTACCCTTTGTATTCCAGAAGTCGCGGTACGACAATGTGACGTGAAAACTGGTGGCGGTCTCTTTGATAAGGTTATTGTTGGTCGTGCCCCGCTGACCCACATCGAGTGCGAAGGCAACACCCAATGAATTTCTTTTGGAGTTCATACCAAGACCCACGGTGATTCCTTTCTCTGTGAGTTGCTGATTATACAGGCGTAGATAGGAGTCGCTGTAATAGGCCCCGGCCTGGTAGAAAATACGCTCTACTAAAATATTTCCCCACGCCACCTTCTTTTGCGACAGTTCGAAGCCTGCCGAAATGCGATTGCTGTTTACCAGTTCGTATTGATATCCCTTCTCCTGCAATGCCGACCAGTTTTGAAAGCGATAGTCAGCTGTAAAAGTGTATTTCTTGTTTTTTGTCAGCGCGATACCGAATCCGTAGGTATCGGGCAATTTGAATTCGTTGGCGGTGGATTCCCTGTAGCTTAGGGTATCCGTTGGCGTTGTACTCACTTTGGTACTCAGATCCGATTGCAGCGTGGCTCTCCTGGAATAGGTGCCACCGATGGCAAAGTTCCACTGCCTATTAAGGGCAGTATAATATTGCATGCCGCCGCTGAGGTAGGGACTATGCAGGTAGTCTTCAGTAGTGGTGATGATGGTGGTGTTAAGCGTTTGGCTAACGATGGTTTCGGTTTGGCTGAGTGAGCCGAACAGGTAGGCCAGGCTTACACCCATCGAAAAATGTTTTCCAATTTGAAATCCATTCGCCCAGTACACCTGGTTTATGCCGCCGGTTCCCTCGTACAAGCCATCGGTGCTTTCTGGGGTACCCTGGATGAATTTTTTGGCGCTAAACAAATAATTTGAGACGCTGAACGGCATCACACCCACGCCCGAGCCCCACCACTTGTTGACCTTGAGGGCGAGGGACAAGCGCTTCACGCTAAAATCGCGGGAAGTGGAACTGTTGGCGGTGATGTCTGCACCCTGGTAGTGAATGAAGCGCCCCCGCAACGACAATTCAAAAGAAAAAAACTGGTCGTCCATAGCAGATAAGGACGCGGGATTGTTGAGTGTGCTATAACGGCTGTTGCGAATTGCGATGCCGGTGTTGGCCATGCCGGATGTACGGTTAAAATAACCGTTTTCGATATCACCGATCCCCAGTATCGAATAAGGAGAAGTATTGTTTTGTGCATGCGCAACCAATCCCCTCAGCAGCATGATGACCACCAGTGTCCCTCCCTGTATTTTTCGGTTGTTCATAGTGGTTAGGGATTGGTGTTTTTAATGGATAGGTAATAAAGCTTGATAAAACTTTTGTCGGCCGCAGCTGACCCGTCTTTGATCACGGCACGATTGAACAGTTTCGTACCGGTTGGAATATTCAGCAGCAGCCCGTTTCGATTGGCTGTGGCAACCGTCAGCTGGCCGGTGAGATAGGCCGTAACGTCGAAACTGTAAAATGTGTTTTCACGTTGCAGGTAGTCGGTCACCAAATTGCCGGTTTCAGGCGAGATGGCCGTGCCCTGCGCGTTCGATTCATCTGTGGCATACAAATTTACCTGGGCGGGCAGTGCAAAATTCGGCGTGTAGGATGCTTGCACAGGTTTGATAATAAGTTCCGCCTTCATCAGCCTGGAGTAGTCCGTGCGTTGCAACAGGTTCCTGATAGTCGGAAACATCACCTTGGTAAAAAGCCCCGTTGCAGGCTGCAGGTAGGCGGCACCGTTAGATGCGTCGGACGGCAGTTCGGGTTTTACAGCGGTCAGCGATTGCAGTGGTGTGCCGGTGCGGTCGGTACGCACCTGGTTAAACTGGAACTGGCTTTGTGTGATGAAAAACTCCAGCTTTTTCTCTTCGTTGAACAGATTGCTTTCATGGTAGTAGAGTTTTAGTTCCGCTGTTCCATCGGCGAAACCAAAAATGGCGTTGTTTGAGGATGCATCGGCTGATATGAGAATGCCTTTGAAATAATTGATAAAGTCGTCTTCATTTTTCATTTCATCGGCCTTGTCGCGGAATTTGGTAAACAGGTCCAGTCCCAGCGCGTCGTTCAACCTGACCTGCACACTGTCTGTGATTTTTGGCCAAATCAATACGGAGGCAGAGCCAATCGCAGTAGGATTGAAGTCAACTGAGCGGTTGTTGTACATGGCTGTGGTGCCCTCCAGGTAAAAAAGGCGTTGTGCCAATTGGTACACATTAAGCCGGATCGGTTTGGTGGTATCGCCGTAAAAACTTTTATCCGGATGCAACTCGAGCGTGAGGGAATCGAAGTTGGCAGTATTGGCGATGTCAATGAGTGCGGGAGGTTGGATATGAAAAGCGGTGGATGCACTGACGACTCCAAAATAGGGGTCGGTATAGCGGCCCACCAGCAAAGAACCGGTGCCCGACGTGGGAAAAGAATCGCGGTAGATGGTGCTCCAAGCAGGAACAAATGTATCTACATACACAATATTGGTATTCCCGTTGTCGAGAAATTCCCCGCCGAAATCAATTTGCGTTTTGGTACAGGAGCTGACCACAACGCAAGCGACAACAATCAGGAAAACGTAAAAAAATCTTTTCAATAAAATCATAATGGGGCTCGTGGTGATGCCGGCACGTGTGGCAAAAAGCAATATTAGCGAAGGCGATTGTTAGCGATTTGTTAGTATAGATCAACGATAGAAAAGAAAATACGAGGATGATGAATTGATGGATGAATACAAGCGGCAAGATGCAAGTTTCAGGATGCAAGAGAGATTCAGCCGGCATCTTGCGACTTGTTCCTTGTTACTTGCCCCTTGAAAAAACCTTGGTCTATAAAATTATTCGCTTGGTAGATAAATTCATCACGTCAATACATTTTAACGAAATCCTATCCTGCCTCACTGATAATTTAGCTTTTCCTCCGGGAATTGAATAGGACTGCGTCATTCAAGTTATCACCCTATTTTCAAAACAATCTAATGAAGAAATCCATTTTAGTTTTTGGCCGGCCCTTTACCTGGCTTTCGGCTTCTCTATTGTTAATCACTGCCGGATGTACCAAATCCACTTCATCTTCAACCGCCGGAGAAGGCAACTGGGTGAACCGGTCCGAATTGGAAGGTGTTGGCAGGAGTGAAGCCGTTTGTTTTACCGTTAACGACAAAGCTTATTTGGGCACCGGTTACGATGGTACCAACCGGCTAAAAGATTTTTGGGAATATGATGCCGATCAGAATTTCTGGACGCAAAAAGCAGAATTCCCCGGCACAGCCCGAAATTCTGCCATTGCATTCGATGCAGGTGGAAAAGGATATGTGGGAACGGGCTACGACGGCACGGTGAAACTGAAAGATTTTTGGGAATACGATCCAGAATCAAATACCTGGACACAGAAAGCCGACTTCGGTGGATCTGCCCGCTACGACGCGGTTGCATTTGGCGTAAGTGGCAAGGGCTATGTTACCACCGGCTTTGATGGCAACTACCTGAAAGATTTCTGGATGTATGATCCCACCAACGATACCTGGACACAGAAGATCAGTATGGGCGGTTCGAAGCGCTCGGCCGCCGTTTCGTTTGTTCACGATAACAAAGCCTATGTGTGCACGGGAACAAACAACGGACAAACCGTAAATGATTTCTGGGTATACGATCCCGCTGCAGATGGCTGGTCCGAACTTCGGAAGATATCCAATGTGAGTACCGAAAATTACGACGATGCCTATGCGATTGTGAGGGGCAATGGCGTGGCTTTTGTTATGGGCGACAAGGCCTATGTAACCTGTGGTGAAAATGGCGGCATTTTCAGGGATTGCTGGGAATATGATTTTGTTACCGATACCTGGGTAAAGAAAACAGCATTTGAAGGCACTGAGCGTACCGGCGCACTGGGATTTGCCGTAAAGAACAGGGGCTATGTTACCACCGGCAGAAACAGCTCTCTGAGCTTTGACGACCTTCGTGAATTTCTTCCATTCGATACTTATAACGCTAATGACTAAACGAAATTTTTTCGCGCCGGCGGTGGCGGTATTGTGTTGTGCATGTTTGTTGATGGGTTGTCACGCATCACCCGATGTGCAGCAAGCGC
>Ga0163162_10006533_pt1 | contig 11293 bp, 10 predicted proteins | sample S55metaG_FD_115310 | JGI IMG/M metagenome (GOLD analysis project Ga0163162, IMG submission 115310) | Switchgrass rhizosphere microbial communities from Kellogg Biological Station, Michigan, USA - S5-5 metaG | ecosystem: Host-associated > Plants > Roots > Rhizosphere > Soil | place: USA...
AAATTTCGTCAGCGTGCTCATGTCAAAGCCCGTCCCAGCACCTCAGCCCAATGCGGCCTAACCCTTCCATCGAGAGGACTCGCGCCGGCATGGCGCGTAAGGCCCAGAATGAAATGAGGGCCTGAAGGGCCATGCCGGCGCGTGCCTCTCATGTCAAACGTTAGGTGACCGTCTGCTTTTTGGCAGTCACTTCCCGTGACGTAGCGTCCGCTCTGGGTCGGGTAGCGCCTTCAGCCGACCGACTCAGAGCGGCCAAGAGCCGCCGGCTACCGACCGAGTCCGCGGCTGCCATCGAACAGCCGCGGGCCGGGCGCCGCTTACGGGCACTCTTCAGTCGAGCAGCATCGGCCGCGAGGTCGCGTAGTTGCAGCCTTGCACGATGCTGAGCACCGCGCCGGTCACCGGATCAAGGTTGGTGAGCTTGTTGGTACCCCAGCCCGCCAGGTAGTAGGGCTCGACAGCCGCGGTGTTCGGGTCGTCGCCCTGCGTCAATGTCGGGTTCGAGTTCACCTCGTTGATGCGCACGAGGCGGCCAAGGCTGTCGAACGAATGGGAGCGGAAGCTCACCTGGAAGGTATGCCGGCCGGTGCTTCCCCAGACGCCGTGCCCGGCGCTGCGGAACAGCGCCGGCGGCCGGTTATCGGGGCCGCCACCTTCGATCAGTACCCCGCCGCGCAGGTAGGTGGTCATCGACTGGAAGGCGGCGAGCACCGTCTGCGGCGAGGTGCAGGAGACGATTTTCACGTCGTTGATCCAGGTCCCTTCAATCTTGTTGTCATTGGCGTACGCTTGCAGCGGCAGCGTGCCGAGCACGCCCAGGCCGACGGCGAGGAGAGTGAGGCGGGGTTGTTGCATCGTGCGGTTCATGTCTGTTCCTTTCGTGGATGAAGGCCCCGGCGGCGCTGCCGACGGCGACTGCGACAATCGCCGCGGCATTGGCCGCGCACTATGCCGAGCTCTGAAAACACGTGAATCGTTCGGAACCACCGGCGGGAGAAGACAACGGCGTCGACAGCGCCAACGGCGCGGCCCGTCTGCTGGCGGTTGGCGATTTCCGGCTCGACCTGGTGCGTCGCCGCCTGCTCGACGGCCAGAGCCAGACGGTGGAGTTGTCGGCGCGCCACTTCGACGCGCTGGTCTACTTCGCCGAGCACCGCGGCGAGTTGCTCGACAAAGACCGGTTGATGGCCGCACTGTGGCCCGGCTTGGTGGTCGAAGAGAACAATCTCAACAAAGTGGTCTCGGCGCTGCGCCGTGCGCTCGGCGACGACGGTGAGGACAAGCGCTATCTGCTGACGGTGCCCCGGCGCGGTTTCAGGTTTGTGGCCGACGTGCGCAAGGTGACCGCGTCGGCCGGGCCGCCGCTCGAACCTGCCGCTGCCGCCGCCACCGCGCCGGCCGAGGCCCAGGTCTCAGCGCCCGAGCAGCCGCGGCGCCGGCGCGTCCTGATCACCGGCGGGGCGGCGGCGGCCGCCGTTGCGGTGGGCTCAACCGGCCTCTGGGCCTGGCAACGTGCAGCGGGCGACGCTGCCTCAGCGCCGCGCGCCGCTGCTGCGGCGACCACGCTGGCCGTCCTGCCGTTCCGGCCCTTGCCCGGTGGCCCGGGCGACCAGGTGCTTGAGATCGGTATGGCCGACAGCCTGATCGCCCGCCTGAGCACCGCACGCGGTGTCGTCGTGCGCCCGATCGGCGCCGTGCGCCGCTACACCGCTGCCGACACCGATTCCTTGCGAGCGGCCCGCGAGCTAGGCGTGGACTGGGTGCTCGAAGGCAGTGTGCAGCAGACGGGCCAGCGCGCCCACGTGACGGCGCGGCTGCTCGAGGTGAGCAGCGGGGCGGCGGCGTGGAGCGGCAACTTCGACGAAACCTTCACACACGTGTTCGACGTGCAGGAAACCATCTCGCGCCGCGTCGCCGAGGTGGTGATCCCTCACCTGACCGAGCGTAACCGCGACCAGATGGCCGGCGCCGGCACGGGCAACACCGACGCCTACCGGCTCTACCTCGAGGCGCGCTACCAGACGCTGCTTTACACGCCCGACGCGTTTCGCCGCGCGATCGTGCTGTACCGGCAAGCGATCGCTGCCGACCCACGCTACGTCTACGCTCACGTCGGCCTGGCCGATGTGTTGCGACGCACGCAGTTCACCTCCAACACGGCACCGCGCGATACGTTCGAGGCGGTGCGCGCCGCCGCCCAGCGCGCGATCGAGCTTGACCCGCAGCTCGGCGACGCGCATGCGATGCTGGGTTCGGTAGCGTACTGGTACGAATGGGACTGGCCGCGCGCCGAACAGACGATGCGCCGCGCGCGAGAGCTCAACCCGAGTTCGGTGGATGCCCACTATGGACTCGCGCATGTGTTGATGACCACAGGGCGGCAGGCCGAGGCGCTACCGCTGTTCACCCGCGCGCGCGAGATCGATCCGCACTCGCCGCCGGTCAACTGCTTCGAAGGTGGCATGCTGGCGATGAGCGGTCATGTGGGCGAAGGGATCGCCAGGATCGAACATGCGATCGGCATCGACCCGGGCTTCTGGATCTCGCGACTGTTCCTCGGCAACGTGCTGATCAACAGCGGACAGACCGACGCCGGGCTGGTGGCGATGCAGCGAGGGGTGGAACTCTCGCGGGGCAGCGCCTGGGCCGGCGGCATGCTTGGCCATGCGCTGGTGCAGGCCGGCCGCACCGAGCAGGCGCAAGGCGTGCTGTTGGAGTTGCTCGCGCGCAGCCGCAGCGGCTTCATCTCGCCCGCGATGATTGCGGCCGTGCAGCTGGCGCTGGGTGACACCGAGGCGGCGATGGCCGGACTCGAGCAAGCCTACGAGGTGCGCGACATCCGGCTGGTGTTCCTGCAGGTCGAGCACCGGTGGGCGCCGCTGCGCGGCAGCGCGCGCTTTGCTGCGCTTGCCCGCCGCCTCCGGCTCGATGCGGCGCCGCCGAAGACGGCGCTGGCGTTCTGATCGGGGCCGGCCGGGGCGCTCGTGGGCAGAGTACAGCAGCTCCAGCGCTGCTCGGCCCAGCGGCGCGTGCTGGTCGGCTAGGTCGAGGATTACCTCGAAGTGGCTGCGCGCGGCGGATGCCCAGGCGTGGGATGCGCAAGGCCTGGTCCGGCTGGCTTCTCCCGTTATCTCGCTCACCTGAAAATTCTCCTCGATTCGCTCGCCGCGAATCGAATGCCGGCAGTGTGCGAATTGCGCCGCCGCGCCGAGGGGGTTGCCTCATGACTTACAGCGCTGAGCTCAGCGCCATGTTTCGCCGCTTGGCCTCATTCACGGCCCAGATCCTCAGGGGCGCCAAGTCATCAGACCTGCCCATCGAACGACCGAGGGAGTTCGAATTCGTGGTGAACCTGCGAACGGCAAGAGCGCTCGGACTCACCATCCCGTCGGCCGTGCAGTTGCAGATGACCGATGCGAGCAAGTGATCAAACCGCGAGCGTGATTCCCGTACCGTCGCGCGGCTCAACGCAGCTTTGGCCGCCAAGAGCAAAAAGGGGGGAGATGATCCGAGCGAACTGCCGTGCGGCGGTGGCTGTCGCGGCAATTCCGTTTCTGCTCGGAACCACGTCGGCTCCGGCTCTCGCGACTGAAGGCGGTGGCTCCCAATATCCGCTCGGGGTGGAAACGCATTTCTCCGGAGTCATGGCGCCGCCCGGCTATCACCAATTCCTGTATTACTCGCACTACGAATCGTCGCATTCCAAGGACAACAACGGCGACGACAACCCAAGGCTCGCTTACTTCAAGATCAGGACCGACGCGATCTCCACCCGGGTGTCTTACGTGTGGCCGAACATCACCGTACTCGGCGCGAATGTGGAAACGCGGGCGGCACTCGCGCTTCCAACAATCGAGCTGTCGCTTGGGATCGCTGGACCGGGCCCGGCCGGGCCGCTAGACCGCAGCGGGTCGAAGACCGGCCTCGCCGATTTGTCCGTCCATCCGGTGGTGCTGGGCTGGCATCTTGCGACTGTGCACCAGGTGGCGGGGATCGAGTTGCTCTTTCCGACCGGCGCTTACGACGCAGCAGCCCCGGTAAACATTGGTCGCAACTACTACGGAGTCGGACCCTCCTATTCCGTGACCTGGTTGCCGCGACAGGGCGTCGACGTAAGCGCCAAGATCCGTTACGGCATGAGCACGACGAACAAAGACACGAACTACCGATCCGGCGACGAGCTGACGTTCGAGTTCGGCGGCAACTTCCGCGTGCGCCGGAGCATTCAAATCGGCGCGACGGGATACGCCTACGTGCAGACGACCGACGACAAGCAGAACGGAGCGATCGTCAACGGCAACGGCAACAGGGGGCGGGTTTTCGCGCTCGGCCCTTCGATGACGTATATCTTCACTCCCAAGGTGGCGCTCATCGCCAAGGTCCAGTTCGAATTCGACGCGCGCAACCGGTCCGAAGGGACACGAGTATGGCTGCAGATGAAATTGCCCTTCGCCGACTGAATGGCGCGTTCTAGACCAGGGGCCCGATTGAGCCCTCTGTCGCGGGTCGTCGGACTCCGTTTGTCGGCCGTCTCCTTTAGGGCGGCGAATCTGCGACTGCCAAGTTCCGCATTGGGTCGGGAGCGCCAGTTGGCGTCCAAGAAGAGCAGACGTTCAAGCGACCACAGCGAGCTCGCTCACCATTAATGTCAGCCGTACGCCCGAAAACGGTCATCGATTCCGAGAGATCGCTCGCGCTCGGACGACCGGAATGTGTCATAGACCGTGCATTCAGAACGACGCCATTACCGACCGCAACCGCTGCGTTGCGGTCTCTCGGTCGATCGCAGTGAAAGACCGCAATGGGTCGGGAGTTCCAGTCGATAACGCCCAAAAGCCGCTTCTGGCCGCTCTGAGCCGCTCGGCTCGCGGCCCTAGTCGACCCATCCGGACATCCGCGCAGCCACGTTCATCACTCGAACGCTAACGCAGCGAATACCGTGACGGCGGCCGGCCCAGCTCAAGCCAGGATCAATGAGCACTGGTCCAGAATGCATGTGAAACGCGATGGAACCTGGGCGCGCATGACGAGAGGTGATCTTCCTTCCGGGTCGGTGACGTTTCTCTTCACCGACGTTGAAGGCTCGACCCGGCTGCTCCACGAGCTTGGGGAAGAGTTTTATTCGAGCGCGCTCATCGAGCATCGCGCCAAACTTCGCGAGGTCTTCGCTCGTCGTGGGGGTGTCGAGGTGGACACGCAAGGCGACGCGTTCTTCTATGTTTTCCCGGACGCAGTTGCTGCCGTCGCCGGTGCGGACGACGCACAGTCTTCGCTCCAGGGGACGGCGGTCCAGGTGCGGATGGGCCTTCACACCGGCCCGGCGATGCGCACGGAAGAAGGCTATGTAGGCCGCGAGGTTCACCGAGCCGCCCGAATCGCTGCTGCCGGGCATGGTGGTCAGATTCTGCTGTCTCACGAGACGCGTCGGCTGATCGACGCTGACGTGCTCGACCTCGGCGACCACCGCTTGAAAGATTTCGCAGAGCCGACCCGGCTCTTCCAGCTTGGCTCGAGGCGGTTTCCTCCGCTCAACACCATCGCGAACACGAATCTCCGACGTCCCGCGAGTACGTTCGTCGGTCGCGCGCACGAGGTCCAGGCGGTGCTCGCGCTGCTGAACGGCGGCGTCCGCCTCCTTACGCTCACTGGTGCGGGAGGCTCGGGCAAGAGCCGGCTCGCGATGGAAGTCGCAGCAGCGCTGATCGAGAGAACGACGGGCGGGGTGTTCTGGGTCGCTTTGTCGGACGTGCGCGACCCTGCACTCGTCATCCCGACGATCGCCCAGGCGCTGGGAGCCCGGGGCGGGCTTGAGGACCGCATCGCCGATCGCGATCTGCTGCTCGTGCTCGACAACCTGGAGCAGGTGTGATCGAGGCGGCTGCCGAGATCATTGCTCTGATCGAGCGCTGTCCTCGGCTCGTCGTCGTCGCCACCAGTCGAGAGCTGCTAAGAGTCCGAGGCGAGGTCGAATATCCCGTACCGCCGTTGGCCGAGCAGGATGCAGTCCAGCTGTTCTGCCAGCGTGCCGGGGAACAGCCGAGTGCGACGATCGCAGAGCTCTGCCGCCGTCTGGACAACTTGCCCCTCGCGGTCGAGCTGGCAGCTGCGGCGACGAGCGTTCTCTCAGCGTCTGAGATCGTCGACCGCCTCGGCCGCAGGCTCGATTTGCTCAAAGGGGGTCGGGATCTGGATCGCCGCCAAAGGTCACTGCGCGCAACGATCGCGTGGAGCCACGAGCTGCTCTCTCCGGAGGAGAAAGCTCTTTTCGCACAGCTGGCGGTGTTCGCCGGAGACTGGTCGCTTGCTGCCGCGGAAGCCGTTTGTCTCGCCGAACTGGGCACATTGCAATCGCTCGTCGAAAAGAACCTGGTCCGCCGCCTCGGTGATCGCTTCGGGATGCTCCAGATGATTCGCCAGTATGCGGAGGAGCAGCTCGACCGTGCCGGCGATGTCGACGTTCTTCTATCCAAGCTCGCGAGCTACCTGATCGAAAGCGTCCGCGCGGAAGGACCGCCACAGTTCCTGGGCCGCCAACCCAGCGCGTTCGCGTGTTTCGAGCGGGAGCACACCAACGTACGTCGGGTAATGGAATGGGCTTTGCAACAGCGCAGACACGACGTGTCGCTGGAGTTGATCGGCACGCTGTTCATGTTCTGGACGTCGCAGGGTCACTTGACCGAAGCGATCCAGTGGGCCAAGAAGGGACTCCAAGTCCGCGGCGAAGCCGGCGAAGACCTGTGGACCCGCGCTCTCGTCGGCATAAGCCAAATCTGTAGGGACGCCGGGGACCTTTCGACGAGCCTACAGCTCAAACAAGAGCTGCTGGATCGCTACGCGAGGCAAGAAATCGCAGACCCGCTCCTGTTACCTGCGCTCTTTGTCAACCTCGCCGAGTCGGCGATGAAGGACGGGGAGTTCGAGCGCGCACATGAGCTGGCCGAGGAAAGCCTTCGGCTGCGCGTGGCTCGCGGACTAAGCCCTGCTCGTGCGCTTCTTTCGCTCGGCGAGCTTTCACTTCTCAGCGGCGACCTTGTCGAAGCAGAAAGATTGCTACAACAAGCGGCAAGCGGCCTGGCCGACATACAAGACGAAGTCAATGGTCTGTCAGCGCTTGAGCGGCTCGGCGAAGTCGCGTATCGATGCGGCGATCACGACCTCGCAGCGCGCCGCTTTCAGGAGGCCATGCAACGATGTCACCGCATCGGCCAGAAGCCGCTCGCAGGCGAATGCCTCCTCGGCTTGGCGGTGGTGCTCGAAGCCGAGGGAGACGTCGGACGTGCAGCTCGGCTCTGGGGGCAGGACAGGCGGTGCTCCGATCGACTGGCTCAATCGCCGGAAGAACGAGGAATGGCGAGCCATTCCCCGAGCACCTTCTCGCCGAAGGCGCTGCGCTGACCTTCGAGGAGGCGATTACCCTAGGGATGAGCGCAATCGATTGATGCGCCGTGCGCTAAAGACGTCACTGACCCCGACGAATGGTGCTTACAAGGATGAATTTGATGCCGGCGCGCGCAGTCGGGATCGCCAAGGCCAACGACAGCTGTCAGGTAACGGTGAATATGGGACTCAGGAACCCACCGACCCCAAGTAGCCCTTCGACGCCACCCGTCGGGCCCGCTCCCACACAGAGACTCGTCAACGTTTGACATGAGCGGCGGCTTCAAGCTTGCGAAGGGCGCTGGTAGACGTTCGCTCAATGGACCGATCAGGCGGCACCGGAGCCGTACCGCTCAGTCGACGAATTTCCGAGTACCCGCTCCATCGAAGTGGCGTACCTGAACAGTATCTTGCAGACGCGGATCAAAGTCGCTGCGCCCTAACGTCTTGGATTCGCTGCCGAAAGGCGGACGCTCAGCCGCAATTCCATTCGTGACACGAGCCATTTCAGCTGAGGGCGTCGTCAACCTAGTCGAATCGCTTCCCGACACCGAACCGCGACGCCGTCGTCAGTCGGATCCTCAGAAGCCGGAGACCACAGCCTCAGCGGCGGCCGGAATCCAGCGAAGCTGGCTGCAGGACGTCTGCTCGATGGAGGGGCTAGGCCGCAGCGATTGCACCGATTGAAACCTTCAGTCCAAGGATGCGGACGGGCAACTTTGCGCCCTGCCGTGCGGGAAGATCAAAGGGAACCACTTGAGCCATTCCCTCGTTCATGCCCGGAAAGTCCTCTTCATCGGCGAGCACCACGGTGACACTTGCAACCTTCTCCAGAGAACTACCGGCCGCTTCGAGGATGGCGCGGATATTCGCCAACACCAGTCCGGCGGTCTTGACTGCCTGGCTGTACGTAGCCGGCGGCTTTGCTGCCTTTGGAGTGAACACGATTTAAGGGTGACTCCTCTCGATGTGCAGCCAATGTAGCTTCTGGGGCCTAACGTTGGTCATGAGCGGGCGGAAGCAGGCTAGGCCTGCCATAGACCGTCCTCGCGATGGCAGGGTTGGACAGCGAGCCCTCGCGCTGAAGGCTCCCTGCCGAACGACGAGATCGCGCTGCTGCTCGACGGCCGCTTCACCCGAGAACAGGCGAGGGCGTGCCGAGTGCCGAAGGACACGAGGCCCTCTGCACTGGCAGCGCACCGGCGGAATGATCTTGGATGCGACGCGTCGGCGAGCGAGTCGTCGGCGCGCCTAGTCGGTGCGCCGGCCGCCAGCGGACCGACGGGCAGCGCCGCGGCAGCATGAAGTTCGTCGAGGACAGCGAGCGCTTCATGATGACAGCGGGCTGTTGCAACGCGACCAAGCCCAACGCTACGCATCACGGGCCGAAGCCGATGGGCGGAACCTGCGGGCTGAGGTCCCATGTGGACGCGCTACGCTGGTTGTGAACGATCCATCAACGGGCCAAGGGCTCTAAGCCACTCTTCGTGATGACCGGCGCAGCCGCCGGTGAAGCGAGGAACTTGATGAGCGCGCTGCCAGCGTCCGGTTCTTTAGCTCCTGCGACGATGCCTGCAGAGAAGACGGCACGTCGTCCCAGCGGCGCGATCCTATCAATCTCGTCCGGGAGCGGCCCGACGACCGCGATGCCCGGGACCGGAAGGAGTTCGCTCATGATGTGGAGCCCGATTTCGGCATCGCCCCGCGCCACCGCGGTTCCGACTGCATCGGCTGGGCCCTCGACCATCAGGCCCTTTCCTTCAAGCTCGTCGGCGATTCCAAGCCGCGGGAAAAGCTCTGTAAACAGATAGCTGCGTCCATTCGAGGCGTACACGATGGATTTGGCACTGCGCATCGCGCGTTTGAACGTGTCAACCGATCCAATATCCGGCTTGGGTGAACCGGCGCGTACGGCCAGAGCGAGGTGGGTGCGGCCGAGGTCGACGTGGGTCCCTGCAGCAATCCTGCCTTCCTTTACCAAACCGTCGAGCGCGTTGGCGTTCATCACAACGACGTCCACGGATTCGCCGCGCTGCAGGCGGCTTGGAATTGAGTTCGGCGTCGTTCCGGTCGACCCGCCACGGACCGTCGAGACCGTGTGCCCTGTGGTGCGTTCAAACTCCGGAACGAGTGCAAGGTACGCTGCCGCGAAACCGCCAGAGAGCATGACCCGTATTTCGGCCGCGCCGGCGGAGCCCGGAAGGAGGATCGTGCTGGCAAGGACAACGATAAGCAGTCTCCAAAGGCCGGAATTTGTTCTCATAGGTCGCCTCCTATTCAACGCCCGCTGTCTCGTGGAGTTGCCCAACGTCTGACGTGAGCGCCCTCCGCAGGCAAGCGCAGCTTGCCGGAGGACGTCCGCTTGATGGAAGGGTTAGGCAGCTGGCCGTGACAGTGCTCCGGCGACCGGCTTCGCGCGCCGTACCCGTTCACTTGGCCACCTTGGGCGGCAATTCAGCCACGTAGTTGGCGCACCACTTGACCCACGCGGCGAGCTCGCTGTCCTGGGTCAGCCCCGGGGAGTCTACGTAGACATAGCCCTTCATTGGTTTGCCAGTGAAATCCATTTCGCGCACATGAGGAAGTCCCAAAGCATCTTGGTATCGCGTTGCGCCCACGCGCGCCATCAGCTTCGCGCCTGATATGCCGACGAACATCTTGCCATCGAGCAGAAATGCCAAACCGCCAAACATCCGGCGCTCGGTGACGCGCCGTCGAGAGCCAAGCGCCTCGCGCACGCGTTGAGCGAGACCTTCGTCAAACGACATTTGCGCTACCGAACGTTTGACATGAGCGGCGGCCGCAGGCAAGCGCAGCTTGCCGGAGGACGTCCGCTCGATGGAAGGGTTAGACGTCATTGTTTGTTGGCGACGGTGTGTGGGCAGTAGGCGCCCATGCCTCTGGGTACTGAGGCAATGTGTCCGTGATTTCGTCCCACGGGGCGCGAGACCCGACATATGTATGAAACTGCGGCCGGATGCCAGGATCGCCGTCGAAGGTGTCCATGCGGATGGAGATCTGCGGTCCAACTGGCCAAGTTCCTCCGAAAAGGCTCGAACCGCAGGTCGTGCAGAAGGCTTTGACCGCACCCTGCCCTTTGCCATAGACGCGAATGAGTTCAGCGCCTTGAAGGAGGCGGAACTGCTCACGTTGGACGCGGGCTTGCGTGAGACCGAACGTGCCGGAGCGCTTCCTGCAACGTGAGCAATGGCAGTGGCCGGCGCGAATGAACGGAGGATCGACTTCAAAGCGCACGCCGCCACAAAGGCAACCCCCGGTGATAGCGCTAACCATGGCGCCCCGACCTTCGGTTTGACGTCTAACGTTTGACATGAGCGGCGTCCGGAAGCAAGCAGCTTGCCGGAGGACGTCCGCTCGATGGAGGGGTTAGGCCACGGCGAGCGCGACGGAGGCGTGGAAGGCATGACCCATGGTGAATGAATCGGCCCTTGAGCGCAACGGAAGCGACGGGGGTGTTGAGCCAGCGCGCGACGAACGGCGCCGCCCTCTCTGCAATGGCGCGGGGCCAGACGTCAGCCAGGAGGAGCAACTGCAGGCGTGATCCACTATTCGCGAGGAGGCTGGCCGAGCAATTGGCCGCGCCAAGCGACCCTCGCCCACGCTACACCCCAAGCGGCAGCAAGCACTGAGACCGAGAGGAGCATCAGATTCGAACGGATGACCCCGAGCGTGATGCCAGCGACGCTCGCGACGAGAAAGACAACGGCGAGCACAACTGAGACGCTGCGGTCGAGTTTGGAAAAAGAACCGCTCGTCATTGGCGGGGCCTAACGTGATGTGGTGCGCACCTGCGCCGACACAGCGGTGATTCTGCGCCGTAACACGACTACTACGCCCTAACAAATCGCCTTGTCGCTCGGGAAATGCATAGACGCGACCCAAAGCAGCCGGTCGC
>Ga0163162_10006536_pt1 | contig 11293 bp, 9 predicted proteins | sample S55metaG_FD_115310 | JGI IMG/M metagenome (GOLD analysis project Ga0163162, IMG submission 115310) | Switchgrass rhizosphere microbial communities from Kellogg Biological Station, Michigan, USA - S5-5 metaG | ecosystem: Host-associated > Plants > Roots > Rhizosphere > Soil | place: USA: Michigan...
CCGCCAGTTCCAGCATCTTCTGGACGTGCTCGACGTAGCGCTGCCGAATCTCTATCGACTTGGCGTCGGTCTTCACATAGTAATCCCGGTCCGGCAGGCCCAATCCGCCCGCAGTGAGAAACCCGATCACGCGCGAGGAATCCGCGTAGTCCTGGCTCGAGCCGAAGCCGAACAGCAGTTCGTTCCCAGAAGTGTTGAGACCGGCCTCGCCCAGGAATGTAGCCAAATCGCGCAGGGACTTCAGCGCCGCGATCTTGTCCAAATCCGCGCGCAGGGGAGCCGCACCGGCTTTCTCGCGCGACTCGTCATCCATGCAGGCGGCAAAATAATCGCCGATTTGCGTTTCCACCTGGCTGCGCGACGCCGAAGGTTGCGCGGCTTGCTGCAAGACGCCCCACAGGAATCGCTGATTCTCCAAAGTGAGTTTCGAATACACACTCCAGCGCGCCTGATCCGGCGGGATGGGATTGTTCTTGATCCACGATCCGCACGAATAGCGGTAGAAGTCGGTGCATGGATCGACCGCGCGGTCCATGGAGGAAAGATCCAGGCTCGGGCTGTAGGGCAGGGAATATAGCGGAGTCTCCTGCCCCCATAGCACCTGTACTGCGAACGGCAGAGCGATTATTGCGAGAGTAACTTTCATCATTTGAACCAACCTTAGGGGCGGAACTCCACCGAGCGAACCACGCGGATCGCCTTGTTCTCGAGCAACTGCGCGATCACGGAATCGGGCACTTGCTGATCGGTTTCAATCAAGGTAACGGCGGAAAGCGGCTCGCCAGGGTTGTCTGGCTTCTCCTGGCGGCCAAGCGAAAGAGTCGCGATGTTGACGTTGTTCTTGCCGGTAATGGACCCGATGTAACCCAGTACACCGGGGACGTCCGTGTTGGTTAAATACAGCAAATGTCCGTCCAGCTTAGCTTCGCAACGGATGCCATCGACGCCCAGCAGCCGAGGCCGGTCCATCACAATGGCGCCTTCTACCGTGGTGACGCCCTTATCCGTTTCAAGTTCGATGCGCAGCGAATCCATGTGGCGGGTGCGCCGCTCGAAGCGTTCGGCATAGCTGAGGCCGCGATCGGCGGCGAGCTTGAGCGCGTTGACCACATTCGCCTTGCGCTCCAGAGAGCGGCTGAGCACACCGGCGAGTCCCGCGTTGCGGATCAGGCGGGCGTTTTCATGGCTGAAATTTCCGTGATACACCAGGCGAACCAGTTTCGGATTCGCAGTTGCTACATGTGCTGCGAAGGTCCCCAGGCGTTCGGCGAGAGCTGCGTAAGGCGCCACCGCGCGATACGCTTCTTCGGTCATGGCGGGCACGTTGACCGCGTTCACCGCGACGCCTTCATTGAAATATTCGATCAGATGTTCGGCCAGGCGCACGGCAATCAGCTCCGCGGCCTCTTCGGTGGAGCCGCCAATATGCGGCGTAGCGAACACGTGATCCAGCGCCAGCAGAGGCTCGCCCGCGTCAGGCGGCTCGGTCTGCAAAACATCCAGAGCGGCGCCCGCGATTTTTCCCGATTCAATGGCCCGGCGCAGCGCCGCTACGTCCACTAGTTCGCCGCGAGCGCAGTTGACGATGCGCGTGCCAGTCTTCATCGTGGCGAAGGCTTCGTCATTCAACATGCCCAGCGTTTCGGTGGTCAACGCGACGTGCAGGCTGATGTAGTCGGCCTGGCGGTAAAGCTCCTCGCGGCTAACCAGCGTTACCCCGAGATCGGCGGCCGCTTCGGAATTGACGTACGGGTCATTCGCCACGATCTTCATCTCGAAACCGCGGGCGCGCCGCACCACTTCACGCCCGATGCTGCCCAGACCCATCACGCCCAAGGTCTTGCGGCGCAGCTCGGTTCCGAGAAAGCGCTTGCCATCCCACTTGCCTCCGCGGGTTGAAATGATGGCTTGGGGAATCTGGCGCGCCATGGCGAGCATCAGGCCGAGCGTGTGCTCCGCCACTGCGACGGCGCTTTCGCCGGGCATGTTCATGACCAGGACGCCAGCCGCAGTGGCCGCCTCGAGGTCGACAAAATCCGTGCCCACGCCCGCGAAGGCGATGACCCGCAGTTTTTTCGCCGCAGCGATCTGCGATGCCGTAACCTTCGCGAGCCGTGATGCGATCAACACGTCCGCATCGCCCAGATGCTTCGTATACTCGGCGGGGCTGGACGTCACGATCTCCCAGTCGGTCTGAGCTTTCAAGATGTCGATTCCCGCTGCGCGCAAGGGTTCTGCAATTACGATCTTCATGGCTCCCTAATGGTCATTCCCCTAAACCGTAACCGGCTGCTTCGGGGTGGCTTTGTGTTGGGCGTAATATTGCTCGACGGCGGCCACGCCCGTTCCCAGCTTTACAGCAACACCATTCGCGTCCAGAATCAACTCCAATTCGGCTACCAGACCGAAAAGATCGACGATATCGAAATATCCCAGATGAGCGATGCGGAAGATCTTGCCCGCCATTTCCGCCTGGCCGTCGGCAATGATGGAGCCGAATCGCTCGCGGAATTCTTTGACGATGGCGGTGGAACTCAGCCCCGGGGGAGCCTTGACCGCCGTGACCGCTCCGCTCGGACTCGCCGAAGAGAACAATTCGAGGCCCAGAGCGATGCAGGCCGCACGCGTCGCGGCCGCTAGATGCTGCGCGTTTTCGACGAGTTGGTCCATGCCCAACGCCCGGATATATTTCAACACCTCCGCGAGTCCAAGGATCAAGGAGATAGCCGGGGTCCACGTCGATTCGCCCTTGGCCGCCGCTTTTCTATCGCGCCGCAAGTCGAAATAGTAGCGCGGCAACGTAGCCGATTCCATGCGCTCCCAAGCCTTGTGACTGATCGCGAGCAGCGCCAGTCCCGGCGGCAGCATGAAAGCTTTTTGCGATCCACTGATGACGAAATCCAGACCCCATGCGTCGATATCGAGCGGCATGGTGCCCACGCCTGTGACGGCGTCGACAATAAACAGAGCCGGCGTGGCGCGTATGATCTCGCCCATGGCGCGAACATTGTGAGCCGCTCCCGTGGAGCTTTCGGATGCCTGTACGAAAACGCCTTTCACGTCGGGATTCGCCGCTAGGGCTGATGCCACAGCGGCCGGTTCCACCACCGATCCATAAGGCGCGGTCAGAATCAATGGCTCCAGCCCGAACGCGCGGGTCAGCGCCACCCAACGCTCGCCAAACACTCCGGCGCTGCATACGATGACGCGATCGCCCGGCGAGAAACAGTTGGTGACGGACGCCTCCATTGCCCCGGTTCCCGAGGCAGCTAAAATCAGGACATCATGCTCCGTTCCCAGCACCACTTTCAGGTCCGCCAGGACCGACGAATACAACTCGCGGAAATCCCTGGTGCGGTGGTGAATATCAGCGCCCAGCATGGCCTGCAGCGCCTTGGGATAAAGCGGTGTCGGGCCCGGCGTCAGAAGCCGCTGTTTCTTGATGTTCATGGGCTGGAATCCAGAATAGCAAAGGGCATCGGCGATCTCGGCTACATAAATAAGGACCGCCGGCCGGGAACATAGCACGTGGGTCCACGCCAGATTGCAGGAGCCTTTGTCGGAGCGCTAGTCTGTTATGGCTGCTGGCGCTGGCTGGCGTATCTGGTGGCGCGCGAGGCGTCGGCACACCGCACGATTCTGCGTTACTGGTGGCCGACCGCCATGCTCGTCTGGAGCTGGTTCATGCTGTGGGCCACGTCATTCCCAGGTTCGAGCGACTGGTTGGGATTTGCGCGCGATCCTTTGACGATCGCGTTCTTCGGCGTCAATCTTCCACAAGCGGCAATCGGCAACGGGGTGCTCGGAATCCTGATCGACACGCCCGGTGCAGTGCAGGGCAGCGTCGCAAGCGCCGCGGTCTGGATGCTATGGTACGCGGTCATCCGCGTATGGCAATGGCGCCGGGAGTCGAGTGGCACGGGCCTGCCGCGCATAGTCCCCTAAAGATCGCGCTAGGCGGGCACGCTAAAGTAGAAGCATGAGATCTGCCCTGCCTTTGGCCTTTGCCCTAGCCGCGTTCACGCTCCCGCTGCCGGCGCAAACATCGGCTGGGATACCCGGCGTCGTCGCGCCCGGCGTGAAACCGGAACTGGTCAAGGAAGGCTTCGTATTCACCGAAGGCCCGGTAGGGACGTACGATGGCGGACTTTTCTTCAGCGACGTTGGTTCCAAAACCATCTACCACATGGATCCCGAGGGCAAGATCACGATTGCTCGCGGAAACACGCTAGGCGCAAATGGACTGGCGCTGAACCAGAGCGAGTTGTATGCAGCCGAGGGCGCCGGAAAACTGATTAGCCGCGGCAATCAAAACGGCCGGGTTGCGACGGTCATCGAAAGCACGGACGCCGCGCCGATCGGCGCACCCAACGATATTATTTTCGATTCGCGTGGAGGCTTTTATTTCACCGACCCGGGAGCTGCTCCATTGGACCCCAAAGACCCGAATCGCCACGGGAAGGTTTATTACGTGGCCAGCAATGGCGGACGCGAGCCACTTCTTGTCGACGACAAAATTGCATTTCCCAATGGTCTGACGCTAACCGTGGACGGAAAGTCGCTGCTGGTCGACGATACGCTCGGCGACACTATCTGGGCCTTTGATCTGGTGCCTAAGAAAAGTAAGAAACCCCAGACCGGCGTAGCGCGGACTGCCTTTGCCAAGATCCCCGAGTTGACGAACGGCATAAGCGGGGCTGACGGCATGGCTGTCGACCGCGAAGGCCGGGTCTATGTGACTACCGGCGCAGGCGTACAGGTCTTCGACAGGAAAGGCAAGTTCTTGGGGATCATTAAGGTCCCGCGCTCGCCCTCCAACTGCGCTTTCTCAGGACCCGATAAGCACACGCTTTACATCACGGCGCGTGAGGGTCTGTACAAGTTGAAAATGATTTCGCAAGGGCCCGACAGAGCAGGGAAGTAGACTTCGCGGGCCGCGCGCAATCAACCCCGACTTCGGTTCTGAGCAAGGCGGCGCATCTCCCACAGATCGCGAGGAGTTTGCGATAGCAGCGGAGCGAAAGCCAGCATCCCAGTCCGGCCGATGCTTTTCTCCAGGTATGCCAGCTCTCGGAATTGCGCCTCGATCTCCGGGTCAGGCGGGATCTCGATTCCCGCCTCGCGCATCAGCATATCCCCCTTGGCGCGCACGCTGAGTTCGATCGTCAGTTGAAGCATGCACAGCATGTCTCCGCGAATTGCCGGGGGAAACACGTCCTGCAAGGACTGCAGATAAGTTCCCGAGCGCGTCTTGTGCAATTCGCCAGTCGCGATCATATTCAGTAACTCGATGTCGCGATCCAGTTTGTCGCCCAGCCAATGCCGCAGCGAGGCTTCGCTCCACAGGAAAACCGCTGCGATCAAAATCGGCATGGACACCAGCATCACAACCGTCGAAGCCACCGGCGACAGCAGTCCCTGATTGAAAAACGAATGAATGGTCATGGCGATCAGCAGCCCGGGCGCGAAGAGTCGAAATCCTCGCCAGCCTTTGCGTTCCGAAAGAAATATCGTGACCATGGCGGCGATCGCTGCGACGCCTCCGTGCATCACCGCCGTTCCGAACCCCCGCAACGTCGACACAGCGATCCCTTGCCCGGCCTTCTCCTGCAAGTAGAAAAGGTTCTCCACCAAAGAAAACCCCGCGCCTACCGCGAAGGCGCATATTCCGGAATCCACCATGAACGCGACCCGGGCAGTCGCGATCAGGAACATCCAATACCAGCCCTTGACCAGTTCTTCAATGACCGGAGCGCCGAACCGCGCATAGTCAATGCCGTAGGCCTGGAATAAATGAAAGGCCGGCGAATTGATCGCGTAACAGAGCGCCGCAGCCGCGCCGCCGAAGCCCAGAGCAACCAGGACTCGCTTGCCTGGAACCAACTTGTAGCTGTCCATCAGCCGCAGGGCTCCCAGGAAGACCAGGACCGGAATCAAGGCCACGGCGTGGCTCAGTACGGCCTCAAGCGGCATGGGAATCACTGGCCCGCGGAGGCTGCGGATACCGCCGAAATGCCGAAGCGCAAACGGTTCCACCCTCCGTCGCGCCGATAGTCGAGCGACTCCGTCAATTGTCGTACTAGAAAGACACCCAGCCCACCCACCGAACGTTCCTTTAGCGAACCGGGTAGGTTCGGCTCCCTCAACGTCAATGGATTGTATTCGGCCCCCTGGTCGGCAATCTCGACGCTCAGCAAGCCAGGCTTGGGAACACTATATGTTAGCTCGACCACGCCCGCGACTCCTGGGCTGTAGGCGTAGCGGACCACATTCACGAAGATTTCCTCCACCACCAGGTCGAGATGGCCCCAACAATCTTCCGGCAGTCCCGCGGCCACGGCTCCGCAGCGGGCGAATTCGGTGGCTGACTCTAAGGAAGCAAGATCAGCGGCCAAACTCAACGATGGATTGGCATCCGGCATGGTTCACACATCCGCCAGGGCCGCGTCGACGCTATCGTGTATGGGGAAAGCGTTGCTCAGCCGGGTGATTTCAAAAACCTGCTTGACCAAACCGGTGAGAGCGGAGAGGCGGAGGGTGCCGCCCTTTTCTTGCAATGACTTACCGACCACAACAAAAGCCCGGAGGCCCATGCTGCTGACGTAAGCCAGCTCGCTCATATCAATAATAAGGTTCTTGCTGCCCCGATTGACCCAGCCGGTGCAGGCTTCTTCGAACGCTTGGGCATTCCCCGCGTCCATGCGGCCGATCACCTTCAGCACTACGTTGGAGCCATTTTGGGTAGATTCGATAGTCACTTAGCTCTCAGGATCGTTCAACCTGGTTCGGGCAGTCAAGCTGTCATCACCTGTAAACTATTTCTTAACGGGATGATGCAAACCGCCGCTGATTCCTGTTATCACTAGCAGAAGCGAAGAATCGCTTCACAGGAGGCTCGAATGTCCCTCGGTAAGAACAAGGCGTATGTGCTGGCTGGCGGCGCTTCACTCATCGGCCTATTGGCGGTCGGAGTGGTGGTCATGTCCCGGCACTGGCCGCTTGTTCAGACTCCCTCGGTTCAGGGTGCGATCGGCCAGCGTGACGTCTATCGCGACTCGAATGCGGCGGCCACTGCGGTGGACGCGGCATCGAACCAGGAGTTCGAGAAGCTGTACCGGATCGGGCAGTTCAAGGCATTGGCCAACGATCCGCGCTACAAGCAATTGGTCAAGGACCCCCGCTTCGCCGCCTTGCTCGCGAACGCAGACTTCCAGAACCTCGTCTCCTCGGCTCCGTTCCAGCTCATGATGCAGTCGGCCGTGTTCCAGCGCATATGCGCTTCGGCAGAGTTCCAGCACATGTTCTTTTCGGCCGACTTCCAGAGCGCGTTGCACTCCGCCGACTTCCAAAGCGCGACGAACTCCGCCCAGTTCCAGAACATGACACACTCGGCCGAGTTTCAGAACCTGGTGTCTTCGGCCGAGTTCCAGCGCATGCAGCACTCGGCGGCATTCCAGAGCATGATGCAATCAGCCTCGTTTCAGAGCATGATGCAGTCGGCCCCGTTCCAGATCATGATGCAGTCGGCTGCATTCGAGAGCATGCTGCAGTCGGCCGAATTCCAGAGCATGTTGCATTCGGCCGAGTTCCAGAGTGCCGTGCACTCCGCCGCGTTCGAAAGTCTCAAGCAGTAGGCTAGTTCCAAAACCAGTTCGAGCCCTATCAATTTCGTCAGGCTGGCAGCCCGTGCACAGCGCCAGCCCGGTGTTGCCGGAAGCCCGGTTCGGTACGAGATACTGAATAATTGCGTCTCCTATCCCCCCTTCTGCTTTTCGCGGCCTCGGCCATCCCGGCTGCGGCCCAATTGCATGAGATCGAGACCCAAGACCTCCGGCTGTTGTTCTACGATCCGCACTATACCTACCTCGCGCCGCAATTGATGCGCGCCTTCGACAACGCCTTTGAATTCCACAAGCGCACCTTCCGCTATCAGCCCAATGGCAAAGTAACCATCCTGCTCGAAGACTTTGGCGATTACGGCCACGGTGGCGCGGACGTTATCCCGCAGAACCACGTCGACGTAGGTATTGCGCCGTTTAACTACATCTACGAAACCGCCCCTTCGAACGAACGCATGAGCTGGTTGATGAGCCACGAGTTGACCCACGTGGTGGAGATGGACGGCACGCGCGGAAGTGATCGGTTTTTCCGGCGCTTGTTCGGAGCCGGCCTGACTTCGAGCAAGGTGACACCCGCAGCGGAAGATCCGGTCTCCATGCTATTCGGCTACCTGACGGTGCCGCGCCGCTACGCTCCGCGCTGGTACCACGAGGGGCTGGCGGTGTTCATGGAAACCTGGATGTCCGGCGGGCTGGGGCGGTCTCTGGGCGGATACGACGAGATGGCTTTCCGCACCATGGTGCGCGACAACAGCCACATTTACGACCTCATCGGCCTTGAGTCCGAGGGAACCACCATCGATTTCCAGGTGGGCGTGAACTCCTACTTGTACGGAACCAGATTTATGAGCTATCTCGCGATCCAATACGGGCCAGAGAAAGTGATCGAGTGGGCCGGAAGCGGCGTGGGTAGTAAGGGCTACTTCACCGCGCAGTTCCGAAAGGTGTTTGGAAAAGCGCTAGACACAGAATGGTCGCATTGGATCGAGACCGAGAGGGCTTGGCAGCAGCAGAACCTGGCTGAGATCCGCAAGTATCCCGTTACTCCCCTCAAGCGCCTTTCGGGGCTGGCGCTGGGCTCGGTCTCTAACGCTTTCTACGACGAGAGCTCGCACAAAATCCTCGCGGCGGTCCGCTATCCCGGTCCGATGGCGCATCTGGCAGCCATCGATCCCGAGTCGGGGAAGGAGACGCCGTTGCACACCATCGAGGGCGCTGCTTTGTTCTACGTGTCCTCGCTCGCCTTCGACGCCCAGGCCCGCAAGCTCTTTTTCACATCCAGCAACAACGACTGGCGGGACCTGAACGTGTACGATCTCGCCAACAACCAGGCAACCAAATTGATCGAGAACTTTCGCGGCGGCGACCTGGCTTTTGACCGCGTGAGCCGCTCGGTTTGGAGCGTGCGCCATGTGAACGGCCTGTCGATCCTGGCGGAAACGATTCTGCCCTATAAAGAGGTGACGGACCGGTTCACGTTTCCGTATGGCATCGACGTCTTCGATTTGGACATTTCGCCCGACGGGAAACGCATGAGCGCCGTGACAGGCGATTCCAGCGGGCGGCAGAAGCTGGTCACGTTCCAACTCGACAAGTTGCGCGTGGGTGACGCCACCATGGAAACCATCCACGAGTTTGAATTCAGTAGCGCCGCGGCCTTCATGTTCTCACCCGATGGCGCAAAGCTGTATGGAACGTCCTATTTCACCGGTGCGTCGAATATCTTTCGCTTCGATGTCGCCACTCATGCGATGGAAGTGCTGAGCAACACGGAGACCGGCCTGTTCTGGCCACGGCTACTGCCCGACGGCCGCCTGCTGGCTTTTGAATACACCGCGAAAGGATTCTACCCGGTCCTGGTTCAGGACCCGAAGCCGCTCGAAGACGTGAGCGCCGTAAAATATTTCGGCCAGCAAGTTGTGGAGAAATATCCGCAGGTCCGCGCGTGGAAGCTTCCACCGCCGGCCGATATCGATGTGGCGGCGCTCACCACCAAGGCCGGTGAATTTAAGCCGTTACGCAATTTGCCACCGACCGCCGTGTATCCGATCGTGCAAGGATACAAGGACTCGGTCGCATACGGAGGCCGGATCGATTTTTCGGACGGCCTGGGTCTGGCAGGTCTCAGTCTGACCGCGGGCTATTCACCGGATGCCGCGCTTAAGGCCAACGAGCGAGCGCACGTGGGGCTGACCTTCCACGATTGGGGCTGGAAGATTAGCGCTGCGTACAACAGAACGGATTTCTACGATCTGTTCGGCCCCACCAAGGAAAGCCTCAAGGGCTTCGCGGGCGAGCTCGGCTACAAGAAGACTCTTCGTTACAAAGCGCCCCGTACTCTTGATTTGGATTGGAACGTCGCCGGCTACGTCGGCCTGGACCGTCTGCCGGATTATCAAAACGTCGCGGCGCCCTTCGACAAGTTTCTCACCGGCAGGATTTCGCTCACTTATTCGCGCCTGGAAAGATCTTTGGGAGCGGTGGACGACGAAAAGGGAATCCGCTGGAAGCTGGCCACGCAAGGCAATGCCGTCAACGGCAATTTCTATCCGCGCTTGTACGGTCTGTTCGATTACGGTTTCCTGACACCACTGCGGAACTCACCGGTGTGGATTCGCAGTTCCATTGGTAAGTCCTTCGGCGCCCGTGCACAGCCCTTCGCCAACTTCTACTTTGGAGGCTTCGGGAACAATTGGATTGACCACCAGGAGGTGAGCCGTTACCGCGAATATTACAGCTTTCCCGGCGTCGATTTGAACCAGATTGGCGCGACGGATTTTGCGAAGACCACGGTGGAGTGGAACTTGCCACCGAAACATTTCCGGCACTTCGGCACCACCTACCTGTATTGCAACTGGGCTCGGCTCACCCTATTTTCGGGTGTGATCGTTGGTAACATGGCCTCGTCAGTCGACCGCCAGTTTTTTGGCGATGCGGGCATGCAATTGGATTTCAAGGTGGTCATTTCGTCCTATCTGAACACCACGTTCTCGGTGGGCGGTGCGGCTGCCCAGGATCGCAATGGACGGAGATCGGAAGAACTCATGATCTCTCTGAAGCTCCTATAGCCCGCATCATTCGTCGAAAACAATCGCGTCGAGTGCCGCGGCCACTGAAGAAGACGAAGGACGTTTCTGCTGCTCGCCGGCGAGCATCGCCAACAGCAGGCGATCGAGCGCGGGAGGAATACCCGGCCGCCGCGAAGAGGGCGGGTTCGGCGTTCGGCACTCGATGGCCTCGAACACATCCAGCGGCGTTTCTCCCGCAAAAGGGTGACACCCGGTGAACAGTTCATAGAGTACCGATGCGAACGAGAATATGTCCGAGGCGCTGGAGGCGCGTTCGCCTCGCAACAACTCCGGCGACATGTAGGGTAGCGTTCCGGAAAGCGTCCCCGAGATTGTGCCAGATGCCCCCGACGCTTCGACATCGGGCAGCACATTTTCGCCAAGCCGGGCCAAGCCGAAGTCCAGAATCTTTACGACGCCGCCTTTGCCCAGCATGATGTTGTCCGGTTTGATGTCGCGGTGAATCACCCCAGCCTCGTGCGCGGCAGCGAGCGCGTGGGCCGCCTGCCGGCTCCAATCGCCCGCAATCGCTATCGGTACTTCACCAGCTCCCATGAGCGAGCGCCAGGTCTGGCCGTCCACCCATTCCATGGCGATGAATACGCC
>Ga0163162_10006538_pt1 | contig 11291 bp, 10 predicted proteins | sample S55metaG_FD_115310 | JGI IMG/M metagenome (GOLD analysis project Ga0163162, IMG submission 115310) | Switchgrass rhizosphere microbial communities from Kellogg Biological Station, Michigan, USA - S5-5 metaG | ecosystem: Host-associated > Plants > Roots > Rhizosphere > Soil | place: USA...
GTTCCTATGGTGCTCAAAAACCTGGAGAGAGGTCTCAAAGCTAAATTTGATGCGCTTTCAAAAGCCAAACGGTTTGTTCTGGATCGCTCGATCGCATTCAACAAGTTCTTTACTGGATGGCGTCCCGACGTGCGTTTGAGCCGGATGCTGTTGCGCCAGGTGCACCAGGCTTTTGGCGGGGATTTGCGGGCCATGTTTACTGGCGGCGCCTTCATGGAGCCATCGACTCTGCAATTTTTCTACGATCTCGGAGTTCCGGTGGCCAACGGATATGGCCTGACCGAGGCCGGCACTGTGCTCACGCTTAACGATCTCAAACCGTTTCGCGCCGATACCGTGGGCAAGCCGCTGCCGGGTGTCGAATTGCGCGTGCTGAATCCGGACTCGGATGGAATTGGCGAGGTGGCGGCGACAGGGAAGACGGTGATGTCTCACTATCTTGACGATCCCGAACTGACTGCGGAAACCATCGTGGACGGCTGGCTTCTTACCGGCGACCTGGGACGATTCGATACGAGCGGCCATCTGCAACTTTTCGGCCGTAAGAAGAACATGATTGTCACGGAGGGCGGGAAAAATATTTATCCCGAGGACATCGAGACCGCTTTCGACGGCCTTCCGGTCAAGGAGTACTGCATCTTCGCGGCCAATTATATTTGGCCGGTCAAAACTCTCGGGCAGGAGATGCTGATTCTTGTCCTCCGCCTTGAGCCCGGACCGCAGGGTCAGGCTCAGGAATTGAGTGAGGCCCTGAAGCAGGAAATTATTTCCCGCAATCGCCGCTTGCCGGATTTCAAGCGGGTAGGCGGGTGCCTGATCTGGGAAAAAGATTTTCCGCGTACAGCCGCCATGAAGATCAAGCGTATTGCACTGGCGGAGGAGATCCGCAAGGTCCTCAGTCGCGCTGCCGTGGTCGAAATATAAACCCTATGAGTTACCAACCGTGATCGATCCCGGAACCTCCTTTGCTGTTGTCAATCCGGCGGCGGGCGGCGGGCGCTGCCGAAAACTGGTTGGCCCGGCACTCGACTGTTTACGCGCAGGCGGAATTGATTTGAAGGTGGTTGAAACCAGCGCGCCGGGACAGGCGACTGTGCTGGTTCGTGACGCCTACGCAGAAGGCTATCGAAAATTTATTGCTGTCGGTGGCGATGGAACTTCTTATGAAGTTGTGAACGGGCTTTTTCCATCGAAGCAAGCCGCGCCTCCGACGTTGGCTTTTCTTCCCCTGGGCACCGGCAACTCTTTCCTGCGCGACTTCAGTGATCGTGGCGTGGATTTTGCCATCGAGGCCCTGCTGGCCCGGCGCTCACTGCCTTGCGATGTTCTACGGTTGACCCACAAGGACGGGCTGTTGCACTACATCAATCTGCTGAGTATGGGATTCTCCGCCGACGTGGCCACATTGCGGGCGCGGCGCTTTAGTGGATGGGGAGAGATCGGGTACCAGTCTTCTATTTTTATCAGCTTGGCGCGCTTCCGGCGGCGTCCGTTTCCTCTGCGCGTGGACGGAGCGGAGGAAGTCGACCGGCGTCCGTGTTTATTTCTGACCTTCAGCAACAGTAAATTCACCGGCGGCACCATGATGATCGCTCCCAAAGCCGAAGTGAATGATGGGCTGATTGAATTCGTGCGCTGGGGGCCGATCGGACGCCTGGGTCTGATTCGAAATTTGCCTACGCTTTATGACGGCACTCACATTAACCATCCACTCGCGGAACGGCGGCAGGCAAAGAGGATAGATTTCGAACTCGACGCTCCGGTCGACGTCATGGTCGATGGCGAGGTGCTGACCTTGCACTGCCAAAGCCTCGATGTGCTGCCTTCCGCCCTTAACGTCGTGGTATAAAAATATTTCATGCCAAAGGACACCGACAATCGTACAGCAAGAGCGCCGGCAACATCGCTCTTTGGCAACAAGATTCTGACGGCGTTGCTGATCATCGCCGCTTTTGGCGTCGTGATCTTTTTGGGAGTTCGCAAGCGCGGCCACCGTCTGGATGCGTTTGCGCAGTGTCTCGCGGCGAAGCCGGCGAAGATGTACGGAGCTTACTGGTGTCCGCATTGTTCGGATCAGAAGACGATGTTTGAGTCGTCCTTCCATTACGTGCCCTATGTTGAGTGTGGCATTCCCGGCTCTCGCGACGAGGCCCAGGTTTGCAAGGATGCAGGAATCAAGCATTTTCCTACCTGGGAGTTTGCAGGCGGAGAGCGCCTCGAAGGCACGCAGACGCTACAGTTTCTCGGCACGAAAACCGGATGCAGCCTTCCGTGATGTCCAAGGAAACGCTCCCCCGCCTGATGATTGCAATCGCCGCGTTAGCCCTGGCTGGCGTTGTGGTCTCGTCGGTGTCGCTTTATCACCACTACGGCACATCGGCGACGTCATATTGCGATATCGGAGAAAACTTCAATTGCGACATCGTGAATAGAAGTACCTTCTCGACGGTTGCGGGAGTTCCCGTGGCTTTGATTGGAATTGCCGGATACCTGACTGTGCTGACCCTGGCGACTGTATTTCGTAATCATGCTGAATCTGCCGCAATGTTGGGAATGGGTTCGCTGGCGGGACTGGCTTTCGCGGCTTACCTGACCTACATCGAAGGCTTCGTTCTGGCTGTCTGGTGTATTTTGTGCCTGTCGTCCCTGGCGTTGATCTTGAGCATCGCTGTGTTGTCCTCTCTGGTGTGGTTACATACCGTTCGCCAGATCGACTGATTGTCCATGGAAGAAATCCCATCTCCAATATCAGATGCTGAAGACTCTTTGGAACTGGCGGGAGAGTTGCGCCTGCATGAATTCCAAAGCCAGATCTTTCGCAACACGCGCATGTTGCGAGTCTGGGTACCGCCTGGATATGGGGCGGCCGAAAATCGGTCGCGGCACTACCCCGTTTTTTATCTCAACGATGGCCAAAATCTCTTTGATCCCGCAACGGCATACATTGGGGTGGACTGGCAAGCCGATGAAGCTGCCGATCGTCTGATTCGTGATGGAAAGATTCCTCCGCTGATCATCGTGGGCATCGATAATGCGCAGAAGGACCGGCCTAAAGAGTATCTGCCTTATCGTTCGTTCCATCCACCGGTGATGCGGCCCCAGGGCAAGCGCTATCCCGAGTTCCTGCTGAACGAAGTGATGCCATTCGTCTATCAGCATTACCGCATCGCGCGCGGCCCGGAAAATACGGGCCTCGGAGGATCGTCGCTGGGCGCAATTATCTCTCTGTTCACCGTGATGGATCGTCTGGGAATCTTCGGCCGCTTACTCCTGGAGAGCCCGTCGCTGTTCATCTCCAACCGGCACTTGTTGAAAGTGAGCCGGACTTTTCGTCAATGGCCGGAAAAGATCTTCGTCGGTATTGGAACAAAGGAAGCCGGAAGCGAAGAACGCGATCGACAAACGGCGGAAGATGTTCGCGATCTAGAGCACATTATGCGCCGCGCGGGTTTAAAAGAAGACCGTCTGCGGGTTGTGATTGACGAAGGCGCCACTCACAGCGAACAGGAGTGGGCAAAAAGATTTCCCGAAGCACTGTCGTTCCTCTTCGGCTTGTAATCTGTGTCGTAGTTCACCTCAAAGCCACGGACTGATCGTTTCACCACGGAGGACACAGAGGACACGGAGAATAGATTTTGTGCTTTCCTCCGTGTCCTCTGTGGTTAGGCGAGAGTTCTTACGGATACCGACTGTCTGCTCGTCGCAATCCGCCAGCAAGTCCCGAGCAGGGCCGCCATCGCTACTACCGAAAGTTGAACGTGAGTAGTCCGCGCCAGCGGACCGATTAAAAACAACGGATAGCAAAAATAGAGAAGTTGCTGAAGCAGTGGCGCGGACTGATCGTCCCCATGAGACAGCGCCCAATCACCGAGCAACAGGAATGCGGGTGCCAGGATTATCAGGTCGTAGACAGTCAGGTGCGGTGATACCAGAACCGTCGCAAGTAACAATCCCGAATAGTGCAAGCTCAATGGTGATTCTCTCTTCCACAGACGAATTGCAAACAGAAGAACTGCGAAAGTGCTGACCACATAGAGAACAAAGGCGACGCGCGGCCAGGGCAGCAGCAGAGACCAGAACGATCGCAAGGAGTGGGTCTGGTACAAGCGGGGTTCGAGCAGTGGCAGCACTTCTTCAAAGTGAGTCAGAGTATGCCAGTAGTTGCGCATGATCTCGCTACCGTAGTGCAGCCAGGCGACTGAAAGTTGGAGGGCGGCAGCCATCACAGCGCCAGCGACGACCTTCCATTGCCTAGTGACTACAAAGACGACTGCTGCGGCTAGTCCCAGTTGCGGTTTGAAGATCAGAGAACCAATGGCTAGTCCGGCAAGCAGGGGATGATCGTCCTCCAGCGCCAGAAGTGCCAGAGTGAAGCACAACAGCGCGAGACTGGAAGTCTGCCCCCATGCGAAGAGATGAAAAAGTCCGGGAAAAGCAACCGTCAGGATGACAACGGTCCAGCGATACGCGTGAAGACTCGGACACTTTTTCCATACGGCGTAACAACAGAACGCGTAGATCAGAAGATTCAATGCCAGCCACGCTGTCAGCGCCCATCCGTAAGGGAAGCGGGCGAAGGGCGCAAAGAACAACGAGATCTGCGGCCCATAGAGGGCGACGTACACGCTATCGGGTGCTCGTGAGACGAATTGGTGCGTCAGTTCAGCCTGGGATCGCATGTCATACAGCAAATCGCCACGACCGCGCAATGCGAGGTTGCCGAGCGTATAGAAGTGCAAAAAATCTGTTCCCTTGACCAGACCGTTGCGATCGATCAGTCCAGGAGTCGACATATCGACGGCATAAATCGTCCATAGACATACCGCAAGCAGCAGCCCATGAATGCGAATCCGTTTAGCAGTGAGCCACGATGCGGACTTCATGGTTCCAACCGGGGAGGGGATTGGTCAGCATCGATTCGCCATACATGACGGCTGTGGAAGTATTGCAACAATTTTTCGTTATCCATCTCGCCCATGTCGCGCGCCCAGACAATTTTCGAATTGTCGATATCTGCGGCATTGAATACCCACTCGCGTTCCAGATCATGGTCCGGACCATAACGGACAATTACAAAGTGCTGTCCGGGCAAATCCTCTAACTGGCGCACAACAGTCGCGCGCTCCAGATTGCCACGTGGCCACGCCGACTCAACCGGTGTGTGTGCGGCAACCGCCGTGATGCGCAACACGATCATGGCAAAACATATCAGCGGAATGGCGCGAACCATGCTGAGACCTAACGATTGGCCACGAAAACGCCACAGGCGCAAGTGTCGCATGCACTGCATCAGGACGAGATACAGCAGTCCGGTCGCGGCAGCTAGATAGTGCGGCGAGGTCCAGGTTTCAACCAGCATGCCAAGAAAAAGTACAACGCATGCGATCAGCGGGAAGCGCATGCGCCGGTCGCGAAAAATCCAGGGCAAAGCCAACAGCGGGATGTTGAGAACGGGACCAAGATAGAAATCCCACAATGAACCGATCTTCTTTCCGGTGTTGTAAAGAAATCCTGTCAGGGTTCGGCTCTCCTCAAAAGTTTTGAATTCGCGCTGGTAAAACTGGCGCATCACGGCATGGCGATAGGCCGATTCTGGACGCGGCGACTGCCACAGGAAATACGGCGCTCGTGAATACGTCCTGCGATTTACCTGATAGGTCATCCGAAAGGGATCTCCGGTGACCTGTTTGTAGTAATAACCAGTGGCAACCGCTGTCACCGCGAGAATCAGGATGACCGGAGAAAACACCTTTCGGACCGTATTTGAGAAGGGTGGACGTTTGGAACCGAACAACCACATCGCCAGGCAAATCGCCGTGGCCACGCCAAGCAAAAACCCTTCATAGGGGCGGCTGTTGGCCAGAATCGCCAGGCCCACACCTAACCACACGGCGTCTCGAATTTTCGCACTATGTTTCAATCGGGGCATTGCGCCCACGACCAATGCGCCTCCCAGAGCGACGACCGAGGCGCTCCAGTATCCATTCATCCAGTAACTGAGAATGCCAAGGCGCAAGGCAGCGAGCAGTCCGCCGAAGAGGGCCCATCCCGGAGGAAGCCAACCTTGCAACATCCAACACAGTGCGGAGCACATGACTGCGGTGACCAGCAATTGCCCCAGCCACGGATGTCCCAGCCGCTGTCCGAATGCCAGAACCAGACCTTGCGCCGGAGGATACATCGACATATACGTCGGGTACTGAATGATGTGAAAGCTCTCGAAGTGCGCCGCCATCGGGTGTGGGGGGGTGGTAACCCGGCCATGCGCGAAAGTGTCGGCCGCCAGAAGATAGCTGAACTCATCGTGCCAACGCGGTTCTGGAATGCCGAGGAGAGGAATCAGGGCGACGCGCGATCCGAGCACGAACAGACCAACTACAACCACGCTGAGAGTCTTGCGGCGCGCAAGTTTCGAAAACGCCTGTTCGATAGATTGGAAGGAATTGGAGCTGGATAGGGAACTCGACGAACGAAAGAAAATCAATCCCAGCGTCGCAAGCACCAGGACCAGTTCGATGATCGGGACCAACCACGGCGCAAGCCACGCCAAGTTCATCGAAAATCAGACCTCGGACGTCAGACGTCGGCCTCAAACTTCGGCCACGGATTTGCACGGATTTTCACGGATCAGATCAAAGAATAAAAAAACCGTGACAATCCGCGTGAATCCGTGGCCGGAAGTTCTTGAGGCTCGAATGCAGAGGCGGATAAACGAGCTTGAAGCCCGACGGCTGACGCCCGCCGCCCGCTCTTACTTTTCTACTGTTACTTTGTCTGCCGTTAGCTTGTCGAGGATGCCGGCGGCTACGTCGATTGTTTCCTGATCGACGGTGCGGTTTTTGGAGATGGCATCTGCCAGGGGCACGGAGACTATCTTGTTCCCGCGCAGGGCTGCCATGCAGCCGAATTCGCTGCGATGCACCATGTCGATTGCACCCAGGCCGTAGCGCGTCGCCAGCATACGGTCGAAGGCGCTGGGAGATCCGCCGCGCTGCACATGTCCCAATACGACAGTGCGGGTCTCGAAATTCGTCCGTCGCTCAATCTCTCGTGCGAGGATCGCGGCGATTCCGCCGAGCCGGGCATGGCCGAATTCATCCTTGCCCATATCGACCACGATGGGCGCGCCGTGCTTAGGATCCACGTCGGTCGAGAATTTTGCGCCTTCAGCCACTACCACGATGCTGAAGTACCGGCCGCGCGCATGCCGCAACCGGATGGTTTCGGCGACCTTATCCACATCGAAGGGCATTTCCGGAATGAGGATTACATCCGCGCCGCCGGCGATGCCGCTGTACATGGCAATCCAGCCCGCGTCGCGTCCCATGACTTCCACCACCATCACGCGGTTGTGCGCTTCGGCCGTGGTGTGAACCCGGTCGATGGCCTCGGTGGCGATGTTGACCGCAGTGTCGAATCCGAAAGTGAAATCGGTACCGGCGAGGTCGTTGTCGATGGTTTTGGGAACGCCGACCACGTCAACGCCTTTTTCATGCAGCTTCTGGGCCACGGAAAGCGTGTCATCGCCGCCGATGGCGATCAGGGCATCGATCTTATGCTGCTTAAGCGTGGCGATGCATTTATCCAACCCGTCGGCCTTTTTTGCCGGATTCGTGCGTGAAGTGCGCAGGATGGTACCGCCGCGCGGCAGAATTCCGCCCACGCTGGACAGGTCCAGCGGCATGGTCTTGTCTTCGACCAGGCCGCGCCAACCTTCGAGAAAGCCGACAAATTCGTCTTCGTAGTGGAAAGAACCTTTGCGCACCACAGCGCGGATCACCGCATTCAACCCCGGGCAGTCGCCTCCCCCGGTCAGTATTCCAACTTTCATTCGCCTGCTCCTAATGGATACTCTGCTTGAGTAAACGATTACGTCGGATAGTAAAAGATTATCATTAAAGCGCGCGAAACGCGGATGTGAACACCCTGGCCAGTGCGGACTGAGGCACCGGCCAGGTGGGGACAGCCGCCCTTGACTGTCCTAACGAGGGTGGCGCGTCCGAATCTCTCTTGCCGATTGCACCTTCCCGATGGATTCGCCACAATAGCTCCGCAGTCCAAAACCTTCATGCCGAAAATATTACGCATTCTGATCTGGCTGGCGGTCGCCGTATTGGGGGCGCTGGCTCTGGCAACTATTGCCCTGCATCGCGGCGAGCAGATCAACGCCATGTGGCTGGTGGTCGCGGCGGTTTGTACATACGCCGTGGGCTATCGTTTTTACAGCAAATTTATCGCAGCCAAAGTCCTGACCCTTGACGCCCTGCGCGCCACGCCCGCCGAACGCATGGAAAACGGGCGCGACTTTGTTCCGACGAACAAATGGGTCGTATTCGGTCACCACTTTGCGGCGATCGCCGGTCCGGGACCTCTGGTTGGTCCAGTGCTGGCGGCCCAATTTGGATATCTCCCCGGGACGTTGTGGATTCTAGCGGGCGCCGTCTTCGGCGGTTGCGTGCAGGACTTTGTGATTCTGCTGTTCTCGGTGCGGCGAGATGGCAAATCTCTGACCGAAATGGCGCGCGATGAAATCGGACGGCTCGGCGGACTTGTCGCCTACATCGCCGTGATCAGCATCATCGTGATCCTGTTGGCTGTTTGCGCTCTGGTGGTGGTGAACGCGCTCAAGGCAAGTTCGTGGGGGACCTTTACCATCGCCATGACGATTCCCATCGCGCTTCTGATGGGAGTGTATTTGCGCACTTTGCGTCCCGGCAAAGTGTTGGAAACTTCAGCTCTCGGCTTCGTGCTAGTGATGTTGGCAATCTGGGGAGGGCAGTGGGTTTCGCAGACTCCATCGGTAGCAACATGGTTTACGTACTCTGGTCAGGCGTTGGCAATTCTGATCATCATTTACGGATTCGCGGCTTCTGCGCTGCCAGTGTGGCTCCTTCTGGCCCCACGTGACTACCTGAGCACATTCGTGAAGCTGGGAACTATCTCCCTGCTGGCGCTGGGGATCATCGCTTTGCGCCCCACGTTGCACATGCCGCTGCTCACCCGTTTTGTTGACGGCTCGGGCCCAGTGTTCGCCGGAAGTGTATTTCCGTTCGCCTTTATCACGATCGCCTGCGGCGCTATCAGCGGCTTTCATGCGCTGATCTCGAGTGGCACCACTCCCAAGCTGATTCGTCGCGAGACCGAAGCCCGCATGGTTGGCTACGGCGCGATGCTCGCGGAATCGCTGGTCGCGATCATGGCGATGATTGCCGCCTGCGTTCTGCAGCCCGGAATCTACTTCGCGATCAACAGTCCGGCGGGAATCGTCGGACAGGCGCCCGAAGCTGCATCCGCGACCATCACCAATTGGGGATTCCCGATTTCCGCCGCCGAAATGCACGCGCTGGCACAATCGGTCGGAGAGCAAACACTCTACAACCGCACCGGCGGCGCGCCAGCTTTTGCAGTCGGCATGGCCCACATTTTTTCCAACAGCCTGGGCGGACAGGCGCTGATGGCGATCTGGTACCACTTCGCCATCATGTTTGAAGCGTTGTTCATCCTAACCGTGCTCGATGCCGGCACACGCGTCGGCAGGTTCATGATTCAGGACGCGCTCGGGCACGTATGGAAGCCACTGGGACGCACCAGTTGGTATCCGTCGATCCTCGCCACCAGCGGGTTGATCGTCGCGGGCTGGGGATATTTCCTGTGGCAAGGGGTCAAAGATCCGTTAGGAGGGATCAATTCGCTGTGGCCGCTCTTTGGTATCGCCAATCAACTTCTGGCAACCGTTGCCCTATGCGTGGCCACGACTATCGTCATCAAGATGGGTAAAGCGCGTTACGCGGCCGTGACAATGGGCCCGCTACTGTGGCTGGTGGCAGTGACTTTTACCGCGTCGTGGCACAAGGTATTCGATCCCAATCCCCGCATTGGTTTTCTGTCGCATGCGGCACAATTGGCAGCGGGTCCCGCTGCGAACGCCCGATTGATTTTCAACGACCGCCTCGACGCGGTTGTGACCTGCGCTCTGATCGTGATGGTGGCATTGATCCTGATCGAGTCGGCAGTGGAATGGGTGCGAGTTCTGTCCGGGCGCAAGCAGCCGCGGGTGAAAGAATCGCCGTTCGTGCCGACGCGGTTTGCCGAGGAGCAAGTATGAAAGACTCCACAAGCCACGTGAGGATAGCAACCCTTGTCAGTCCAGTGGAGCGACTCAGATCCTGTGCTCAGATATTCTTCGCTACCCTCCATGAGATCTTCGACGAGTCGGCCTACGCCCGTTTCCTCGAACAGAAACAACTGGTTTCTTCCCGGGCGGCCTACGCTGCCTTTAGGCAGGAAAATGAAGCGGCAAAAGCACGCCGTCCCAAGTGCTGCTGAGCTAAGAACGTCGAATGCCAACAGGGAACCGCGAAAAGTGAGATAAACTCTGTCCCATGCGGGTTCTGGGCGTCGATTGCGGCACGGAATACACGGGTTTCGGCGTTGTCGAACTTGGTCACGACGATACCCTGGCGTGCCTCACTTGCGGAGCAATCAAACTTTCTCCGCGGGAGTCCATGGCAAGGCGGTTATCGATCATTTTCGACCGTCTTGGCGCCATAATCGAAGAGCACAGGCCCGATAATGTCGCCATCGAAGATGTCTTTTACGCAGTCAATGTCAAATCGGCGCTCAAACTAGGACAGGTGCGCGGAGTCGCCATGCTGGCGGCATCGTCGGCAGGTCTAAACGTCTCCGAATATTCACCGCTCTCGATCAAGTCCGCTGTCGTAGGTTACGGCCGGGCAGAGAAGCCCCAGGTTCAACAAATGGTGACACGCCTGCTGAATCTGGCGGAGATCCCCGAACCCCCCGATGCGGCGGATGCCCTGGCTATCGCCATCTGCCACCTCCACACATCTGCGACGCTCGTCCGTCAGCGCGCCGTGTGCAGATGATTATCCGGCTGATTTTTTGGCATAATCTGGTCTGCATGAATCTTCCCAGGAATGTGGCCGCCCCCTACGAGCGAGGACGCTCACGTCCACATCTACATCGGGCTTTGTGCCTCTTACTGTTGATATTCAGTTGGCACTCGAACGCCCGGGCACAGGAAGCCGCAGTCGTCACCTTCACCCTGGATTTTCCGGGCTCCGAACCTTCTCACTACGCGATTTCGGTTTCCTCCGATGCGCATTCCACCTACGATTCTGACGGCAAGCTCAGTCCGGACTCGGAAGGCGATCCCTTCCACCTCGACTTTTCCTTGTCCAGCGAAACCAGCCGGAGGGTCTTTGACCTGGCTGAAAAGGCGCACTACTTTCAAGGCGAAATTGACTCGAAGAAGAAGAATCTGGCGTCCA
>Ga0163162_10006540_pt1 | contig 11291 bp, 12 predicted proteins | sample S55metaG_FD_115310 | JGI IMG/M metagenome (GOLD analysis project Ga0163162, IMG submission 115310) | Switchgrass rhizosphere microbial communities from Kellogg Biological Station, Michigan, USA - S5-5 metaG | ecosystem: Host-associated > Plants > Roots > Rhizosphere > Soil | place: USA...
AGATCCGTTTCCGTGGGGCGAACGATCTCAACGGAACAAGGCGCACTTTCGACCACTGATTTCGCTACGCTGCCCAGCAGCCAATTCCTAAAATCCCTGCGATTGTGAGCGCGAATCAGAATAAGATCCGCCGGCCAGTTTGCTGCTGCAAAAGAAATGAGGAATTCAGGACTGCCCCGCATAATTACGACTTCAGCGGGAATGCCCATCTCTTGGAGTCTCTCAACTGCTAGAGCTGTAATCTGCTCTCCTCTCCTCTGCATCTCGTGCCGGACGGCCGCCACGCCATAACCCTCTTCGCGCCAGGCTTCAAATGGAACTTCATCGTCCTCAACTATCGAGAGGACACGGACCTCTGTTCCACTGGGCCACGAGCGATTCAGCATCTCATCAACTAGGATATGCAACGTAGTCACCGTATCCACTGCAAGCAAGAGTTTCATTTTATTCCCTCATGAATACCAACTGCCCACTCTTGTACAAAGACTCAGTGCACCGCAATCAGGCTGCTGGTTTCAGGTATTGATCAAAGTTTTTTGCGCGCACTATCTCAACTGAACAGTGCGCCATTAATACAAGTGCCTCAGCGACTTTGCTAAGACCTCGTCGGTCATGGCCTCCGTCTAACTTGTGGCTTGATCCGCCGGAGTGGATGAATATGCAATCAGCCGCGAACTCGCGTGCCTCATAAAGGAGCACGTCCTGCGGTTTCCCGTCCCTAATAGAAATAGAAACCGTTAGACCATGCGCGCGCAATGCTTGTGCGGCTTGGTCCAACATAGCAGTTACTTCGGCGTCCTTCCTGGAATCGCGCGGGCCTTCCTTACGCACCGCAACTAAGCGTGTCTCGCTTGCCAGTGGCCAAACCCGATCCGCGACAGCGTCAACCACGTCAGCCATGGTGCCATCGACGGCGATGATGATTCGTATTGGAGCGTCGCCCTTTCGATCAGATGCGCGGGCAATGCGTACTGAGCAATGTGCCTCTCGAGCTACTTTAAGCGCCGGTCCAGCGTAATCAGTGATGTGGGATGAAGGACTAGAGTGGGACCCCACGATAATAAGTTCGGTTCCCCACTGTTTAGCTTTTCGTAAAATCTCATTCGTAACTGTCGCAGTATCCTGCATCGCCTCAGCTCTTACCGTACCTGAAGGAAAGATGGAACTAATCCGGTGTTCAGCCTCAATTGATAAGACCCTTTGCTCTTCATGATCCTTTAACGCCGGGACAAACGAAGACGCTCCGGCAGTTAGAACTCTCATTCGCCGAGCGCTGACGGCGCGGGTAATATCGTATGGCGATAAAGGCAGCCACACGTTCGTCACCGCTACGATGGCATCAAGTGCTTGCGGTAAGCCTGCCGCTCTCAAATCGTCCAAGGCCATTTCGGAGCTTTCGGAACCGTCGTAAGGAATCAAGACTTTCATACTTCTGCCCTGATCCTGTGCCTCAGACTTGCCGGGCAACGGCGTTGCAAAACTGTGTACATTTTTGGCTATTTGCAAGGACATATTGGTCTCTCCAAAATTAGAAGAAATGCATCCCTATGCAAGGACTGCTCAACGCGTCCGAGCATTCAATCCAACCTTACTTTCTGGGTAGTAAAAGGCACCGACCATTTCCCACCGTTCCAGATCAAACCGGCGCCGAGCGCCACATGCTACACATGTTCGGTAAGCCTCATTACCTCGGCTAATCGTCCGACTCAGGTTCAAGTGCCAGCAACCGAAGATTCGCGCCGTCGCTCTGCGCACCTTACCGACCAGGTCCGGCATAGCGGCCAATAGATCCGTGCCTTGTTCAACCACTCCTTCCATGACTCAAACCCCTCCGCATTCTCAGTTGTTATTGTCCCCTCGGTACATCGCTATCAATCAAAACGCACCCCTGTAACTTCCAGCACCATATCTGCTCGTTCGAAATCCTTATTAATACTTTCGAGCAGAACACGAACACCGATTGCCTCACCCGGCTCGAGCGCCGTTTGCCGCGCGGGAATGATCATTACCGTACGTTCACGTACAGTTGAGTTTTGAGCATCGACGATTGCGCCGCGCATCTCTAACCCGCTTATGGTCCGTCCAGTGTTGTTTCTGACGGTCGCTGTCAGATCTACCGCGAGATTATTGAAGGGGTGTACCTGTTCGGTGCCTAATAATTGAGCTATTTCAATTTGTTCGCGAACCTGTTCGAACTCCGGCTCTCCTGGTCGTAAAGCACTTGATAGACGCGGTCCTGAATAGGAGTTGACAGGCTCCGTCATAGCCACATAGTGCAAACCGACTGCCACTAGAGCGATGATTGTGGTGATGACAGCAGCCAGGATAACTATTGGCCACCGGAGTTCTGGTTCTCTAATTAACTGGGGACCTTGGTATGACATAACTTTTATCTCCTAATCGCTAGAATTCTTCGGTGTTCACGCGCTTCAAAGGGTTACAAAACAGATGGTCCATCGCGGGATTGATGACCGATGACGAAGCTGTGCCCGCAATCTTTGCAGATGTGTCGATCCTTTTCGTTGGCGCCTACTATCAAACGGACCTTGGAGCACTCCGGACATTGAACCAACCATTTCCTCAACATCTCCCGCCAATTTTTTCTCGCACCATTTCTCGTCTGAGGTGCCGCTAGGATAATTTCGTTTGGTCCTAATCCCATATGTTGGTCGCTCCATTGTCAGTCGCGTAGTGACGATTGTTATGCTGCTAGACTAGCTATGATGACTAATGCGAAATAGCGTAATAACACCTAAATTTTGCGGGTATTAACACCCGAGTTATCAAGCCTCGGCGCGCGACTCTGGATCTTCGGACTTAGAAATCCGCTAAAGGTGGAAATTACGACAATGAAACTAAGGAAGAAAAAGAAGGTGAGCTAGCGGTGACCTCGTGTAGGTTGCTATAGAAATGCCTTCAAGAGTTGGAAGGTGATTTCATTCGGTTTGTTTGCGTTTCTGCACATGGAGGGCCAACTCAACGCGGTTGCTTAGATTCTTCTTATCAAGAATGCGACTGATGTGACCTTCGATCGTTCTCAAGCTCAGCTTTAGTTCAGCAGCAATCTCCTTGTTTGAGAGTCCCCGGGCAACCGCCTCGGCGACGCGCCACTCCGCATCGGTCAAGTCTTCATCACGGATTAAATCGGAGTCGTCGGACTCCTGCTCTCCAAACATGCGCGCAAGGTCCGAATGAGTTCGTTGTACGCGTTCGAGGATGCTCTTGACGATAGCCACCAATTCCTCAGGCTCGAAGGGCTTTGTTACGTAGGCATCTACGCCTGTGCGAAATCCCGTGATGCGGTCTGCAGTGTCATCTTTGGCTGTGAGAAAAATAATAGGCACAAGGCGGCTACGCGGCGACGCGCGTAGATTACGCACCAGCGCGTAGCCATCCATTCCGGGCATTCGAATGTCGCTGATGATCAGATCGGGAAGTGCTTCAGCAACGCGGATCATTGCCTCGGCTCCCCGACGAGCCGTCTGCACGTCGTAACCTTCTGCGCGCAACGTTTCGGATACTGCCAGCAGGAGACCTGGGTCGTCGTCAACGACCAGCAAATGTTTGGCCATAGGGTCTAATCCTCGCTACTCTGATTTATTGCAGCCTCCGTCGCTCCACAACGGCAACTGCAATTTGAAGGTGCTGCCGCGCCCAACTTCGCTGTCTACGCTAATCCGCCCACCCATTCTCTCCATGACGTTACGCGCCAGGTATAGACCAAGGCCCACGCCTGACACATCGGCATCCTCCAGGAACTCAACATTAGTCGTGCCCTCAGCCATAGCAGCGGAATGGGGTGCCGGTCGTCCGCGGTGAAATTTGTCGAAGAGAATGGGCATATCTTCAGCGGGTATGCCGCGACCGTTGTCTGTCACGCTTATCGCTACATGCGAGTCTTCTTCATGAGCGGATAGAATAATGCGACCGCCGTCTGGTGTGTACTTAATAGCGTTCTCGACGATGTTCGAAAGGACCCGACGAAGCTCTTTCGGGTCAGCACACACTGGCGAAACGTCAGGCTGAGATTCGACTCGAAGTTCGTGGCGCCTTTTTTCCGCTGATCGCGCCTCTGACTTTATGACGGAGGAGATAACTTCGGCCACCTCAACACGTTCGTGTGTGACGCGTAAAACACCCCCTTCGATACGGGAAAGGTCCAGCAGGTTGAGAACAAAATCAATCTGACGATCGCATTCTACCGAAATCGTTTCGATATACTCGCGCCTCTTCGTTTCCTCAAGCCCCTCGCGCATTAGCAGTCGCGTCAGCGCCTTTATTGTGGTCAACGGTGTGCGCAGCTCGTGAGAAACGGTTGAAACGAACTCGGATTTGAGCCGGTCTAGCTCAGCAAATCGTGCCTCTCTTTTCTGTAGTCGCTCTGCCATGGCGTTAAAGTTCACACCAAGGCGTGACATTTCATCTTTTCCTTCGGTTGGTGCTCGCGCCGCAAAATTCCCTCCTCCGAACTCTTCAGCGGCGAAGTTCAGGAGCCGCACAGGCCGAGCGATGCTCCTTGCGATGAGCAGCGCCCCTGTCATCGTACAGAACACAACTATCAAGCCAACGACGGCGTACCCCAGCAGCTGTCGCCACGCGGACGCATAAAGAATCGTACTCGGGATACCGACCATAACAATGTAGCCAGTTTGGCCCACGCGCCCGAGTCCATAGACACGCTCAACACCATCAATCGAACTTTTCACAATTACGAGTCCCGTATTCTGATTCTGAAGCGCCGAGAGAAAAACCGAATTGCTCAAATCCATTCCTATTGCGGATTCTGGCGTCTGGCTACGATAGACCACGCGGTATCGCTGATCGAGCAGAGTGACGACCGCCCGATCCGGCAGGGTGATCCCATGGAGTGGCTCCTTTAACGCCCCGCCGTCGATCCGTGCAACTACAGCGCCGCCACCTTCAAGCGGTACCGCGACGGCCACAAGATAACGTCCCTCCCCGAGGGTCCAGTCCGTCTCAACATCGGGCGCTCCGCCTCGCACTTCACCGACGAGCTTTTCGGCTAAGCCGGACGGAAGATTGCCGGCACCCTCAGGTTCAGTCGCCAAAACTTTTCCGCTTGCGTCCAGCACACGTAGATCGATCCAATGTGGCCGGTTTCTTAGCGCGGCCTTCAGGTTTTCTTCGAGGGCGGACTTGTCATTCAGGTGGTTAGGCGGATATGACGCTATGGTTTTGAGAGGTTGGTATTGGGAATCAAGCCAGCGATCGAAAACGACTGCGGCCAATTCCGCTTGCTGCTCCAGACCTTCATTCAGCTGGGTTTGCTTTTCACTCCAAACTATCCCAAGGATTGTAAGTCCGACGATTAAAAGCGGCAGAACACCACCTATTGCTAGCGCTAATAATCGCCCGCGGATACTCATCCCCGCCTCCAAACTGATGTGTGATTTCGAAGTATAGCAACCCGACCAACACCCAAGACAGGAGAAAACGCCTGCGTTGCATGCGTGATAACTCGCTCGTTGCAGATTGGTTTGATGAATATGATTGACTCGTTGAACCAATGTGCAAACCCTGATTTGACCGGAACGCGAGGAGTGCTTGTTGGAGGAAGCATTCGAGGTGTCGACCAAATGATTTTTAGACTTCGAGGAAAAGACGTTTGCGGAAGGTCTGCGATCGAAGTTGTACGCGCGCTGGAGCGAGACGACAGTGAATATTCTCACGGTGGAGGGCCAATTCGTCAGTATCTTAATTGGTCTCTTAATCGAGTAAATGGCAGCGTGCCACCTCGCGATCTTGACCTGAGTGACAGTTTGGAGGATGAGCCGCTTGCTCTCGGGTATCTTCTTTTACTCGATGAGTACGGGGTGGGTAAGATTGTGGAGCCCAACTAACGATCGAAGGAGTGACCAATGAATACAGCTCAATCTCAGACCGGCTTTTTTGACAACGTGTCAGCTTATTTTGATCAAGCCGCGTCGTTCACACAGCATCCGAAAGGTCTGTTAGATCAGATAAAGGTCTGTAACAGCGTTTATTCGTTCAAGTTTCCCGTACGTACCCGACAAGGCTACGAAGTGATTTCAGGCTGGCGCGCACAGCACAGCCACCACAAGCTGCCGGTAAAAGGCGGAATCAGATATTCCGAGGACGCCAATGAGGATGAAGTGAAGGCTTTGGCCGCGCTCATGACGTACAAGTGCGCAGTGATGGACGTACCGTTCGGTGGTGCCAAAGGCGCCGTAAAGATCAACCCGAAGAATTACACGATCGAGGAGTTGGAACAGATCACACGGAGATATACCTCGGAGTTGATCAAGAAGAACTTTATCGGTCCCGGAGTAGACGTGCCCGCTCCCGATTACGGAACCGGGCAGCGAGAAATGTCCTGGATAGCAGACACCTACGCCGCCTTTCACCCGGGACAGATTGATGCGCTTGCCTGCGTAACAGGTAAACCTGTCTCCCAGGGCGGCGTGCGAGGAAGACTTGAAGCCACAGGACGTGGAGTCTTCTTCGGTCTGCGCGAAGTGTGCAGCCCCGGAGATGACATGGCGCAACTCGGCCTCGACAGTGGGTTAGAGGGTAAGCGCGTCGTGGTGCAGGGATTGGGGAACGTTGGCTACAACGCGGCTCACTTCTGTCAACACGGAGGCGCAGTCATCATCGCACTAGCGGAATACGAAGGCGCCATCTATCGCCCGACAGGGCTGGACGTCGAAGCGGTGATGAAGCACCGGAAGGAAACCGGCTCTCTACTCAACTTTTCAGGGGCGACTAATCTTGGTACTCGAGAGGAAGCACTCGAACTTGATTGCGACATTTTGATTCCTGCTGCGCTCGAGAATCAGATCACGGAATCGAATGCAGCACGCATTAAAGCGAAGATCCTTGCCGAGGCTGCCAATGGACCGACGACTGCGGAGGCGGCGGAGATCCTCCTGAGCAAGGGCGTCCTGGTTATTCCCGATATTTATTTGAACGCAGGCGGCGTGACTGCCTCATATTTCGAATGGCTGAAAAATCTGTCACACGTTCGATTCGGTCGGATGGGTAAGCGGTTTGAGCAAACAAGTTCTGAGCACCTGTTACGTGTCATCGAAGAAAACACCGGACGAAGACTCTCGGACGCGGAAAGAAGAGCGGTTACTCGCGGAGCGGACGAGATTGATCTGGTTAACTCCGGACTCGAAGAGTCGATGGCTGTCGCGTACAACCAGATTCGCGAGATATGGAAATCAGATCCCAAAATTCCGAGTCTCAGGACAGCTGCCTTTATCGGCGCAATAAATAAGATAGCTACTTGCTACGCTGAGCTTGGCATCTTCCCGTAAAAAGGTTAATTAGCTGCCGTCCAAAGAGACATTATTCTAGAACTTAGGAGGGTATATGGAACGATTAGATCACATACAAGAAACTACGTTATCTGATAGCGGCCTCTACGAAGTCATCGAAGCGGAGCATACCGAAGTGTTGGACCACGAGATCCGCCGGTTGAAAGAGGAATTGGCTAACGAGCGAGAACAAAGTCTTCGAATGCTAGCTGAATTTGATAACTACCGGCGGCGCACGAGACAGGAACGTGCTGTGGCGGAGCAGGCGGGCAAACGCGAGGTCCTTCTCGCGCTTCTTGACGTAATGGACGACTTCGATCGAGCGCTGTTGCACGTAGGCGAAGCATCGGATGCAGTGTCCAACGGTCTCAGACTCATTCGTCAGCGATTCAGCGATGTGCTTCACTCAAATGGAGTCACACCGTTTGACAGTGAAGGCAAGCCGTTCGATCCAACAGTGCACGAGGCAATGACCGTAATTGATAGTGATGGAGAAGAGTCCGGAACAGTATATACCGAACATCGACGCGGCTACTTCATTAACGGCGAACTGCTTCGGCCGGCGCGCGTCGCCGTGCTGAAGTGAAGGGGGTCACTTTAACGTCTCATTTATCGGTGACTGGGAGAGTCACGAAAACTACCAACTCGAAAGGGCAAAAAGAAATGAAAACGAACCAGGGAGGAATCACTCTTGCCGAACGGGCGTCCGACTACGGTAGGCTCCGTTCAGTCTTGCTTGACTGGGGTTACAGGGAAAACGAGATCCAACGATTTCTGGGCGAGCTGAGATCAAACCAGAATTTGGATGAGCGACGTAGGACAACGACCGATCAATCTAGCTCAATACAGCCTCGCGTGTCTTAACAGCATCATCATATGCAGCGCCCTGGCACCGTGGACCAAGAGGCACGGAGCAATGACTACCCTTTTCACTTGACTGCAGAAACTGCACTTCACCTTTGTCACACCGGCCATTCAGAGGGGAAGCATTCTTCGCATTGTAGCTCGATGAATTCCAGCCACTCGCGAAGCTCGGCTTCCGCCGGCAGGTCGTGATCGTTTTCGACGACTTTGCTAGTAAAGATTGCGCCCCAACGGTCTGCAACGAAGATCGCTGCCTTGAAGGCTGCTTTTTCTGCAACCGTTTCGGTGTCCTTGAGGTAAAGGTCGGTTACCCGCCCGTCGTTATCCCAAAGTACCGGGAACGGCAGCGCCAGATCCTTCGCAAGCTGGCGTAAGCGATGTATTTCATCAGTCGAAATCACGAGCACTTCAGCTTCCTTCTCTTTATAGTCTCCGTAGTGATCCGCAATCCGACTAAGTAACTGTTTGCAAGTACGACACTCAGTGGAACGGCAGAACATGAGCACAAGATTCCTATGCTGCTTGTAGTCCCAAGGACCAAGCTGAACGTCGCGGTTAGCTGCCGATAAGCGGAAATTAGGGATGAGCTTACCCGTGCTTAACTTTTTCTTCTTTGTTTCAGTTGCCATTCTGAAGTCCAGGGATTCGCCGCCAATTTCCTGACGGAAATCGCCACCATTGCATTCGATTCTTCATCCCCTATTTCGCATTCTCTGCTTCCTTTATCTGGTTCGATGCTCTTACAACTCGCTGGACGCGCTCATTGATGAATCATAAGAGATACTACTCCATGACTATGCTTTGTGAGTCGTAGCAGAACTCGCGGCTAGACCAAGTTTCAGACGCTCATCACAAACATTCCAAGCTATGTTGGAGAAGAACGCCTCGATATATTTAGGTCGCTCGGCTGGTTTGTAATCAAGCAAGAAGGCATGCTCCCACACGTCCATCACCAGTACTGGATTGAATCCAGCCACGTTGCCCGTCTCATGAAGCGTGATCCAGTGATTGGAGAGTCGTCCATTCGCCGGATTCTCGTAACAGATGGCCCAACCTACACCCCGCATCTTGCCAATGCCGACAAAATCCGCCTTCCAGATGTCGTAGCTACCAAAGCTCGTTTCGGCCGCTCTAAAGAATGTAGAGTTCTTTTGCGGATCACCCGAACCGTCTCGCGTCATGTTGCCGAAATAATATTCGTGCAGGACCATGCCGTTGTATTCAAAACCCAAGCGGCGCGTGAGTTCGGAGTAAGCTGGCACCTCTTCCTGGTCCACTTTGCCGTCCCTCAGGAACTCGGAAATCTTTTCTGTCAGCTTATTCGTCTCGTTGACGTAACCTTCGTAGAGTTTGAAGTGCATCTCCAACGTTCGATCGGAAATACCATTCAAGCCACCGAGATTGAACTGCTTAGCTTGATATGAATTCGTATTGATCATTCCATCGCACCTCTTTATTTACAGTTAATTTCAATCCCCACACGACCGTTTCATTTTGTCGCAAGAGCGCCGTGTCTCCGTGAAGTTTGCACCTTAGACCGAAGACGTTTCGGGTTCCCCTGCTTTGCTTCGGCCAAGGCGCGCTTGAGCAATTCAGCGATAGCGCTATAGCCGCGTTCGATTGCAACTAGCAAGGCGGTTTTACCTGGCCTGCAGATTGTTCGGGGATCAGCGCCGCTATTGAGCAACGCTCGAGTGATTCCGATGTCGCCGCTACCTGCCGCAAGCATCAACGGAGTACAAGCACACGGAGCCTGGACGTTTACGTCCGCTCCAAAATCCAACAATGTTTGAACGGTGGAAGTATGGAGGTTGATAATAGCGAACATTAGCGCAGTACGTCCCTCATGATTTCGCGCATTTACGTCAGCTCCACTGAGCAGCAAAGCATTCACAGTCTCGCTCTGACCATCAAGGGCAGCACGCATCAAATCCGTGTTGCCTCTTTCATCAATCATTTCTTTTATTCGCGACATAAATTCCTCCTCCAGACCTATAACGACTTCAGGTACTCGACTAAGTCGCTCTTTTCCTGGTCAGTCAAACTCAACTTCTTGAACCCGTCGTAGTGGTTAACTACATCGAGCAGAGTTGGAAAACGACCATCGTGGTAAAAGCCTCGTTTCATGTGGGAGAAAAGTCCGCGCAACGGCGATGTGCGATAAGAATTGTCCGGCGCACGACTCGCATGGAAATCGTCGATACCAATGTCTTCAGCTTTGTGCGTGTTCCAACCTGGCTCCGTAAAGAGCGGAGGCACATGACACTGTGCGCAGTTTGCCTTGCCTTTGAAGATCGTTTCTCCGCGAGTGGCAGCTGCTCGATCAAAACTGCCTTCTGGCGGCGTCGGTGGCGGAATTGCCAGTTGATAGAACTGAAGCGCTGCCAGTTTCGCGGTCACCATGTCCGTATCGCTACGCTTGTTCCCGAGCCCCGCGCGCGCTGCGACCGGATACTTTATCGGGTCGTTCAGGCGAGCGTCGAAGAAAGTTCCCTGCCCCTGTAGTTCAAGGTTAGCGACGTAAGCGTTCCAGTAAGTTACGCCACCCCAGCCTCCGCCCCACGTGTGCAGGTTCACTCCGGCCATGCCGAAGGCAGGCGGGATGAGCACGGCGGCAGTCTTGCCGTCAGGGCGAAAAGCCTTGCCATCTAAATTTAGCTCCGCGTCAAACTTTCCCGGACCCCAACTCGCAAGCACGGTCTTCACCGTCTCCACATCGACTCCAAGAAGGTTAGTGAGCGCGCTCAAGTCCGGGGCAAGAGACACGATGGCGCCGACATTTAGATCCTGGTTGGACCAACCGTCGAGACGGCGCCCAATGCCCGGCGCAAATGCGTCATCAACTGTGGAGTGACAGACGGCACAAGTGAGCCCCACTGCCTTAAGGCTGCCGTCAGGGTTGAAGGTGCCTTTCACTCCCAACACCGAGTCGAGCTTAATCAGAGCCAATGTGGTTGCCGGGTCATCGAGGTTCACCTTGCCTAGCTTGAGCTGATTGATCAACGGTGGAGGTAGTGCGTCCATGTCCACTTTCAATCCAACGGCGAGTGCAGTTTTGGGGCTAACGCCCGCTCCCACGCCACCGAACCTGGCACCCTGAATTGCGTGATGCAGTTTTAGTTTGTC
>Ga0163162_10006548_pt1 | contig 11285 bp, 4 predicted proteins | sample S55metaG_FD_115310 | JGI IMG/M metagenome (GOLD analysis project Ga0163162, IMG submission 115310) | Switchgrass rhizosphere microbial communities from Kellogg Biological Station, Michigan, USA - S5-5 metaG | ecosystem: Host-associated > Plants > Roots > Rhizosphere > Soil | place: USA: Michigan...
CACAAAGAGTAACAATGGAAACTATGACAGGAGCGATCAGTCATTAGGTCTGGTCCTCATCATATGGTTCTGGCAATTGGCACCAATAATGATATGATAGTTTGAGTAATGTTTAATTCGAAATGCTGCTCCGTGGGTACAGCTTATCCAAATAGGGAAATCATTGTCCCTTTTGCCTGTTTGCTGCCCTTTTGAAAACCACGGATAATCTACTTCTTTTGTGTGCAGCAATAGTCAGTAATAAATATTCTATAATAGCTCATTGTATTGCGTAATACCATTGACGATTGCATACAAGGCTATCCCCACTACATTACGGGCCCCGATTTTTTCCTGTATTTGATGACGGTAGTCTTCAACAGTTCTGACGGCAAGTTGCAGCGCCTGTGCTATTTCTTTCGATGTTAATTGCTCACAAATCAATTTGATTACTTTTATTTCTTGTAATGAGAAATTTATTTTCTTGTTCTTCAGTTTGTAGGTATTGCTATTTTGAAAAACACCATAAAGTTTGTCCGATATAGAACTGCAATAATAGGGCCGGCCTTCACTCACTGTATCAATGGCCTCAAATACCTCTAACATTGTACCGCTTTTAACTAGGTATCCATGGGCACCTGCGTTCATCATGTCAATAATGTATTTTTCCTTGTCAAAATGGGAAAATGCGATAACGTTTGTAAGAGGGTTTTGCTGTTTGATTAGTTTACATGCCTGTATCCCATCCAGCAATGGCATTTTAATATCTGTGAGAACCAGATTGGGTTTGTGTTGTTTTACCTTTTCTACCAGCTCGATGCCATTGATAGCGTCCGTTACAAATTCAAAATTTGGTGGGCTTGCGGTTTCAATGATTCGCCTGAATCCAAGGCGGAAAATCTCATGGTCTTCAGCAAAAAGAATCTTAATCTTTTTATGGTGTGGCATCGCTAGGGTTGTTTTAGGGGTAGTGAAAGATATTCATTTGCCGGGAGTTTGCGAAAAAAAAAAGTCAATTTGAACCGTATTTTTACTAAAAAACGACCCCGTATTTACCACGTAATTTGATATTTAAAATCCATTCACCTTTAAGGACTAAATACGGCGAGTATACCACGATGTCCAAACCAAAGTTGTTGCACCTGTTTTTTTTCTTTTTTGGATTGCACCCGATATGCACCCTATGCCAGGATTCAACTGGGATGGATAAAATAATGGCATTACCAGGCAGTTTTTTTGGTGGTATAGAAAAAAAAGTAGCTGCTCTGAATATTCACTTAAATAATTGCACCGAGAAGTATTTATTGCAGTTGCAGAAAAAGGAAGCGAAAATAAAGAAGAAGTTATTAGGTCACGATTCAACAGCAGCCTCCAGATTATTTGCCAATAATCCTGAAAAACAATATGCCGATTTGGCAAGGCAGAATGCCACTGACTCTGCTTTTGATCCGAAGAAAATCACTGGGGAATACTTACCTTATGCAGACTCTCTGCAGGGCATGCTTACTTTTTTTAAGAACAATCAGCATTTGATTTCCCCCACCGATTCCAGGATAGCGAGTATACAAAATTCTCTGCGGCAGTTGCAACAACTTCAGGGAAGGTTGCAGAATGCTGAGCAAATCAAACAGTTCGTCCGGGAAAGAAAGGAACAGATTAAACAATATATTCTTAACACCGCCCATCTTCCCCCGGGCATTGCCGCAGCGTACAGCGGCTACAATAAGGATCTGTACTATTATAACCAACAGCTGCATGAATACAAAGACGCACTCAATGATCCGGATAAATTATTTCAAAAGGTAATTTTTATACTGAGCAAATTTTCTGTCTTCCGGGATTTCATGAAGTCCAATTCAATACTCGCAGCGCTTTTTCCAATACCGGGCAATTACGGTTCTGTACTTGCACTGCAGGGACTTCAGACAAGAGATGAAATAAGCCGGGTTATTCAGTCACAACTTAACGGACCAGACGCCCAGGCCGCATTGAGCCAGGGGTTTGCCGATGGTCAGTCACAACTTACCAGTTTAAAAGATCGGATGCTCAAGTATGGACAGAATGGGAAGGATATGGATAATCCGGATTTCAAACCTAATATGCAAAAAAAGAAATCATTCCTGAAAAGACTTGAGTATGGTACCAATATGCAAAGCCAGCATTCAACGTATTTTTTTCCAACCACCACTGATATTGGCCTGACAGTGGGTTATCGTTTGAATGACAGGAGCACGATTGGCATTGGCGCGAGTTATAAGATTGGTTGGGGTTCAGACATTCATCACATCAACCTGAGCAGCCAGGGAAGCGGGTTAAGATCTTTTCTCGATGTTAAGTTAAAAGGAAGCTTTTATGCATCAGGAGGACTTGAATATAACTATCAGCAACCAGGGTATTTGCTGGAGTTTAAAGAACTCAATAGCTGGCAACAAAGCGGACTTATCGGGATAAGTAAAATCATTTCTATAAAATCAAAACCGCTCAAAAAAACCAAGGTGCAATTTTTATGGGACTTAATGAGTTACCGGCAATTGCCACCTGCGCAGGCATTCAAATTCAGGGTAGGTTATAATTTTTAAACTCTATAAAGAACTTTTATGGTATTCAAAAAAAAGTTTTTATTTTTTATTGTTTTATTATTTGAATCATCAGATCTTTTATATTCCCAGGCCACCAATGGCCTTTCATTTCCTCAGGCAAATAACCGATTTTTAGGCATACCAGAAGGCAAATCCGATGCAGGCGATCTCGTTTCCGTCGATCTGTTTACGGGTACTGCTCAAATCAATATTCCATTATTTACAGTCGATTCAAGAAGTTTGAAAGTTCCTGTTTCTGTAAGCTATTCGGGGGCAAGGGGTATAAAAGTGCAGGATTACGCAAGCTCATTGGGCCTCGGTTGGCAACTCAAAGCCGGGGGGGCAATTACAAGAGTTGTCAGGGGGTATCCCGACGAACACACAAATGGCTATCTGGGAACGGGATCAACACCGTCTGGTGCGCTGGGTTCGGGTGGTCAATGGGGCAAGGTAGTTGCAAATCAAATTAGTGGTGCCAGTAGCTGGACAACGTCTCAGTTCAACGCCATCACCGGGATAAGCAGCGGCGGGGCAATGGGTACACCTACTGCGGATGGTGAACCTGACATGTATTATGTGAGAACTCCTTTTTTTAGCTTTCAGTTTACTTTTGATGAGAATGGAAATGCAGTTGTATCAAATGGTAATGGCATAAAAATTATTAGCTCCGGTTTCCTTAACAACCCATTTTACGGGAGCAGTAATTTTGAAGTTATTGATGACAGGGGAAACGAATATTATTTTGGTTCGACATCTTCTTCGACAGAATTGTCTACCGCAATAATTTTTGGCAGCAGCCTCCCTTATTTATCAACATGGTACCTGGATAAGATTATCAGCTATAATGCGAAAGATGTGATAACGCTTACCTATACCAGCCTTGTATCTTCAGATGTTTTAAGTCATTATCAAAACAGTACAACTTTTGACCTCACAGGTCACAGTAATTTTGATAATACTACCAGTACAATAACCATCAGCCAGCCAAAAGTGCTTTCAACAATTGTTTCGCCGCTTGGCAGCGCGTTGTTTACTTATGTCACCGGCAGACGGGATGACGTCAACGGAACACAACTTTCGTCGATTACACTAAATGCCTATAATCCTCAAACTGGTGTAAATAATACTGCATTGCAGACATATAGTTTTAATTACAGTTATTTTGGAGATCCTTCTTCTGATCCAAATGTATTACGTTTAAAACTTGACTATATCACCGTAGCAGGAAATACGACAGCCACTTCAACGCCTTTACCGTTGCATACTTTTGTGTATAATACGGCAGTTAATTTGCCTTCGAGAACAGCGCTTGGCTCCATTGATTACTGGGGATACAACACATACATAACTGGTCCCAATACCTACAATCAACCGCAGCAACCCAATCTGACTTACGCGACTGCGGGTATGCTGATAACCATCAATAGCCTGGCAGGAGATGGTTACCAGATCGGCTACGAACTAAACGATTACAATAATACAACTACCGGGAGTGATGTACAGATCGGCGGTCTCCGTGTTAATCAAATTACCCATTCTCTGGCGGGCGGCGATAACCTGGTAACCCAATACAAGTACAACAAAACGGGAAGTTCAAATTCATCGGGCCAGATTCTCAGTAACACCTACCTCGTAACTTCCTGGTCGCCTGGCAATGGAATCACGAAAACGTTATCTGAGACGCCTTCAAATTTTTATGATTTGAATGGAAATTTTGTGGGGTATTCCAATGTGAAGGTTATTAACCCGAATGGAGGTTATACCATTTCAACTTTCAGTAATTTTCTTGATCCGAATGCAAATGACATATTAAATAATTCCGGTTTGTCCGGTATTCCGGATATCACCAGTTCTATAAGTAATGCCCACCGGAGGGGATTGCTGATGGGACGTATTACCTATAACGCGGCCGGGCAAAAATTAAGCGAGGACGCGATGCAATCAACATCTTATGCCGCGTTGAATACAACCAACACCAGGAAAGCATTTGCTTATCATTGGGCCAATTACGCGTTTAGTGTTACGGGTTCAGGATATGCGAACGCAGCTCAGCTGGGGGCATCGTCAACCTACTGGACAAATATTGATGACTACCGTCTGTTGAATTTTGTACATATCGATTATGACCAGAATGATCCTTCCCGGAGCATTCAAACCACCAATGCATTTACTTATTCGACAATCAACCGGCGTCTGGTGAGTTCTATTTCGGCGACCAACTCACTTGGTGTAACCAGCACCAAAACATATAATTACCCGGATGAATCCGGTATCCCGCTAATTACAACACCAGAACAGACGGCCGTTACCGCGATGAAAAATGCCAATTTTATTTCCCAGCCAGTACATGAAATTGACACACGTGGCGCAGCCATTACTGAAATTCATAATTCATTCACGGCAGGTTCGATCAATGGTAATAATGGCTATGCAAATACTTATCTCACTGGGATAGCAGCTTATAACACTGTATCCGGTGTTAAAACCCAGGTAAAACTGCAATCGACTAACTATGAACTTTCATTAACAAACCCGCTTTCAACAAATGCATTGGGAGGAAAATCAACTGCGTTTGGCTATGGATATAATTCTTCCTATGTGATAGCCAAAGCCGACAATGCAACCAATACATTGGCGTACTCCAACCAGCCGGTTACGCAATTCGGTACCATTGTTACTCAGGGTGGTTCATTTACAAGCCAGTATTCAACATTTACCACGGCTAATTCCGGGACTATAAATATTGCTATGCCACCCAGCGGTTACCTGGCCGGCGGCGTGGCCTGCGATTTTGCATTTACTCTGAGTGGTCCTTCCAACAAATCCGGATTTTTATGCAACAGCTCGACCAGCAGTTACAGTTGTTCAGCATCCAATTCAGTAAGTTATACGGCTATGCCTGCAGGTACTTACACGCTTCAGGTCAACCCTTATACAAACACTGCATCCAGTTCACAAAGTGTGCCGGTAACTTTCAATTATCCAGGTAGCCAGCTTGTCCTGTCAGCCTATACGGAATTTTTCTTTGAAGGTTTTGAAGAAAATTCATCTGCCGCCAGCGGAAGCAGTCATACCGGCAACATGTATTGGAATGGTAATTACACGGTGCCTTACACACCGCCCAATAGCAGGAACTATGTCATTCAATACTGGAGCCTTTCGGGTGGGGCATGGATTTTTCATGAGTCCGGATATTCAACCAATATGGTATTAACCGGCCCCGTCGACGATGTAAGGGTCTTTCCATCAGATGGTCTTATTACAACATACACCTTCAATCCATTGGTGGGTAAGACTTCGGAAACTGATCCGGCCGGGCGCTCAACCAAATATATTTATGATGGACTCAATCGTGTCCAGACAGTGCTCGATCAGGATAATAATATTTTAAAACAATACGAATACAAGTATCAACTGTTACCGGCAACGGGAGGGACAGGTGTGGGCATAACTGGTACTTCAAGTTTCAGCACCGGGGGAACCACCTCTGCATCTGGTAATTTTTATGGTCCGGTAGGTTTTCTGGTAACGGTGACGTTGGCGGCAAATGGAACATCAGGCTTTAGCTATGGATTGACTCTGGCTGTATCGGGCGCTCCGGTAACAGGAACGACCTCAGTCACTAACGGATCGTCATCATTTACTTTTATCATGCCTGCATCGGGAACAGTCAGCTATGTGGCGTCATTCGTTCCTACCGGTGGAACAGGCACAGGCAGCATTACTGTTCATTAAGCACTTGAAGTCTGAAAAAAAAATATAGCATCCGGCAAAAAATCATTATATAAGTAATAACGGTAAATCATGTTTTATCACGATAATCATCGCAGAACAGTATCATGCATTATTATTGTTATCATTTTATTGCAGCACGCAAATGCTCAAAACGCTGCACCAGCTGCCTACCCGGCAACTGCAAGGGTTAATTATACACGTATATGGACAGCTACGGCTCCGGAACAGAATCCAGCAACCTTAATAACACGGGCTTTGACGGATGTGAAACAAAGTACTCAATATTTTGATGGTTTTGGAAGGCCGGTACAATCCGTGACTAAAACAGCCAGCCCATCAGGCAAGGACATGGTATCAGCCAATGTATATGACCCGGTAACTGGAAACGAGATGTATAAATACCTTCCATTTTCTTCGAATTTGGCCACAGCTGGAAATGTGGTCAATGATGGGAACATTAAGCTTGATCGGTTCCAGGAGCAGGTGGCATTTTATAATTCTTATCTTTCCGGACAACAAAACGAAACAAATATTGGTGCGGCCAATTTGAACTGGGCGTATAGTAAAACAAATTATGAATCTTCACCAATGGGCCGCGTCATAAGCACCTTCTCTCCGGGTGTGAGTTGGGTAGGCAGCGAAGGTAGTGGTAACCATTATTCAAAGCAGGAAACCTGGACGAACACGCCGGCTGATAACGTTCAGAAATGGTCAGCAGCAACGGTGAAAGCGGTGCCCCAGGTACTTCCCCAAACACAAATTCTTCCAACCAACAATGGCGGTTATAATGCCGGCACACTGTTTAAAGTAGTAGCGACAGATGAACAGGGACACCAGGTAATTGAATTTAAAGATCTCGATGGTCATTTGATCCTCAAAAAAGTTCAAAATACAGGAGGAACAGACAATGGTCTTGGTACCGGACATTCCGGATGGTTATGTACCTATTATGCGTATGATGACTACGGAAACCTTCGTTTTATTTTTACACCTTCTTTGGTTCAGTTGCTTGATGGCAACTGGAACGGATTGACGCTGTCTCTGGCTAATGAACTGGCCTATTATTATGAGTATGATAACCTGGACAGGCTGGTAATTAAAAAAGCCCCGGGTCTTCCTTCTGGCGTCAACGGAGAAGTGTGGATGGTATATGATCAGCGTGACAGGCTGGTTATGCAACAGGATGCCAATCAGCGGGCACTGCAAAAATGGAAATATTTTACCTATGACGCACTTGATAGAGTAATTTCAACGGGACTTCTGACTGACCCCAATGCAAACCTGTCCAATTATACCAATCTGAATAATCATCTTAACTCGGCGGCACCCGTTTCAAACTGGCCGGTGCTCGGTTCGTATACAACTGAATTACTGACACAAACATTTTATGATGGATATAGCTGGATGAATAGTTCCAATTCGTCCACTCTAAGTGGAACTATCAATGCTACCACTACGGGGACGACCAATGCTATTTTTTCAACAGCATCAGCGTCAGCGCCGGATTACGCTCAACCACCGGCAAAAAGTGATATGACCAGGGGCATTGTAACAGGCTCCAAAACAGAAGTAATGGGAAGCAATCAGGGCCAATACCTGTACGCAGTTAATTTCTATGACAAGAATGGGCGGATCATTCAGACACAATCTGTCAATTATTCGCAAGGTACGGACGTGGCAACCACCCAGTATAGTTGGGATGGCAGAGTGCTAAGAAATCTTGTTTCGCACAGTTTGTCAAGTGCCAATCCGCAGACACATTCAATAGGGAGTTCCTTCACTTATGATCCGATGGGGCGCCTGTTAACCGTTTCAAAATCAATTAACAGTTCGGTGAATGCAAAAACAATTACTTCCAGTTCATTGATTGTTTCCAATCAGTATAATGAACTTGGCCAATTGTTTACCAAGCAGCTTGGCAATAATATGGAGACACTCACTTATGATTATAACGTAAGGGGCTGGCCGCTTGGCGTCAATCGAAATTACCTGGTAGGCCCCTCTTCGGGCTATCATTTTGGATATGAAGTCGCTTACGATAAGACAAGTTCAATAACGTCAAGTGCACCCGGTGTATATAATAATGCTGTTTACAATGGACAGGTTACCGGAACTATTTGGAAAAGTGCCGGGGATGGTGTTAACCGGAAATTTGATTATGGCTATGACAATGCCAATCGTTTTGCGCAGGCCTGGTACTTACAGAATCCCGGCAGTGGGGTCTGGGATTACAGCGCCATGAATTTTGCTGTTCATGGGTTTGATGCAGATAACGGGTATGGGTTAAAATACGACGCTAATGGCAATCTGCTGGCCCTGATAAATCAGGGATATAAATTAGGCAGCGGCGGCGCATACGTGGACGCGTTGAGATATACCTACACCGCCAACACCAACAGACTTTCTTATGTCGCCGACGACTATTCTGATCCTAATACAATTCTTGGAGATTTTCATGATGGAACCAATGCGATGGGCACCAGCGATTATACCTACGATAAAAATGGTAACAGGGTGGTTGATAATAATAAGAACATCAGTTCGATTACTTATTACCCCGATTTGAATTTACCCAATACTATGACTGTAACCAATAAAGGGACGATTCAGTACATATATGATGCTGCTGGAAACAAACTGCAAAAAAAAGTAACTGAAAATAGTGCAACTGTAAATGGATATGTTACAAAAATTACGACTACCACAAAATATATCGATGGATTTGTTTATCAGACTGTGCAATATGACAATGTAAATTTAAGCTCCTTAAATTCGCTGGCGGATGTACTTATGTTTTTTGGCCATGAAGAAGGTCGTGTGCGTTTTAAACCAGAAACTGGAAGCATTCCCGGATCATTTGTATATGATTATTTTTTAAAAGATAATCTGGACAATGTACGTATGGTGCTTACAGATGAATCACATCAGGATGTTTATCCGGCTGCAACGCTTGAATCAGTCTCCTACAATGGAGGAACCGCTCAATCTGAAGAAGCAAAGTATTATAACATTAAGGCGGCAAATGTGTTACCGGTGGCAACATCTCCCAAGCTCTTCGCATGGTGGTCGTTCGCCACCGGACATAACTATCCTAATAACAATACATCTCCCGTAAATCCCAACCCATATAGCGATCCTACTACAAACAGTGCAAATGTATATTGGTTAAATGGACAGACGGGAGATAAAACCGGACTGGGAATTACCTTAAAAGTTATGGCCGGAGACAATGTGTCTATCGCTGGAAAAAGTATTTGGCATAGTACAGGGACGGCTGCCACATATTTGCCAGTGTCATCTGCTTTATTGGATTTTTTTAGCGGTTTTGCCGGAAGTGCTGCGGTTGGCGGCGCTTCTCATGGAGTAATAACTGCATCGGGATTAAATGCAGCAACTGATGTCACTTCGTTGGTTACCCCATTACTTAACAATGTTCCCAATCAAACAATAAATAGCACCTATGCGCCTAAAGCTGCAATAAACTGGATACTGTTTGATGATCAATTCCATGCAGTTGCTATAGATACCAGGCTTGTAAGTAGCTCACCTGATGTTGTATTCTCACACAGTTTTCCATTGTCTATACCAATGTTAAAAAATGGCTATTTATATGTTTATTGCAGCAATGAAAGCAATATTGATGTCTTTTTCGATAACCTGCAGGTTGTTTTGACACACGGACCCATACTGGAAGAAACACATTATTACCCTACCGGATTGCCGATGGCGGGTATTAGTTCCAGGGCTTTTGGTAAACAACCAAATAAGTACCATTACCAGAGTAACGAAATACAAAACCAGGAATGGTACGACGGGACAGGTTTGGAAGAAGATGATTTTAATGCGCGTTTCTATGACCATCAGCTAGGTGTTTGGCACAACCATGATCCTGAAAATCAGTTCGCAAGCCCCTACATGGCAATGGGTGACAGTTGGATAAATGGGAGAGACCCGAGTGGAAAATCATGGATTGCCAATTTTTTCAAAGCACCTTGGACGGGTACAAGAATGGTTCTTGGAAGTATGTTTGCCTGGAACAGTCATAAAACAGTTTTGTCAAACGTCGGTGAAATATTCAGCAGACTTAGCTGGCAGGCACCACAGGAAACGATTGGTCTTGGGGTTGCGGAACTTCAAAATGGACTTGGTCTCGTAAATAAAGTCGGCACTTTCGACGGGGCGCTGGTTGTTAATACGATATGGCAGACTGATGATGTCCCGGGGCGGCACAGTGGCCAGGCATTCACGCTTGGCAATATTATTACAGGACCACCTCATATGCGTTTGGATGCAAGTGATCCAACCTTGCAACATGAATATGGAAGATATTTACAAAGTCAGGCGGACGGCCCCGGATACATCGGAGGCACTGCGTTACCGGATTTGCGTTCTCCGGGAAATAATGGTCCGACAGCAACTGATGGTAATGCAAGAGCGTTGGTTTATTTTGATAAATATCATGGTGGCTTGCGTTCAATTGCCAACCCCGGTGGTTTTGTTTGGCATTTTGACTTTTATGAAAATCCAATAAACGGTTACAATCCTGGCTTGCTGATAAGCGATCCGCTCAACCAGGCCGCATTACAAAACAATTTTCGTGATTTTACACACATCAATGCTGGATTCCTGACTGGATTTCTGGGATATATTTATTCAAATTATAATTTTTAACAAAACTGTTCAGTGGTAAATAATAATTTCACGTAACTAAACATGTCAAATTGTAAAATGAAATGGCGGAGTTATATTTAAAATTATATCCCTCGAAAATTAGGGATTGGGCTTATGAATTATTAAGAACTGACTTTTTAGATCTTTTATTGAGCAACATGGTTTTTATTGTTAGAATTTGAATCTGAGATTTATCTTAAATAGATTTTATGTATAGAATCGTTTATTCCCTGCTGATATTTATTTTACTTCTGGAAGGGTGCAGTAACAAGCCTTGTTTAAATAACACAATAACCCCGGTATTCATAGGTTTTTCACAGG
>Ga0163162_10006555_pt1 | contig 11277 bp, 8 predicted proteins | sample S55metaG_FD_115310 | JGI IMG/M metagenome (GOLD analysis project Ga0163162, IMG submission 115310) | Switchgrass rhizosphere microbial communities from Kellogg Biological Station, Michigan, USA - S5-5 metaG | ecosystem: Host-associated > Plants > Roots > Rhizosphere > Soil | place: USA: Michigan...
CAGGAAACCCTGAACGAAACAATCCTAAACGAAGCAGAAGTTTTAAAAATTCTGCAACTGCTGAAAGAATACCAGCCACTGTCCTGAATTTAGCGGTGTTCAGCGCCGTCTGCCTTTAAAACTTTTGTATATTGAAGCTGCCGGGTAACAACAACGGCACCTAAAGTAAAACTGTTGTACACGTTGCCATGATGAAAAAATTACTTCTTCTACTGCTGATTTCTTCTCCAGCACTTGCACAGTACCAACCTACCTGGTCATCGCTCGACAAGCGTCCCATTCCGGAATGGTACCAGGATGCCAAATTCGGCATCTTCATCCATTGGGGAGTGTACGCCGTGCCTGCCTGGACGCCAAAAGGAAATTATTCGGAGTGGTACCAATATTGGCTAAACACCAAAGCATACAACGGCGCCGTTGTTGACTATCACCAAAAAAACTACGGCAACCAAACCTATTACCAGCTCGCCGATCAATTTAAGGCAGAGCGATACCAGCCCGATGAATGGGCCCGACTGATTGAAGCTTCCGGTGCAAAATACGTGGTGCTCACATCGAAGCACCACGATGGATTTGCGCTTTGGCCCAGCAAGGAAGCCAGCAAAACCTGGGGCTTTCCCTGGAATGCGGCAGAAGCCGGACCCAGGCAGGATTTGCTCGGCGAATTATTCACCGCCATTCGCAAAACCAGTGTGCATCCGGGTATGTACTATTCTTTGTATGAATGGTTCAATCCGCTTTGGCAAAACGACAAACCACGCTATGTGAAAGAACACATGTGGCCACAAATGAAGGACCTGATCAACACCTACCAACCGGAGGTTTTTTGGACCGATGGCGAATGGGATGCGCCCGATACCCTATGGAAATCGAAAGAATTTCTCACCTGGTTATTCAATGAAAGTCCGGTAAAAGATAAGATTGTTGTAAACGACAGATGGGGCGCCGGTGTGCGTTTTCACCATGGTGGATTTTATACCCCCGAGTACCAGCCCGATTTGGATTTTGAAGATCACTATTGGGAAGAAAGTCGGGGCATGGGCTTTTCGTATGGATACAATCGGGAAGAAGACGCCTGGGATTATAATTCAACGCAGGTGCTGATCCTGAGCCTGGTTGACAAGGTGAGCAGGGGTGGAAATTTTCTGCTTGACATCGGTCCGGATGCGCACGGCAAAATTCCTCCCATCATGCAGGAAAGATTGATGCAAATCGGCGATTGGATGAAGGTCAACGGCGAAGCTATCTACGGCAGCAGCCGTTGGCGTTATCCCACACAATGGAGTGCAGGTAACAGAAACTACAAACCCAAAAATGATGACTGGAAAACCGGCGGCGATATCGCGCTTAAGCTAACTGTTGATCCCGAACCCGGGTATGCGGTGAAGGAATGTTTCTTCACTTACAATGCACACAGCAATACGCTATATGCACTGTTACCCAAATGGCCTTCTTCCAAATCCTTCATCCTCCACGATCTTACGCTCGCACCGGGTTCTTCGGTTAGCCTTTTGGGTTGGGATGGAAAACTCGAAACACAACAGAACGGGAATGACCTGGTGGTAAAATTCCCCGACTTCGATCCGAATAAAATAAAAGTGCAACCGGTGTATTCATTGAAAATTACACAAACAGGCGCATTCACCAGGAACCCTGAATTGCAAATCAGCTATCCGAAAGGCTCTGGTGATCCCCTTATCAATATTGTAAACCGTCAACAGGGCTCGACCATTCATTATACAGTCGACGGTACTGTGCCCCAGGCAGGATCACCGGTATTCACCGCACCATTTTACGACAAGAATGGCGCTAAGCAAATTAAAGCACGCTCCTTTGCCGCCAATGTGTTGCCGAGCGCAACTGTAACGGGCGATCTCGCTTCCTACAGCTGGCACAAATCGGTAAGCGGCTCAGGTGCAAAAAATGGTTTGCGCTATTCGGCGTATGAGGCAAAAATGACTTCTACCGCCGAATTGGATAAGAACACACCCACAGCAAGCGGCATTGCGACGGGCGCAGATTTGAAATATGCAACGCGAAAAGAATATATCGGACTTCGTTTTGAAGGATTGGTGAAGGCAGATGAAGATGCCGTTTACACCTTCTACCTGGCCACCGACGATGGCTCGAAACTTTGGATAGACGGAGAAGAATTGATCAACAGCGATGGCCTACACAGTGGTGAACAGAAAACCGGATCGATTGCGCTGAAAAAAGGATTCCATACGCTGCGCCTCGATTACTTCCAGGCCAGCGGCGGCTCGGAGCTGGTGTTGCAAATGAGTCGTGATGGAATGGAGAAGAAAGAAATCAGCCCGGCCTTATTATATCACCAGGATGCCAAGAAATAAAATCAGATGAACGCCAACAGAAATATCCTGAACGGAATCCTGGAACAACAGATTCTTCCACTGTTTAACCACGCTTCGCTCGAAACCAGTCAACAGGTCATCAAAGCCTGTTACGACGGCGGGTTGCGCTATTTTGAGTACACTAACAGGAACGATCACGCGCTGGATGTGTACACCGGCCTGCAGAAATATTGCGCGAAGGAATTACCGGGTATGATGTTGGGTGCCGGTACCATCAAAAACATCATCGATGCATCCAGCTATGCCGCTGCCGGCGCGCCCTTTCTCATATCGCCCCTGATTTCAAAAGATCTTTTTGACTACTGCAGCAGGCATAAAATATTGTGGATACCGGGTTGCGGAACTGCCAGTGAAATTGGTATGGCAGAGAACTGGGGCATTGAACTCGTAAAGATTTTTCCGGCCGAGCAATTGGGTGGAACCGGTTTTGTAAAAGCGATTCGCGGCCCCTTCCCTGACATTAAAATATTGGTTACCGGTGGCGTAAAACCGGAGGAAGAAAATATCCGAGCATGGATGCAGGCCGGAGCAAATGCCGTTGGATTGGGCTCACAACTTTTTCCCAAAGAACTGATATCCCAGGGCGACTTTACACCGCTGAAGCAAAACATCGAAAATTTGTTGCGCATCCTGCGATCACTAAACTGAAAACCATGCTCCAGGGCTTCCTGCACAAAAAAAATATCGTAATTGTCGGGGGTAGTTCCGGTATCGGCCTGTCTGCAGCGAAAGCCTTTCTCACCGCCGGCGCCAACCTGGTGATCGTGGGTGCGGATTTGGATACATGCGAGCAGGCCAAGCAGGAACTCGGTTCTTCCTCCACCATTCTTTGCGCGGACGCTACAGAACCTGCTACAGCGGTAAAGGCGATTGAAAGATGTTTGCAGGATTTCGGGGAATTCAACGGACTATACCACGTGGCTGGTGGCAGTGGCAGAAAATTCGGAGATGGCCTGCTACATCAAATTACAGTTGAAGGCTGGAACAAAACCCTGGCACTTAACCTCACTTCCATCATGCTTTCCAACCAGGCGGCCTTGCTGCAATTTCAGCGCGACGCAAAAGGTGGATCCATACTAAATATGGGCAGTGTACTGGGCTTCTCCCCTTCTCCCTTTTATTTTGGAACGCATGCTTACGCTGCAGCGAAGTCGGCGGTAATTGGATTCACAAAATCATTGGCGGCGTCTTACGCCTCAAAAAACATCCGTGTAAATGCAATACTGCCGGGACTGGTGGATACGCCAATGGCGCAACGCGCAACCACCAATGATGCCATTTTAAATTTTATAAAATCGAAACAGCCGCTCGACGGCGGAAGAATTGGAAAACCTGAAGACCTGGATGGATTGGCGGCCTATTTCATGTCGGACTATGCGGCCTTTACTACAGGACAATGCGTAGCCGTTGACGGCGGCTGGAGCGTAACCGAAGGACAATGGCGGGAATCTGAAAAAACAACCCATGGCTGAACATGCGATTGGAATCGATATGGGTGCAACGCACATCAAAGCAGTGGTGGTAAACACCGCGGGGGAAATTATTCACCAGGAACAAACTCACACGCGCGACCAGGAAGGTGCCTGGAAAGAAGCCGTAGCGACAGCCCTGCAGGCGCTGCAAAAGAAATTGCTCCAGCCTGTTAAAAGTATTGGCCTGTCCGCACCCGGGCTCGCCAATGAAAAGAACGACAGGATTGCCATCATGCCCGGACGATTGGAAGGACTTGAAAATTTCGACTGGAGTAGTTTTCTCGGTGTAAGAACCTGGGTGTTGAACGATGCCCACGCGGCAACGCTGGCCGAGGCAAAATTCGGAGCAGGCAAAGGAAAACAGCACGTGCTGTTGCTGACGCTGGGATCGGGCGTGGGTGGCGGTATCGTGGTGAATGGTGAATTGCACCAGGGATTGTTGCAAAGGGCTGGCCACATGGGGCATGCGACAACTAACGCTAACGCACATTCGCTGGATGTAACCGGCATGGCAGGCAGCCTCGAAGACGCCATTGGAAACCTCACCGTAGGCCGGCGCAGCTATGGCAAATACCAAACCACCGCCGAACTGGTAGACGCCTACAAAAACGGGGAACCCATCGCAACGCAGGTATGGCTCGATTCGGTGAAAAGCCTGGCAGCGGCGCTTTCATCTTTCATTAATATTATTTCTCCCGAGCTGGTTATACTCGGCGGCGGTATTGCAAAAGCAGGCAAATCACTGTTCGAACCGTTGTCAGCCTTTATGACAATATTTGAATGGCGCGCAAACGGATTAACCATTCCGATTGTACCGGCTGCATTTGGCGAATTCGCCGGCGCCATTGGCGCAGCCAGTTTCGCCCTGCAAAAAGAAAAATCCATTACTTGATATACAGATCATCATGAATCCAACAGAAGCCTATCTCTCCGCCTCACAAAATATCCTCTCGGCCGTAAGGGCGCAGGAGGGCGCCATCAAAACGGCCGCAGCATGGTTTTCAAAAGCCATTCTCGCAGGCCGCGTGGTGCATGTGTTTGGTTCGGGACATAGCCGCATCATGGTGGAAGAAATGTGGCCTCGCTATGGCTCGTTTCCCGGGTTCAACCCCATCGTAGAACTTTCCCTCACCTTCCACAACGGCGTGGTGGGCGCTAACGGGCAAAGGCAGGCCATGTACCTCGAAAACGTGAGCGGCTTTGCGGAACGCATTCTTCGCAATTTCGACATGACTGAAAATGATGCAGCCCTTGTGATTTCCTCGAGTGGATGCAATATTGTGCCCATTGAAATGGCCGAGCTGTTTCAACAAAAGAAGATGAAAGTGGTGGCCATCATCAGCGTTGCACACGCGGAGAAATCAGTCAGCAAAAGAAAAGACGGAAAAAAACTCAGCGATTTTGCCGACCTCATTCTGGATACCGGTGCTCCGGTGGGCGACGCCATGGTAAAGATTCCGGGGCTCGAAACACCTGTGGCACCAGGTTCAACACTTGGTGGCGTATTGCTGGTGAACTGCATCAAGGCGGAATTGGCAGCCCTGCTAACAGCAGCGGGTCAACCGCCGCCTGTGCTTAGCGCAGCCGCAGTGGTAGGAGCTGAAAAAGCGGTGGCATTATTTGAACGGGCATACGACGAACACGCACATCGCCTCGCCAGGCTTTTTGAAAAAGTGGGAGGACAACAATAATTTATAAAGCAATACTTTCAAATGAGTCCTATTCCTTTACGCACAACGGTTGTCGGCAGCTATCCATTCCCGGGATGGCTGGAATTTGCATCGCAACACCTCGATCAGTTTGGTCCGGCCGACATAGATGAAATGATTGAAGATGCAGTGATCGCAGCCATTCACGACCAAACTGCGGCCGGATTGGATGTGATTACAGACGGCGAACAAACCAGGCTGGATTTCAACCTTTCATTCTATGGTCACATCAAGGGCATCGCGGCTAATCATAGCGAAACCAGGAAATGGGGACCCGCTGCGCATGACCAGCGGGGTAAACATTCTATTGTAGACGAACTATCCGCACCCGGTGGATTGGGTGTGATAAAAGAATTTCAGCGATTGCAAAAACTCGCGCCCACCGGCCCCACCCTCAAAGCCAGTGTGCCCGGACCATACACCTTAAGTGGCCGGTTATTACCCAACAAACAATATTCTGATCGCTACGCCATCACCGAGGCCTTGTTGCCCCTGGTTCGCAAAGAATTGGATGACCTGGTAAAAGCAGGCTGCCAGGAGATTACTGTAGACGAGCCTTCGATGAGTTGTTACGCTTACAAAGAAGACACCAAACGTTTTGTTGACATCTTCAACAGAACGGTTGCACCCATCGTTGGAAAATGCCGCCTCTCCACGCATTTGTGTTTTGGAAATTTTAAGGGTCGCCCCGTTGGCTATCGTCACATCGGTCCCATGCTACCCAACTTCCTTGATCTTGCCGTAGATGAAATTCATATCGAGATGGCCAACCGGGAATTTGCAGAAATTGAAAAACTCGCTGTGTTTGCCGAAAAAATGGATGTGGCCGTGGGCATCGTTGATGTGAAAAACTATTATATCGAAACAATTGCTGATATAGAAGAACGGATTCGCATGAGTCTGAAATATGTACCTGCACAAAAACTGGCGGTAGCGCCAGATTGCGGACTGAGTCAAACAGCGAGATGGGCTTCTCGTCAAAAATTAGCCAATATGGTAACCGGCGCAAAAAACATAAGGAGAGAATTTCAGACATGACGACGTCAGCATTGATACCGGCCTTTCAAAAAGACCAGGCATTGCTTGATGATATAAAGCTTGCCGATGAAACAGGCAATAACTTTTCCATTTGGTGGCTTGGACAAAGTGGATTTTTGTTGAAATGGAAAACATGCCACATCCTGATGGATCCTTATTTGTCGGATTCGCTCACCAAAAAATACTTTGATACAACAAAACCCCATACCCGGATGAGTGAGCGTGTCATTGATCCGGCGGCACTGGGCTTTGTAAACATAGTCAGCTCTAGCCACAATCACACCGATCACCTCGATGCCGAATCAGTAGTGCCTATTTTGAAAGCCAATCCAAATGTACGGTTCATCATTCCCGAAGCCAACCGGAAATTTGTGGCGGAGCGCATGGGAATTGATGAGACGATGCCGATGGGCCTTAATGACAGCACTGAGATTGCTTTAGGAGAAATAAAATTCCATGGTATCGTTTCTTCCCACAACACCATCGAAAGAGACGAAAACGGAAATCCCAGGTACATGGGCTATGTTGTTGAATTCAGTAAATGGAAAGTTTATCATAGTGGAGACACCTTGCTTTATCCGGGCATGCAGGAGCGACTGCAAAGTTTTAATGTTGACCTGGCTTTGCTACCCATTAATGGCGACAAGCCTTCCCGCGGTGTGGCCGGCAACCTGAATGCGAAGGAAGCTGCGCAATTGGCTAAATCGATTGGCGCAAAAATGGTCATCCCCTGTCATTATGATATGTTTCAATTCAACACCGCCGACCCTGCAGAATTCGCGACGGAAGCTGAAAATATCGGTCAACCATTTACTATTCTTCGTCATGGAGAGAAATGGAACAGTGACACTCTGTTGCACGCCTTCGATAAAAACAATTGAATAAAGCATGAAGATCTACAAAACTGAAGAGGGTATTTTGCTGGAACACGGAAACCTGTTCCGGATCATGAAAGGTGACTGGGATGAATTGGTGAACCGCGACAATCTTTTTGAATTCCTGGAAGAGCAATTTCTGCACCTGGAGAATTTTGCAGGCGGAGATGAACTGCTCTCCAAAGCATTATTGCCGCCCATTGGCACACAGGAAGTATGGGCTGCCGGTGTAACCTACTTCAGAAGCAAGGAAGCGCGGATGGATGAATCCAAAGAAACGGGTGGCGCTAGCTTTTACGATAAGGTTTACGAGGCGGAACGTCCCGAACTTTTTTTCAAATCAAATTCCCATAGGGTTGCTGGTCATCGGAGCACCGTGAACATCAGGAATGATTCCACCTGGAACGTTCCCGAACCTGAGCTCACGCTTTACATCAATAGCAAGGGAAATATCCAGGGATACACCATTGGAAACGACATGAGCTCCCGAAGCATTGAAGGTGAAAATCCACTGTACTTACCGCAGGCCAAGACTTACGAAAGAAGTGCCGCCCTGGGTCCCTGCCTGCTGGTACTTCCCAAACCCATTGAACCATTTTCCGTTATCCAAATGGAAATCACACGTGCCGGCGAATCGCTGTATAAGGATTCCGTTGCCATTAATAAAATGAAGAGAACACATACAGAACTCGCGTCGTTTTTATTCAGGGCTACGGATTTCCATGCAGGCGTTTATCTCATGACCGGAACTTGCCTGGTGCCTGGACACGATTTCAGTTTGCAGCCGGGCGACGAGGTTAGCATTTCCATTCAATTCATCGGTACCTTAATCAACACTGTGGCTGTTAAATAAAATAGGATGAGAAATTATTATTTCGCGTGTTTCTTTTTTCTGATCGCGATGCCTTGCGTAGGTCAAAGCAATGCCCGTTTTTCCGAGTACAGGAAGGCGTTTACCACCTACCCTTTTTCCGACCCCAACCCCATTCCTGATCCTTCTTCCAAAATATATCCTTATTACCGATTCGACGGATTTACCAATCAGCCCGTTCAAAAAGAATGGAAAGTGGTTGAACTGGAAAATGATTATCTAAAATTGCTGATACTTCCCGAAGTGGGTGGTAAAATTTGGGCAGCTATCGAAAAATCTTCGAATCGCTCATTTATTTACTACAACCACGTGGTAAAATTTCGCGATGTCGCCATGCGTGGGCCCTGGACCAGCGGCGGCATAGAAGCCAATTACGGCATTATTGGACATACGCCCAATTGCGCAACACCTGTAGACTACCTGGTACGGTCAAACGAAGATGGCAGTGTAAGCTGCATCATTGGTGTACTGGATTTATTAACCCAAACAAACTGGCGCGTTGAAATAAACCTGCAAAAAGACAAGGCTTATTTCACCACGCGTTCATTCTGGTACAATACCACGTCGCTTGAGCAGCCCTATTACACGTGGATGAACACGGGCATCAAGGCCAAAGGAAACCTGGAATTTATTTATCCCGGTACCCGCTACATCGGTCACGAGGGCGAATACAGCAATTGGCCCATCAATCCTGCCAACGGAAAGAACATTTCTTTTTACGAGAATAACAATTTTGGTGGTTACAAAAGCTATCACGTATTTGGAAAATACACCGATTTCTTCGGCGCCTATTGGCACGATGAAGATTTTGGAATGGGACGTTATTCAACGCATGCCGACAAGGCCGGGAAAAAGATCTGGATATGGGGCCTTTCGCAACAGGGCATGATCTGGGAAAAATTGCTCAGTGATACCGATGGTCAATATGTAGAAGTTCAAAGCGGCAGGTTATTCAACCAAAATAGCGAGAACAGCAGCTTTACGCCATTTAAGCATCGTGGCTTCTCTCCTTACTCCGCCGATGAATGGACCGAATATTGGTTTCCTGTAATGCATACAAAGGGAATGGTGAAAGCAAATAACTGGGCAGCGCTGAACCTGCGCCAGGAAAATGGTTGGGCCAAACTAAATCTTTACGCCCTACAAACCATCCACGATACATTGGTGGTGTCTGCTGGAAATGAAGTGGCCTATAAAAAATTCATCAACCTGGCCACGGCTTCAAATTTCACCGACTCATTTCGCACCACGAAGAATGGACCGCTGCTTGTAAAGATTGGAACCGAAAAACTGGAATTCAATTCCGATCCTGAATGGGGTAACCTGGCACGACCGGTTGACGCCCCCCCTTCCTTTAACTGGAATGGCGCGTATGGGAACTTCCTGATGGCGAGCGAATGTCTGGATCAAAAACTATACGACAAGGCGGAAGAAAAATTACGCGCCAGCCTTGCAATCGATTCTAATTTCCTGCCCGCCATTTCGAAATTATCCCTCCTCTGTACTCGAAATCTGAAGTTCACGGAGGCCCTGAAATGGGCCACCCGCGCGCTATCCATCCATACACAGGATGGTGAATCGAATTACGCATATGGCCTTGCCAATGCCGCCCTGGGCGATGATACGAATGCTGCTGATGGTTTTGACCTCGCCAGTCTGGCGCCGGAATTTAACGCAGCCGCAAATGTTGAACGAAGCAAGATTGAATTCAGGAACAAACATTACCAAACCGCGCTGTATTACGCGCAGAACGCTCTATTGCACGATCCATCAAATATGGAGGCACTGAGTCTGCAAGGCATTGCACTTCGGCTGCTCGGCCAGCACGCCAAAGCAAAATCGGTGAGGGATGGCATCCTTCGTTTAGACCCGCTGAACCACGGCGCCCGTTTTGAAAATGAATTACAATCAGGCGGGAACAAACCCAGTCCCGCTTTTGTGCAAGGCATCCGAAATGAAATGCCGGACCAAACGCTTTGTGAATTAGCAGGACAATATATTATCCTGGGATTGTATGGCGATGCTGAACAGCTATTGGATTTGGCCGGGGCTGACCCCGCGGTGTCTTATGAAAAAGCATGGGTTCAATTCAAACAAGGCAAATCCTATCAGTCGGCATTAAATACTGCTGACCAGGCCAAACCGGGTTTCAATTTTCCCTTCAGACCAGAAACTGCGCTGGCACTTGACTGGGCATCGAAACAAACCGACGATTGGAAACCGAAATACCTGCTGGCGCTGTTGTATGCGAATAAAAATCGCGCACCAGAAGCGAACGCATTGTTAAGCGGATTGAATGACAAGCCCGACTGGGCGCCATTCTATTCACTGCGGGCCAGCCTTTCTTCAAACAAGGAAGCCGTTGAAAAAGATTTTCTAATGGCAATTCAGAAGGATCCCGCGCAATGGCGATCCAGCAAATCACTCGCGGAGTGGTACCTGGCCGAAAAGCAATCGCAAAAAGCAATGGATATTACAGGCCCTTATTTCAAGGCCCATCCTGATAATTACATTATGGGCATGCTGCAGGCCAAGACCCTGCTATTAAACAAGAAATACAAAGAAGCCGACGCGATCCTCTCCACCATTCATGTTATCCCCTTTGAAGGAGCGACAGATGGCAGGCAATTGTATAAGGAAGCGAAATTGATGCTTGCACTGGAAGCGATGCAAGGCAAAAATGATAAAGCCGCATTACAATACATCGCGCAATCACGCGAGTGGCCGGAACGGCTTGGCTCAGGCAAACCTTATACCGAAGAAATTGACGAGCGATTGGAGAACTGGCTAACCTACCAAATCTATAAGTCGGAAAAGAACAACGCCGGCGCCAATGCATCCCTGCAAAAAATAATTGCGTTCACGCCGCGTGTAGACAATACTGTTAGTAATTTTTCTATGTCCAACCATCTTGTCACCGCCTGGGCTTACCAGGCCCTG
>Ga0163162_10006557_pt1 | contig 11276 bp, 10 predicted proteins | sample S55metaG_FD_115310 | JGI IMG/M metagenome (GOLD analysis project Ga0163162, IMG submission 115310) | Switchgrass rhizosphere microbial communities from Kellogg Biological Station, Michigan, USA - S5-5 metaG | ecosystem: Host-associated > Plants > Roots > Rhizosphere > Soil | place: USA...
CCTATGATGGAATTCATCAGCGATATGGCATGAACCACGAAACGGCCAGGAACCGGGTGGAGAAGGAACTCGCTGTGATCGACCAGATGGACTTCAATGCCTATTTTCTGATTACCTGGGATATTATCCGATATGCCCGGAGCCGCGAATTTTTCTTTGTCGGCCGGGGAAGCGGCGCCAATTGTATAGTAGCCTATTGTTTGCAGATAACTGATGTGGATCCGATCGAGCTGGATTTGTATTTTGAACGATTTCTCAATCCATTCCGTTCGGCTCCCCCGGATTTTGACCTGGATTTTTCCTGGAAGGACCGGGACGAGATTATCGGTTATATTTTCAAAAGATACGGCCGGGATCATGTGTGCCTGCTTGGTTCATATGCAACCTTTCAAACAAAGGCCATCCTACGGGAATTGGGAAAAGTATTCGGACTGCCAAAAGAAGAAATTGACCAGCTCGATGCCGGCAGCATGAAAGACGACAAGATCCAGCAGCAGATAAAATTCTACGGCAACCTGCTACGGAATTTTCCCAATCACCTGAGTATACATGCCGGCGGTATGCTGATCAGCGAAAAACCCATTTATCAATATACGGCCACCGAACTTCCGCCCAAAAATTTTTATACATCACAAATCGATATGTTCGTTGCAGAAAAAATCGGTTTGTTTAAACTGGACGTCCTCAGCCAGCGTGGTCTCGGTCATATCCGTGACACCATCGACCTGGTTCAGAAAAATAAGCAAATTACAATCGATATTCACCAGATTGAAAAATTCAAAAAAGACCCACAGGTAGCTGACCAGATCCGGAGAGCAGACACGATCGGATGTTTCTATATAGAAAGCCCTGGCATGCGGCAGTTGCTGAAAAAACTGGAATGTGATGATTACCTTACCCTGGTTGCGGCAAGTTCTATAATCAGACCCGGCGTGGCTCAGAGCGGTATGATGAAACAATATATTTACCGGTTCCATCATCCCGACGCCTTTGATTACCTGCACCCGCTGATGAAAGAGTTGCTTGAAGAAACATTTGGGGTAATGGTTTACCAGGAAGACGTAATTAAAGTAGCGCATCATTTCGGCGGACTAGATCTGGCTGAAGCAGATGTACTGCGCCGCGCAATGAGCGGAAAATACCGGGGAAGAAAACAGTTTGAAGACATTAAGGCAAAGTTTTTCAACAACTGCAGGGAGCGTAATTATCCGGAATCTGTAGTAACGGAAGTGTGGCGTCAGATAGAAAGTTTCGGAGGCTTTTCATTCAGTAAAGCACATTCGGCGAGTTTTGCGGTGGAAAGTTATCAAAGCCTTTTCCTGAAAACATATTTTCCAGTCGAATTTATGGTTTCCGTGATCAATAATTTCGGCGGGTTTTACTCACGTGAATTATATTTTCATGAACTGAAAAGAACAGGTGCGCTTATTGAAGCTCCCTGCATGAACCAGAGCGAATACCTGACCAGGGTTTCCGGCGCGACGGTAATCATGGGTTTTATCCATGTTCAGGGTTTGGAGGAACAGGCGCTGGTAAATATATTAGAAAACAGGAAGCAGTTGGGAGATTTTGCTGACCTCGCTGATTTTATAGAACGTAATTCTCCCGGAATAGAACAATTAAATATCCTGATCCGTATCGGGGCTTTCCGGTTCAGTGGCAGAACAAAAAAAGAATTATTATGGGAAGCGAATTTTCTGCATAAAAAAAATGCATCTTCTTCGTCAACCGGCTTTCTATTCCGTGAACAACCCCAGCATTTCCAATTACCTGAACTGGTGCAGCATCCGCTGGATGATGCCCTGGATGAAATTGAATTACTTGGATTTCCCCTGTGTAATGTTTTTGATCTGTCTAAAGAAGATCCCGGCATGTTTTTGTCCGCGCAGGATATTCCTCAGTATGTGGGAAAACAGGTTTCCGTACTGGGTTATCTTGTAAGCTCCAAACCGGTTAACACCGTTACCCGTGAAATCATGCACTTTCACAGTTTTCTGGACGCTGAAGGAGGATGGCTGGATTGTATTTTCTTTCCGAATATTTCCCGGTACTATCCGGTAACTGGCAAAGGATTTTATGCGATGACCGGAAAAGTAGTGGAGGAATTTGGCGTTTATTCAATAGAAGTTACAGAAAACCGCAAGGTTGGCTTGAAAGACCGAAACTCTTTTCCAAGAACACAAGGTCAACAGCGGTTGACGGTTGACGTTTGACGATTAGTTATTGACATAAGATCTTTCCCATTTTTGGAAAAAAAATACGCTGGCAAATAGCAACTCTTTACCAAACAAACGCTTATCTTCATTCTTGGAAATCCTGTGCAATACCGTGATAAAAATTGGTATGAATACTCACATGCACAGCAAAGGAAAATATAAATTCAAAGTGATCGACGGGGTTCTTTCCTGGAAAAATGATGAGATGGAAAGATATATGCCCGTTTCCGCAGAAATTCTTACACGGGTAATTTTGCTGTATGAAAGGCAGTTCAAACAGGGAATAAAAATCTGGGAACAACTGGAAGAGCAGGAAAAGCATGGAACGAAACTCGTCCCTGAAGATCCTTTATATAGTGAACTCGCTGAATGGATGAAAGAACTCAAAGGAATTTTTGCAAACACAGATCCACTGCGCGAAAAAGAAAAATGGATGAGTAATCAGATAAATCTAAACTGATTCGACCGGTTCTCTCCTGAGAATATTTAGGGTGATAATGAATTCGGTCCAATTTCCTTCCTCACTGAGTACTTCGATTTTCCCTTTATGGTTGAGAACAATATTCTGTGTATTGGTCATACCCAGTCCGTTGCCCTTAGATTTCGAAGTAAAATACGGATCAAAAACCTTTGCCAGGGTTTCCGTATCCATGCCCTTACCATTATCGCGTATAACGATCACACAATTACTATTCTCCACTTTTGTCTCCAGACTGAGACGTCCGTTTTCGCCCGTCATCGCTTCCATCGCATTAACAATAATATTTAAAATCGCAATTTTCATCCGGGACCGGTCGACACTCAGCCAGATTTTTTCATTTGAATAATTTTTTACAATGTTAACCTGATTGAGCTGCGCACGGTCTATGGCTTCATTCAGCGTCTCATCCAACAGATCATCTACCCGGATTGCTTCATATTGCAGGTCAGTAAATTTCGTTGCAGAAAGCAATTCATTGATAAGTTCATTGATCCGCCGGGAATTTCTCCCTATAATGTCTAAAAAAGTTTTTTTGTCTTCCGCTCCCAGTTTATCATTTTCCAAATGACTGGCTGAAAGATCAATATTGGTGAGTGGATTACGAATCTCATGGGCAATTACCCGGGCTACCCGGCCGGTGCTGGTGAAACGTTCCAGACTCCTCAATTCCATCAGTTCCCGGTTGGCGGAAGCCAGTTCGATTACCCTCTTTTCGAGTTGGTCATGATAGCTTTCAGCCTGCTTGGTGGCTTTTCTTTTGGCCTGACTTTCAATATTAAAAGTAACCAGGGAATAAATAATGAGCAGACCTGACACCAGTCCGGCGCCGATAATAATCCAAAAAACAACTTTACTATAATAACTTACTTTCTCGGTTCTTACAAGAAGCATATTTTTTTCGTAAGCTGCGATGGAATCTGAAACCTGGCCGATTGAATCAATCAACAATTTATTCTGTAGTTCCCTGCTCAGAATGGAGTCATTGACCAGAAAATGGTTCTTGTCAAAAAGATCAAGTTCCTCATCCAGCAGCCGGTATTTTTTTTCAATCATGGTGTGCATGGATTCCAGCCGCTTTTTTTCGCCGGGGTTTACGTCTACCGAGACGGATAACACATCATACACCGAATCGACCAATGCGCGGCTTTCCCGGTAAGCATTCAGATATGTCTTTTCTTTACTTAACAGGTATTCCTGCCAGCTTATTTCAGCATCCTTTAAATTGGAATTTAATGCTCCGAGTTCAGTGATTACTTCACGGGTATGATCAATACTTTTATTTTGTTCCCGCAGAGATATAAAAGAGGATAGAGAGAGAAAATAGCAAAGCAACAGGAGCAGGAATACTGCCAGGTAACCACTTCTGATCTTTTTTGGAAAATCAAACTTCATACAGAATAAGGTAAATAATAAACAGCATATTCATTTGCAAATATGAATAAACTGCAATTACTGCTTATCTGAAATTACAAAGAATTATTTCAAAGTGGAAGCATCCTTTTCGTGTACCCCATACTCAAACAAGGAGCATGGCATCCCCATAACTGAAAAACCGGTATTTGTCCTTAATGGCTCTTTTATATGCTTCCATCGTCAGATCATAACCGGCAAAGGCGCAGACCATGATGAGAAGACTTGTTTTTGGAAGATGGAAATTCGTAATCAGAGCGTCCGCGATATTGAACTGATAGGGCGGATGAATGAAAGTATTTGTCCAGCCTTCTGAAGGTTTCAATAATTTTTCTGCTGTAAAAGAAGATTCAAGTGCGCGCATCGTCGTAGTTCCCACAGAACAAATACGATGGCCGCCAAGTCTCGCCTTATTTACTATCTTACAGGCTTCCTCATCCACCCTGTAATATTCTGCGTCCATCTTATGTTTGCTCAGGTCCTCTACTTCTATCGGACGAAAGGTGCCCAATCCGGTATGGAGTGTTGCTTCTGCAAAACGAATTCCTTTTATTTCGAGTCTTTTAATAAGTTCTTTACTGAAATGCAGTCCGGCAGTGGGGGCAGCAACAGCGCCCTCATGTTTGGCATACACCGTCTGGTATCGTTCCTTGTCTTCTTCATCTGGTTTACGCTTGATATATTTTGGCAACGGAGTTTCACCCAGAATTTCCAATACCTGTCTGAACTCATCGTCGGTGCCATCCCATAAAAAACGGATCGTCCGTCCCCGGCTGGTCGTATTATCAATTACTTCCGCTACCAGTTCGTCATTGTCTCCAAAATAAAGCTTATTGCCAACCCGGATTTTTCTTGCCGGATCCACAATTACATCCCAGAGTCTGTTTGGTTTATTAAGCTCTCTTAGTAAAAACACTTCTATTTTGGCGCCGGTCTTTTCCTTACGCCCATACATTCTTGCAGGAAATACTTTGGTGTTATTTACAACAAAAACATCTTTATCATCGAAATATTCCATGACATCCCTGAAATGCTTGTTTTCGATTTGTCCGGTCTTCCGGTGAACAACCATCATTCGGCTGTCTTCTCTTCTTTTGGCAGGGTGTTGGGCGATCAGATTGAGGGGTAGGTCGAATTTGAACTGGGAAAGCTTCATTCAGTATCTAATTTTTAGAGTTCCCGGTACATGAGTCGAACGAAGCGAGTATAACTGGTCAATCAAACCAGGTCTTACGGCACCCGATTCGGTCATGTTACGGCATGATTTTACAAGCGTGCGAAGGTAGTAAAGAATTCCCAATTTACAATAGTGTGCCTAAATATTAATTCGGGTGGTAAAATGATTGATTTCAGGGCTTTTTAACCAGGCTGTTTCCCGGAATGGCCTCAATCAGTGACCGGGTATAATCGGTTTTCGGGTTCCGGTAAATGATTTCCACCTCACCTGATTCTACGATTCTCCCTCTCTCCATTACGATAACCCGGTCGCAGAGATATCGGATTACCGATAAATCATGTGAAATAAATACGGCTGTAAATCCCAGGTTTTTTTTGAGGTCATTAATCAGATTCAGCACCTGGGCCTGGATGCTTACATCCAGCGCCGACACGGATTCATCAAATACTACGAATCCGGGATTAAGCGCCAGCGCCCGTGCGATGACAATTCTTTGCCTTTGTCCCCCGGAAAAAGCAAATGGATATCGGTTGAAATGTTCGGGTTTTAAGTCCACTTTTTGCAAAAGATCCAAAACACGGTTTTTTCTTTCTCCCGGGCTAAGGGATTCATGTACTTTCAGCGGTTCTGAAATTGCCGGGCCGATCATCAGCCTCGGGTTTAGTGAGGAATAAGGGTCCTGGAAAACAATCTGGATATTTTTTCTGAAGGCAAGCAGATCTGCTTTGCACATGGATAACAAATCAATACCCCCATACGATATACTTCCCTGAACCGGTTTATTCAAACCTAAAATTGCACGACCAACAGTTGTTTTACCGGAGCCGGACTCCCCGACCAGGCCCAGGGTCTCTCCCTTGTATACATCGAAATTGATATCCCTGATTGCATCCACCCAGTGTTTCTCCCGGCCTACCCAGTTTTTGCCGGATGAATATCGAAGATGAACTCCTCTTATGCGCAATAATATTTCAGACTCCGAAGCCGGAATTTGTTTTGACTCCAAACCAGTCACCGGTTGTGGGGAAGTTATACCGGGATTTGCCCGCACCGGAGTATTTTCTAAAAAATCGGAGACAACGGGAAGCCGTTCACCTTTCACATGTAATGCGGGCCGGCACATCAACAGTCCGCGTGTGTACGGATGTTGTGGATTCGTAAAAATTTCTTTTACAGAACCCGACTCAACCACCCGCCCGCGCAACATCACCAGGGCACGGTCCGCCATATCTGCAACAAGTCCAAGATCATGGGTAATAAATATCATCCCGATATGTTCAGACCGGCGCAGATTTTTCAGCAGGTCCAGGATGGTTTTCTGAATCCGTACGTCCAGGGCAGTTGTAGGTTCGTCACAGATCAGCACATCCGGGTTACAGCTAATGGCCATTGCGATCATGACCCTTTGTTTTTGTCCGCCGCTCAGCTGGTGTGGAAATTTTTCAAGGACAACCCTTGGCTCCTGGAGTTGTACTTTCTCCAGTAACAATAACGCCTCTGACCTGGCTTTCGGCCGGTTCATTTTTTTGTGCTGCATCAGCGGTTCAATCAACTGGTCACCACAGGTCATTACCGGATTCAAAGAAGTCATGGGCTCCTGGAAGATCATGGCCAGCCTGTTCCCGCGAAAGGAGCGGATTTTTTTTTCCGAAAGACTGAGCAGGTCAACTTCTTCACGGCCATCAGGCGAAAACATTACGGACCCCTGAACAATCCTTGCTGATTTACTCAGCAAATTCATTAGTGTGAGGGCCATAACCGATTTACCCGAACCGGATTCACCCACGACTGCGAGCATCTCGCCCCGGTTTAATTCCATTGAAAAATCCTGCAATGCCGGTAAGGCGGATCCCGTTCCCGGGAAATCCACAGTTAAATTCTTTATTTGAATAATTGGAAGCAAGTAAATAATTAAAACCGAAGATGTCTGACGGTAAGACCGCCATTGATAAGTTGTTTGAGAGAATCAATCCCGATCTGTAAATGAGTTTCAACATAATCCCCCGTTACCCGCTGGTCGCTTTCGGCCGTCTTCACGCCTTCCGGAATCATTGGCTGGTCGCTCACCAGCAGAAGGGCTCCCGTTGGAATCTTATTATAAAAACCAACAGAAAAAATGGTAGCCGTTTCCATGTCAATCGCATAAGCCCGGATTTTTTTCAGATAGTCCTTGAATATTTCATCATGTTCCCAGACTCTTCTGTTCGTGGTGTACACGGTACCAGTCCAATAGTCCACACCAAATTCGCGGATCGTGGTAGAAATCGCTTTTTGCAGTGCAAATGCAGGCAGCGCGGGTACTTCAGGCGGGAAATAATCATTGGAAGTTCCTTCGCCCCGTATCGCCGCGATAGGAAGAACCAGATCGCCCAGTTTATTTCTTTTCTTTAGTCCCCCGCATTTCCCCAGGAAGAGAACAGCTTTGGGCGAGATGGCGCTGAGCAAATCCATTACCGTGGCTGCCGTAGGACTGCCCATACCGAAATTTATTATGCTAATGTCTCCTGCTGTAGCACACTGCATGGGCCGGTCCTCCCCGATTACTTTTACCTTGAACATTTCTGCAAACAAATGAACATAATGGGAAAAGTTGGTAAGCAGGATATAGGTGCCAAAATTTTTCAATTCTTCTCCGGTATACCGGGGAAGCCAGTTAGTTACAATTTCTTCTTTAGTTTTCATAAATTCATCCCTGGATAAATACTAGTAAATATTTCCACCAAACAACATTCTGTAATTTAGCAAATAGTTGAGGTATGATTAAAATCTATTACCCTCATTATGCTTTTAAGATCAAAGAAGAAGAGCCCGGAAAAGAGTTTATTTTCGATGAGCAGAGAAAACAATGGGTTCGACTGACTGAAGAAGAATGGGTTCGTCAGAATTTTGCCCAATATCTTCTGCAGGTCAAAAAATATCCATCCAGCTATATAGCTGTCGAGAAAAAAATGAAACTCGGCGAGATGAACAAGCGATTTGACATCCTGGTTTACGACAAGGCTGCCAAACCCTGGATGATGATTGAATGCAAGGCCATGCAAAAACCGCTCGATAAATCTGTTTTATGGCAGGCCCTCCACTATAACCTGGCAGTCCCGGTAAAATATCTGGTAGTAACTAATGGCCAGCAATGTCACGCCTATAAAAAGGCCATAATTGATTTTGAAGAGATGAATGTTTTACCCACGTATGATGAATAAACCTTTTTTATTGACCAAGCTCCTAAGGGAAAATACCTAGTTCAGCATAGGATGTTCCCACTTTGTTAATAGCTACAACATAAGCTGCAGTGCGCATATCCGGAATTGCCGGGTTTCCTTTCCAGCAGTTCATGATTTCATGGGTGGCCGTAATCATGGTTTCTTCCAAACCGCTATATACCAGGTCGGCCTCTTCAGGGCCGTGCATAATAAATTCACGCTCATCCGCACGCACTTTTTTTCCGCTGAGCTCTTCCAGCTGACCCAGAATATGGGAGTTCAGGTTTTCAGTAAACCTTTTTTCCAATCGGCCATAGCGCACATGACTCAGGTTCTTCAGCCATTCAAAATAGGAAACTGTTACGCCTCCGGCATTTAAATACATATCGGGTATAACGAGGACTCCTTTCTTAATAAAATATTCATCGGCGTCCGGTGTCAGAGGACCGTTCGCTGCTTCGCCGATTATTTTTGCTTTTATCCGGCGGGCATTGTGACCGTCGATTACATTTTCCAAAGCGGCAGGAATCAGGATATCACAATCCAGTTCCAGGGCATCAGTGGATTTTTCAATATTGGTCGCTCCGGGGAAATTTAATATAGATCCGGTTTTTTTCCTGTGTTGAAATACTTCCTCTTCATTCAACCCGTCCGGATTCAATATCGCGCCCTCATATTCTGCCAGGCCAATTATTTTGGCGCCGCCTTCCCGGAAAAATTTCGCAGCATGGTACCCCACATTCCCTAATCCCTGCACCACGACCCTTTTGCCTTCAACACCTGTGTGCATGCCCATTTTCTCCATCACATCTTTCATGTTCAGCACTTCCCTTACACCATAAAATACTCCGAGCCCCGTTGCTTCCTTTCTACCCCTAACCCCTCCCTGTGTGACCGGTTTCCCGGTAACACAACCCAGGGCATCGATTTCTCCCGGACGCATACTCATATAGGTATCCAGTATCCAGGCCATTTCTCTTTCCCCGGTACCATAGTCCGGAGCCGGCACATCGGTACCTGGCCCGATAAAATTTTTCTTGATCAGTTCCGAAGTATAGCGGCGGGTGATTTTTTCCAGATCATATGCAGAATATTTTTTGGGATCAATGGCAATACCGCCTTTTGCGCCACCAAATGGCACATTGACAATCGCACACTTGAAAGTCATCAAAGCGGCAAGGGCCATTACCTCGTCGAGATTTACAGAAAGGGCAAAACGGATTCCTCCCTTACAGGGAGTTTTATGGTGGGAATGCTGGACCCGATATGCTTTAATCACCTCAATCTTGTCGCCGATTTTAACAGGGAAGTACATACGATAAACGGCGTTGCATTGTTTGATCTGTTCCAGGACCCCCGGATCCCAGCGTGTAAAAGGGGTTGCTTTATCGAAGCTCTTTTCTACAGCTTCAAAAAATTTATACTCATTTTTGGCAGCCATATATCGTTTTTAAATGAAGAATTATTTTTGACTCGGATATTTCATATTTTTTTCGAGGCGCGAAAGCTTCCGGTCCAGACGCACAACGTATACGATCAGACCGGTGAGAATGATTACCAGTACCGCAACCACAACATATATTTTCCCGCTGGAACGCATCCCTTCGGCCATCTGCGGTTTTTCCCCCTGCAGGCTATCCTGCGCTTTTGTCACCAGGGTCAATAGGGTAAGTGCAACAAAAAAGAATACGCGAAAACACTTCTTATACATGGCGCTCTTGGTTTAAGGAAAATAAATGTAAACGTATATGCAGGGTAGAAATCCATACACCCAGCAATGTCCATCCGGGGACCGCACCGAACCAGAATACCAGGCGCATCCGGCTGTCAATATCCTTGGTGTCCAGAGCAGGATTACCCATTCCACCGGGGTGGAGACTTTCAACCAGCCTGGGAATAATCCAGATGGTAGGAAAGAGCATCGCAAAAGCAAATACATTATAGACTGCACTGATCCGGGCTGATTTATCCATATCTGACAATGAATTCCGCAATACAAAATAGGCGAGATAAATCAGCAGGGCGATTGCGGCACCAAGTTGTTTGGGATCGTTACTCCAGAAATCACCCCAGGTATACCTGGCCCATACAGAACCGGTAATCAAACCCAGAATGCCGAATACGATTCCTGATCTCGCATACTCTACTGCATAAATATCATCAGCCGGGTTATTGCGTCGGAGGTATCTGATTGAATAAATCACGGAGACAATGAAAAAAATCATCATGCCGAACCACATCGCTACATGGAAATAAAGGTTCCGGATGGTTTCATTCAAGATCGGTTTTGCAGGAACCGGACCTAAAAACCCGGCTGTGAAAGTATAAAGAAGAAAAATGATACACAGTATTTTCCACCAATTCTTACGAAGCATATGGTAAACTTAAGAAGGCAAGCAACCGGTTATTTCCGGCAGACAAAAATAGGATAAGGCAGGCAAACATGCCTTTAATCTTTCCATAAAAAAGGAAAAAGAATAACCGATAACAGGATTATCATAATATCAAAACAGGCCAGTAACAAAATAATCGTACCGAGGCCGCTTTGAAAAACGTCGGTGAAAGCAAGAGAGGATAACCGCATCAATAACATGATCTGCGGAATAATCAGGGGGAAGCCGAGAATAGCCATCAGTGCTGCGTTTTGTTGTGCGCGCGCTGCAATGGCGGCAAGAAAACTAAAAACAAGACTGATGCTGCAGGCGCCAAAACAGGAAATACCCAGGAAAAGAAAAAAATGATTGACGGGTGAACCGAGTAAGAGATTAAAAAGTAAAAGACTGATTCCGTTC
>Ga0163162_10006560_pt1 | contig 11273 bp, 11 predicted proteins | sample S55metaG_FD_115310 | JGI IMG/M metagenome (GOLD analysis project Ga0163162, IMG submission 115310) | Switchgrass rhizosphere microbial communities from Kellogg Biological Station, Michigan, USA - S5-5 metaG | ecosystem: Host-associated > Plants > Roots > Rhizosphere > Soil | place: USA...
AGGAGCTCTCCTATAACAACATGGTGGACCTGGACGCGGCCTGGCAATTGATCGGCGAGTTTGACGCGCCAGCTTCCGCCATCATCAAGCACACCAATCCTTGCGGCTGCGCGGAGGGCGCGACGCAGGTTGAAAGCTATCGGCACGCATTCGAGGCAGATCCGGTGTCGGCGTACGGTGGAGTGCTGGCGTTCAACCGCACGCTGGACGGCGAGACCGCTGCGGAAATCGCCAAGACATTTATCGAAGCAATCGCTGCGCCCGACTACGCGGAAGACGCGTTGCGGATTCTGCAGCAAAAGAAGAATCTGCGGCTGTTGAAAGTCGTGGCTGCGGCTGAGGAAGCGGTGGTGAAGTCCATTAGCGGCGGATTCCTGGCGCAGACGCCCGATGTGCACAGCTTGTCGCGTGCGGAGACGCAAGTCGCGACCAAGCGCGCCCCCACCGATGCAGAATGGGTGGCTCTGGAGTTTGGCTGGAAGGTCGCCAAACACGTAAAGAGCAACGCCATCGTGTACGCGCGCGCGATCGATGGGCGCGGGCAGGCCATCAGCGCAGGCGCGGGGCAGATGAGCCGAGTGGACTCGGTGAAATTCGGAGCGATGAAGGCCGTGCTGCCGCTAGCCGGTTCGGTGGTTGCTTCCGACGCGTTTTTTCCGTTCGCCGATGGCGTGGAAGAAGCGGCGCGGCACGGAATCACGGCGGTGATTCAGCCCGGGGGCTCGGTGCGGGATGAAGAGGTAATCGCGGCCGCGGACCGCTTAGGACTGGCGATGGTCTTTACCGGAGTGCGCCACTTCCGGCACTAAGTCTCGCTTAGCAGCTTCAGCTTATTGTCGACGCTGATGACGCCTTTTACTTTTTTCACGATGCGGGCGGCCTTTTCGCGCGCCTTCTCGTCGTGGACCCGGCCAAGGAGAGTGACGGCGCCCTTCTTTACGGTCACCTCGAAACCAGCGCCCTTGACGTCGACGTCGTCGGCGAGTCTGCGGCGCACCGCGTCGTAGATACGATCGTCCTCGGGTGTTCCCTGCGCCAGAACGAGCATGGGCGCAATCAAGACTAAGATCAAAAGCAGGCTGACGAGGCGCATAAGTTACCCTTCCAATCTTATAGACTACCGCGACTTCAGCGCCAATCGACAGCGGTGAGGAACTCGGGGTCCTGGCGCCAGCCGGCGCGCACTTTCACGAAGGTCTGCAGGAAGACTTTGCGGTCGAATAGATGTTCGAGTTCCTTGCGAGCCAGCGTCCCGATCTTCTTAAGCGCCGCGCCGCCCGCACCAATGAGGATCGCTTTCTGCCCCGGCCTTTCCACGTAAATCGTGGCGGCAATGCGCAGGAGTTTGGGCGTGTCCTCCCAGGAATCGATCAGAACTGCCACGGCGTGCGGCACTTCCTGCTGGGTGTGATGCAGAACCTTTTCGCGGACTACTTCGGCGGCCAGGAAGCGCTGCGGCTGATCGGTCAAATAATCATCGGCATACTGCGCGGGGCCGGATGGCAGACGCTGTATGATCTCCTGCTGCAACACGTCCAGGCCATCGCCGGTTTTCGCGGAGATCGGGATGTACGCTGCGAAATCGTGCATAGCGCGGTATTTCTCGATCAAATCGAGAATCTTCGGCTTCTCCTCCAGCCAGTCCACTTTGTTTAACACCGCTATCACCGGCGCCTCGATCTTCTTCGCCAGATCCACGGCCTCCAGGTCTTCATCCGTAAACGCGGCGAGTGCGTCGATCACAAACAACACTACGTCGGGCGCGCCCGCGGCCGCCCGCACGGTATCCATCATGCGCTTATTGAGCAGAGTATTCGATCTGTGAATCCCGGGAGTGTCGACGAACACGATCTGGGCCTGGGGCAGCGTCAGTACGCCTTGAATCGATGTGCGCGTGGTTTGTGGCTTGGACGCTACGATGGCCAGCTTGGTTCCCAGCAGCGCATTCAGCAGCGTTGACTTGCCGGCGTTGGGGCGCCCCAGGATGGTGACGAATCCCGCGCGATGTTTGGGCTTCTTCATTCGCTCGCGGCTGTCTTTGCGACCCGGACCTGATCCACGCGCACCTGATTTGCGGCCAGCACTTCAATCGAAAGGCCGTCGCGCTCGAGCGTCTCGCCGGCTTCCGGAACATGTCCCAGCCATTCCGTTACCAGTCCGCCGACGGTGGTTGACTCGGTACTCTCCGGCGGCCGGTAATCGAGCAGAGATTGCAGGCGGCTCACGTCGAAGCTACCCGAGACGATGTAGCTGCCGTCGGGCTGGGCGCTGAAATCGCGCTCCGGTTCGTGCTCGTCGTGGATCTCGCCGACGATCTCCTCCACCATGTCCTCCATGGTAACGATGCCGGCTGTCGAGCCATATTCATCCACCACCACGGCCATATGCGCGCCTTCTTCCTGCATCTCACGCAGTAGATCGTTGACCGGCTTGGTCTCGGGAACGGCGCGAATCGCACGAGCGATGTCGCGGACTTTCCGCTGCGCGCGCTCTTCGTCGCTGAGCTCGAACATGTCGCGAACGTGCACGAAGCCGGTGATCTGATCGATGTTCTCTTCGTAAACCGGAATGCGCGAGTACTGCTCATGGATCACGATCTCGCGCAGTTCTTCGAGCGATGCGTCCTGGCGGATGGCGACGATGCGCGGCCGCGGCGTCATGATTTCACGCACCGTTGTGTCGCCGAACGCGACCACCGATTGGATCAGCTCGCGGTCGCCTTTTTCAATAATGCCTTCTTCTTCGCCAGCGGCGATCAGGGCGTCGATGTGTTCCTCTGGCGTAGGAGCTTCGTCGGCTTGCGGGTGGTCGCCGAGATCGAACACGGATTGCAGGAAGTTGAGCGACCATGTCAGCGGCCGCATCAGCAGCGCCATCAAGCGAAACACGGGAACCAGAGGCAGGAGTCCATGTCCCGTGCTCTTGCGGTAGATGATCTGCGGGATGACATAGGTGCCGAGAATCGCGTAAAAGCCCACCAGCAGGACGGCAACCGTGAGCGCTTCCCAGTCCTTTACGTTTTGCGCCGCGAGAGCCAGAGTCAGGCAGCCCAGCACGCCCAGGCCGAGATGTTTTATCAGCGAAAACGTGAGCGCCCCGAGTTCGGTTTCAAGGCCGATTTTGGATTCGAGCGTGGCTTTGAAAAATTCCAGCGAGGGGAGCTCGCGGGCACGGATGCGCAGCGATTCCAGATACAGCACTTGAATGGTGGTAGCCAGCGTCACCAGGATCGCGACCATGACGTCCAAGACTAGTAGGAGCAGTGTCATCGCTTGGCCTTCTTGCGGCTGGAACGTTCAATCAGCCCGTCCGGCAATCCCAATCGCTTACGCCAGCGGCTTTCGGCTCGCGCCATTTCGCCGGAATCGGACTCATGATCCATCCCCGCTAGGTGCAGGGCGCCGTGAAGCATCAAGATTCGCAGTTCGTCGGCGAGCGAATGTCCGCGCTCGGCGGCCTGGATGCGGGCGCGATCGATGGAGATAGCGATGTCGCCCGCGACTCCGTTTGTGTTGGCTGGCGGAAACGACAGCACGTCGGTCGCCTGATTCTTTCCGCGAAACTGCCGGTTGAGGCGGCGGACTTCCGCGTCATTCGCGATCAGGCAGGTAATGGTCCGGCCGCGCACGATACGCCGCGTGAGCTGGTCCAGAAAGCCACGCAGCTCTTCCCGATCGACCCGCTGGGACGTGCGGGACGAAGTGTGGAACAGCAACGGTATGTCGTCGGGTGACATGGAGGCGGCCTCAGGCCGCTGTTTCAGGAACGGTCACCGGCTCCGCGGCAGCCTCGGCGGGGGCCGTTTCCGCCAGCTTCAGCGACAACTGACGGTTCACGCCGATGATCTCGTTGTAGCGCTCGTAGGCCTTGACGATTTTCTGCACCAGATTGTGGCGCACTACGTCGCGGTCGTCGAATTGAACGAAGCTGATGCCCTCGACGTTGCGCAGGACGTCCACCACTTCCACCAGTCCGCTGCGCATCCCAGGCGGCAAATCGATTTGCGTCACGTCGCCCGTGACCACCATCTTGGAATTGAAGCCCTGCCGCGTCAGGATCATTTTCATCTGCTCGGGCGAAGTGTTCTGCGCTTCGTCCATGATGATGAAACTGTCGTTGAGCGTCCGGCCGCGCATGAACGCGAGGGGGGCGATTTCAATCGTGTTGCGCTCCAGCAGCTTGTCGACTTTTTCCGCCTCGATCATGTCGTAGAGCGCGTCGTAGAGCGGACGGAGGAACGGGTCGACTTTCTCCTGCAGCGTGCCCGGCAGAAAACCCAGGCGCTCGCCGGCTTCGACCGCGGGACGAGTCAGCACAATGCGGCTCACCCGCTTCGAGAGCAGCGCCGAGACCGCCATCGCGACGGCCAGGTAGGTCTTGCCGGTACCGGCGGGGCCGATGCCGAAAACCAGATCGTGATGTTCGATGGCGTCGAAGTAGCGGCGCTGATTCATGGTCTTCGGCGTAATGATCTTCTTGCCGAAGCTGCGCTGCTTGCCGCTTTCCACCAGACGCCGGAGACTCGCGTCGGGGTCCGCCGTCACCACCCGCAGGAAACTGTTGAGATCGCCATTATTGAAGACGTGGCCGGCTTGCATCAATGCGACATAGTCGTCCAGAATGCTGGCGGCGCGGGCGACCGCCGCGTCGTCGCCTTCGATCTCCAGCGAGTCATTAAGCAAGCGCGTGCGGACTTGCAGGCCGGACTCGATCAGGCGGATATTTTCATCGCGGGTCCCAAACAGGGATTCGATGCCACGGCTTATTTTTACGCTGGATTTCATTCAGGGGAAGTGCAGGAGTGTAACGGGGAACCGGACATCCGCAGGCGCGGAGGCAGGGTGAACATCTGAGTTTAGTATAACAGAAAAACCGGGCGAAAGCTGACCGAAATACAGGCCGGAAGGGAGCCTTCCGGCCGATCTGAGCCGGCTTGGAGACCGCTCCTAGTGCGCTACGGCGTGCTCGAATTTGAGCGATTCCGTCAAATAGTCCGTCGCTGCCGTTACCCCGCCCTTGCGATGCGGAACGCCGGCGATCTCCAGACCCATCTCGACGCCGCACAGGGTTCCGGCCAGCATCAGGTCGTTGAAGTCACCCAAGTGCCCGATGCGGAAAACCTTGTCCTGTAACTTGCCGAGGCCGGTGCCGAGCGGCATGTCGAAGCGCTCTAGAATTACTTTGCGGAGGCCGTCGGCGGAGTGGCCGGCGGGCGTATAGATGGCCGTTACCGAGTCGCTATATTCCCTCGAATCGGCCGTCACGTTTTCCAGGCCCCAGGTTTTGACGGCGCGCCGCGTGGCCTCCCCATGGCGCTTGTGCCGCGCAAATACGTTCTTCAGACCTTCCTCGCGCAGCAGCATGTGCAGCGCCTCTTTCAGGCCATAAAGCAGATTGGTAGCCGGCGTATATGGGAAGAAACCCGCGGCGTTTTGCTTGATCATCGGTTCCCACTCCCAGTAGGCCCTGGGGAGCTTGGCCGACTTCGACGCCGCCAGCGCCTTTTCACTGACCGCATTAAATCCCAGGCCGGGCGGCAGCATCAGGCCTTTTTGCGATCCGGTCACGGTCACGTCAACCTGCCACTCGTCATGCCGAAAATCGATCGACGCCAGCGAGGAGATGGTGTCCACCAAAAACAGCGCCGGATGATGCGTGCGGTTGATGGCTTCGCGAATGGCGGCCACACGGCTGGTGACGCCGGTCGAAGTCTCGTTGTGCACCACGCAGACGGCCTTGATTTTGTGTCCCTTATCTTCGGCAAGTTTCGCTTCGATTACCTGCGGATCGGGAGCGTGCCGCCAGTCCGTCGGCACCACGTCGACGTCCAAGCCCAGTCTTCGCGCCATCTCAATCCACAAGGTGGCGAAGTGGCCGCTTTCGAACATCAGGATCTTGTCGCCGGGCGACAGAGTATTCGTCAGCGCGGCTTCCCAGGCGCCGGTGCCCGAGGAAGGGAAGATAACCACATGCCCCTTGGTCTGGAAGACCTCTTTCAAGCCCTCCAATACCTCGAGTCCCAGGCGAGCGAAGTCCGGCCCGCGATGATCGATAGTGGGTTGCGACATAGCGCGCAGAACACGCTCAGGTACGTTGGTGGGACCCGGAAGCTGAAGAAATTGACGGCCGCTTGAATAGGACATAGTTTTATTCCAAACGATTTATTGTACATCGAGCCAAGAGGGCGCCGTGGATTTCAGACACTGGCCGGCGGTGAGCGATCCGTGACCCGGCGGCGGGCGAATCGCGTGCAGCGGCGCCCAGATCGGAGGCAGGGTCCTCATAGCTGCATTGCGGAAATTCGCCGTCTAAGTAGAATTGGATTGTGGCACTCCAAATGGTGGACTTACATGTCCAGATAGAAAGATTTGTTTTAGACCACCAGCCCCCAATTATCGAGTGCGCGCTTATTGACGCCGGTGGTCAGCGCCACACATTTATCGACAAGGTCTGGATGTTCAGCGAACAGACTCTGGACGCTCGAAGCGAATACCCCGTGCCGGGTTTGATCCGGTGTTCCGTGATGCTAACTTGGTGCGAAATCGGAGGGCGAGAGTTGGTCAGAATCAACACGGCTGATCCTGACCAAATCGAGTCTATCGAAGGAATATCGGAGTTCATTGTATTTAGGGATCAGGTCTCGCCTCAGGTGAATGATTCTACGCGAGCAACTCCGCAATCGTCCAGAAATGATCGGTGAGGTTAGATTCCATCGCGGGCGTGACCCGAAGGCTGAATGGATGTGGCCAAAATTGTAATAGGCGAAGTAGAGCGAGCTACGTGTATACCACCAGATCGGATGCGACGCTGAGGCGCCACCTGCTATCATCTAATTTCACTCCAACGCATGTCGCTCCCTGTTGAAATTACTTGCGCCCATAGTCCGGACTCCGATGACGCCTACATGTTTTACGCCCTGGCTACGCGCAAAATACGGTCGAATCTGGTGCAGTTTCGCCATGTCCTGGACGACATCCAGAGCCTGAACCAGAAGGCGCGGGCGGGCGAATACGAGCTGACGGCGATCTCCTACCATGCCTATCCATACGTTGCCGACAAGTACCAACTGATGGCCGCCGGGTCGAGCATCGGCGATGGCTATGGACCGATGGTGGTGGCGTCACATCCGATGTCTGTCGACGAACTGAAGGGCAAGCGCATCGCGATTCCAGGGCGGCTCACCACGGCCTATCTGGCAATGCGTTTGATGCAGCCCGACTTTGAGGCGGTGGATACGCCGTTTGATAAAATTCTGGATGCGGTCGAGGAACGCAAGGCCGATGCCGGCTTGATCATTCACGAGGCCCAGTTGACCTACTCGAATGCAGGCTTCCATAACGTCGTTGACTTGGGCCGCTGGTTCAAGGACACCTACGATCTGCCCTTGCCGCTGGGCGCCAACGCGCTGCGGCGCGATCTGGATCCGGAAATGGCCAGTGAGTGCTGCCGCCTGATGCGCGACAGCATCCAATACGCCATCGATCATCGTGAAGAAGCTCTCAATTACGCGCTGCAATTTGCCCGCGATATGGACCCCGCGCTGGCGGAGAAATTCGTGGGTATGTACGTCAATCACTACACCGTGGATTGCGGGGAGATCGTGCCCAAGGCCGCGCAGAAGCTGCTGGATATGGGCTACGAGGCAGGACTGATCCCGCAACGCGTTCAGGTCGAGTTTGTGCGGTGAAACGAACATTCCTTCTGTCGTTACTCCTGGGTCTCGCGGCGGCATTCGCGCTCCTGCAAGCGCAGGATGATAACGTCAAGCAGCGCACCCGCGCGGTGCGCGACTTGGCGAAGCAAGGCGAGGACGCGATTCCCAAAGTCGTTCCTTACGTAAGCGACCCGGACGTAGAAGTGCGTGTCGAAGCGGTCAAGGCGTTGGTCCAGATTAGCGGTCCTAAAACGCTCGACGGACTGGTGCGCGCCGCCGGCGACAACGACGCGGAAATACAGATCCGGGCGACCGACGGCTTGGTCAATGTGTATCTGCCGGGCTACGTCAAGACCGGGCTCAGCGGCCGGCTTTCACGCGTGGGCAGTTCGGTGACCGCGAAATTCAACGACACCAATGACCAGGTGATCGACCCCTTCGTGCAGGTCCGCCCGGACGTGATCATCGCGCTGGGGAAACTCGCGCGCGGCGGCGCGAGCTTGGACGCGCGTGCCAATGCGGCGCGGGCGGTGGGTGTGTTGCGCGGCCAGGCGGCGATACCGGATTTGATCGAGGCGCTGCGCTCCAAAGACGACAAGCTGATGTATGAATCGCTGGTGGCTATCCAGAAAATTGGCGATCCGTCGGCGGCGCCGCGCATCAGTTTTCTCTTGCGCGATCTGCAGGAAAAAATTCAGGTGCAGGCGCTAGAGACCACCGGCCTGCTACGCAATCGGGAAGCTGCGCCGCAAGTGCGTGACGCGTTGGAGCACGCGCGGACCGTGAAGGTACGGCGCGCGGCGCTCGAAGCGCTCGCCATGATCGCCGATCCTGCAGACCACGCCATCTTCCTGCAGAACCTTTCCGACAAGGACGACCTGGTCCGGGCCGCGGCCGAAGAGGGCTTGGGGCGATTGAAAAATCCGACCGACCGTTCGGCGCTCAATAGGGCTTTCGAGACCGAGCATGGGATGAATCCGCGCCTGTCGGCGGCCTTCGCACTAGTCATGCTGGGCGCATTGCAGACCGACCGCTACGGGCCCTTGCAGTACTTGCTGAATTCCGTGAACCAACGAGCCTGGCGCGGAGTGGCGGTCGCGTTCCTGACCGAATTGGCGCGCGAGCAGCCCATCAGGCAGACCATTTACGGCATGCTGAACGGGGCCACCAAGGACGAGAAGATTCAGTTGAGTATCGTGCTGGCGCATTCTGGCGACAAGGACAGCGTCCCTGCGCTCGAAACGCTCTCGAAGGATCCCGATCCGGATGTAGCCGCCGAGGGCATTCGCAGCCTGCGTATACTGCGGGCGCGGTTGCCGTAGCGGGAAGCGCGAAGTTATTTCGCTTTCTTCTGCTTCTGTTGGCCGACGCGGACCTTGAATTGTTTCGCTTGGGCTTCCTGGTAGCCTTTCCAGTCGAACCTCTGAGATGCTTCCGAGAGATATTTATTGACGTCGATATCTTTGGGGAGCACTGCCATCAGGCTGGCGGACATGGTGCCGTCGGGACTGGTAATGCGGTACCGTTTCACGTTCGGAATAGACATAACGTATCTAGGATAGCATTTCCGCCCACCACGGCGCGCGTGCGCGATATACTACTCTTTTCAGGCAAACCAACTGGAGGGTCACCGAATGAAACGCATCATCCCCATCGTTTTTGGCGTGCTGGCAGTCGCAGCTAGCGCCTTCGCGCAAACTGACGCGGACATGATCGCCCGCGCCTTGGCGGCCGCTCCGGCCCAGCAGAAGGAAGCCGCCACGGTGGTCAAGTGGAAGGCCGACGGCACTTACGACACCATCAAGAAAGGCACCAACCGTCTGGTCTGTTACGACCGGTCGGGCGAGCCTGGACGCGCGGCGTTCGCGGTGCAGTGTACCAGCCTCGGCAATCTGGAGCGGGTCGCGCAGAACCGGAAGTTCGAGGCCATGCTAGATAAGGCCGCGAGACAGGCGGCCATCGACGCCGCGGAAGCCAACGGCACTCGCGTGAAGCCTGAATTCGGAGCGGTCTGGTACACGATGAACGGTACTGACCAGGCGACCGCTCGCCTGCACATTACGGTCGCTGTACCGGGAGCCACCACGGCGTCGATGGGACTGCCGGATAATCCCGCGAAAGGTGGGATGTGGATCATGAATGCAGGCACCTCAACCGCCCATCTCATGACGCCGGGCCACTAGACGGTCATGAGACCTCTGCTGTTGAGTCTGCTGGCGATCGCAGCACTGACGGCGGCGCCGGAGAAGCACTTCTTCACTGGCGTCATCACCGACAGCATGTGCCCCATCGGCGATCATTCCCAGATGAAAATGGGACCGACGGATGCCGAGTGCACCATCGCCTGTGTCCGGGAGCATGGCGCCACCTACGTTCTCTATGACGGGAAAAAAGCCTACGACTTGAACAATCAGCAGACGCCGGCAAAGTTCGCGGGTAAGCGAGTGACGATCACCGGCACGCTGGACGCCAGGACCAACACCATCCAGGTGGATTCGATAGCCCCCGCGAAGTAAAAAGGGGACAGACGACATTTTCACTGGCCGGGCATCCCGCAACAGATAGAGATAGCGGCGGCGAAAATGTCGTCTGTCCCCTTTTTAGAACCGTCGAAACGGCGCGGCATCGGGCCGCGTCCCACCGCCAAGCGCGATAATTAGAAGAAAGCAGTGATGTTCAAATCCTTACTTCCATTATTGGCGCTCGGCCTCGCCGGCACCTCAGCCGCGCGTGCCCAGGGCAACGGCGCGCCCGATCCCGTTTTCTCTGCGGTGCCGTTCGAACGCTGGCTGGCGGAAGGCGCCCCGACCCCTCTCCGCTGGTCCGTGCGGGTGGGCGCGGCCGCGCTCAACAATCATCAACGGCTCCAGACCAGAGTGGAAATTCAAGTGGATGGCAATGAGCTTGTCAGCCGCAAGGGGCATGGCGAGCTGGGGGTCATGATTCAATTCGAGGACAGCGCCAAGCGGGTATACCAGACCCACGGCGCCATCGATTTGCAGGAGGTGAAGGATGACACCGGCAAATCCAACATCCAATACCTTCAGGACGCCTTTGTGCTGCCGGGCGATTACCGGGTGAGTGTCGTGATTTTCGACGCCAAGACACGCGATCATTGGGCCGAGCAAAAGACCCTGCACGTGAATCCGCTGCGCAATGACCCTTTGCCGAGCGCGTGGAAGGATCTGCCGGCCGTGGAACTGCTCCGCGCGATGGAGCCGCCCGACAACTGGTATATCCCCTATGTCAGCTCACGTTTGCAGCTACCCGTAGCCACACGCCGCCCGGTTCGCGTCGAGCTGCTGATGAACGCCTCGCCCTCCGGCCCCAGCCGCGGGTTAAACACCGGAACCGCCAACAACCGGAACCTGGCCAACCTGGTGCCCGCGTTGAAAGTGTTTTCGCAGATGGATGTGGCCGGTGGCAGCCTGCATGTCACGCTGCTGGATATTTCCAATCGCCGCGTCATTTTTGAACAGGACGCGGTGCGCCAATTGGATTGGGCGCACCTGAGCGAAGCATTGACCCAGGCCGATCCCAACAAAATCGACGTCCGCGCGCTGGAGCATCGCGCGCAAAACGCGTCGTACTTCCTGAAGCAGGTACGCGAGCGCCTGGC
>Ga0163162_10006561_pt1 | contig 11273 bp, 6 predicted proteins | sample S55metaG_FD_115310 | JGI IMG/M metagenome (GOLD analysis project Ga0163162, IMG submission 115310) | Switchgrass rhizosphere microbial communities from Kellogg Biological Station, Michigan, USA - S5-5 metaG | ecosystem: Host-associated > Plants > Roots > Rhizosphere > Soil | place: USA: Michigan...
AACCTCGGCATAAGTATCCAGCCCGTCAAACACCAACTCGAGATTTTCATGATTGAGAGTCTCCTGAGACACGCGGAAGGTTGAGCGATATTCCCAGTCCTTTTTGCCAATCCATTGCTGTTGTTGCTCGTTGTCCCGATAAAACGAATCCCCTATAAGCTGATTCTTCATCAGATCTGTATGAACAGATCCGGGTACTGTTGCCGGATACCAGCTATCTTTAGTCGCTTCGCGAAATTGCCAGCCACTATTGAGCGGAACTCTAATTAAGTTTGATTTCGCCATGCGCGCGCTCGATTGAGAATTCGCAGGAATTGCAATTACCAGCAGGAGCAGGAGTACCGCTGAACGGGGGTAGATTAATCTCAAGCTGACCTCACACCTTTTTGAATACGTTCGGTCTTTAAGCGAACGCGTACTTGTTTTTGCTTTGCGCGACTGTTAAAAGGAGCGCGTCTCTCAAACGCACATAAACTGCTTTGGGCGGATGATAGTCATTTCATTGCGGTACATGTCAACCATCTTTAGCTAGGCACGGCTGTTGGGTCATTGTTATTCTTGCGGCAGGAAGCTGCATTCTTTTCGCCGAAATCAAAAATTATGGCGCACTTTGAACACACTGAATGTTGAGGATTCTTATGCTCACACCATATCGACTCTCACTGTCTGCAATGCTTCTGATCACAGTTTTTTATGGTTCCAATGGTCAGCAGGCCACTCCGTCTTCGACAAAATCTCTGGTCGAGCGACTAGGTTATCCGGCTAACGCCAAGTTGTTGATTGTTCATGCCGACGACCTGGGCATGGCGCATTCAATCAATGATGCGACGGTAAAAGCCTTTGCATCAGGTCTGGTAAGTTCAGCCAGTATCATGATCCCCTGCTCCTGGGTCCCAGAGATTGCCGACTATGCTCGCAAAAACCCAAATGCAGATCTTGGACTTCATCTGACACTTACCAGCGAATGGAAACTTTATCGGTGGGGACCATTCTCAGACAGAAGTCGGGTTCCATCATTGGTTGACGAGCATGGCTTCCTGTTTCCGACCGAGCGTGAAGCAGCTGCACGCGCCAAAGTTGAGGAAGTCGAATTCGAGATTCGTTCCCAGATCGAACGCGCCCGGAAACTTGGTATAACTCCAACTCATCTCGACTCGCATATGGGAACGTTGTATCAGAGCAAAGAGCTCTTTGAAATGTTCCTGAAGGTCTCGCGAGAAAATAAACTTCCGGTTAGGATGTCGAAGGAAATGTTTGGCAGCATGCCCTTCCTTCCGGCGCTATTGAAACCGGAGGACGTAGTCCTGGATCATATCGTCACCATCGATCCGGAAGTAACCGCAGCGGATTGGTCCAAGTTCTATACGAACGCTCTTAGTCAACTAACACCCGGTGTTACTGAGTTTGTGATCCATCTAGCTCATGATGACGAAGAGATGCAAGGGATGACTTTTGAACATCCCAATTGGGGAGCTGCATGGCGTCAGAGAGATTTTGAATTCTTTACGAGCGACACCTTTCGCAAGTCCCTGGATGAGAACCAGATTAAATTGATCACCTGGCGTGACTTGCAAAAATTGCTGGTCAGCAAATAAACCGTTCCTTTTCAACAACAAATGACACTACAAAAATCTGTTCGCTTCGCAGCTCTGCTGGGTTTGGCTCTGCTATCTTCAAGTCTTGTGGCCCAGCAAACACCTTCAGATTCAGCGATGACTAACCAGCACAACTTGATGCCCATCCCGGCCTCAGTTCAATTCGGTTCGGGAAGGCTCATCATTGATGGTGGATTTCGGATAGCCCTTAGTCAGCCTGATTCACGACTACAGGCCGCGAGTGAAAGATTCTTGAAACGACTCCAGGGTCGTACAGGATTAACTTTCGCTGCGACCGTTTCTAATGACACTGCGGGATCGCCTTTGTTGGTCCAGTTTCAAGGCCCCGGAAAATCCATCCCGTCGCTCGATGAAGACGAGAGCTATAAACTCGAAGTGACCGGGAATAAAGCGCAGCTCACTGCACCCACCGCAGTTGGTGCGATGCGGGGACTCGAGACGGTCCTGCAATTACTCTCTTCCGATCGCGATGGCTATTTTTTGCCGGTGGTTACGGTTCAGGATCAGCCTCGGTTTCGTTGGCGCGGCTTATTGATCGATATCGGACGTCACTATGAACCACCTGACGTATTGAAACGGAATCTGGACGCGATGGCTGCGGTCAAGCTCAATGTATTTCATTGGCATCTGACCGAGGATCAGGGCTTTCGCATCGAGAGTAAGAAATTCCCGAAGCTACATCAGCTGGGCTCCGACGGACTGTTTTACACGCAGGAACAGGCACGTGAGATCATCGAGTATGCGAGACAACGGGGCATCCGCGTCGTGCCTGAGTTTGATATTCCGGGACATAGCACCAGTTGGCTCGTTGGTCATCCGGAGCTTGGCAGCGCGCCTGGTCCATATTCGATTGAACGTCGGGCAGGGATTTTCGAACCGGCTCTCGATCCTACACGTGAAGAGGTCTATAAGTTTCTCGATACCTTCCTCGGTGAAATGGCAGCACTATTTCCCGATGAATACCTACACATTGGCGGTGATGAGAACGAGGGCAAACAATGGGATCGCAACCCTAAGATTCAAGCCTTCATGAAAGAAAAGGGGATCAAGAACAATCATGGGTTGCAGGCATACTTTAATCAGCGTCTCCTGAAAATTCTCGAGAAACATAAGAAGAAGATGATCGGCTGGGATGAAATCCTGCAACCTGAAATTCCCACGAGTGCGGTCATCCATTCATGGCGGGGAACGACAGCCCTTGCTGAAGCTGCCCGGAAAGGCTATAGCGGAATTCTCTCCAACGGTTACTACATCGATCTTAGCTATCCAACCTCGCAACACTATCTGGTTGATCCAATTCCCGCCGATACGACCTTAACCATTGAAGAACAGAAACGAATTCTTGGCGGCGAGGCCACAATGTGGGGCGAGTATGTGGGTCCAGAAACGATCGACTCACGCATCTGGCCACGAACAGCGGCGATAGCAGAGCGCCTCTGGTCGCCGCAAAACACCAGAGATGTGGATGACATGTACCGGCGTTTGGACGTAATCACCGTTCGACTGGAAGAACTCGGTCTGACGCACGAAAGAAATGTCGACGTATTGTTGAGGCGTCTGGCCGGACAGAAGGAGATCGGTAGTTTGAAGTTGCTGGTTTCGCAGGTTGAACCGGTGAAGGAATATCGACGAGGTGAACAACGAACATCGACGATGCTCAGTCCTTTGACTGGCTTCGTTGATGCTGCCCGACCAGATAGTGAATCCGCTCGCAAGATCGCGCGGATGGTTGATGCCTTACTCTCCGATGCGCCCAGGTTTCAGCCTTACGCAGGTGACTTGAAATCGAAGTTTTCGCAATGGACCGATGCCGAAGCCGAACTGAGCCCTATAGTTGATCGAAACCCGTCGCTTCATGAGATCAAACCCTTGACTAAAGATCTGGCGGCGTTGGGAAATGCCGGTCTCGAAGCAGTCGCTTACCTGTCACGTAACGAAGCAGCGCCGAAAGAATGGTTTGAGGCCAAACAAGTTGCACTTGACGAAGCCGGCAAGCCGAAAGCAGCTCTTGAATTTCCAGCCATCGTTAGTATTCGTGCACTCGTTGTGGCAGCCGCCGAGTTGGAGCAGCTCAAATCAATGACGACCCCTGAATGGAAAAAACTAGTGATGAGTAAAGCGACTGCAGCGGCTGCTAAATAGTTGGCGCTATTTTTGAAAGACTAGATTATCGACTACGACGGTACCTTTTTTCGGGGTGCATTGTTCGCAATAAACGCTGATGCTGATTGCTGTAAGCTTGCGAAGTACTTCTTTTGAATCAACACGGTCTTGTTGCCACGAAGGTTGGCTCAAACCTTTCAGTGGAATTATGTAAGTATTCAGGCCCGGCTTCATCTTTATAATTAGCTGCGGAAACCCCGCGTCTATATTGATTCCTTGTCCATGGCTGATGAATTCCACCCTGAGATAATCCACACCAGTCGCATAGAGCTGTAGAGAAAGATTCTTGTACCCGCTTAGGTCATCGGCTACTGGTTTTCCATTATTGTTCGGGTGCCCTTGAATCTCGAGCGTGACATTTGCCCAGTCGTTTGGTCCAAACAAAGAATAATCAAATGCGGCTAGATGATTTTGAGCGTTATCTTTCGGTCTGACCATTTCTGGCGCGCCGGGCGAGGCGTTTGCCAATCCTTTGAATTGGACTGGCGTTGATTCTTGCCCAGTAAAAACCTGAACTAGTCCTCCACCGTTACTTACAACACGTCCGTTTTCTGTCCTTTCAAAGTCTGCGTAGATGTATTTATCACCGCCTGGGGCAGCATCCTGGGCGACTGCTGCCGAAGTTGGAAGAAGCGCAAAAGCAATGACTAGTATTGCGAGTCTCATGGGTTTACTCTCCTCTTATTTGATGGAAAGTCTCTGGGGCCGCGATCAGGAACCAGCCATGATCTCTCGTATTTTCCGATTCCTGTCAATATGTTTCGCAGCCCGACAAATACTCTTCTTGACTGATTTTATGATCTGGGCTTAATTTTAATCGTTCCAGAAATTTTTGAAGTTTAACTATTTGAGATTCAATGGTTAAGCAGACACCCGTCATCATCAACTCCTAACCGGACCGCGTTTGTGCGACGAATAAATCTTAAAAAAGCAATTGTTGCACGTTCAGACACCATCCGTTACATCAACCGTCAGATAGTTCTTAATTACGTTCGAGAAAAAGAACCTATCTCACGCGCTGAAATTTCTCATGAAACGGCGCTCCAACGCTCGACGGTTTCTTTAATTGTCGAAGAATTAAAATCTCAAGGACTCGTATATGAGACCGAGGGGGAATCGACTGGCGGACGACCTCCCAATCTTTTGCGTTTGCGAGCAGCTGGTTGTATCGCCATTGGTGTCTCTCTTGGTACCACTTCGACGACCGTCGCGACCGGTGATCTCGTAGGTCGAGTTTTACGCCGGGAAACATTCGCGACGGAACCTGATCTTGAGGCGACGGTTGCGCGCATTGCCGCCAGTATCCAGGATCTCATTGGAAGTGAACCTGCTATCGAAGGAATCGGAGTAAGCCTTCCCGGACTCGTCGATTCTGAAACCGGCACTGCGCTTTTTATTCCATATTTCAAATGGCGTGATTGGCCGATAGCAGCGCAATTGCAGGAAATCCTGGGAATGCCAGTCGCCGTGGATAACGACGCGAATGCCGCAGCTCTTGCAGAGTTGTGGCTCGGGCGCCCGGAGATTCGAGATGTCCGAGATTTTATTTTCGTGTTAGTCGAAGAAGGATTAGGAACCGGCATAATCTTTGACGGGCAGATATATCATGGCAAGACCGGTGGAGCTGGTGAGTTTGGTCATATGACAATAGGAAAAGGTGCACCGGTTTCGTGTGCGGCTGGAAGTACGGAATGCTGGGAGGCCTTTGCCTCAGAGCGTGCAGCGCTTGCTAGATACGCTCAAGCTACAAACACCGCGAATGAGATCAGCTTTAGGGATCTTATTGATATTGCGTATCAAGGAGATCAAGCGGCAAAGGATGCGCTGATTGAAACTGCACACTTTCTCGGGCTGGGTATTTCAAATTTGACCAAAGGGCTAAGTCCCGAAGCAGTGATTGTTGGGGGTGAAATTGCGCGCGCGTGGCCACTGATTGACGAAGAACTGCAAAGCACCATCGCGCGAAATAGTATCTGTCAGGGACTATTGTCTGCGCCGGCATTCGCGTCGACGTTGGGTGGGGAGACCGGCATTGTGGGAGCGCTGAGTCTTGTTCTTGCCAGAAAGTTTGCATCCGCTGTTCCGGCGTAGTCATCCAGAAATTAGGATCAGTTTTACCAAAATCTCCAAGACCAGGAGATGTGAAACTATTTTGCCCCGATTCAATTTTCTTAAATTCCTTAGGTTTACCGTTAACGGGACTTTGAGCATCTCTCCGTAAAATTTCGGCACTGATGTTGCTTAGTCCAGTTTGGGACTGCAACAGTTTCGCCCCAGCCTTTCGCGGAAGTAATTTAAAAAGGGTTTGAAATAAAAAACTCTTGACAAAAGAGATCGGGTGGTAGTACTAAGGCTTTTGTCTGGTCTTGCAACAAACTCTTTTTAGCAGTTAATGGACAATTTGACGGTCTTAAGTTAAGGCAGCGCAAAAAGCTGCTTATTGGCGTATCCGGGTCTCAGAACCCTCTGTACTAATATTCGGATTACCGTCAAATGCTTTGAAGAATCGGTTCCTTCCGCTTTTGTTGATTGAGGTTACGTCGTTACAAAGTTGGTACCAGCAACGCTGTTAGGCACTTTCTCCCGTTAGTTTGCCAGCGTAGCTGATTAGCTCAAGTTCTCAATCGGTTAAGTCCTTTTCGCAAGTAACAAACAGCTTTTAGATCTCTTAAGTGCATCCGGTTGCTAAATGTTCTTTCCAGTCCAGGAGTGGAGCGGAAAGAGAGGAGACTTACTCGCATGAACGCAAAGATTAAGCGCACGGTTATCAATCCGACGCTATTCGTTTTCGGTGTGGTGATGTGTATTGGCATTCTCGCCACATCCGGATCTGCCCAGACTACCGGTAGTGCGACGCTGCGCGGGAACGTAAAAGATCCCCAGGGTGCAATAGTGCGCGGCGCTGCTGTCACGATCACGAACGAGCGCACCCTTGATGAACGTAAGGCAACCACCAATGATGATGGGGCCTTTGTCTTTAATGCTTTGACGCCTGGCGAGTACACGCTAAAGGTTGAGTCGCAAGGCTTCAAAACTATCTCTCAGCAGCACGTGGCTCTCGAAATCAGTAGTACTCGGTCGCTGGAAATTGTTACCGAGATTGGCGCTCCTACCGAAACGGTAACCGTTAGCGCTGGTCTCGATCAGCTGCAAACAGAGACAGGCGCGAAAGAAAACACGATTACGTCGGCTCAGATTGATAACCTCTCGATCATCAGCCGTAGTTCGCTTGAGCTTCTGCGTATTCTGCCGGGCGTTGTGGCTCCCGATGCGTCATCGCTCGAGCAGGTTGGATTCGGCAGTGGCGCAAATGCCAACAGCGCTTACCACGTAAATGGTCTCCGCGGCGAACAAAACAACGTACAGCTTGACGGCGCTCGCATGATTGACTTTGGTTCAAACAACGGAACCGTCATCACCGCAAACCCGGATATGGTCCAGGAAGTCAGGGTGCAGACGAGTAATTACGCAGCCGAACATGGAACCAGCGCTGTCCAGATCAGCGCGACAACCAAAGGCGGCGGCCACGACTTCCATGGCTCGGTCTACGACTACCTCAGGAACTACAACTTCCAGGCGAACGACCGCTCGAACAGTATTAATGGTGTGAACCGCCCGTTAAGCAAGTACAACTATCCGGGCGGCAATATTGGTGGTCCTGTGATTTTTCCCGGGACCAACTTCAATAAGAATCGAGACAAACTTTTCTTCTTCGTGGGATATGAATACTACTATCAGCGAGTGGACGAAGGTTCCTCGCTGTTTACAGTTCCTACGCTGAAACAACGTCAAGGCGACTTCAGCGGTTTTGATGTTCATGTCCCTGTTGGTTGCACTGCAGGCGGAGTTGTAGGCGTCGACGGGGGCGGTGATAGTGCGCCGGGCGGAAATTTGCTGCCGTGCAAGAGCAATCTTGGAGCGGCGCTGCTCAATCTTTACCCGCTGCCAAACTTTACCGACACCAAGGGCCACAATTACGTGTACAGCGTACTTAGGCCAAACGATCGAAACCAAACTACGTTACGTTTCGATTACAACATTAGCGACAACGCCAAGCTTTACGTGAAGTTAGCTCGTGAGTATGAAGAGCAGGGATTCCCACGAGGGCTCTGGTGGGATTCGTCCATGTTCGAAATTCCGGGTAAGCTCACCAGTCAAAACACCGGTAAGTCAGTGGTCGTAAATCTGACCAACGTCATTAATCCAACTATGACCAATGAGGTCCTGTTTGCTGGAAGTAAGCTAAACCTCTACTACGATTTCGCTGATCCCGATAAGGTTACCTACAAAGGTCTCGGATTGACGGATGCCGACAAAGTTGGCTTCCAAGGGAAGGCTAATTCGGGTGTTTGCACCAATTGTGGTGGCGTGAACTTCGTCGGCGAGAATCCATATGTTCCGATTAGCGTCATTAATGCCTGGGCTCCTAGCGGTCTGTTTTCAGCTTATGGATTTCCCATCTATTCGCCATACAGCAGCTACTCCGTTACCGATAATCTTTCCAAGGTCTTCAACACGCATACCCTCAAGTTTGGCGCGTTCTTTGAGCAGGGCAACAAAGAGCAGCAGTCTAATCACGACACCAACATAGTCGTTGCTCAATGGGGACAGCAGAACTCTACTGGAAACGATTATGGTGACCTGTATACCGGTCATCCTATCGAGTTCGGGCAGGCAACGGACCGCCCGAAGGATTACTTCCGGTTCTACAACTATGAGTTTTATGCTCAAGACAGTTGGAAAGTCCGGAACAACGTTACCTTTGAAGCCGGAATGCGAATCGGCTACTTCCCACAGAACTACGAGACGCACGGATTGGGAGTCCTATTCGACCCGTCAACTTACAACCGAAGCCAGGGAATCTTTTTGAATAAAGACCGGAACACGCCGAATGGCTTCAAGCAAGCAGCTAAGAATGAAATTCCAAAGGGCGTCCTTGAGAATCCCGGTATTGCGTGGATGCCCCGCCTGAACGTCGCCTGGGATATTGGTGGTAAAGGCGACTGGGTAATCCGTGCAGGTGCTGGTCTTTTCTACAATCGCGTTCAGGGTAATTACGACTATTACTCCAGCGGCCAGATGCCTAACACTTACGGTGCCACGGTTGACACACCCTGGAATAATGCCCCTGGCGGCTCTGGTGGTCTCAACTTCTCAAACCTGGACGAGATTGATCCGTTCGCATTTGCTAACGTCAATGTTAGTTCGAGGGACGTCCAGTCCAATGACATCCCGCGAGTGGCGAACATGAGTTTGACCATCGAGAAGCGCTTACCTGGCAACAACATTCTGTCAGTGGCTTATGTGGGTACTCAGGGAAGGCATCTACCACAGCAACGGTCAATCAATATCATTCCGCTGGGAACGCTAACGAGCGGAACACTTGCGGCGGGCAGTGCACATCCATCGGACCTGTCGGTTCCGGTTAATCGCGCTGCGATCGATGGGGGAGTGCTGAGAGGCTTCAGACCTTTCTCCGCTTACAATACAGTTGGTCTCTACCAGTTCACCGGAACGTCAACTTATCACTCTCTGCAGACAACCTTGAGCCATCAATCGGGTAAGAACCTTCAGTACTTCCTGACTTACACGTTCGCCAAAGGTTTGGGAACGGTGGCGACAAACGAGACGGATGGATCGGCATGGGCCGACCCAATCGATACGCGCGGCAGAAGTTGGGGTATCTTACCTTTCGATCGCACGCACGTTTTCAACGCGTCGTACAACTACACTCTGCCAAAAATGGCCCGCGGCTCTTTTGACAATTGGTTCACTCGCGGGGCCCTCAATGGCTGGCAAATGTCGGGCATCACCACATTCCAAACGGGTACGCCGATCCGCTTAAGGTTTACCGGCGATATAAGTTCGGCTGGTCAGGCAACTGCGTGGTTTGGAAGCGATGCATTCAACGTTCAAGGACAGAGCACAGGCGCTATTACGCCAGTCTATGCCAGTAATCCTCAGGTGAGCGGTGCCGGTGGCGGCGTTGGCTCAAAGCTTTTTGACCTGAGCGCGCTCCAGATCCCGACTTTCCCCAACACTGGACCATCACAACCTCCGTTCTATCTGAGAACGCCAAGCCGGAGCAACTTCGACGTCTCGTTCTTCAAGAACTTCAATTTCAGCGAGTCGAAGAAGTTCCAGTTCCGCGCCGGGTTCTTCAATATCTTCAACCAGGCCTATCCTACTCAAATCAACATAACTTCGTTGGATGGGGGCGGAACCGACCTTTTCCTTACGCTTGATACGGTCTGCAACGTAAGAAAGAGTGGCGTTCCGAATGGAAATGGTGGGACCGTTGACAATATCTGCGATCCAGCTGGTGGCTTCCGTTACACTGATGGTCGTGCTGGCGATAGAAGCGATACGCTTCACAACTTCGGTAAAATCACCAACAAGCACGGTCGACGAATCGTAGAATTCGCGTTTAAGTTCTACTTCTAAGTCAGTCCGAAGTAGGAGCTTTATCCGAGCGGCGCGGGTGGCGATGAATTCGCCGCTCGCGCCTTTCTCGTTTGCGCAAGTGTGTCGGTTTATGAGGGTCGAGCGATGAATACAAGTACCGCGAGCTAAGGGGACGGATGGGACACTCAACTTTACGCTTAGATCCTGATGATCGAGAGTACCATCAGGTCGGTCCGCTCGCGGTGCTGTACGTCGTAGGATTTCATACGAAGCCTTACACGCCCCAGAACGTGAGGGTTAGAGCTGGTGGTTGTTGTAGAATGTCAAACTCAAACCCTAATATTGCTTGCTCTGGGAAAGGCCTGATCATTGGGCAGCTGAGTAGTTAGAGAAGCCAACAAAGAGAGTAGGTTCCGCGTCCGACGCAATAGGTACTGGAGGCGCCATGAAAACGATCGTTCAATCATGGGTTGAGCTGGCACTCGTCCTCGCATTCTGTGGGATGGTCCACGCTCAGGATACAATCGAGCTCGACTCGAAATACAGAACTGCGGACACAAATAATGCGGTGATTGAAGGACGGGTATCGCTGCCCAGCGAATTCGCAGCAGAACGATACGTAAAGATCACGCTCAGAAATTCTCAGGTGGTTCTTTCTACCCGCTACACCAGTAAGCACGGCGAGTTTCGATTCGACAATTTGGCCGAAGGAATTTATTTCGTTCGAGCAGAGGTTGACGAATTCGATCCGGTAGAACAGAAGATTGCGTTGGGACGTGGAATTACCTCGGAGCTAAATCTCCAACTACGGGAAAGGAAATTGCCCCGCGCGTCGAATAACCTCAGGGTTGTGTCGGTTGCTGAGCTACAGCAAGTCGTCCCCGCAGGGGCAAAAAAGGAGTACCAGCAAGGGTTGAAGTTTGTCCTCAAAGGAGACGTAACCAATGCGGCAGCACATTTTCAAAATGCGCTATCGATCTATCCGGAATATCTCGCAGCACGCAACGATCTCGGTGCGCAGTTTCTGAAACTAAAGCGTATTGACGAAGCCGAGAAAAATTTTCAGATAGTCATCGAGAAAGATCCGAA
>Ga0163162_10006562_pt1 | contig 11272 bp, 5 predicted proteins | sample S55metaG_FD_115310 | JGI IMG/M metagenome (GOLD analysis project Ga0163162, IMG submission 115310) | Switchgrass rhizosphere microbial communities from Kellogg Biological Station, Michigan, USA - S5-5 metaG | ecosystem: Host-associated > Plants > Roots > Rhizosphere > Soil | place: USA: Michigan...
AGCAATAACGTGCCTTATACGAAATGATTCGTATTTATCAACGAATGTATTTATCAACGAATATTGTCGTAGATAAGGGCCGCTGCGAACGCCCGGTTTGCCAACAAAGGTCAAACGCGATTTGAGATGACGATCGGTGCCAGGAAGCAGGCCAACAATGTTAGGTGCCTTAAACTCATCGAGAACCCATTAGGAGGCTCTAGACTCGTTTTTGCGGCGACTTTGAATCTGCCATTATCGCGCAATTTATTTTCTCCACGTGGCATTTGAAAATGCACCATCTCCAGCAACATCCCAAACAGCTACGCGAACCCATTTCCAATTTGCCGCATCGGCGTCCCACGCGAACGATCGCTTTTCGAACTCATGTGTATCTTGAAGATCAAATTGTTTTCTGTGCGTCTTCTGGCCGTCTCCCCATACGATCTCGGCGACACGCAGTGGGAATGTTGAAGTAGCATCGATCTGAATATGCAAAGAATCGCCAGAAGGTGAAATTTTCGATCTGGTCAGTAAAACCTCGCCCGTTGAGACAAAGTCATCTCCCCGCGAAACGGCATCCAGTATCTCCTCATAATGGTCAAAATTAGGGAGCTTCTTTACATGGACGTAATTAACGTTCATATGTGCATATAGCTCGTCTGTCGGACTTAGTTGAAATACGTCTATTTCGCCAAGCATCACCTTGTGGAGACCGAGATTGTTCATGTCATCGCTTGTCTTGAAAGCGCGCTCTCCCAGACTCGGCAGGGAAAGATCGGAAGGCATCGCTTTCCATCCCGTGCCAAAATACTGGGGATCGCGAAAGTAGAACGTGTCTTGGATCTTATCGGGATAACCGGTTGATCCCTTGGTTCGCGGATGTGTGAGATAGACGGAGCCATGCTCCTGCTTCACCAACTTCCACAGTTCCTCTGAATCGTGAACGCGATAGACGGTCCCGTATTTGGGATCAGAGGTTGAAAACGCCTCGCCCTCCTTCCGGTTCATCATCCAAAAGACAGGTTTTGGGAACGTGACCGACCAATGCCCCCCGAGGAAAACATTCGCCTCTTCCGCAGGGATCAACAAGAATTTGTCATCGCTCATCCGCCTGCATGCCTTGTAGTAATCATCCAGTTCGCGGAGGCGTATTCCTGTCAAATCGGAAGGATGACCATCGATGTGAAAGTCCATGATCATCGCCGAATCGACGCCTATCTTTTCAAGTGACGTCTTGAAAGGCGGAACCCAATTGGGTCCGTTTGCCACGGCCTGCTCGGTATAAGCAAGGTGCCAGTGAGGAGCAAAAGTGATATAGCCGTCAAGGTGAGGATAGACGTCTTTATGCGTATATTCGAGTGCGCGATCCAGGGTCTGTTGCGGCGGCCCGCTGCCTAAGAGGAAAAAGATTCCCATCTCTTGCTTGCTTCCGGGAGGCGCATTCATCCAAGGATATATCGTCGTATTGTCGTCAAGAGGTTGTTGGATACCTAGGCCAACCTTGCCGCGCCACGCGCTATACCAGGCATATCCCATATTAGTGGTGTAGTCGCGAGCGAAGAGATACCGATGGGGTGATGGAAAGGCCACGATGCTGCCAGCCCCCATCCTCGCCGCGACAGCGCGGTAATGTACTTGGAGTGTGTGCCGCTCGGAGCCATACGGAGAAGTGAGGGATTGAAGTTTGCCTCCAGCATCGTAGTAGACGATTTGCGACGCCATGTTAATCCCCGGGCTGCGATCAGCCTCAGACGCCATCTGTATTCCCGCGTCATAGGTATAGGCGACATTCTGCTCATTCGTCTCAAGAACTGCCACTTGCTGGATCAATGAACTCTGGGGATAGAAGACATAACGCATCGTGCCGGAGAAGATTCCCATTTCCATGCCATTGAACGAAACTTCTACACGATCGCCTATCGTTGCTGCCGTAACAGAGGTAGGATGAAAACTCTGTATAAAGGCTCGCGTTCCTTGAGGCTTTCCAGGTGGAAAATCAAAGAAGGCGTCCCATCCGCCTGTCCGAACTCCTGTGTTGCAGCGGTAGAACGGAACAGCTTTCTCGACGATGGTTTTACCATCAGATGAAATGGATGTGATGAGAGGAAGTTTGTTGTCAAGCGCATACACTGCTTTCCAGTGATGCTTGGTTGCGTCGTTCCACTCAACGATCAACTCCTGATTTGTGGCAGCCACTGCGATTGGCCCTGCCTTGACTGCGGAGATGTCTGCTGTGATCGGAGCCGCTTGGAGTATGGTCGCCCACGCGAAATAGAGGATAAGTCCCGCGAGCAGAGTGTTAGCGCGGCTACCGATTCGCATCAATTGACTCCTGACTTTGCAATGCCTGCTTATGCAATAGAAGAAAACAGGAGCGCTTTTCCATAAAGCGCTCCTCGTAGTAGAACAAAATAACTAGAAGCGAATACGCGCAGTCAACTGCGAGTTTCGTGCTGTCGTCAGAGTGTTTGTCGGCACACCAAAGAGGTTATCTGTTGGCGCTACCGAAGGAACACCCCAGGCGTGGCGGTTGAAGGCATTCAACATCTCGTATTTGAGTTGAAAATCTACCTTCTCGGTAATGTGGGTGTTTTTGATAATACTCAGATCTTCGTTCTTGAAGCCATTCATGCGAATCGCGTTAGTCACGCGTGCGATATTGCCCAATTGATAGGCGCCACCGTTACGCGCTGCGTTCGGATCAACAAAAGCACCGTTGACGGCATCACGGCTGACGTTAAGGTTGAAGAGTGTATTCACATTAGGATCCGCGCCACTGCTGGTAACGCTAAACGGATTTACCTTGTTGGCGGCGGAGGCAGCGCTCTTGAACGAACTGCCCGTTCGCTGATTGAATCGAATGCAGTTGTCCCAGCCTGGAATCGCAGAGGCGCACCCGAAGGAGAGAGGAGTTCCAGACTGATAGCGGAGGATAGCGCCCACCTGCCATCCGCCCAAGGCAACGCTTGCAAAGCCGTGATTGAAATGCTGGTGATTCTTGCCGAAGGGCAGTTCTTGAATAAAGCTCGTTACAAAGACGTTCGGCAGATCCTGTGTGCTGAGTGACTTCTCTTCCTTTAGATTGCTCGGGTCCTGAATGGCACTCAAATTGTTAGTGTTGAGAACGATGGTGTCAGAGTTTGTGATGTTCTTCGACCAGGTGTAAGAGACTTGAAGGTTTGTTCCGCTGCGAAACCGCCGTTGCAGCGAGGCCAGCAGAGCGTGATAAGTCGACTGGCCGTCGTTCTGAAGGCAGCAATTCGATTGAATCTGCTGGTACTGGGAGAACGGACGAAGGGCTTGGGAAGTTTGCACGTTGTTTCCGTACACGGAGTAAAAGGCTGGGAATGGAGCAGTCACCCCCGCCGTATTGGATGCGAGCGTACGAGAGAGATTGTCTCCCAATTGAAAGGCGCTCTTCGGAATGTTATTGATATTTTCAAGGTTGGAGCGAAGTCGGTTACCACGTTGACCAAGATAACCCAGCGTAAAGATAAGGTCCGGAGCAAACTCTTGCTGTATTTCTAGATTCCACTGTTGGGTCATCGCCGGACGATTCATGTTCGCCCTAATGTAGTTTGAAGCTACAACCTGACCAACGAAGTAGCTCGGGTTTAGCAGAGGCGGCGTACCGTAAGCGGGGAACCCGTTTGCCAGATCAAATGCTGGAGTAAAGGCGTTGACACTGGTAAATGAGGCATTCGCCTTATAGCCCGTATTCATTTGGTTCCCGGCGTCAGCGTAAAACATAGGGCCATAGAGTATGGAGTAACTCCCGCGCAGAACGAACCTTCCATTCGCAGCACTAGGAGAGTAGGCAAAACCCAAGCGAGGAGCGATGCCTTTGTAGTATGGATCGATCCACTTCGCGTTACAGTTACAAGTAGTTCCGAAAATCAGGGCTCCTGGCTTACCCGATATCGGATCGATGGCTGTCTCGCTGAAGTTTGAAGTCCTATTTTGGAGTTCTCTACGAGGTAGATCCACGTCGTAACGAATACCCAGGTTTAGCGTGAGATCAGGACGGATCTTGAAGTCATCCTGCAGGAAGATGGCCCAATACGAGGAGAGCCACCTTGGTTGGCTGGAGTATGAGTTAATCGAAGCCGAACTCGGGAGACCCAGCAGAAGACTGGCAAATCCATTTCCACTGTTGGTCGTGGAGATAGTCGCTGAAGTTCCCGCTGTTTGGGCACGGGCAAATGTAATGCGAGGTACGGGTCCATTGAATGTGTTGAATTGCTGATAGCGATAGTCTCCCCCGATCTTCAGATAATGATGGCCATGCTCGATAGAAAGGTTATCCGCGAATCGAAACCCGTTATCGATAGGATCGCCATTATTGCCGCTATTCAGCACCGGGATCGACTCACCGACTGTTGTGACGGGAAATGAAACAGCATTGATATTGCTAATTCCGAGTTGCTGAGCGTAGTTAATATTTCCTTGCGCCGAAACGCTGAAGTTTTTAGCGTTCGTTCGGTTATAACCTGCCATAAACTGGTTGACTAAATGAACATTGATGGAGCTTGTCAGGCCAAGGCGAAAGAGGTGGGTTACGAAGTTCTGGTTCCATTGATTCGGGTCTACTGGGTCGGGAAGCGTTCGAGGGTTCTTCTGACTCGTGTTCTGTCGCGCAGTCCAGGATCCAAATAGCTTGGTATTTGCGGCGATATTGTGATCAATACGAACCGTGTACGTCGTGTTCGTAATGGGATAGGGTTGGTTGATGGTGTAGTTATTAAAAGTCGTATTGGCTTGAGGAATGGGATAGTAGTTAAGATAGTTTCTTGCAATCGATGTAATGCGACTTGCCGGAATGACATTTTTTGAAAAGGCAGTGCGGCATTGCACACCGTTCACCGTTCTGGCCGTGCCAGGATCGAAAATTTGTCCGCTTAAGACAGGCGTTCCATCGCAGGGATTCGTCGCAATTACCGTATTCGTCAACAAAGCTGAAAAATCGCCGTTGCGCATTGCGAGGGTCGGCAGGGTCGAGGTCACAGGACCTCCAGTACTCTGCCGAAACTGCTCCCACGTGAAGAAGAAGAAGCTTCGATCGTGGCCGTTATAGACATGCGGAATGACAACGGGGCCTCCAAGGCTGACGCCATAGTCGTTCTGCTTATTGGATGGCCGGCGATAGAGACCCTCGCAATTAGCGACAGCAGTTGGCGTCGTGGCAGAGGCAAGGCAGATGGACTTGCGTCCATTATTGAAGTAGGTGTTTGCATCTAATGCTTCATTGCGAAAGATGTCGAACACACCGCCATGGTAGGCGTTCGTACCGGATTTCGTGGCGAAGCTTTCAACCGCGCCTGTGGTCCTCCCATATTCAGCGGAAGGATTTGAGATCGTCAGTTTGAACTCCTGGATCGCCTCCACCGAGGGAGCCGCCTCGTCAAAGAATGATGCATTTTCTGACCTGAGCAGGTCCAATCCGTCGATGAGGATCGCTATCCCCTGGTTCTGCGCACCTCCAACCTTGATCTGACGAATTCCATTATTCGTATTTTGCGTTCCTGGCCCGATCGTGCCAGGTTGAAGGAAGACAAACGCTTCCGGAGAACGTAAGGCTCCCACACCCCCCAAAGCCAGAGGCAGTTCAATGGCTTGTTTGGTAGTAATGACCCCTCCCACCTCTGAAGACTCTGATTGAACGGACGGAGCCGATGCCTCGACGGTAACCTGTTCGGTCGAACTTCCCACTGCGAGAGTGATATCCAGTGTCGAGACCGTATTGACCTGAACCAAAACACCGGAATAGTTCGCTACCTTAAATCCGGGCACCGTTACGCTCACATCGTAAGAGCCCAATGGGACGGCCGGAAAGCGGTACGATCCGGTAGCGGATGATTCTGCTGTCGATAAAGCGCCTGTCTCTTTATTCCTAGCAATCACCTGAGCGTGAGGGACAGCTGCACCTGTGCTGTCAACAATATTGCCGGCAATTGAACCTTGGTTTGACTGTCCTTGTAGCTGTGCCAAGCCCATGAAAAGGATCAACACGCTCATCAGACCTTTAATCAACTTTTTGGATCGCATTCCGCCTCCGTGCAATATCTGGGTAGTCTTTTCGTTTGCGTTTTCAACGCAAACTCCATTTGTCATGAAAATCCGTAACATAGTAGGAATTGGCTACTATGAATGACAATGGTGCTTTCTATTCAATTTCGACTAGTTCTCGCGCACTACCGGCGACTCAGTCGAACCGAATGACATTGCCCTCAACGTCCAGAAAGCAGTTAGCATAGCGAGCACATCACGCTGACCAAATTTGAACGAGCTAGCTAGCAGATCTCTTTAGCTTCAATCCCAGACAAACGGATATCATCCACGAATGCGCCTCACACGCCTGATTGCGGCGACTTTTAGCTTGGTCCTTCTTCCTATGGTCGCGTGCCTTCGCGTGCACCATTCAGACACGGTATATGCGATTCCACGTAATCCTTCAGGTTCTCTATACGTAACGCAACATGCAGGAATGGCTGACGCAGCCTCACGTTTCGGAATGAAGGTCTACTGGAATGGACCGCGCGGCGGAGATGATACTCAGCAACAGATTGAGCTGATGGAACGTGCCATCGAGCAGCGGGTAGCTGGCATTGTCATCACTCCTACCGCAGCATTTGCACTTGATACGGTAATTCAACGGGCCTTATCAAACAATATTCCTGTTGTTATCCTCGGCACCTCGATTCCCTTTCCACCTGATCCCAATCTGTCGTTCGTAGTCAACGATATTGGTCAGTCAGCGAGGATTGCAGTGTCTCGTATTTGTCACGGAATGGAAAACCCAGGAGAGATTGCCGTGATTGGCGTCGATCCAGTCACCCCAGGGAATACCGCTCTGGTGACGGCATTTGAAGAGGAACTGACACGGTGCAAACCAGCGGTACGAGTTGTAAGCAAGGTTGGTGGCACATTTACATTTGGACAGAGCAAAGAAACGACCGCGCGGCTACTCTCCGAGCATCCCGCACTCTCCGCTATATATTCACTCAGCAGTTCAGGAACACGCGGGGCTGTCGCAACTCTTGACGCACGGCATCGGAGTAATACTGTTCGCATTATCAGCGCCGATCCAAATCTTGACTTGATACTTCTACTTCGACAGGGCGCGATTGATGCGCTGGTCTTTCCGAATATGCACGCGATGGGAGAAAGATCGGTTGAAAATATCGTTGCGCTGCGACGGCATAGTCCCATCCAATCCGTTGCACTTCTCGCCCCTATGTTGGTGACACGAGAGAATGTCGATTCAGAGCCTGTCCAGACACTACTCAAAATGGACTGGAGGCAAGGCCAATGAGGAAGGCCCTACTTATCATTCTCGCCGTACCCTTGCTCGTTGCCGGCGGATGGTATTTGAGCAAAGGCCGTAGTTTTGCATTGCCTTATTTCGATAGATTTCGCGAGCGTGATATCTCAGGTTGGCTCGTGATGGGCGGAAACTGGCAGTTCAGCGGAGATGCAGTTGTCAATCGCTCCGATGAGCACGGGGCCAAACTTGTAACAGGGTCCAGTGAGTGGGGCAATATATCTCTGGATGCAGATCTCAAGCTAATCGGTCATTCAGGCGATCTCGGCGTGATGGTGCGCGTTAGCGATGCCGAACCGGGGGTCGATGCATATAACGGATATTATGTCGGGCTGCGTTCGAACGATCGCTCCTTGGTAATGGGACGTGCCGACTATGGGTGGACCGAAGGGCCCCCGACTGCAATTGATGGGGGAATCGAGGCAGCACGTTGGTACCATCTGCACGTAGTCGCGGTAGGATGTACGATCGGAGCTTCGGCGTTAGACACCACCACCGGAAAGATTGCCTATGCAATGATGCAGGAGCCAAACTGCATTCCCAAAGGAATGATCGGCATTCGCTCCATGGCAACGGGTGGTGCTTGGAAAAATATCGTTGTAGAAAAAGCTGGCGCGGCCGATCTCGAACCAATTCGAAATAAAGTAACCGCCATAGAAACGCCGCATCTATTCTTCCGCGAGTCAGACGTGAATCGCACATCAGTTGATTCTGCGACCGGCAAGCCTGAAGCCGATATCACGAACGATGATTCGAGCCCGATAATAACAACCATCGAAGCCATCAAGATCCATAGCATTGATTCGCAGAATCGCGTGGTGATCCGCGGCGTAGTGACCTTGCTAGCTCCCCTTTACGTACAGGACAGCACGGGAGGCCTCGCGGTCGAGGCTTCGAATGAAACTGTCCTCAATCTCGGGGATGAGGTCGAAATCGCCGGTTCGATCAAAGATCAGAACGACAACGCCATACTAGTTGCGCAGACCGTTAAGCTTACAGGTGACCGCTCGCTTGCCCCCCCGTCTTCAGTCACATCGACGCAAGCTGCCGGAATCCTTTTTGATGGACGACTGGCTGAACTCCGCGCCCGCTTGCTTAGTAAGTCTATCGATTCAACCGGCAATCGCGTGATCTTGCGACTCGAAGATTCCGCTCAAATCTTTCGGGCGGAGGGACCACTCGGGCTCTCGGGGGAACAATTAGACAAATTAGTGCCAGGAAGCGAGCTACGCATTCGCGGTGTGTGTCGGGTTGGCCCGTGGCAAGGAAAGGATGGAGGAGCATTCACGATTCTGATGCGCTCTATCGAAGATGTCGACGTAATCTCCGGGCCTCCATGGTGGTCGACGCGCCTTTTAGTGCGGGAAATCGGTTTGGTCGCCGTCCTGATCGGCATAGGCATATATATCTATCTCAAGATTGAGCGTTCCAAGATGCGAGCCATTCTGGACGAGCGTGCGAGACTTGCCCATGAGATGCATGACACCTTAGCGCAAAGCTTCGCTGGGGTAGGCTTTCATCTTCAGGGTGTGCGCAACTCAGTCCGTTCTGGGACACTTACAACTCCCGATGTGGTCGATAAACTTACCTTCGCATGCGAATTGATCACGCGAACACACCGCGACGCTAGTGCCGAGATCGCTGCGCTTCATCCTGGACTTGACGATGGATCGGATTTACTTACGCTCCTTGAGCGATGCGCCTACACGATGTTAGAGGGCAAGCATATTCCAATTAAGCTGATCCGCGAGGGATCCTCTCGCGATTTGTCACTGGCCATTCGTGACGCACTATTTCACATTGGCCGTGAGGCAATCACGAATGTCTTGCGTCACGCCGCCGCCGAATCGATCACGATGCGCATGTGCAACGAATTTCGCGCGGTGACACTTGAGATCATCGATGATGGTCGTGGGTTTAACTACGAGAAGCATTGTGCGGACTTTGGTCTATGCGGAATGCGCTCCAGAAGCGCAGCAATCGGCGCGGAACTTGATGTGATCTCCGACATTGGCTATGGGACTACGATTCGAATTCGGGCACCATATCGGATTCGAAAAAAGTTATTACCGATGCGCAGGAATCCTGCCTCTGCGAATGTCAAAAAATAGATGGGTACTCCTACTCAATTCTTACGAGCCCGCGCTTGATCGCTACTGCTGTCGCTTCGGTGCGGTCGCGGCTTCCAAGTTTATCCAGCAAACTGATAACGTGATTGCGTGCAGTGAACTCACTGATACAGAGTTTATCCGCGATCTCTTTGTTTTTCATACCTTGCGCTACCAACTGCAGAATCTCACGTTCGCGCACACTTATTTCATTACGGAGTGCTCGCTGGGCCAGCTGTTGCGCAATATGCGGCGGAATCGAGCGCTCTCCTGCATGAACTGTGCGGATTGCATCGATCACATTCTCCATGGGGGCCGTCTTCAAGATGTAAGCCATAGCTCCCGCTTTCATTGCTCTGAAGACATCTTCATCAGAATGATAGTTTGTAAGCACAGCGCAGCGAAGATTAGGGTATTCTTTTTTCAAAAGAGCAATCATCTCTTCGCCGCTCATTCCCGCCATACGAAGATCCGTGAGAAGAACATCTACTATAACGCCGGACAACTGTTCAATAGCTTCCTGCGCCGACGCCGCAACGCCGACGACATTTATGTCCTCAGCGCTTTCAAGCATCGTTTTTAAACCCATGCGAACAACCTGATGGTCGTCGACAACGAAAACGCGTATTGGGATCGAGTGAGACATCATTCTTTGGAAAATTAGGGTAACGCGTTGTCTCAAGACCGGCAATAGTACGAAAGCACTGGCTTGCTTTGGTGTTCTATTCCCATTGACCGTGCTTTTTCAGGTTACTAGTATGATCCAGTTTCCTCATAGCAGGATCCAACGATTTTCCCCCTCAGGACGAGGGAGCAATGTTCGAGACTGGAATTGCGAAAAGGAAGAAGGTAGAGATCACACTCGCCATTCGCTTCACAACAGGCGAATTCGAAATTCCGAATGGGCAGCGATCAAACCAAGTCGTAAAAACAGAGCATTTCTGCTTGGCAAGATGTAAACATATAAGGATAAATGATGCGAATCAGCATAGTAGCGACCTTGGCGGTGTACGGTCTAACATGCCTTTCCGCCGCGGGGCAACAACATCGACCACCTGCAGTTCCGCTCGTCACCAACGATCCGTTCTTCAGCCTCTGGTCCATGTCCGACAAACTAACGGACGCTCCTGTTAAACACTGGACCGAAGTCGCACAGCCCATCACAGGCCTGATTCGGATCGACAACAACCCTTATCGCTGGATGGGGACCATTCAGCGTGGCTACCTTGGCACGGCACCTATAGAAGCAATGACGCAGAGTTCTGTGGAGGTTACCCCGCTGCACAGTCGCTATACATTGAATGGTGGAGGAGTTGAGCTAAAGGTTACATTCTTTACTCCGCTGTTTCCATCCGACTTGGACGTAATGTCGCGTCCAGTGACTTATCTCAGTTGGAGCGCGCGCTCTACTGATGGCAAACAGCACCAAACCGACATCCTGATTGATGTCGATCCGTTGATCTCAGTTGATCAACCTGGTCAGCAGGTCATATGGTCACGAACGCAAACTTCAGGCTTGACTGTGCTCAGCGTCGGCAATCGCGATCAGCCCACACTACATCAATCTGGTGACCGTGTGCGCATCGATTGGGGATACTTTCATCTTGCAATTCCCAATTCCGCCCAGGCAAAGACGTCTATGTCTTTCGAGGCGATCCCAGTATTTGCTAAAAGTGGGGATCTAAGCGATAGTGACGATTCTTCGATGCCCCTTCCTGCGTCGCGCCGTGGACGTGCCGCTCACCTCGCCGCAAAACTGCCAATGGGTTCCGTCGGGGCATTACCCACTGAGCGCCATGTCGAACTTGCATATACCGATGGCTACTCTATCGAATACCTTGGCCGCAAGCTTCGTGCTTAC
>Ga0163162_10006563_pt1 | contig 11272 bp, 3 predicted proteins | sample S55metaG_FD_115310 | JGI IMG/M metagenome (GOLD analysis project Ga0163162, IMG submission 115310) | Switchgrass rhizosphere microbial communities from Kellogg Biological Station, Michigan, USA - S5-5 metaG | ecosystem: Host-associated > Plants > Roots > Rhizosphere > Soil | place: USA: Michigan...
GTACGGTAAACTATAATAACGTTAACCGCATTGTGCGATTTTATCTTGAAATAATAGGTATGATAACCTGCCTGCGTATCCCCGATCAGAAATTCGAAGTTTTTATGATGGAAAAGCCTGCTGCCAAAATCAAGGTTAGCACCCGATTCACTTTTGATATAGCCGCGCGCTGCATCAGGCATATAAGCTGTTACTTCATCAGTTGTTTGATCAAATAGCTCAATGATACTGTTACCGCTTATCGGCTGGTTAAAATACATCCGTACACGGAACCAGTAAGTAGAGTTTTTATGGTGGTTGCTGGGATAGTATGAGCTGTTTTCGGAAAAGGAAGAGCTCATTGCCTGTATATCTCGGAATGATAGTTTCCCGGTACTGTCTTGCAGGTAATTTACCTCGTTTAGGGTAAACTTATGTTGCTGAACATTTTTATCAATGCTGAGTACATTTTGCGCATGTAGATTAAGCGCCCACAAGCACAAAAAACAAACAAATAAATACTTAATCAATGCAGGTAAATGTTTAATCAAATGTTTTTAATAAATAAGTATGACCTGCTATAACGGTACAATTAAATGTGCGTAGTTACAGCATTCCCAGTTTCGGGGATAATGGCCGTGTACAATAAATGTTTATTAAGAACCGGTTTATAATATCCCAAATATAATTAAATGTTAATTATTTGTCGCCAATATGGGTGTTATTTTCTTTATGTCTTTTGATTGGCTTTTGTTATGTTGTTATTTCTGCCTTATCAAAAAAGGATAAAATCTGCGAATGAAAGCCTGTTTCATTTTGATACCTTTGGACTTAACCAGTTATCGATTATCCGGCTAATGTTTGAGCGACTAAAGGCTTTATTGCTTATTCCTTTTTTATGTTATTCGTTAATAACCTCAGCAAAAGGCCCGGGTTTTCCGGTTAGATATTTAGGTATCGAAGACGGTCTTTCAAATAACGCGGTAACCTGTATTACACAGGATCAATATGGCTTTATGTGGATGGGGACTTATGACGGCCTTAACCGTTATGATGGTTACTCGTTTAAGGTTTTCCGGAATATCTGGGGTGACAAAAACTCATTGGTTAATAACCACATTAAATCCATCAATGCCTGCGGCGGGCGAATATATGTCGGAACTGAAAAGGGCCTCATGTTTTTTGATTATGCCGATTCCCGCTTCCATGCGCTTTATTGTTATAATGAAAAACATCAACCTGTTAAGATCGGGTTCAACATCAATGAAATAGTTGCCGACAAATCAGGCAATATTTTTGCCACTAATGGAACGTATGGTTTCCTGAAATTTGGGAGAGCAGATACGATCGGTAAAGAGATCTTGTATGATATTAAGAAACAGCGGTTCAATACGCTTGCCGCACGGATGGATAAGCAGGGAACCATATGGGTGCTGGTAAGTGGGGCCGGGCTTGGCCGATATAATGCTGCAACCGATAAGATAAAAATTGTAGCGCCCGAATTGGCGAATGCCGGTAGTATAACTATTGATGGAAAAGGCAAAGTGATTGCGGGGTGGGGCAACGAGTTGTTTATGTACGATCCGCTTACGCTGAAAACCACAAAGCTTGACATTGGGCTTAACAAATTAATAAATAACAGCATTTTTAGCCTTGCCACGACAAAAAACGGGGATATCTGGGTTACCACAAATGGTGGAGGGATCAAAGTTTGGGACCCGGCGGCGGGCAACATTACTTATATCACTGCCGGCGAAACGCCCAATAGCCTACGCAGCGGTGCCGTTGACGCTGTTTATGAAGATGATGAATCCCGGATCTGGATAGCAACCCTGCGCGGGGGCGTGAACATTATTGACCGTAAGCCGGCATCGTTCCATTTGTTTGCACATGACGCTTTTAATAAAAACAGCGTTATCAATAATTTTATCCTCTCGTTTTGTGAAGATAAGCTACACAACGTTTGGGTTGGCACCGATGGTGGAGGGTTAAATTATTGGGATACAAAAACAAATACCTTTACTCCGTATGTGCATCAAAATACTCCGGGATCTATCAGCAGTAATTTTGTTGTAAGTATTTTAAACGATTATACCAACAAAATATGGGTGGCTACCTTTAATGGTGGTATTGATGCCTTTGATAATGCCACCCGGCAGTTTAAACATTACAGTTGCTACAACCCTGTAGATAAAAAGGAGGAGCGGAATTTTTGGAAGCTTTATGAAGATTCGCAGCACCGTTTGTGGGCAGGCAGCACCTGGGGAGGTGCTTTGTTTCTGTACAATCGTGCTAAAGATCAGTTTGAGCTTTTTGATAAAAGCCTGGTAAATATCCATGCGCTTTTTGAAGATCATGCCGGCAACTTATGGGCAGGTAACTACAACAGTCTTATAAAAGTTGATATTCAAAATAAAAAGCACCGGGTTTACTTTATTGGCCAGGCCATCCGGGCTATTACCGAAGATAATAAGCACAATTTATGGGTAGGCACTGAAGGGGGAGGGCTGCTTCAATACGATACCCATACTAATCAATATAAAAGGTATACGGAATCGGCCGGGCTACCCAGCAATACGATCTTGAACATCCTGGTAGATAACAGCGGGAATTTATGGTGCAGTAGTTATAACGGCCTTTCCAACTTTAACGTAGTAACAAAAAAAATTACCAATTATAATGCCTCCGATGGTCTGCAAAGCAACCAGTTCAATTATAACGCGGCGTTAAAGCTGGCATCGGGTAAAATGCTTTTTGGCGGTATAAAAGGGTTTAACCTTTTCTCTCCTGATAGCATTGCGTCTTATGTTCATCAGCCCAGGTTAATGCTTTCTGATTTTAAAATAAATAACACATCAATTGAGCAGGGTAGCGCATATACACAAAAGCTGCCGTTAAACGAATTGAAAAAAGTGACCATTCCGTTTAGTGAAGCTACCTTAAATATCAGCTATACTGCGCTTGAATATTCATTTCCTGATAAGATCTCCTACGCATATTATCTTGAAGGCTGGGACCATGGGTGGAACTATGTAGGCAAACTAAAATCGGCCTATTTTTCACGGCTTAATGAAGGTACTTATACCCTCAGGATCAGGGCTACCAATACAGAAGGGCAATGGACGGCTGCGCCCATCTTCATTAAAATTATTGTTTTACCGCCCTGGTACCGCACCTGGTGGGCGTACTTAATTTACCTATCGGTAGTGTTTGCTATAGCTTACGCGTTTTATAATTACAGGGTAAACCAGGCCAAGCTCAAGTTTAAAATAAAGCTGGCCAATTTGCAGGTAGAAAAGGAAAAAGAGCTTAATGAAAAGAAACTGACATTTTTTACCAACGTATCGCACGAGTTCAGGACGCCGTTAACGCTTATCATTAATCCTATAAAAGACCTTCTTAATCAAAACAAGGGTAATACAGAAGAATTGAGCACCATATATCGCAACGCACGCCGCCTGCTTGGTTTGGTTGATCATTTATTACTTTTCCGGAAAACCGAAAGCGAAAACGCATCGCTTAAAGTGAGCAAGCTGAATTTTGTGAGCTTATGTAATGAGGTTTATTCATGCTTTATCCAGCAGGCTAAAATTAAACAGCTTAATTATACCCTTGAGCGTAGATCAGAAAGCATTGAGGTGTACGGCGACCTGGAGAAGATTGAAATAGCCCTCTTCAACCTGATTTCAAATGCCATAAAATTTACGCCCGACCGCGGCACCATACACATTATAATTGAACAGGACGACGTTCATGTGTATTTTAAGATAATGGATAACGGTATAGGTATAAATGCAGAGGCCGGCGACAGGCTGTTCGATAAATTTTACCAGGCAAAGGATAAAAACTATTTCCGCAAAGGTTTTGGGATAGGCTTATACTTGGTTAAGGTTTTTATTGAAAGCCATAAGGGTAATATCAGCTATTCCAACAATCCTGATGGCGGTACCACATTTGTGCTTGCAATGCCAAAGGGTAAGGGCCATTTTTCCGGGGATGTCATAGTTGAGGATGTTGTGCCGGATTATACTTATGTAAATGAGCTTATTGATGATGACAACAAAGCGATCGTGGCGGAAGAGGAAGACCTGACTGCATTAGAGCTGTTCAGTTCGGCAAGGCATACCCTTGTGGTGATTGATGATAATGATCAGATCCGTTCGTATATCAAAAAGATCTTTACGCCCGGGTACAATGTTATTGAGGCTCAAAATGGAGCAACAGGTCTCGAGCTGATAAAAAAACACATGCCAGATGTAATTATAAGCGACATAGTTATGGACGGGATCAGCGGGCTTGACCTGTGCCGGATCGTAAAGGAAGACCAGGCCATAAGCCATATCCCCGTTATCCTGTTAACCGGCGATACCACGCCCGATATTATGCTGAAGAGTATAGAGGAAGGTGCTATTGATTTTTTACGTAAGCCTTTTGATAAAGAATTGCTTATTGCACGGGTAAAAAGTGTGTTGCGCAATAAAACCGAGCTTCAAAACTATTTTTATAAGGAAGTCACCAAAAAAAGTACCGGCCGCAGCATCTCACAGGAAAACAAAGATTTCCTGAATAATTGTATTTCGGTGATCGAACATTACTTTACCGACGATAAGTTTGATGTATATGTGTTGGCCAAGGAGATCGGTATCAGTTATGCAACCTTATTTAAACGCCTTAAGAATATTACCGGGCAGTCGGTTAATAATTTTATCCGGTTTGTGCGCCTGCGCAAAGCTGCCGAATTACTCATCCAAACCAATTGCAATGTTAATGAAGCCGCGTTCCAGGTTGGCTTTAGTGACGTAAAATACTTTCGCGAGCAATTCTTTAAACAGTACGGTATCAACCCCTCAGATTTCATCAAAAAGCACCGCGCCAGTTTTCAAATTTCGTATCGGATGAACGAGTTTGAAAAAAACTCGTCCAAATAGGGCCGCCTTTATGGGGATGATCTGTCATCACCCGAAAAGCGTCCTGAATAAAATAAGAGTGAATTTGACACTTATTTTCTCGCCTATTCTACAAAAACTATCAAAAAGGTGTGTTTTTGTATGTTTTGACCCCGGTAATTTATAGTTTTACCCCTCTCTCGTATTGCCAAATTCCGCTTATTTCGTTTCAACCGACAGGCAATAATTAGTACCAATATTTTATTGCCGGCAATTCATAAACTAAAAATTAATGCAATGAAAATTTCAAAAATGCACAATTGGATAGCATCCGCTGTGGTGTTAAACCGCCCCGGATAAGCACAGGTCACAATCCAAAATTCCAAATTAAATAAACCCAATAACCAATTAAATTATGAAATATAGATTTACTCATTTAAACAGTTTTTCCGTATGGCTTTTGATGATCATGCTGCTGGGCATGACTCAATTAGCAAATGCGCAAACAAAAATTAATGTGAAAGGCGTTGTAAAGGATGCCACAGGCAGCGCCTTACCGGGCGCAACGGTGAACATCCAGGGTACAACCCAGTCAACCATAACTGATGTTAACGGTGCTTTTAAAATTGAAGTAACCGAAGGCTCTACGCTAAGGATCTCCTTTGTAAGTATGGTTCCTAAAACCATAGTAGTTACTAAAAACACAACTACATTAAACATAGTGCTTGAGGATAATAATAAGCAGCTTAATGAGGTGGTAGTGGTTGGTTACGGCACCCAAAAACGTTCGGATGTTACCGGCTCTGTTACAACGGTGCCAAAGTCCCGCCTGTCACAATTGCCTGTTACTAACGTTTTGCAGGCTGTAGAAGGTGCTGTTGCCGGGGTGACTGTAACCACATCATCATCTATTCCTGGTCGCCAGCCTTCGGTTACGGTGAGGGGACAGAATTCTATTTCGGCTGCTTCTGGTCCATTCGTAGTGGTTGATGGTATCCCGCTTACCAAAAGCGGCGGATCACTTAATGATATCAATCCAAATGATATTGCTTCTATGGAGATCCTTAAAGATGCTTCTGCAGTAGCTATTTATGGTGCTAACGGCTCGCAGGGTGTTATCCTGATCACTACAAAACGCGGTACAACCGGTAAACCGGTTATTCGTTACAATGGTTATGCCGGTTATGAAAACCTTGGGCATATCCTTGAACCGCGCGATCCTGCATCATTCACGCAGAAATTCCTCGATTATGAATCGCAGAACCATCTTACCCAACAGTTTCCGGAGCCGGTATATAACAATTCTGAAAGGGCTAATTATGCAGCAGGTCGTACTATTGATTGGGTTAAAGAAGCTACCCAGCAGGGCTTTATGCAGGATCATAACCTGAGTGTAACAGGCGGTACACCCGATGTTAAATACTTTTTATCGGGCGATTACCTGAAGCAAAAAGGTGTGGTAAAAGGCTATCAGTACAACCGTGCAAGCGTACGTTCAAATTTAGATGTAAACGTAACCAGTTTCCTGAGCATTGGGGCAAATTTGTATTTCGCCAATAATAACTATGACGGCGGAAGGGCGAATTTGCTGAATGCAACCGCCATGAGCCCTTATGGTAATGAATATAATGCCGATGGTACCTATGCCATTTACCCGATGGCGCCTGAGCAGTTATATGTTAATCCATTGCTCGGCTTAACTACTAATCAGATAAACCGCAGTGTAAATATTAGTGGTAATGGCTATGCCGAAGTGAAGTTTGGCGGCGTGCTCAAAGGACTAAAATATCGCTTAAATGCAGGGTACACCTATCTGCCTACCCGTGTGGATAGTTATAGTGGCCGTTTGGCAAATACGCCTTTAGGCTCGGCAGCGGCCTTAAGTTCTGAAACTAACAGTTACACGCTTGATAACCTTTTACTTTATACCCGCGATTTTGGCAAACACCGCATTGATTTTACCGGATTGTACAGTGCACAGCAGCGTAAATATTTTACCTCAGGTATAGCCGGGACCGGTTATATTAACGATGAACTGTCATTTAACCAAATTGGTATTGGCGCAACTGTATCGGGTGCAACGGTAAATAATTCTTTTTCCGGCAGTTATTCAGACAGATATGCTCTTAATTCGCAAATGGCGAGGTTAAACTATTCGTATGACAGCAGGTACCTGTTAACCCTGACCGTTAGGCGTGACGGATCGTCGGTATTTGGTGCTAATACCTCAAAATACGGTTGGTTCCCGGTAGCTGCTCTTGGTTGGAATGTGAGTAACGAAGATTTTCTTAAAAATTCAAAGCTAATCAATAGCTTAAAAATCAGGGCATCATACGGTAAAACCGGTAACGAGGCCGTAAGTGTATACAGAACCATAACATCTGATGGTACCGTAAGATTTCCGTTTAATGGGGTAAGTTCGGTAGGTATACAGGCCAGTAATCTTGGTAATAGTAACCTGCATTGGGAAAGCACTAACCAGGCCAATATTGCGGCGGATTTTTCTGTATTGAATAGCCGGATCAGCGGTACTGTGGAGTATTATGATTCGAGGACTTATGGATTGTTGCTAAACCGGGCCCTGCCAACAATAACTGGTTACAATCAGGTTGTTGATAACATTGGTAAGGTGGCTAATAAAGGTATTGAGGTAACATTAAATACCCGCAATATTGATGGCAAAGATTTTAGATGGGAAAGCACTATTGTGTTTGCCGCAAATAAAAATAAAATTGTTGCCCTTTATGGCGATGGCAAAGATGATATAGGTAACAAATGGTTTATCGGCAAACCTATCAATGTGATATATGATTATAAAATGACAGGCGTTTGGCAAACAGGGGAAGATCCTTCCAAGCAGGATCCGGTTGCTAAGCCAGGCGACTTGAAATTTGCCGACATTAACGGTGATGGTAAAATTACTGCCGATGGTGACAGAGTTGTATTAGGACAGCAGGACCCTAAGTGGACAGGCGGTTTAACCAACACGTTTCATTACAAGAATTTTAACCTGAGCATCTTTGTACAAACGGCCCAAGGCATGTTAAAAAACAATGCCGATTTAAATTATGCCGACGAATCGGGCAGAAGAAATACACCTGCGGCAGTTGGCTACTGGACACCAACCAACAACAGTAACGACTTTCAGTCATTAACCTATACTAACACACGTGGTTATGGTTATCCGCGTAATGCCAGTTATACACGCATCAAGGATGTGACCTTTAGCTACGTAGTTCCCCAAAGACTTCTTGATAAAGCGGGCATAAGCGGTTTAACCTTTTATTTGAGCGGTCGTAACCTGAAAACTTTTACAAACTGGATAGGATGGGATCCTGAGGCCAGTTACTCAACCCGCGGATCGGGCGATTGGACTAACAACTATCCACAAACCCGTACAATCATTTTAGGTGCTAATATTTCTTTAAAATAACTAACCCGTAAAAGACATGAAAAATTATTCAGCAATATTACTCTTTGCAGGGGTGTTAACAGCATTTTCATCTTGCAAAAAATCATATCTTGACGAAAAACCATACTCGTCGTACACTCCCCTAACTGTTACCGATTCATTGGGGATGGAGGCATCAGCCATTGGCTTATACAATCTCGAAACCGGCATACTAACCTATTCCAGCCGGCAGGGTTGGCCAAGTGTTTGGCAGGTAGGTACCGATGTAGCAAATGCAACCGCCCAGCAAGAAGGCATAGAGGTGCCTTACTACAATTATAGTGCGCTAACGTCGCAGAATGACGCTGCTACTTATATCTGGGGCAAATATTACGCCCTTATCAATAATGCCAACATTATAATTGATAACGCCGAAAACCCAGCAAATACAAAATTAGGCCCTGTAGGTAAAAAGCAGGTAGAAGCAGAGGCTAAATTTTTTAGGGCCTATGCCTACAATAACCTGGTTACCTTATTTGGTAAAGTGCCGCTTACTGATCATGCTTTAACTGTCCCCAAAACAGACTTCACCCGTGCGTCGCTTGATAACTTAAATGCACTTATCATCAGCGACCTTACTTATGCAAGCACCAACTTATATGAATTAAATGCAGGTAATGCTAAAGTTAATGTGCAGGGTAAACCGGTAGGCAGGGCCAATAAATATATGGCCATGCAGTTATTGGCCGAAGCTTACCTGCGGATGGGCAAAAATGACCTTGCAGAACAGCAGGCACAGGCTGTTATCAATAGCGGCAAGTTTAGCCTGATCAAGTCCCGTTACGGTGTAAGGGCAGGTGGCGCAGGTGATTATTATTCGGATATGTTTGTTTACGGTAACGAGCGCCGGGCGCAGGGAAACACTGAGGCTATCTGGGTACTCGAGCAGGAAAATTCATCGGTGGTAGTTGGCGGTAATGTGGATAATGCCCAGCAACGCAGGGTGTGGGGCGCGGCGTACTATCAGATTCCGGGAATGTTGCCTTGCGATTCCTTAGGTGGTCGTAGTATCGGGAGATTAAGGTTAAGTAACTGGGTACTTTATGGATTGTATCCGCAAGGTGACCTTCGTAATTCACAATACAGTATCAAAAGGCAATACTATTACAATGACCCTACTTACCCTGCTTTATTAGGAAAACCGGTACCTTTTGCGGGTGCGGATACCTTATTCAGGATTTGCCCAAGTACTACTAAATGGGGCGCTTTTGATCCCAACGATACTTGTGGGTATGCCAGGATCAAGGATTTTATGATGATGCGTCTTGGCGAAACTTACCTGTTGCTTGCTGAAGCACAGTTTAAGCAAGGCAAAACTGCTGATGCAGCCGCTTCTATTAACGTATTAAGAACAAGGGCCAATGCACCACAGGTTACAGCCGCTCAGATAACCCTTGATTTTGTGCTCGACGAACGTGCCAGGGAACTGATCGGAGAGGAAAACCGCCGCCAAACCCTGATGCGTACCGGTACCCTGGTTGATAGGGCTACGCGGTTAAACAGTAACGATGCTGTTCACCCAACAACAGGTATAGCGGCTAAAAATCTGCTGCTGCCTATTCCGCTATCAGAAATTCAGTTGAATAAAGATGCGGTGCTGGAGCAAAATCCAGGTTATTAATTAAAATACAAATAAAAAGTAAGGGCAGTATTTATTGCCCTTACTTTTACTTTTATGAAGCTATATCGTTTAAAATATCAACTTTTACTATACGTGCTGCTTTGCGGTGCCGTGCCTGCAATAGCGCAAACCGGCAAGGTTGTTACCAGTACCATAGGTTTGGGCTGGGCAAATAATTCGGTTAATACGGTTGTGTTCCGCAAAAACTCATTGGTCACTTTTCAGGGTGAACAATATGCGGCTTATTATAATAACGACCAGGTATTGGTATTGGCTAAAAGAAAAAGCGGATCAGCGAACTGGCAGATTGCCCCAACACAATATAAAGCTGATGCTGCCGATGCCCACAAGGACATCAGCATTATGGTTGATGGCACCGGCTATTTACACATTGCCTGGGGGCACCATAATCAGGCTTTGAATTATGCTAAAAGCACTAAGCCCGGCAGCCTGGTTTTATCGGCACAACAAAACATGACAGGCATTAGCGAAAGCAAGGTAAGTTACCCTGAGTTTTACCGTTTGACGGGTGGCGACCTGTTATTTGTTTACCGCGAAGGAGGTTCGGGCAACGGTAACCTGGTGATGAACAGGTATAGCACTACCTTGCAAAAGTGGGTTAATGTACAGCAAAACCTAATTGATGGCGAAGGTAAACGCAATGCCTACTGGCAAATGTGTATTGATAAAAAAGGAACTATTCATATTTCATGGGTATGGCGCGAAAGCCCGGATGTGGCAAGCAACCATGATATGTGCTATGCCCGCTCAAGTGATGGCGGACTGACCTGGGAAAAATCGACCGGCGAAAAATATATTCTTCCAATTAATGCCGCTAATGCGGAGTACGCCTGCAAGATACCGCAGCACAGCGAGCTCATCAATCAAACATCAATGTTTGCCGATGATAAGGGCAATCCTTTTATTGCAACCTATTGGCGCGATAGCAGTACTACAATACCACAATATCATATTGTTTTTAAAACCGGTAGCAGCTGGCGTTCGGCAAGCCTTGGTTTTAGGAAAACGGCATTCAGCCTTGGTGGAACAGGTACAAAACGGATTCCGATATCTCGTCCGCAAATTATAGCCTGGAACAGGAGCGGGAAACAATCAGCCGCAATTATTTTCAGGGATACCGAACGCGGCGATAAAGTTTCTGTAGCTGTAAACAGTGATCTGCAAAATGGAAATTGGCAGGTTAGTGATTTAAGATCTACCCCTGTAGGAGAGTGGGAGCCAACCTATGATACCGAACTATGGAAAGATAAAAAAATACTTAGCCTGTTTGTACAACAGGTAACGCAGGTTGATGGAGAAGGTAAAGCCAGCATA
>Ga0163162_10006569_pt1 | contig 11268 bp, 8 predicted proteins | sample S55metaG_FD_115310 | JGI IMG/M metagenome (GOLD analysis project Ga0163162, IMG submission 115310) | Switchgrass rhizosphere microbial communities from Kellogg Biological Station, Michigan, USA - S5-5 metaG | ecosystem: Host-associated > Plants > Roots > Rhizosphere > Soil | place: USA: Michigan...
AAGGGAGGAGAATAGGACTTATTCAGATTTCGCTGCGTTGCGTCGTCTGCGAATCGCGCCAACCGTCCCAGCCAGACCAGTTCCGAGCAACAACATCGTGGCTGGTTCAGGCACCTCTCGACCTGGATCGCCGCAACCATTACAGAAGAAGAAGCTCTCATGGCCACCACTAGCGTCTGACACGCTTGCAGCCTCAGGTTCGGGTTTGCCGCAATCGCCGCCGCGAGGGCAGCCGCAGCATCGGAATTAAGCGCGAAGGTAAAATCTGATTTGCCTGTGCCGTTTCCGTTCAAAGTAGCCTCGCGCAGTGTCAGAGCATCGGCAAGAAGCGCGCTGACAACCGCCGTTCCCGATTGGTCGTAGGCGGTCAATACCAGGGTGTTTAGAACAATCGGCCCAACCGGTCCGGCATTACTGCCACCTTTATTGGAGTCATTAATGTTCATTTGAATGCAGAGATTGCCATTGGCTTTCAGCTTTTTCTGGAAGCAACGTGAACTGTGAGGCAAAGCGGCTAATTCTTAAGTCTGGCCAGGCGCAGAAGCCTGTCAATAATACCCTGCGAGGCAGGTATGCCGAGCGCCGAGGTTATCGCGAAATATGAAATTCCATAACCGCCGAGAACTATCGCGGCTAGCGGAATTGGATGAAGATTACCAATCAGCAACTTAAGTCCCCAACCGATTGTCGCAGCAACAAAAGCCGCCAGCCAGAGCTTTACCACGTAGCCAGCTGCCAGGCCCGTCTTGCCGATGCGCCGATTTAGAGTGCGACGGAGTAACGCAAACTCAATCCAGCCCGCTATACCTGCTGATGCGGTCAATCCTGCGACGCCCCATTTTGGATTTATGCCGAGGGCAACCGGTAACGGCAGTGCAAAGACGTAACCCAACGCAGTAGTTAACGTGACGCGAATAATTGCATAACGCAACGGCGTACGAGTGTCGTGAAGAGCGTAGTAAGTCGATGAATAGAGTCGGCCCAAAGTGGAAGCGAGTAAGCCAACCGTAGAGCCGGCCAGAATCCCCCAAACGAAGACTGAAGCATCGTGCTTAAATTGTCCGGTCTGATAGAGCACTGCGGCTATGACATCGCCAAGCGCCAGGAAAGCCATCGACGACGGAACAATGAAAAAAGCGATGCGTTGGAGTCCGTTATCCAGCCGTTGTCTAAGTACTTCGGCGACCTGCTCAGTATTACCGATTGCTCTGGACATCGCTGGCAGTTCCGCAGCGGATACTGACATCCCAAATAAACTTACGGGCAAAGTGTAGAGACTTTGCGCATAAGTGAGCGCAACGACCGAGCCCTCCGGTAGAAAGCTCGCCAGTACCGCATCAACAAAGGCGCTGATTTGGACTACGCCACGGCTCATGAAGACAGGGAAAAAGTTTCGGACAACAGTCCTGACCTGAACACTTGCTAAATCAAGTACTGGGCGAAGGCGGTGCACCAGGCGGACCACGACGGGTAACTGCACTCCGAACTGCAACGCACTGCCGATGACCGAACCCCAGGCGACGTATAAGGCGAGAGGAAACTGTCCCACTTTGCGCCCAAACATTATCAGCGATGCGATCATCGCCAGATTCCAGGCGACCGGCGCGGTGTAGGAAATGAAAAAGCGGTGGTGGCTGTTGAGAACGCCGAGGCACCATGCGGAGAGCACTAATAAACCAGCGCCGGGGAAGAGAATTCGCACCAGGCGAATTGTTAAGTCGCGTGTTTCGCCTTTGAACCCGGGTGCGATCCCAGAAATAATGTAAGGGGTGGTAAGAACTCCTGCCAGAACGATTATCGAGACTACCAATGCGAGTATTCCTAGAACAGCGTTGGCAACATGCGCCGCTTCGTCTTCATCGTCGTGGGCCAACAGCTTCGCATAAACTGGAATGAAGGAAGCGGAGAGTGCGCCTTCACCGAAAATGTTCTGCAGGAAATTCGGAATGCGAAATGCCGCGCTAAAGGCATCGCCCGCCGCTGAGGTTCCAAAGTAATGTGCGAAAACACGCTGTCTAATTAGGCCGACAATACGACTAATGAGGATGCCGGCACCCACGAGAAATGCTGATTTGCCACTGCTCCGGTCCGGCTTTGCCGTTTCGCCAACAGGACGGTCAATTCCAGCGTCCCCGACTTGCTCGATCGTCTCACCGGCAATGGAACTCGCTTCAGCGTGGCTTTCATCCGCCTCGCTGTCCGCATTAGTTGGAGGAGAAATGCCGGGGTTGGAAGAATTGTGCATCTGCGAATCAGAGGCTGTAGTCTTTTATTTTAGTAAGCAGTGTTTTGTAGCTGACGCCCAGCTCTTCGGCGGCTCCATATTTGTTGCCACTGTTGTTGTTCAGCGCCGCGGCGATTTTGCGTTGCTCGACAAAACGCAAAGCGCGCTGCGCGACATCCGACAACGTGCCGCTGAGATCGAACGAACCAGGTGTTTGATCGCCTCCGGCGCGCGTCACGAGCCCAAGGTCCACTGGTTCCAAGACTAACGTATCCGAAAGGATGCAAGCGCGCTCAATTGCATTCTCCAACTCGCGAACGTTTCCCGGCCAGCGGTGTGCGCGCAACGCGAGAGATGCATCCTGGCTGAGGGTCGCTTCACGACCGCGCAATTCTTTACCCAGTTCAGCAGCAAAATGCTTTGCCAACATGAGCACGTCACCTTCGCGTTCGCGAAGAGGGGGAATCTCCACTGGGAATACAGCTAAGCGAAAGAACAGATCGCCGCGAAACTCGCCGTGATCCACGGCTGTCTTCAAATCCTTGTTCGTCGCTGCTACAACACGAACGTTCACCGGCACCGGAGCGCGTCCGCCAATGCGATCGACCATCTTCTCCTCGATTACCCGCAGAAGTTTGCCCTGTACTGCTAGCGGTAGTTCGCCAATCTCATCAAGGAAAACAGTGCCGCCGGAAGCGAGCTCAAACTTTCCCAGCCGCCGATCACCCGCGCCCGTAAAGGCTCCGCGTTCGTGTCCGAACAATTCGTTCTCGATCAGCGTTTCCGGGATCGCAGCACAGTTGATGGCCACGAAAGGTTTTTGGCGGCGGGAAGAAAGATGATGTATGGCCCGAGCGAAAAGCTCCTTGCCGGTACCTGATTCACCCAGGAACAGGACGTTGGCTTCGGTCTGAGCCACGCGTTGGGTTTCGGCGACGGCGCGCTTAATTGTCTCCGATTCGCCGATGATGCGCGGAAAGCCGTAACGGCGCGACCACTCTTCGCGCAACAGAATGTTTTCAGTTCTTAACCGCGCCTGCTCAAGAGCGCGCTCGACGATTAAAAGAAGATGATTTGAGTCAACCGGCTTTTGCAGAAAATCGTGTGCGCCATCTTTCATCGCCTGCACTGCTTCATCAATTGACCCGAAAGCAGTCATAACGATTACCGGAGTGCCGTTATCAGCCGCGCGTGCGGCGCGCAACACGTCAAGGCCCGAACCATTGGGCATTCGCAGGTCAGTGAGCACAAGTTTGTGTGGAGTGCTCGCTATCTCGTTGAGTGCCGAACGCGCATCAATGGCCTCACTGACGGTGTAGCCGGCATTTTCGAGGGTCAAACGTAAAACGCGGCGCAGGCTGTCTTTATCTTCAACGAGAAGGATGTCAGGCATTGGTTCGTGGACGCGAAGTGGCGGCCACGGAATTGTACAACAGTTGCGAGGGCAATAGGTGTCCGTATCAGGCGCGGGTCAAACAAAAAACCGGGGCTACCGGTTTGTCACTGATGACCAAACTGATAATCCCGGCCATGCCGCTTGTCAAACTTCAATATCGCTGAAAATGTTCGCGAAGCTTGTTTAAAAGATCCTCAAATGTTTGCGGGCGCAATGAGCTATCTCTCGACCACACCCAGCACTTTTGTGCCACGGCTACGAGTGCGCAAAGAAGTGGTTAGTAACGTGCCCGCGCCAGTTGAAGTAGATCGTTCGAGGATAGGGAGTGTTGAACGGGAGAGCCGAATCGGCTGGTAGACCCATTACCTTTGGTGGGTCCAGCGTTCTGTTGCCATCAGCATCGACGGTAACCGAGTAGAAGGTTCCATTGATAACGGTTACCTGGGCCATCTGCGCAGAAGCGGCCGGGTGGCGCCGCAAAGAATCAACTCTCGCTTTTTCCAAGTAGCTGCTTAATTGTCGCGCCGCATTTTCTCTAATCATCACCTGTCGCGCGCATGTGATTTGCATTAACGCGAAACCGCTAACGACAGAGATAATGCTGAGCACGATCAGCAGTTCAATAACCGTGAACCCGTTTTGTCGAGCGGGTGCCCATTCAGGTTCATCAGGCAAAGCGTCGCCCTTCTTAGAAATGGTTCGCCGGCTGCGCAAAATCTGACGATCGATTTCATCCGTCAGATTGGAGGCCATCGCGAGTTCACCTAATTCCGTTATTGCCTTCTGGCACTGGACTGCACCATCCCAATCTTCAAGATCAAGATAGACCAGTCCCAAATTGTAATGAATCACTGCGTAATCGGGATTGATCTCTAATGCTTGCCGATAGGCTTTTATTGCTTCTGGATAACTGCCAACATTGAAATAAGCGAACCCAAGGTTTTTTCGCAATTCGACGTCCTGGGGCTGCAGCCTTATTGCTTTCATATGCATGCGAATTGCGTTGAGAAACTGACCAGATCTGTCATAAGCAAGACCAAGGTTTCGGTATGCTTCAGTAAGGTCTGCTTTGATGCGTATCGCTTCTGAGTAAGCCTTAATGGCCTTCTCAGTACGATCCACTTGATCATAGGAAATCCCCATTGCGAGATAGGTCTCAGCCAGGTTCTCGCCAGTCTGCAAGGCCTGCTGGAATTGCGAGACAGCTTCATCGTGCCGTCCCTGGCGGGCCAACTCGAGCCCTAATTCGTAATGGGTATCGTCTGGTGCCTCTAATTCGTCCGGCGTACGAGTGAGAAGCTTCGCGAGGATTTTCTTTCGTAGTAACAAGAGAGTTCTCCAAAAGGCATCGATTAGTATTCACTCACTGCTAACACAAACACTCCGCCAAGCCGAAGTGCGTTTCTTACGCTGTTTCGATCGAGTTGCAAGCCTGATGTTCCACTGCCTGAAGAAACAAAACTGGGATTTAGAAACCCGCCAGAGCTTCCAAATCTCGCAACGACAAATGCACCAAAGTTAGTGGCGCTACCACCGCCGGTGCGGTTCATGACTCCATCACCAAGGATCAACACCAACCCATCGAAAGTTTGGCTTCCGCTCACATTCAGAGTACCGGTCACCACGAGTAACCCTCTTCCCCCGTCGTTCGGAAGAGTTGCATCGCCATCAACAAATGTGAAAAGGCCCTTCGCCGGAGCGTCCACCTCGGCGCCAAAGTCAGAAGGACCAGTATCCCCACCCCGCGTGTTGAAATAACGATCGCAAGTGGCATCTTGAGCGGTACTGCACTTATAGAACTGTTGTTGAGCGGCTAGCCTGAGTTGTTGAACGAAGGCGCGAGCTCCGGATACAGGATCTGATGTCGTCTGCAACCATTGTGGCAGCTGAGGCAAATCTGTTGGTAGGCTTAACGGCTTGAGAACCGGAGTGAGGCCTGTAGAATCGCCATCCAGTGGCAGGTCGTTGTTGGTTTTTAAATTTGACAGCGTTGTGAAATCTGGGTTGTTGGTTACGAGAAAAGCTGGAAGGGGTTGACCCCCCGCATTGTCATTACCTGAATAAACATAGTGTGCGCTGCTGCCAATGGAAACGTTCGCGGCTGTAGTTGAGTCGTCATGACCGCGAAGCACGAAGGTGGCGGGCGGATCATAATTGGCGGCGAAGTTGCTCACCATTGCTTGCAAATTCTTAATTGCACCGTGCGGTCCATAACCTTGGACTTTTACAATTAAGCGGCGAGGTTCCGGTGTAGTAACAGTCGTGGCTGCTGTGGTAGTCGTTCCATTAACCGCAATTGTCAGTGGCGTGGGTATTGTAAACAACGTGCCAACATTTGGAATTTCCAAAGAGGAGCTATTAAAAGTCAGCGTCACTGTGGGCGCAGTCAAATTGATTCTCCCACTTAGCGTACCTTTTATTGAAACAGAAATTGGAGAGCTACTGCCAAGGGCCAACGGTGCGGTTTCTGTGAATTGCAACGTAAATGTTGAATCGGCAGGAATAGTGATGTCCGTGTTAGTCTTAACTCCTGAAAATACAAACGTACCTAACGCTGGACTGCCATTTACCGTTATATCAGTTGATGCTTGGGGTGTGTAGGTTAATGACACGCCGCCACCAAAGGATGGTGAGGTCGATGTATTACCATTGATCGTAAAAGATCCAGAGGCTGAATAAATAACCTTTGTCGAGAGATCCGGATCGGTAATGGACGTTACCGAGTAGGCCATTCCGTTGGCTGTCGAGTAATTGGGACTCAAGGTAATACGATCTGGCGTAGTGCTCGGATAGTTTTTAATCAGCCATTGAGCGAGCTGTGGATTCGCAACGGCAGTTTTGAAATTAATCGTCGGTGCAATGTTCCCTCTTAGAACATTAAGAGCTGCCTGCATGCCGCCTTCCGCCGCGTAATAAGCCTGGACCTCGTCGGTCGCACTGACGGCATTTGTAGCAGACATCCCTGTGGTTAGAAGCAAAGCGCTGGCTAGCGTGAGAACCAAGAGCGATATGAAAAGCACCGTGATAAGTGCCGCACCACGCTCGCTACGGTCCTTTTCAGATTTTACAGACGTCAATGTTTTCTCTTTTACCAAGGAACTGCCTCCAGATTCGATTCTCTCTCAGTAATTGTTTATGTCGGCATTGCGCAGAGCGATATCCGATACCAGCTGGACGCGCGAAGATGGTTGAAAACCCGGAGATCCTGGACGGCCGCGTTCAGGAAGGTTCACGCAAATACTCATGACGAGGTATTTGGCGTCACTTTTCTGCGTTACCTCTGTGGAGGTGGTTGAAATGTCACAAGTAGGGACACCTCCAACCGCTGGTGACATGGTGTAGATGATTTTGGACGGGTAATAGCGAATCTTCATGGAATCGACTCGATTTGCAAGGACGGTGGTTTGATTTTGCGTGCCTATATCGAGCCTGACGATGTAGCTCGCGTCGCCGACAGTCCAGAGAGAGTATTTCACGTCTTCATTGCGATCATTTACCAACGGGCTCGTAGCCCAACCTTCAAAAGCATTTAGGTTTGCGCGGACACGAATGGAGTCTATGCCTGAATCAACCGCGACTATTCCGTTGTCGCTCAAACCGAAACCAGAATTAGCAATCTCACGAGACATGATGTTGAGCGCACGTTGCGCATCGGCTAACGCATCTGACCGTTGATTTTCTCTGCTTCGAAAATTGAACGAACGTGTAAGCAGACCACTTGTTAAGGACATCACCACGAGCATAATCGACATAGCAATCATCAACTCTGGTAGTGAGAAACCCATCTGCCTTGTATTCTTCCGAGTTTCACTCATGGCTCAGCTCTCTCCTGTCCCAAATACCGCTGGAAATTCTTTAACCTAGGTTGGGCCCGGCTGTAATCGAAGTGCGCTTCGTGTAGATAATTACTTGCCCATACATCCAACCGAAGCTGCCGGCGTACTGAGTGCCGGTTGTGCTTCTAGCTTGGGGGGTAACTACCAGAGTTATATCTTTCAGCGTGCTTGAAGTATCTGTGACGAACAGCTGCACGGTATAAGTCTGCAAACCAGTGGCAGGGTCACCTACACTTAGAGTCTCAGTCGATGATGTGCAAGAACTGAAAGGCGTGGCTCGAACTTGCTCTAACTTAGTTTGCGCTATTGCCAAAGCGCCCGCGCGAATTGCAGCTGCGGAGTTATAACGCGTGGCATAGACGATGAGAGGAGCAATACCAACGAACACAATCATCATCAAAACGAGCGCGATGGTCGTTTCCACCAAAGTGAAGCCTTGCTGTTCTTTCGAGTGGATATTCGGTTTCATCGATGCACCTGGATTGCTAGTTGGTTACGTTGACTTTTACGACAATTGTGGACCCGCATTGTGACGAGAAGGTCACATAGAAGGGTCCGCGAAGAGTGTTGTTTGACTTAATTACAAAGGTTGATCCGGTAGAGACAGTCCCTGATGTGGGCGTCAAAGTCAGATTGGAAGGGTAGGAAGCTGTCACCCCGGAGGTGACACTCATGCTGACGAGGACGCTCGTTGACCCGCCACCGTTTTTCTTAACTGAAACGCTAGTCGTCGAAACATGTATTTCACACTGAGGTGGACCGGCTTCACCGGCGGAGCCGTCCCCGGAAACATCCAAACATGGGGTGCTGTCCGGCGTGTCTGTCCCGCTCACAACGGTGTTCGTTCTTATCGCAGACGAAGAGGAGACGCCGTTATTGTAGGGAACGTTAGGAAGAGTCGGCTGTATGTTTTCCACTGTCACGTCGCCCGAACCGGACACATCGACACTTACACCATCATTGGGATCACTGCTGTTCTTCACCGAAAACGTAGTGACACAGGAAGCGCCAGCCGTCACCGTTCTCCCGCGCCAATTGAAATTGACTACGGGCAGCTCGGAACTGGCGAGTTGAACTCCACTATCAAGAGTGAAACTGCGGTCCATGGGAGATCCTGTATTCTGGAAGTCCATGCGAACGGTGTAGCTCGTGGGGCTGGTGAAGGTGACTGAGCTGGTACCGTGCCGACGGACCGCATCGATGCGAGCTTTCTCCATATAGCTGGCGAGTTGTCGCACTGAGTTTTGCACGCGCAACGTATTGCGCGCTGATTTCAGATTAATCAACGTGATCGCCGTGATACCAGCAATAATCGCAAGGGTAATCAAAAGTTCTGTTAAGCCAAATCCGCGCTCTTTGCTGCGTTTCATAACTGTTCCACTATTTGTGTCGATGATCATCACGCCTCCAACTTCCAAGGTCCCAGGTCCCTTCGACCTTTGGCGCCCTGGCTTTGGCAACGTTCATGCCAGGCTGAATTCGCAGCAAACCCGCACCTCTTCGCAAGAACCTCCTCCGGCAAAGCGCTTGTTTTGTAACTTTAGGTAACGACGAAGGAAGAGCGCTTCCTGTTTTGACTACTGTCGAACAAATGTCGTGTTCGAGTAGTTGCAGTGCGCCTTAATGACGGAAAGAGAGCCGCCTTCAGCGTTTGATCAGGCCAAGTTCTTTCCGTCTGGACGGCCATTCGTCCTGCTCCGAAGGGATCGTCCTCCGTGTACCAGGTCGCCGCACGCCGGGTTCGCGGTTGGACGGCAAAGCGGCCCCGTCGATCTTTGGATTGGCGGGGCGCAATGCTGTATTGAGGGTAACTATGAGTTAAGGAGGGCTGGTGCCAGTTTTTGAGTTAGGCTCAAATTCGTTTGCGGATGTTGAAACGCTCTGTGTGTCTGCCAGTTTCATTGCCAACACACGAGGTTTGTAGCCGAAAGACTTAGGTCCCCCACGGCTGTTTTGCACTTGCATTATCAGCAAGTCCTGGTTCTGTCTAAATCTCAACACGCTGCCGCGCTGGTTCATGATCACAAAAAGCAAAACGTCGCCGCGCACAGTCTTCATCTGACCAACCAGAGAGCTCGCGCCACCATCCGTGCGCACCAGAGTACCAGTCTTGGCGATAACGGTTCCTTCCCAGGCGGGCCCCGTAAAACGATCTTCCAACGTGCCCGGATCTACGCCGGCAACTGGCATTATGTCGGCGGGCGTTAGTTTGTTCAGCTGCAACTCGTTGCGCAACGCGCGGAAAATTTTCATCATGGCTCGCGGTGTCACGCGATTAACTCCCAAACCACTCACCGATGAGAGTTGAATTTCATTTTCCGGAATTCCGATTAACGTAATCAGTTGCCGGTTGACAGATGGAGCGCCGCCCAGGCTGTCGCCAATTCGCTCGGCCATAAAATTATTTGAATAGCAGAGGAGCACCTTGAGCACGTCGGTCAGCTTACTGGAGTTGTGAGTAAGGAGAAGCTTGGCTCCGGGCGCTACTGGGCCAACTACGACCTCGCCGCTGACTACAACATTGGGAACAGTTTGTAAGCTTGCTTGATCCCCAAGGGTCATGCGCTCATACATCCACGATCGTGTCGCTTCATCCGATCGAAGCGACGCGTCCAGAGTGTCATGCAATATTTCACCAGAGCGCCGAGCGGAAGCACTGAAGTTCATTGTGAAGCCGGGAGCAACAACAATGTTGCCGGTCACCGTTCGAATGCCCACGTTATTTAACAGGCGCGCGATCATAATTCCGTGTTCGTAATGAAATGAAGGATCACGACCCGTGACATAAAGGTTACCGATTAACTCTCCGGTAGTTTTGTTTATGGTACCGTCAGTCCAGAAGCCGGTTGTGAAACGATACTGTGGGCCAAAAGTGTGAAGAGCCACGAGCGCCAGTCCCAATTTGACTGACGACGCGGGATTGAATGCCTGGTCAATGTTTTGTGCCGCAACAGTCTTACCGTCGACTGTTTCGATTAGTACACCTTGGAGCCCATAAACTAATGGCTCTTCGGGAGCTTGAGTTTGTTGTATGGCAGCGGCGGATGATGATGCGGCTGGTTTCGCTCCCGTTTCTGGCTGCGGAACAGAAGTCTGCGCGCTGCCAACTGTGGCGCCAGTCACCAGCAGGAGAATAAAAAGAAAAATCTGTGCCAGCTTTCTTTTTTTATCCATCGCATTCATTGCTCATCAAGTGAGCACTCGGTATCGATAATAACATGACGCGGGAGAGTAGTGGTGGAGAGGATATTTCGATGCTCTGGTAGTCAAGGAAGATGCCGCAATGGAATTCCTTAAATATTTGCCCATTGCACACAAAACTCTCGCTCGCCATTGCGTTGACAATGAAAGAACTGCAAACCTAGAATCGGAGCATTGACAATCGCGTGAGACGAACCCATCAGCCCGTTAGTGCGGAAGAGATACGTGCTACACACGCCCGGCGCAAGAAAGAAATTCAGGCGCGGCTCAGAGAGTTTCGCGAAGTGTGGCAGCATGGCTCTGATGACCGGCTTTGGGAAGAACTCGTCTTCTGCATTTTCACTGCCGGCGCATCTGCGCGCATGGGGTTCACCGCCGTGAATGCAGTGCGGCCCTTGCTGGCCCAGGGCGGCAGGCGAGAGATGACGCGCGCTTTGCGAGAAACTGGCGCGCACCGTTTTCCGGTCGAGCGCCCTGGTTATATTGTCGTCACCCGCGATTACCTGCGCGAGCATTGCAATCTAAAGCTGCGCCGACAGCTTGAAAGTTTTCGTGACCCAATCGCGCGCCGGGACTGGCTAGCCCAGGAAAAGCGCATCAAAGGATTGGGT
>Ga0163162_10006570_pt1 | contig 11268 bp, 9 predicted proteins | sample S55metaG_FD_115310 | JGI IMG/M metagenome (GOLD analysis project Ga0163162, IMG submission 115310) | Switchgrass rhizosphere microbial communities from Kellogg Biological Station, Michigan, USA - S5-5 metaG | ecosystem: Host-associated > Plants > Roots > Rhizosphere > Soil | place: USA: Michigan...
AGACCATCCCGGTCGGCCTCGCCTGGTCGGGCCTGACCGCCGGTGACAGCTACCTGGGCTCGGTCGGGTACGCCGTCGACGGTACGCAGCTGGCGTCCACGGTCGTGGAGGTCACCGGCTGACACGCGACGCTCTGACGGAGGCCTCCCGCTGCGGCGGGAGGCCTCCGTTCTTCATGCTGGGTAACGAAGGACGACGGATGCCGCGCCCCTGCCTAGCCTCGGAGCATGTCCCAGCCGAACCTCACCGACCTCGATCTGCCCGTGCTCGACCTCTCGCTGCTCGACGAGGGTCCCGAGGCGGCCGCGCGCTTCCGCAACGAGCTGCGGGCCGCCACGCATGACGTCGGGTTCTTCTACCTCACCGGCACCGACGTCTCGCCGGAGCTGGAAGCGCGGCTGCACCGCGCCGCGCGCGACTTCTTCGCGTTGCCGGAGGAGGACAAGCTTGCGATCGAGAACGTGCAGAGCCCGCACTTCCGCGGCTACACCCGCATCGGCGGCGAGCGCACGCAGGGAAGGGTGGACTGGCGCGAGCAGATCGACATCGGCCCGGAGCGCGAGGAGGTGCAGGACCCGGATGCGCCCGACTGGGCGCGGCTCATCGGGCCCAACCTCTGGCCGGCGGCGCAGCCCGAGCTGCGCGACGTCGTCCTCGAGTGGCACGCGCAGCTCTCGGTCGTCGCGCGGAAGCTGCTGCGCGCCTGGGCGCTCGCGCTCGGTGCCGAGGAGTCCTACTTCGACGACCACTTCGGAGACCCGTCGACCCTCATCAAGATCGTCCGCTACCCCGGCGCGACCGAGCCGGAGCCGCAGTCCCCACGCCCACTCCACGGATCGCTGACGCGCTCCGCGGAGCCTCCGGTCGCGTGGGCCCAGGGGGTGGGCGCTCACAAGGCCTCGGGCGTGCTCACGCTGCTGTGGGTCGAGCCCGGCAAGGGCGGACCCCAGGTGGAGCGCGACGGCGCCTGGATCGACGCTCCGTCGGTGCCCGGAGCCTTCGTCGTGAACATCGGCGAGCTGCTCGAGTACGCCACGCAGGGCTATCTCAAGGCCACGAATCACCGGGTCGTGTCGCCCCGGTTCCCGGACGATCGCATCTCGGTGCCGTTCTTCTTCAACCCCGCGCTCGATCGCTCCCTGCCGCTCATCGAGCTGCCCGACGAGCTTGCGGTGGAGGCTCGCGGTGTCACCGACGACCCGGCCAACCCCATCCACTCGCTGTACGGCGAGAACGCGCTGAAGTCGCGGCTGCGCGCGCATCCCGATGTCGCCGAGCGCTGGCACGCCGATCTGCTCGCCGCGCGCCGCTGAGACATCCGGGAACGACGAAGGCCGCCCCACACCGTGGGGCGGCCTTCGTTGTCCCGACTCGCGGGACCAAGAATGTTCTGAGCGATTGAACGCTGGTCGCGCTTAGCGGCGCAGTCCGAGACGCTCGATCAACGACCGGTAACGGTTGATGTCGACGTCCTGGAGGTAGCCGAGCAGACGACGGCGCTGACCGACGAGCAGGAACAGCCCACGACGCGAGTGGTGGTCGTGCTTGTGCTCCTTCAGGTGCTCGGTCAGGTCCTTGATGCGCTGCGTCAGCATCGCAACCTGCACCTCGGGGGATCCGGTGTCACCGGGGTGCGTCGCGTACTCTTCGATGATCGCCTTCTTGACCTCTGCATCCAGTGCCATAGGTGATCCCCTCTCTCTTTGCTGCGCGGTGCCCGTCACCCGATGTGCGAGCGCTCTTTATCCGCGGCCGATCCAACGGCAACCTGAAGAGTCTACAGGATGCCGGGTCCCGGTGCGTTCTCGCCGCCGTCCCCGCCTGCGGCACCGCCGATACTTAACGCCGGATAACCTTTAAGGGTGTCATCGATCGTCCGCGTGAGCCTCGCATCCTGATGGCGCGGACGCGACCGCGGCTGCGCCGTGACCATTTCATCGACCTGCGGCCCCTCCGCACTCCCGCGTTCGCGCGCATGTGGGTGGGCTCGACGCTCTCCGGCCTCGGCGGCCAGCTGACGGTCGTCGCCGTGATGCTCCAGGTCTACGAGATCACCCACGACTCCTTCGCGGTCGCGATGATCGCCTTCGCCGGGCTCATCCCCATGATGATCGCCGGCCTGTACGGCGGCATGCTCGCCGACGCCTTCGACCGCCGGGTGGTGGCGCTCTCGGCCGCCAGCGTCACGTTCGCTGCGACCGCGCTGCTCGCCGGGCTCACGTGGGCGCACCTCGCGACCGTGTGGTGGCTCTACGGCCTCAGCATCGTCATCTCGGCGGCGAACTCGATCGTCATGGCGACACGCGCCGCGATCGTGCCGCGCCTCATCCCGCGCGATCAGCTGCCGGCGGCATCCGCCCTGCAGGGCATCTCGTACGGGCTCATGGTCATGGCCGGTCCGGCCCTTGCCGGCCTGCTCGTCGCCTTCGCGGGCTACGCCTGGACGTACTCCATCGACGTCGTCCTCATGACGTCGCTGTTCCTCGGCCTGTGGACCCTTCCGAGCGTCAGACCCGAGGGCGACATCGTGCGCCCGGGGCTCAAGTCCCTCGCGGACGGATGGGCGTTCCTGCGCCGCGCCTCGAACATCCGGCTCCAGTACATCCTGGACATCACCGCGATGACCTTCGGGCAGCCGCTCGCTCTCTTCCCCGCCGTCGGCGCGGTGCTGCTCGGCGGCGGCGCGATCACGACCGGGGTGCTCACCGCGGCTGTCGCGGCCGGCGCGTTCCTCTCGAGCCTGTTCTCCGGCCCGATCGGCCGCGTGCGACACCACGGCGTGGGCATCGAGCGCGCGATCCAGGTCTACGGACTCGCGATCCTCGCCTTCGGCCTCGTGCTGAGCGCCGCGGCCCTCGGCTGGTTCGCCCCGCCGGTCGTCGGGCCCCATTCCCCCAACCTGACCCTCATCGCCGCCGCTGTCGTGGTGCTCGCGGTCTCGGGGGCTGCGGACAACGTCAGCGCCATCTACCGCTCGACGATGATGCAGGCCGCCGTGCCGGACTCGGTGCGCGGGCGCCTGCAGGGCATCTTCATCGTGGTCGTGGCGGGCGGCCCGCGCGTCGGCGCGCTCTACGCCGGGGCGCTCGCGACCCTCACGACGCTGTGGTTCCCACCGCTTCTCGGCGGGATCGTCATCATCGCGCTCGTCGGCGTGCTCGTGCGGCTGAGCCCGCGCTTCCGCGCGTACGACGCTCAGCACCCGGAGCCCTGACCGCTCGGTGGAGATGTCGCACCCCGCGGGCACACTGGTGCGATGACCACGATCCGCACGACCTCGATCCCACGCCGCGGGGCGTACGACCTGCGTGAAGTCGCCCTGATGGGGTTCGGCCACCGCGACGAGAAGGCCTTCGACGGGGTGATGCGCCTCGCCTTCTGCACCGACGAGCTCGACGGGCAGGTCGGCGTCGAGGTGCGCCAGAGCGACGGCGAGCTCGATCTCGTCGTCCACGGCGAGGGCGACCTGGATGCGATCGCACGGCAGGTCGCACGCGTCGTCTCGGCCGACCAGGACGGTGTCGCGTGGGCCGCCGTCTGCGCCGCCGATCCCGTGCTGTCCCGCGTGTACGCCGCGGCTCCCGGATTCCGCCCCTCGAACTTCTACAGCCCGTACGAGGCGGCCGTGTGGGCGGTCGTCTCCGCCCGGCGGGCTCGGGCGCAGGGCATCGGCCTGCGCCGGCGCCTCAGCGAGGCGCACGGAGCTGTCTTCGAGCTCGCCGGATCGCCCGAGGCGGCACTGCCCACGCCGATGCAGCTGCTCGAGATCGAGTCCTTCCCCGGTCTGCCCGCCGACCGCATCCCGCGACTGCACGGCATCGCGCGCGCCGCTCTGGATGGCGCGCTGGATGTCGGACGCCTGACGGCGATGGAGCCCGCCGAGGCGATGGCCGAGGTGCAGCGGCTTCCCGGGATCGGACCTTTCTACAGCGCGCTCATCGTGATCCGCGCGTGCGGCGTGACCGACGTGCTCTCCACGCAGGAGGAGCACAGCCGCACGGCCGTGCAGGAGCTGTACGGCCTCGACCACCGTCCGGACGACGACGAGCTCGAGCGCATCGCCGAGGCGTGGCGACCGTTCCGCACCTGGGCGACGGTGGCCCTGCGGGCCGTGGGCTCGCGCCTGCCCGCGCAGACGTGAACCACGCCCGAACGCACGGATGCCCGGGACCGTGCGGTCCCGGGCATCCGGTGTCGATGCGTGGTCTCAGCCGACGGCGATGAGGTCGATCACGAAGATCAGCGTCTTGCCGCCCAGGAAGTGACCGCCCGCGGGACCGTAGGCCAGGTGCGGCGGGATGATGAGCTCGCGGCGGCCGCCGACCTTCATGCCGGGGATGCCGTCCTGCCAGCCCTGGATGAGGCCGCGCAGCGGGAACTGGATCGTCTCGCCGCGAACCCACGACGAGTCGAACTCCTCGCCGGTCTCGTACTCGACGCCGACGTAGTGCACAGTCACGTTGTCGCCCGGCTTCGCCTCGGTGCCGTCGCCCACGGTGATGTCGCGGATGACGAGCTCTTCCGGAGCCGGACCCTCGGGGGCGTCGATCTCGGGCTTCGTGCGGTTGTCAGTCATGACTCCATCCAACCGGACCCGTCCGCGAGCGTCAAAGCCCGGTCGCGAGGGTTGACGGGGCACCGGAGGTCACGGCATCCTGGAATCCGTAGTTCAGCGCCCCGTCGCACGCAGGCCATGCCGCGGCACCGGGCGCTGAACTCTGCGGAGGGTGTGTCAGTGCTCCTCTTCGACGACGTTCTCCGCCGCGTGGATGACGGGGATCGCCGCCGTCACCGTCTCCAGCCCCGACAGACGCGCGGGTGAGAGCTGCTTCGTCACCTCGTCGCGCGACATGAGGCCCGCCTCGACGACGAGGTCTGCGACGTTGCGTCCGGTGAGCAGTGCGGTCTTGGCGAGAGCCGCGGATGCCGCGTACCCGATGAACGGCGTGAGGGCCGTGACGACGCCGACCGAGGAGCCGACCATCGCACCCAGGCGGGCGCGGTTCGCGGTGATGCCGTCGATGCAGTTGACGCGGAGCGTCCACATGGCCTGGCGCATCCACATGATCGACTGGAAGATCGAGTGCGCGATCACCGGCTCGAAGGCGTTCAGCTGCAGCTGGCCGCCCTCGACCGCCATCGTCACCGTGAGGTCGGCGCCGGCCACGGCGAACGCCACCTGGTTGACGGCCTCAGGGATGACGGGGTTGACCTTGCCGGGCATGATGCTCGAGCCCGCCTGCACGGGCGGCAGGTTGATCTCGCCGAGGCCCGCCTGCGGGCCCGATGAGAGCAGGCGCAGGTCGTTGCAGATCTTCGAGAGCTTGATCGCGTTGCGCTTGAGCGACGAGGAGAACGACATGAACGAGCCGGTGTCGCTCGTGGCCTCGACGAGGTCGGTCGCCGTGGCGAGATCGAGCCCCGAGATCGCGCGCAGGTGCTTCAGGACCGCAGGCGCGTAGGCGGGGTGGGTCGTGATGCCCGTGCCGATCGCCGTCGCGCCCATGTTGATCTCCCACAGGAGGTAGGCGTTCTCGTTGAGGCGCTGGTAGTCGTAGCCGAGGGTCGAGGCGAACCCGTGGAACTCCTGGCCGAGCGTCATCGGCACGGCGTCCTGCAGCTGGGTGCGGCCGACCTTGAGCACGTCGTGGAACTCGACGGCCTTCGCGAGGAACGACTTGCGCAGGAGGTCGAGCTCGACGAGAAGGCTGCGCAGGGTCAGCGAGAGGCCGACCTTGATCGCGGTCGGGTAGACGTCGTTCGTCGACTGGCTGCGGTTGGTGTGATCGATCGGCGAGAGGAAGGCGTAGTCGCCGCGCGCCCGTCCGGCGAGCTCGAGCGCGATGTTGGTGATGACCTCGTTCGCGTTCATGTTCGTCGACGTGCCGGCGCCGCCCTGGATGACCCCGACCACGAATTGATCGTGGTACTCGCCGTCGATCACGAGCTGCGCGGCCCGGTCGATGAGGTCCGCCTTGTCCTGGTCCAGCACGCCGATCTCGGCGTTCGCGCGGGCCGAGGCCTGCTTCACCATGGCCAGCGCACGGACGAGGTCCGGGTAGACCGAGATGGGCCGCTTCGCGATCGGGAAGTTCTCGAGTGCGCGAGCGGTGTGGATGCCCCAATACGCGTCGGCGGGGATCTCCATGGATCCCAGCGAGTCGGTCTCGGTGCGAGTGCGCGTCATTGCGTCCAGAGCCATGTGATGCAGTCCTTGTGGGTTCACGTCGGGTGTCGGTACACCTCAGCGTACGCGGCTGCGCTGGGCGAGAACGATGGACGACTCGGCGGACGGGATGCGGCGCACTGTACGCGGCGGCGAATGCCGGCGAGGGGCCGGATCAGCGCGCGCGCTTGCGCGAGAAGCGTTCGAGCCGCTCCTCCGGGGTGAGTGCGGCCATCCTTGCGACCCAGTCCGCGGAGAAGAAGTCGGCGCTCGGCGCATCCGTCACCGGCACGACCGCATGCGTGATCGTGTCGTCGTAGACGTGCACGAGGTGGAAGGCCTGCCCCGCATCCATTCCGTTCACCTCGACGGCAGGCAGGGCGAGATCCATCGTGTAGCAGGTGGCGGATGCGACGTGGACGGGGACGCCCGCGAACATGCCGCTCGTCGCATAGTGGAGGTGACCGGCCAGGATCGCCCGCACGTCGGTGCCCGCGATGGCGTCGGCGAGAGCGTCCTGGTGACGCAGCTCGAGGATGTCGAAGAACGGAAGATGGCTCGGTAGCGGCGGGTGGTGGAGCGCGAGGATCGTGCCGAGCGGCGCCGGGTCGGCCAGCACACGGTTCAGCCATGCGAGCTGGTCCGCGCCGAGATCGCCGTGGTGCCAGCCCGGGACGGTGGAGTCGAGGGCGATGAGACGCAGTCCGTCGAGGTCCCACACACCGGTGACCGGCTCCTGCGTGGGCGAGTCGTCCAGCAGCTCCATGCGCAGCGCCGGGCGCTCGTCGTGGTTGCCGGCGACCCACACGATCGGGGCGCCGAGACGCTCGGCGACCGGCTCGACGGCCTCCCGCAGGGCGCGGTAGGCGTCGGGCTCGCCGAGGTCGGTGAGATCGCCCGTGAAGACGATGGCATCCGCGCGCACGCCGGTGCGCTCGATCGCCGCGAGCGTGTGCTCGAGGTTCGACGTGACGTCGTACAGGTCGGCGAGCTTCGCCTGCCCGGCGAGCAGATGCGTGTCGCTGACGTGGACGATCGTGCGGAGGGCGGGCGCGTGCGCGCCGAATCGAACGGACTCCACCATGCTCCGAGCCTAAGGCCGGGTCCGGAGGCCGCTCGCTACTGGATGACGATGAGGATGAGGCCGCCGAGGACGGCGAGCCCGCACAGTCCGAACGAGATGTAGGCGCCGACGCGGGCGACGAGCTTCTGGCCGTCGGTCAGCGGGCTCTTCTTCGCGGCCTTCGCCGCGGCCTTGGCCGCCTTCGCACGCTCCTTCTCGGAGATGATCGCGATGGCGTCGGTGAACTCGGCGGGCGCGACGACCGGAACCTTGCCCCCGCGCACGAGCAGCCGAACGGCGATCGCGTAGAAGCCGACGACGAGGAGCGCCCCGATGAGGGCGACGACGAACACCTCGAGGAAGGAGATCCAGTCGATCGTGAGGGTCACTTCTTGGCCTCCGAATCGGAGCGGTCGCCGGAGTTCTTGTTCGCCTGCGCCTCGGCCTTGGTCTGCGCCTTGCGCTTCGCGCGCTCCCGCGCCTCCACCGCGGCGCGGCGACGCGCCTCCTCGCGCATGATCGCGCGCTGGCGGCGGGTGGGCGGCGGGTTCTTCTTGACCTTGACGGCGAGGCCGGAGTCGGCGACCTCGCTCATCGCGTTGGCCGCGGTGACCGCGTTGCGGCGCGAGCGCAGGTAGATGAACAGGACGGTGGCGACCGCGAGGACGGTGTCGACCGCGATGCCCCATGGTCCGAGCCACACGATGATCAGCGCTGCCAGTCCCGAGACGGTGGCGGACGCGGGCAGCGTCAGGAGCCAGCCGACGCCGATGCGACCGGCGGTGCGCCAGCGCACTTTCGATCCGCGACGGCCGAGACCCGAGCCGATGACCGAGCCCGAGGCGACCTGCGTCGTCGAGAGCGCGAAGCCGAGTGCGCTCGAGGAGAGGATCGTCGCCGCCGTGGAGGTCTCTGCCGCGAAGCCCTGCGCGGGCTTGATCTCGGTGAGGCCCTTGCCGAGGGTGCGGATGATCCGCCAGCCGCCGACATACGTGCCGAGGGCGATCGTGGCGGCGCACGCGAAGATGACCCACGTCTGCGGCTCGGTGTCCGAGGCGCTCTGCCACCCCGCGATGACGAGGGTGAGCGTGATCACGCCCATCGTCTTCTGGGCGTCGTTCGTGCCGTGCGCCAGTGCGACGAGCGACGACGAGAAGATCTGGCCCCAGCGGAATCCGTCGCGGCCGTCGGGCTTGCCGTCGTAGCGGCGCGTGAGTGCGTACGCCAGACGAGTGGCGAGGAAGGCGATCACCCCCGCGGTGATCGGCGAGATGACCGCCGGGAGGATGACCTTGCTGAGCACGACCCCGTAGTTGATGGCCGTCCAGCTGTAGCCGACGATCACGGCGCCGATGAGGCCGCCGAACAAGGCGTGCGACGAGCTCGACGGCAGGCCGAGCAGCCAGGTCAGCATGTTCCAGGTGATCGCGCCGATCAGGCCGGCGAAGATCAGCGACAGGAACAGGTCGGAGTTGATCGCCTCTTCGTTGTTGATGATGCCGTGCGAGATGGTCTGCGAGACCTCGGTCGACAGGAAGGCGCCCACCAGGTTCAGGCAGGCGGCGATGAGCACCGCCACCTTGGGTTTGAGGGCTCCGGTCGCGATCGGAGTCGCCATCGCGTTGGCGGTGTCGTGGAAGCCGTTCGTGAAGTCGAAGAAGAGCGAAAGCGCGATGACCAGAACGACGAGCAGTACGGCGGTCTCCACCGGTCCCTTTCGTTGACAGGGAGGATCAGGACGGCCGATCGCGCCGGCACGGGCATGCTGGGGATCGACGGTGCGAACGAAGAGTTCACGGTGGCTTAAGCTTCCGGTAACCGGGCCACGAGAATGATACAGCCTCAAACTCCGCTATCACTCAGGCTCGGATAGCGTGAGACGGTGACCGAGCACGCCGCATCCACGCCCGCATCCGAGACCGTCGAGCCCGCCGTCGCCCAGCCCCCTGTGGCGCCCCGCCGGCCCGTGGTCCGCAGCTTCCATGGTGACGACGTCGTCGACCCCTACGAGTGGCTGCGTGCGAAGGACGATCCCGAGGTGATCGCACACCTCGAGGCGGAGAACGCGTACACGCAGGCGCGTACGTCCCACCTCGAGCCGCTGCGCGAGCGCATCTTCCAGGAGATCAAGGGCCGCACGCTGGAGACCGATCTCTCGGTGCCGTCGCGACGCGGCGAGTGGTGGTACTACGGCCGCACGATCGAGGGCAAGCAGTACGGCATCCAATGCCGCGCTCCCCTCGCCTCCCCCGAGGACTGGACGCCGCCCTCGCTCTCGCCCGAGGTCGAGGTGGCCGGCGAGCAGGTGCTCCTCGACGCGAACATCGAGGCCGAGGGGCACGAGTTCTTCTCGCTCGGCAGCTTCGAGGTCTCGAACGACGGGACGCTCATGCTCTACGGCGTGGATCTCGAGGGCGACGAGCGCTACCTGCTGCGGGTGCGCGACCTCACGACCGGTGCCGACCTGCCCGACGAGATCCCGGGAACGTTCGCCGGCGCGACCTTCTCTCCCGACGGACGCTTCGTCGTCTACTCGACGGTCGATGACGCATGGCGTCCGGACACGGTGTGGCTGCACGAGCTCGGCACCCCGGTCGCCGACGACGTCAAGCTCTTCCACGAGCCGGACGAGCGGTACTGGGTGGGCGCCGGCTTCACGCGGAGCGAGCGCTACCTCGTCATCGAGGTGGGATCGTCGATCACATCCGAGGAATGGCTCGTGGATGTCGCGGACCTCCGCGCCGAGCCCCGCGTCGTCTGGCCGCGGCGCGAGGGCATCGAGTACGAGACATCCCACGCGATCGTCGACGGCGAGGACGTGCTCTACATCCTGCACAACGACGGCGCGCTCGATTTCGAGCTCGTGCGCGTCGCCGCGTCGGATCCTCTGGGAGCGCGGCAGACCGTCATCGCCCATCGCCCCGGCGTTCGCCTGCTCGGCGTCTCGTGCTTCCGCGACTGGGGCGTGATCGGCTATCGCCGCGACGGGCTCGCGCGCCTCGGGCTGCTCTCCTACGCGGACGGCGCGGTCGACGAGATCGGATTCGACGAGCCGCTGTACTCGGTGGGCACCGCGGGGAACCCGGAGTGGGCGCCGCCGATGCTGCGCATCGCGTACGGCTCGTTCGTCACGCCGTCGAGCGTGGCCGACCTCGAGATCGCCTCGCGCACGCTGCTCGTCCGAAAGCAGCAGCCTGTGCTCGGCGGGTACGACCCGGACGACTATGCGCAGGAGCGCGTGTGGGCGACCGCCGGGGACGGCACGCTCGTGCCGATCTCGGTCGTGTACAAGCGCTCGTTCGGTCCTCTCGGCGAGTCGCCGAGGCCGCTGCACCTCTACGGCTACGGGTCCTACGAGCACTCCATCGATCCGGGGCTGTCGATCGCCCGGCTGTCGGAGCTCGACCGCGGCGTGGTGTTCGCGGTCGCGCACGTGCGCGGCGGCGGCGAGATGGGCCGCGCCTGGTACGAGAACGGGAAGATGCTGCACAAGCGCAACACCTTCACGGACTTCGTGGATGCGGCGCGCCATCTGGTGTCGATCGGCTACACCGCCCCTGATCGCATGGTCGCGGAGGGCGGCTCGGCCGGCGGCCTGCTCATGGGCGCGGTCGCCAACCTCGCACCCGAGCTCTTCGCCGGGATCCTCGCGGACGTCCCCTTCGTCGACGCCCTGACCTCGATCCTCGATCCCTCGCTGCCGCTCACCGTCATCGAGTGGGACGAGTGGGGCGACCCGCTGCACGACGCCGACGTCTACGCGTACATGAAGTCGTACACGCCTTACGAGAACGTGCGGTCGGACGTCGAGTACCCGCGGATCCTCGCGGTCACCTCCCTCAACGACACCCGGGTGCTCTACGTCGAGCCGGCCAAGTGGGTCGCGCGCCTGCGCGAGGTCGGCGCCGATGTGATGCTCAAGTGCGAGATGGTCGCGGGACACGGCGGTGTGAGCGGCCGGTACAACGCGTGGCGCGAGCGCGCCTTCGAGCTGGCCTGGCTCCTCGACGTCCTCGGCGTCGCCGGGGACGTGTCCGCC